>Ga0315289_10003053_pt1 | contig 25454 bp, 21 predicted proteins | sample YL17G11_40_MG_FD_203452 | JGI IMG/M metagenome (GOLD analysis project Ga0315289, IMG submission 203452) | Sediment microbial communities from Yellowstone Lake, YNP, Wyoming, USA - YL17G11_40 | ecosystem: Environmental > Aquatic > Freshwater > Lake > Sediment | place: USA: Wyoming | collected...
GACGGCGCTGACCGCACAAAACGCGCACCGAGCGAGAGAGGACTTCGCCGCATTCATGTCGCTGGCCGCCGAGACCTACTTCCGCACCGTGCGCGACGCGATCCGCCGCTACGACCCCCACCACCTCTACCTCGGTAGCCGCTTCGCTCAGGCCCCCAGGGAGGCCGTAGCGGCGGCGGGAAGATACTGCGACGTGGTCAGCTTCAACGTCTACGCGCCGGAGGTGCCCCAAGCCCGGTTCGACGAGTTCGCGCGCCTGGCCCAGCGTCCGTTCCTCATTGGCGAGTTCGGCTTCGGCGCGCGGGATCGCGGGCTGCTCGACGCGGGAGGCGTAGCCGTCGACACCCAGCAGGAGCGCGGCCAGGCGTACGGGCACTACGTGCGAGCACTGGCGCAACTGCCGTACTTCGTCGGTTGTCACTGGTTCGAGTACCTGGACGAGGCGTTCCCCGGCCGCCACGACGGCTTCGAGTCGTCGAACGTGGGGTTCGTCGATGTGTGCGACAACCCATACCCGGAGTTGGCTGCGGGTGTGCGGCGGGCCAACGAGCGCTTCTACGCTGAGAGCCCTCGGTCGAGGGGCAGGTAGCGAAACGCAGCGCCCACGAGGCAACGCTACCGAGCGGGTGATCCCCTGGGCGTCCGTCGCCTCATGAGGGCGTGCCAGAAGCCTCGCGGGCCCTCGCGTTCGTCCTCCAGGCTCAGGAACTCGAAGCCGTCATCGAACAGCGCGTGCAGATCCTCCGCCGTGAAGAAGCGCCGATAGGCCCCGTGCGCCAGGTGCCACGAGCGCTCCTGGGCGCCGTAGACCCTGAACGCAGTGCTGAAGGTGGACAGCAGAAAGTGGCCGGCCGGCTTCAGAACCGCCTCCACCGGCATCAGGTAGCGCGGCCAGTCGGATCTCCTCTGGTGGTGGAGGCATCCGTAGTCGATGAGCACGTCGAACGACTGCGGCTGGAACGGGAGCGCGAAGACGTCGGCGGCGAGCAACTCGACCGACGGACCGAGACCAGCCTGGCGGGCGCGTTCCTGGGCACACGCGATGGCGAGGGGTTCGTAGTCGATGCCGACGGGCCGGAGTCCCATCCGAGCGGCCAGCAAACAGTGGCGCCCCTCCCCACATCCCAGGTCGAGCACCTGCTCGCCGGTCGCCCTCTCGCGAACCCTCCTCAGGTTCCGGGCGACGTACGGCGACGGCTCGTCGGACTCCCAGCCGTGGCGCCCGCTCTCGTACGCTTCCCGGAAATACCGGCGATTCTGCTCAGGTGCGGTGCGCACTGGTTCCCTTGGCCTCCTATCGCTACGCCGAGAGCTGCTCGACCGGCTGCCGCCCCAGACGGGAGTTGCCGGGAAGGACAGACTCCGCCCGCCTCGGCGGGGCGAGGTCGCTCAACGCTCTGGGAGAACCTCATCGAAGAACGTCGGCATGGTCTCCCACGAGCCGTGCCTCCGTGCCGCGATGGCAGTCCGCAGACCGACCACAGAGGAAGGTGGCAGCCTGGAGGTGACCCTCGAAGGCTCAGACACCGTCTGGGGGTCGACGTTCGTGCCGCGCGCGACTGGTTCGACCGTCCGACAGGCTCACGGTCCTGAGCAACGTCGAAGGACAGGCTCACCACCCTGGGCCACGTCGAAGGGTGGGTCATCGGCGGGTCGCCGATGCCACTCACAAAGAGTTCCGGAGCAGCCTCATCGGAAAGGACAATCCCTGGGCGCGCCGGAAGTAGGCGGTGTCCAGAGCCGGTCGCGAACGCGAATGCCGTATCTTCCCAGTCCTGGTGTCGTGAGCGACGTTGCCCGCCCCACCGGGCCTGCCATCCCCGTCGCCTCGCGAGGGAGCACAGTGACAGACACGAGATGGTGTGTCGGCGCCACGGGGCTCCTGCTGTCCGGGGTCCTCTTGGTGGGTCATCAGGGAGCGCTTGCCGGCCGGGGGCCCGCGAGCCAGCCGGCGGCAGGGGGACGCCAAGGGGTCATCGTCTTCACGCGCACCATAGCCGGCACATACCTCGCGGCCGGTGACGACCAGGTGCAGGTCTCGTTCGCCCACGGCGACTACATCTGCCCCAGGCTCCTCCCGGGGGGGAGCAGCATCCTTCTCAACTCCAGGAGAGGCGGGCGGGCGGGTATCTGGCTGCAGGACATCGAAGGCGGCGGTCGGGGGAGGCTCTGCGATGGCGACCAGGTGAGCGTTGCGCCCGATGGCCGGTCGATCGTGTTCCGGCGCGAAGGCGTCATCATCCGACGCGACCTGACCTCCGTCGTCGAGCAGGTTGTCTCGCCCGCGGGATGGGTCTCGTGCTCGCACCCGAGCTTCTGCGCCGATGGGCGGGTGCTCTTCATCTCGACGGACCAGGGACGGGACAAGGTGTACGTTGCCGACCCGGCAGGTCGCGCCCTGCCTCGGCTGCTGTTCGGTGGCGAGATCAGGAGCACCCCGCGGTGCTCGCCGAACGGGCAGACTATCGCCTACCAGAACGGCGCCCACCTCTACCTGTTCGACCTCCGCGCGCAACGCTCCCGGCGGCTCACCTTCGCCGGAGGTGTGCAGAGCTGGCCGATGTGGAGCCAGGACGGTAAGAGCCTTGCCTACCTTCAGTCGCCCACCGCCCTCGACGGTCCCTGGCACGTCTACCGGGTGCCGATCGAGAGCCCCCGGGAAGTCTCCCTCATGCTACAGGACGTCGAGCCGGCGCCTGACTGGGATGGGCTGGGCTTTCCCGCAGGGGAGCCGTCAAGGCTTCAGGGGGAAGACGTTCGCCTGTGGGTGAGCGAGAAGCCAGTCAACCTCCCCGTCGGCGCGCAAGACCTGCCGAAGCCGGAGGGCGGGTGGAAGAGCCTCGCGGCCGGGGAAGCAACGACCACCGGAGACCTACTAGTCGAGTGCGAATGGGGCGGCCTCTACCTGTCCGCGGCAACCGGGAGCGGCTTCCTGGCCGAGAGAAGGAACGGGGCTCTGGCCGAGACGGCCCAGATCCGGCTGCTGGGCGAGCACGGGGAGGAGGCGAGGCGGATCGAGTCGATCGCGATCTCAGCCCTGGGCGTTGATGAGGCCCGCATGGAGGCTGCGTTCGCTCTCGATGGCGGTGGCGCCGCCAGGGCAGTGCTCTCGGTGTCGCGGACCCGGCCGCTCCTGGAGGTGGCCCCGACGGGGAGCCTCGCCAGAGTGCTGGTCCAGCGGCCTCTCAGCCTCGCCGTGGTGCCGGACCGGCTGGCCGACGATCTCATCTACGATCCCTCTGAGTACGCTGCGCAGACCGTTCCGCTCCCCCGCTCCCCGTTCGTCCTGGGCATGGCGGCCGGCAGGGGCGGGCTGCTCATGGTGGTCACGCCGTCCCCCGGGCAGACGATGCAGCTCACGAGGAGCAGGGATGGGGGCGGCTTCTCGGGGGTCGAGGCACGCTGTGGCGGGGGAAGCGTGTTCGTGTCCGTGCTGCCGGGCGAGGACGTCTGGCGCATGACTGAGGTGAAGGCCGCCGCAGAGGGTCGGGGCTGGCAGCTCGGCTGGTCGAACCCCTTCGCCGCCCAGTGGCGTCTGGCCGCCCGGGAACGCACCGGCAGCTTCGCCATGATGAGAATGGTGGACTCGCCCACTGACCTGGAGACACTGCCGATCGAGGAGGCTGGAGAGGGAACGGCAGCTCCGACCCAGTCGCTCATCTACGCCTATGGCCGCTCGCAGAACACCCCACTCGATCGGATGACACCGGTTGACATCCTGTACGATGCGCTGGGTATCGACGGCGCCTCCCGCCTGCTGGACATCGAGGGGATCAGGACCTATCGCCATGCGGAGGAGTGGGTTCCCTACAAGGATCCCAGGGTCGCGCTCAAGGTGGTAAGCTGGATCCGGCGCCGGGACCGCCCGGGCGCCCAGCAGAAGATAGGCGATGTCTGCCATGACATCCTACTCTCGCTGCAGGGGCTGGACTCCCGGGCGAAGGAGTACGAAGGGTTCGTCGACGAGCTTGAGCGGCTGCGCGGTCAGGGAGCCACATCGAGTGCCGCCAACGCGTTCCTGGAGTCCGTCGCCCGGCAGGTCGCCCTGCTGCGCGAGACGCTTCGCAAGCAGCCCACAGTCACCCCCCTGAGCGAGGTCACCGCGAAGGCGGAGGGCTTCCAGAGCAGCACTCGCCCTGACTACACACCCTTCGGCTCGCGGGTCACCGCCGCGCTCTCGCAGCGACTGGCGGTGCTCGCTGCCTACCGAGCCTTCGCGAAGAGCGTCCGCGACGAAGCCGGCTCAGCGCTGTCGCGGTTCCCGGACGCCAGGGAGGTCGGCGAACGCGTGAGAGAACTCGCGGGGCAGACGCTGAGGAAGCGGTACTACCTGGAAGCGGACTGGCTCGGCGAGCAACCACTAGGTGAGCCCGAGGTATCGTATGAGCAGATCGCCGATCTCTAGGCTTGACCTGATGCGTGCTGCCGGTCTACTGGTGCTGTCGGTCCTCGGCACGGGGGCGCAGACTCACGCCGCGGCCGTCTCGGTTGCGGACAAGTGGAATGAGGCCGGCAACGTGTCGTTCGACAACGGGACCTGGCGGGTGACCTTCTCCAAAGGCAGCGGCTCCGCGCGGGTGTACGACCTCTCAGGGGCGGCGAAGGCCGAGGTGATGTCGCTGGTGCCTGTCGGCCTGGACGGCAGCCGGGCGACAGGGCTCGCGGCGTGCAGCGTGCTCGGAAGCTCGCCCGACCAGGCCGGATGCCGCGCCTCCTTCTCGGCGAAGGGCGGACCCATCGAGGCCACCTTCACCTTCACCCGCCAGGGAGCCATCCGCGTGCAACCCTCCGGCAGCCTGAAGGCCGTGGCGGTCTCGGCTCCTCTGAAGTATGGAGTGCTCCCCAGCAGGCACCTCGACGACAGCATCTACGCCGCAGCCGACTACCCCAAGCTGACGCGCTTGCACATCCCGTCAGAGAACATGGTCATGGGCCTGGTCGAGGGAGGAAACCATATCGTCGTTGTCGCGTGGCCCTCCGTCAAGCAGTCGGTGGCAATCGCGCTCAGTGGCCCCGAGGCGAAGCGCCGCATCGAGGCTCTGGAGGTGACGCTGGCGGGCCAGGACTTGTTCGTCGGCGCTTTCTCAGCTCCGGGGATCTGGTACGAGAAGGCGCTGCTGCCGGCCTACGAGGAGCAGGATGTCCCGCTCGACTGGAAGCCCCCCTTCGAGGCGGCCTGGAAGACGCAACTGACCGAACTCGGGGTGCCCACGACGTTCAGATGCCTCGATGAGAGGCTGAAGCCGTGGCGCCCGACGGTTGGCTTCTACACGTACCCCTTCTTCACCGAGAACGGCAAGGTCCTGCTGCATCTGCACAAGAAGCTGGCCTGTGAGGGCCGGGCCCTCATCTACGCGCTGGAGGGCCACGAGAACACGCCCTACTCGTTCCTGACCGCGAACCTCCCGGCCGAAGCGCAGAGGGGGATGACCGAGCTCCAGGCGGTGAGCCACTACTACGTCCTGGACCCCGACCCCATTGCGGGCGGCCTGATGATGAACGCGCACTGCGCGGGCCGGGACGAGCTCGAGCACACCACGCTCACCGTCGGCGCGCAGGCGAGGGAAGTGCCCTTCCTCGACACCCACATCATGGAGAGGGTCCACGAGTGCGGGGTCATCGCGACGTACCATATCCAGCGGTCCCTCGACTGCATGGAGGGCCTCAAGCACCAGCTTGACGGCTGGCTGGGACAGGAGTCAGGGAACGCGGGCACGACCGCGTTCCTGCGCAGTCTGCGGGACACTCTCACCGCCATGCAGCGGGAGTACGTCGAGAGGTTGGGCGGCGAGACCCCGGAGGGCATCAAGACGCACGCTCAGCAGGTGGCAGAGAGGTTCCAGGCCGCCATCCGAGAAGGAGCGGGCGTTGAGCTGTGTCCCGAGATCCTGTCGTACATCAACGAGCTGAACGGGGTCATCAGCCTGGAGGAGGACCAAGGTCGCCGATTCGGCACCTGGGGCCGCAAGCTGTTCCAGCAGGCGGGCTACGCCTGCGTCGGCGAGCCGCAGGCCGCGGAGTACGCGAGGGAAGTCCGGGCCACGCTCCGCGACCACCTGAGGTACCGGCAGTACGAGACCCCGGGCACCGCCGGATACCCGGGGAGCCTGCTGCCGGAGAGGTAGCGCGTGCGCGGATATCGTTTCCGTCTCCGGAGGTAGCAATGGAGACGTGAACTCGCAGGCGGGGAGGGAGCATGTTCTGCACCCAGTGCGGGAAGCAAGGAGCCGAGGGGGCCTTGTACTGCGCCTTCTGCGGAGCGAGGGTGAGGGATGAGGCGAAGCAGCAGCGGCAGGATAGTCGCCCGAGGGCGAAGCGCACGGACCTTGGGCCTGCGAGGCTGGCGCAGGGGGTAGGCGCGGTCGTGACAATAGGGCTGGCGCTCTACTGGATACTCGTGCCGGCCAAGGAGGGCCCCCAAGGGGCCTCCCGGCCTGCTGGGCAGTTGGCGGAGATGATCGAGGCACAGCGCGCGAAGAATACGATCGACTGGGGTTCAGCCGTATCCGCCGCGCTCGTGTCTCTGGCCGTCGCCGCTGTGGTGTTCGCGGTGCTGTATGTGGGGGCGTTGCTCGCGGTGAGGTGGATCCGGGCGCGCAGGGACGGGGGGAGGCGGTAGCGACCTTGGAGGCAGAGGCGGGCAATGGCCCGGGAAGGAGGAGGCATGTTCTGCACACAGTGCGGGAAGCAGGGGGCCGAGGGGGCCGTCTACTGCGCCTTCTGTGGCGCGAAGATGCTCGCGCGTGGGAATGGGCCAAGTGAGGGTGTGGCCGTCGCCGTGCCCCGGCCTGCGCGGTCGAGCGCAGCGAAGGGTGCGTTCGTTGTCTGCTCCATCCTGCTCTGCGCAGTCGGGGTATTCGATCTCGGAGTCCGCCGGTCAGCGCGGCAGCACGAGTACGACAGCGGCTTCTCCGAGAACAGGTCAGGCCGCCAGGATGTGTGGGAGGAGACCGGCATCGAGCCCGAGCAGGTCATCCCGGTTGTGGACGCGGCCCTGTTCTGGGCCGTGCTGTTGATGTGGCTACCGGCGCTCATTGTGTACGTCGCGTCGGTGAGGATGTGGGGGCACCAGGCGAGGGTCGTAGACCGGGGCCGTCGGGAGGGCCAACGCGGGAAGGGGGAGGGGTAAGAGCAGTGAAGACATGCCCGGCGTGTGGGCGGGAGTACCCTGAAGGGGCGGTCTACTGCGCTCTCTGCGGCGGGGAACTCGTGGCCTCGCCGGAGAAGGACGAGGGCGCCGAAGCCACGGCCGGCGAGCCCGGCGTAGAAGCGAGCCCGCCGAGTCCTGAGAATGCGGCAAGACGCGCGGCTCCGGTGAAGTTGTGGGTGGCGTTGGCGGTAGGGGTTGTGTTCGTGGGCGCCGTGGTGGTGCTGGCGGGGGTAGCGCCGGCTGTTGCCAAAGCACAGGCGACGCGCCGAGCGGCGCGCCGAGAGGGCGAGTGTCGGGAGCACCTGGTACGGCTTGGGGTGGCTCTGGGGATGTACGTGAGCGACTACGGCGGGCATTTTCCCCTCAAGGAGAACTGGTGCGATGGGCTGATGCCGTATGTGAAGGACACAGGCGCGTTCAGGTGCCCGGATGGCGCCTACGCCTACAACAGCGCGTTGAGCGGGGCCGTGCGCATCTCACCGGGCGGGGTGGGTGCGGCGCTCGGTGAGGGCGCAGGTAAGGCGTGCGTGCAGTGGTCCGGTAACGGTCACTGGTACCAGCTGTTCGAGGTGAACCTCAACTGGACGGACGCGAAGGCCGCAGCCGAAGGACTCGGCGGTTACCTGGTGACGGTCACGAGCGCGGAGGAGGCGGACTTCCTCAGGCCGGGGCTGATCAAGACGGCTCTGGAGCACGGAAGAGGCTACACGTGGATCGGCCTGTACCAGGATCCGGTCACCGGGCCGCCCAAGGCCAACTGGCGTTGGGTGACCGGCGAGCCGTTGACCTACACGAACTGGTCTGCCCGTGAGCCCAACGAGTTCAGTCCGGGCGAGGACTATGGAGAGATGATGGGGGAGGCGGAGTCGTGGAATGACGTGACCAGCGAGGGAGGGGTCATGGGGGGCGGTCACCTGCACAATGCCATCGTGGAGTGGAACGGCCCGGTCCTGGCGCCAGGGAGCGAGGGGTCGCTGCCTCTGATCTTCGATGGCAGGGGAGGATGGAACCGGTCGGGCGCGGGTGATCTGGTCGAAGCGAGGCATCCCGGCGGTACGGATGTGCTGTTCGCCGACGGCCACGTGGGCCACGTGGGAGCCGGACAGCTGAGTACGCTCACCTGGGAGCCGGCTGCGAACGTTGCCGCCAGTCAGGAGGCGGCATCCGAAGGGGACACAGGCGAAGAAGGACCCGCGCAACCCGCAGGCAACACAGTAGGTCGCCCGGGGAGTTGGAAGCCCATCCCGATACTGATTGGCAAGTCGCAGGACGATGTTCTGAAGGCGCTCGGGCCGCCGGCGGACACTTACCAGGAGACGCCCGCCGGCGCGGACCTGGCGATGGGGCTTCCGCATCCGTACAACCTGGCGTGGACCTACGGCAACGTGGGCGCGGTTGGAGGCGAACTCTTGGTCGTTGGCATCGACTACGACATCCGTCAGGCTTGGAGACTGGAATACAAGCCTGCCGCTGGGACGATCATCAGGGACATCGTTCCGAAGGGCGAGACCACACGGAACCCCTCGTACAGGCTGGTCCTGCTTGGGCACGAAGGTCAGTTCGTGCTTGGGTGGACTCTCGAGCGCATAGCCGATACGGGTGTGCGGACAGGCGTTCTGGAGGTCATCGGAAAGCTACCAACGCCGTGCTGCGTTGAGGAGCGCCACTTCGACCAACAGGCGGGCGTGTACCGAACGACGTACCGCGTTGCCGACGACCTGGTGCGTGCAGCTCTGGACGCCGAGGTGATCAACTATGTGCAGGAACGCACGAGGCCGCTAAACCCGTGGGAGGACCGCTTGACCTTCGGGGGACATGAATCACTGCGGCGGTGGGGGAGTAAGGTGGTCAATGACCGGGGATGGGATATCATCTACGGCGATTAGGGGGAGCCAGCCGTGTTCTGCACCCAGTGCGGGAAGCAGCTCCTTGCCGAAGGCGTGACCTACTGCTGGCGGTGCGGCGCGAAGGTGCTTACGGGAATCGAGAGCAACCGGGACCCGCCGGTGACGCACAGGGCTGGTGACGGCCGTGAGCCAACGAGGGTGCCGCTGCCGCCGAGCGTGGAGGCTGTTCGACGACGGACCGAGAGGACCCGCCGTCTGGTCATCGGCAGCGGCGTAGGGTGCGCGCTGGCCCTGGTGGTCGCATCGCTGGTCCTCGCGATGCTTGCGTCCCGACTCGCCAGAGAGGTTGCTGCTACCCAGCCGCCCGAACCCCCTCCCAAGCCCTACCGAAGCATCGCCGAAGCGGTAACAGACAACCCTACCATCCGGACGGACTCGCCGATCGTCCGTCTGCCGGGGCCGATCGTCGCCTGCGGCATTCTGTGCGCCCTGGTCGTAGTCCTGGTCACGCTCGCGATCGTTCGGCGGATCGGGGCGATGGAAGCGGGCGCGGGGGATGGGGGCGTCGATAGCGGTCGACGCCACGATTGAGGTCGACCAGGGGGGGCGCCATGTTCTGCACTCAGTGCGGCAAGCAAGGGCCCGGGGGAGCCGTATACTGCGCCTTCTGCGGGGCGAAGATGCTCGTGCCTGAGGCTGCGCGGGCGGGGAATGGGGATCGCATCGCTCGGGAGGGGGGAACGCCCGCACCAGAGGGAGGGGGCCACCGTGGACGATGGCGAGCGGCAGTCGCAGTCATTGCCGCTGCAGTGGTTGTCGTGGTGGCTGGCCATACGGGCCCACGAGGCCTGAAGCGCCTCAAGGGGGGTACCGAGGCCCGGAAGTGGAGCGAGTGCAACGCGAATCTGCGGCAGTTGGGACTAGCTGCGTTGATGTACTCCGCCGACTACGACGACCACTTGCCGTTCGAGGAGACGTGGGCCGATGGTCTGTCTCCGTTTGTGAAGAACCACGGGATCTACAAGTGCCCAAGTTCGCCGGGCCAACGATGTGGGTATGCCTACGACCCAGCGCTCAGCGGCAGATGCTCGAAGGAGCTGGCCTCGCCCGCGGAAGCCATCCTGCTCTTCGACGCAAAGGGCGGCTGGAACCAGGCAGGCACGTGGGATATCGCCGATCCCAGGCACTGGGGAGGCCTGAACATCGCGTTCGCGGATGGGAGCGTGCACTGGGGAAGGCGGGACATGATCCCCGCGAACTCCTCGCGTTGTTCGGCAACTTCAGGCGCCCCCCCGGATGAGACGGGAGGGGAGGCCGGCCCTCAGAAGGCATCGCCTGAGCTGCAGCGCAAGATGATGCAGGCAATGATGCGCGCCCAATCGACGAGGGGCACGAACCAAGCCACGCCACCGCCGCGGAGGGACGCGCCGAGGCAGGCCAAGGTAGGGCCGAAGCGCCAAGAGCCACGCAGCGGCGAACCACACGTGGGCGATGGCGAGACCGCCAATAGCGAAGGCTTCCGAGTGACGGTCCCGGCCGGTTGGCTGCGACATCACGGCAAAGAGACGGGGTCGACTAAGCTCTACCTGACGGGGCCGGAGGTGAATGGGAAGCCGCTTATCCTCGGCGTGGACGTGTACTCGCTGGAGCCAGGGATGGCACTGGAGAACTTCAGCGATGGGGCGCTCAGCAAGTACCGCGATCGAGCATGGACCGAGGACAAGACAGGAGGGGCCGTCGAGTTGTGCGGCGAGCGAGCGCGACGGGTCGCGTTCACCGACAGCGATGGCGACAACCTCTTCCACCTCTGTGTGGCAAGAGGCAAGGCGTACATCATCACCATGATCAGCCCTGCTGGGACGATGGGTGCGCAGGAGCACACCTTCGACCAGGTGCTCGGTTCATTCGATCTGCACTCTGGGTAACAGACTCGCAGAGGCGCGGGGCGGCGGGCACCGCCGGGTATCTAGGGAGCTTGCTCCCAGGCGAGTAGGGCCTGCGCCGGGGGGCTCCCGCGCCAGGGAGAGGTCGTCCCGTCGGGCAGTTCTGCTGAGAGTCTCCCGTAACTAGGGAAACCGGGACTGGACCCTTTTCGCCGCCGTTCACGCGAAAAGGGGACTGTACCAGGTTTCCCCACTTACGCGATACTCAGCGAATCCAGAACCAAGCCATCAACGAAGAATGGGAGCATCCGGTGGCAAAGCCAACCTGCAAGACGATGGCGGCTGTGGTCTGTTTCGCTCTTTTCGTGTTGGCCCTGGCCGGTACGACTCACACGTCTCCGGGCCTCACCAAGATCAAGACCAGGTCGGGGGTCGAGATGGTTCTCGTCCCGGCGGGTCAGTTCGTGATGGGCAGCAACACCGGGAGCGCGGACGAGAAGCCCCCTCACACGGTGAGGGTCGGCAGCTTCTACCTGGACACGAACCTGGTGACCCAGCGCTCTTACGAGGCGCTCATGAAGAAGAACCCCTCTCGCTGGAAGGACCCCTCAGACCCCGTCGAGCAGATGCGGTGGTCGGATGCCGTGAAGTACTGCAACGCCCGTTCGGTGGCCGAGGGGCTGCAGCCGTGCTACAGCACCACGACCTGGCAGTGCAACTTCGCCGCGAGCGGCTACCGGCTGCCGACCGAGGCGGAGTGGGAGTACGCGTGCCGGGCCGGCGCCCGGACCAAGTACTTCTTCGGTGACGGCGCCGACAAGCTCGGCCTGTACGCCTGGTACAAGCAGAACTCCGGGAACCGCCCGCGCCCGGTGCGTGGGAAGCTGGCCAACCCATGGGGGCTGTACGACATCTACGGCAACGTGTGCGAGTGGTGCTACGACCGCTACGGCTCGGGCTTCTACGCGCAAAGCTCCGCGGATAACCCTCGCGGGCCGGCCACCGGTGACACCCGCGTGCTGCGGGGCGGGTCCTGGGACTCCGATGCTCGCCAGTGCACCAGTTCCTACCGCCACAAGGCCAGCCCCGGTTACGCGGACGTGTGCTTCGGCTACGACGTCTACGGCTTCCGCTGCGTCCGTCGCGCAGGAGGATAGGCGCCATGCCGGTCTGCGGCGCCCTGAAGCGATGAGAATGCCGTTGCTGGGAGCGCCGGCATCCTTGCCGGCAGCGGTGGGGGCCGTCCGAGCACGGTCACCAGGACCGCGGCCACCGCTGCCGGCAAGGATGCCGGCGCTCCCAGGACCGACCACGGCGATTCCCTGTTCCATGGCGGCCGTCTCTCTTGCCCTTCTGGCGGCTATCGCCGGGCAGGTGGCCGTCGCCGGCCAGGCGGGTCCGTCGGGGACGGGGTTTGTCTACGATCCCTCCTACCTGAACCATGACGCTGGTCCCGGGCACCCCGAGAGCCCCGAGCGACTCAGGGCCATCGTCGCGCGCCTGGAGCAGACGGGGCTGATGCAGGGGCTCACCCCCATCCGTCCGGCCCCGGCTCCGCTGAAGTGGCTGACCACCGTTCATTCGAGGGCGTATGTGGCGGAGGTTGAGCGGGCCTGCCGCGAGGGTCGGACGTGGCTGCACTCGACCGACACGGGCATCTGCCCGCAGTCCTACACTGTGGCCCTCCTCGCGGCTGGAGGCGTTCTGAAGGCCGTAGACGCCGTCATGGCGGGCTCGGTGAGGAACGCCTTCTGTGCCGTGCGGCCGCCCGGCCATCATGCCCTGAGGGACCGGGCAATGGGGTTCTGCCTGTTCAACAACGTCGCCATCGCGGCGCGCTACGTCCAGGGGAAGTACCACGTCAGGAAGGTGCTCATCGTTGACTGGGACGTCCACCACGGCAACGGAACCCAGGCCGCCTTCTACGACGACCCGACCGTCCTCTACTTCTCCGTTCACGAGTACCCCTTCTACCCCGGAAGCGGAGCGCAGACCGAGACCGGCGCCGGCCCCGGCGAGGGATACACGGTGAATGTGCCATTGCCATCAGGCAGCGGCGACGAGGAGTATGTCGGGGCCCTCGAGGAGATCCTGAAGCCCAGGGCACTCAGCTTCGGGCCGGGCTTCGTTCTCGTCTCGGCCGGCTTTGACGCGCACGAAGGCGACCCCCTCGCCTCCATGAAAGTCACTGCCCGCGGTTACGAGAGACTGACGCGGATCGCGAGAGGCATTGCCGAGCAGTGCTGCGCAGGACGGCTGGTCTCGGTGCTGGAAGGCGGCTACAACACTGACGCCCTCGCCGAGTCAGTAGAGGCCCACCTGCGCGCCCTGCTCGACGCTGGATAGGTTCGGCGCATGCTCTTCCACACGTGGAGCTTCGTCCTCTTCTTCGCGGTCGTCTACGCCGGCCATCTCCTCCTCCGCCACACCCGGCTTGGGCTTCTGTGGTTCCTGGCGGCATCGTATGTATTCTATGGCTGGTGGAACCCGCTCTACGTCGCTCTCATCGGGTACTCCACGACGGTCGACTACTTCTCGGTCACCAGGATGGAGAAGGGCCGGCGCAGGGCCTTCTGGCTCGTCTTCAGCCTGGTCAACAACCTGGGCATCCTGGCCTTCTTCAAGTACGGGGCCTTCGTCACCGCGAACGTCAACGCACTGCTGGCGGCGTTGGGGAGCGCGGTCCACGTGCCCGCACCGGGCCTCCTGCTCCCGGTGGGGATCTCGTTCTACACCTTCCGGTCGCTCAGCTACACCATCGACTGCTACCGCGGCCGCATCCCGCGGGAGACCAGCTTCATCCGCTACGCGACGTACGTCGCCTTCTTCCCGCAGCTACTCGCCGGCCCCATCGAGCCGGCGGGGCATCTGCTGCCCCAGCTCACACGTGAGAACCGCATCACCGTGACCGACGTAACCGATGGCCTGTCCCTGTTCGTCGTGGGCCTGTTCAAGAAGATCGCCCTGGCCGACGCTCTGCGGCTGTACGTGGACCAGGTGTACGGAGCGCCCGACCAGTACTCCGGCTGCGCCCTCGCTCTGGCCACCTTCGCGTTCGCCTGGCAGATCTACTTCGACTTCAGCGGCTACACCGACATGGCGCGGGGAATCGGCCGTCTGATGGGCTTCAACCTGATGCTCAACTTCAACAACCCGTATCTGGCCACGAGCCTGGGGGACTTCTGGCGCCGGTGGCATATCAGCCTGTCGTCGTGGTTCAAGAACTACGTCTACATCCCCCTCGGTGGCAATCGACACGGCGCACTCAACACCTACCGGAACATGATCCTGACCATGGTCATCTCCGGCTTGTGGCATGGGGCAGCGTGGACGTTCTTGATCTGGGGCGCGCTCCACGCGTTCGGGCGCGTGCTCACACGGGAGCTGGAGCGAACGCGGTTCTACCGCGAGCGGGTCCCGCGCTTCTGCAAGCAGGCGGCCGTGTTTGCCTTCGTCAGCTTCGCCTGGGTGTTCTTCCGTGCCGGATCACTCCATGACGCGGGGCTCATTGTCAGGCGGATGTTCACCTCGGGGCTCAGCGATCCTCGCTTCCCACTGCTGGCTCTGGTCATGGTTCTCTCGGTGTGGGTCTACCAGTACGTCTACGAGTCACGCCTGCAACGAGTGCTGGAGTGGGCGCCGCTGAGAGTGGGACTCATCGCGCTCATGGTCATCTGCCTGACCATGCTGGGCGGGGGCGGCGGGCAGCCGTTCGTCTACTTCCAGTTCTAGGCTGGCGGCGGGGGCCGCCAGGGAGGGGACAAGGACGCATGGGCGAGGAGAACGCGGAGGTCGCGGCCCCGTCGGGAACGTCGACGGGCGACATCAGCGAGGCGTTCAGCTCGAACGCCGTGCGTCTCTCCGTCGCCGAGTGGGTCGTCGCGGTCGGCCTCCTGGTCGCCACGGCACTGCTCCTGCCGTGGCTCGTGCAGCGGAGGGAGGCGTTCCAACCGTCGGCCGACTACCGACACCCGTACCTCCTGAGCGAGGACTACTGGCTGTACGCCCGGTACAGCCGCTACGCCTCCTCTCGGTACCCCGTCGCGGTCATCGGCGACTCGGTTGTGTGGGGGCACTATGTGGACCCTCAGGGGACGTTGACGCACTTCCTGAACCGCGAAGCCGGCAAACCCCTGTTCGCGAACCTCGGCCTGGACGGAACCCGCCCGATGGCCCTCGCCGGCCTGGTCCGGTACTACTGCCCGAGCATCGCCCGGCAGGGGGTGATACTGCACCTCAACCCGCTGTGGATGAGCTCGGACGACGCCGACCTACACCAGCGCGAGAGCCCAGCAGAGGGTCGGCCGCTCAGCGCGGCACGTGTGCGGGAGCTTCTGCGAGGCAGACCGGAGAGCGATCAGGAGGGCCTCAGGATCAACCACCCGCGCCTGGTGCCGCAGCTCTTCTCGCGTCCGTACGGCTACCACCCCTCGCTGGGCGAGGCCATCGGGGTCGGTCTGGAACGGCACCTGCCGTATGCCGCCTGGCTGTGGCACGTGCGGATGGTCTACTTCGAGAACCTCGGCCTGCCCGCGTGGACCATGGGCAACCCGTACCGGAACCCGCTCAGTGCCGTCACGCTCAGGCTCCCCCAACCGGACGACCGCCCCGAGGGCGACCCGGTGCCGTGGTTCCGGTCGGGGGTGGAGCGACAGGAGTTCCCGTGGGTGCCGCTCGACCACTCGTACCAGTGGGCGCGTTTCCGGGAGACGCTCGAGGTCCTGCGAGCTCGCCACAACACGGTGTTCGTCGTCCTCGGGCCGATGAACACCCACCTGATGACCGACGGCAGCTCGCGGCGGTACGCCCAAACGAAGGCGGGGATGGAAGCGTGGCTCAAGGCGCAAGGCGTCCCCTACTATGCCCCTTCCTCGCTGCCCAGCGGCCTCTACGCCGACGCCAGTCACCCCCTGAAGGCGGGCTATGCCATGCTCGCCAGGCAGCTCTTCAGAGACACGGGCTTCCAGGAGTGGGTGAGGGGAGTCGGGGAACGCCGGGCCTATCGGCGGCCGAGGGCACGCGGAGATGGGTAAGGGGCGCTGACTTGGGCGCCGGGCGACACGGATTCGGGCCGGATACTTCGCCTGCACACGGCGGCAGGCTCGTATGCGGCCCCTCCACACGGCTTGCCCTGGCGCCTACGGCGGAGGTGGGTAGGGGGTCGGCTCGGGAGGCCCTCCGCGCTCCGCGACCACCTGTGGAACGCAGACCCGGTTGACGGGGCAGTGGATCGGTGATAGCATAGAGGTATCGGATACCGGCATGGAGGCATCAGGATGGTCAGGGCGCAGGTGCAGTTCACGGAGGAGCAGTTGGCGGCGGTGCGCGACATCGCCAGCCGGGAGGGCGTGTCCATATCGCAGGTGGTCAGGGAGGGCGTGAACCTCCTCCTGCGAGAGCGACGGGGGCCCAGCCGGGAGGAACTCGTGAGGCGATCGCTGGAGGGGGTGGGCCTGTTCAGGAGCGGGACCGGAGACCTGTCCGCGAGACATGATGAGTACTTCGCGGAGGCGTGCGAGCAATGAGGGTGCTGCTCGACACCTCGGCCCTGGTGGCGCTGATGGACGCGGACGACCCCGCGCACGTGTCGGTGTCCGGGGCGTGGGCGACCATTCTCTCCGAGGCGACCCCGCCCGTACTCACGAACCTCGCCCTGCTCGAGACCCTGGCGGCACTGCCGCGCCGACTGGGGACGGACGCCGTGAGGGTGTTCTGCCAACGGCATTTGCCCCTGATCGAACTCCACGCTGTCGAGACGCCGGTCCTTTTGACGGCCATCGACACCTGGATTGCCGCGCGGCGGCGCGACCTCAGTCTGGTGGACGTGGTATCGTTTCTGGTGATGCGGCGGGAGGGCCTCACTCGGGCCTTCACGATCGACGCCCACTTCGCCGAGCAGGGGTTCGAGTGCCTGCCCGAGGGATGACCGACGGCAGCTCGCGGCGGCACGCCCAGACGAAGGCGGGGACGGAGGCGTGGCTCAAGGCGCAAGGCGTCCCCTGGATGGGAGTCCGGGATTCCGGGTCTCGTGCGAGGAACGCCGGCAGTGCTGCGGCTCCGCCTGGACCGGGCCCATCTGTACGCGTGGAGTTCGAGTGAGCGGCAGCAGGAAGCGCTCCTAGATGGAGCTACCAAGGCGGCGCCACGCTGCATTCGGGAGCCCGCAGTGCGGCCTTGGGCTACGTCATCTCCTCAGCCTCGGCGTCCTCCCAGCCCAGATTGTACGCCCTGACACACGTCCTCTGCACCCCCTTCTCATTCTCAGGCTGCTCGCGCGGGGAAACCCGGCGTAGCTTAGTAGCCGTCAGGAAGTCAGCTCGGAACTTGGCGATGGCTTGCCGCAGGTCCTCCGAGGAGTCGGGCGGATAGACCGGACCAAGCAGGACACCCACCGGCTCGGCTGTACAGAGTCCCAGGGTCTGTCTCGCCCGCACCACCCTGTCAGCGTCGACTACGGCGATGACGCGGATGTTGGCGTTGGTGGCCCACCCGAGCACAGAGCGAGTCTCCTCTGCGTCGCCCCTCCTCGCGAGACGCAGGCAAGTGCCGAAGGCGTTACCGATGTTGAGAATCTCGAGAGGGTCCCAGAGGAACTCCACATGTCCTCGGACAGGTTCGGGGCCAACCGGCTGGGCATCGGGACTAGTGTCTCTGAACTTCTCCGCAACCGCCGGGTTACGGGTCACGAAGTCATCATTCCCGCGGTGAGGGAGTGGCCACTTCCCATCTTCCGCAACGTGTCCGAGGAGGCTCTTGAAGACCGCGAAGGGAGCCTCGCCGCCCTCACCCTGGTCGGGATGCGCTGGGTCCGCACCCTCGCGCTCGAAGCGGGCTCGCGCCATCACCACGGCGTTCTCCCAGAGGCGGACCCTGTGCTCGTCCCAGCCAGCGGGCGGGCTGGGCACCCCCCAACCGTCGGTTGCGAGCCCGGCGATGCACTGGCGGGTTCGAGAGGTCACCTCCCGGATCGCCCCTCGCGGGTCTGCCTCCGCCAGCGCGGCGCGCATGTCGTTAGCGGCATTGTCAGCGTCGGCGCCAAGCTCAGCTATCAACAGCAGGCCGACTGACCATAGCGCCTCAACCAGGTCACCAGCCAACTGCGGGTGAGCCTTCAGCAATCGACCCGTTCTTCCCCACCCGACATCATCAAGGCCGCGCTCAAGAGCGTAGGTGCCGTACTGCCACTCCGCGAAAGGCAGGGCCGCCTGGATGACACTTCCCAGAGGTTGGTCCGCATGTGCGCAACGGATCTTGCCGACCAGTTCGCCAAGTAGCGTGGCAACGGGGTATCTGACCACGACTGTGTCCACGGTCCCCAGACGGGCCATCAGGCGGGGCTCGCGCTGGATAGCCTGCTTTGCTTCGCTAGCGAAATCAGGGCCCGCGGCCATGCTGGCCATATGGACCAGACGTGCGAGGTTGCGGTGCACCGACTCGCTCAGCCACTTGTCGAGCCCCGGGCCCCTCCACTTCCGCCCCTCGCAGTAACGTATGAAGCTGCTGAAGGGCCGCCCGTCCATACCGACCCTACTGTACCAGTCCCCCAGGTGCGATAGGTACGCCCGGACGCCGTCGTTGAGGTGGACCCTGCTGAACTCGTAGTCGAAGAGGCGCATATCGGCGGACGGGATACTCCCTCTGGCCCACAACTCGCAGACCAGGTTCGCAAAGCCCAGCAGGCCGTCTACCTTCTTCTCCTTCTCGGAGCCTCGCAGCGTCTCGTCCCAGACGAACTCCCCGTACTCCACGAGGTAGAAGGCCTCTCGGATGTCCGCGTCCGCGAACATGCGCGAGTAGAGATCCTTGACGAAGGTCGCCTTGGCAGTCGCCGCTGAGTCCCACAACTGGCGCCCCGCAAGGAGGGCCGCCACAACGGCCACCACAAGCAGGAAGCCGTTGAAGACGTCACCGAGCGAGACCTCCCCGTGCCTCAGTTGGTAGAAGTGCATCCCGACAGGCTCAGCCACGAGGAGCATCGCCAGCCCGAGGCACAGCCCCAGGAGAAGCAAGCCAACGTCCTGCAGTGTCCTTCTATGTGACCGAGACCACGCCTTGAGGCGACCCCAGGGCCGCGCAGCTACGCGTTCCTTCCGCATGGTGTGCTCCCCCCGTGTCCCCTGCGAAGGGACAGCGGCAAGTCTGGCACAGGCCATTCCTCAGTATGTGTCCGTTCTCCACTCAGGATGCACACGGCTCTGTCGTGACTTCTCGGCTCAGGAGGCGGTGGCCTCCTACGCGGCGGCGTCCTTCCCTTCGTCGAGTACAGCCCCTGGCAGTCACAGGCCCCGGTAGCCGCTAATCCGGCGAGAACCGTGTCACACCCCACTCACTCCCTGGACGGCCCGAGGGGCCGAGGGAGACGCCGCACGCCGGGAGGCTGGGCGGGGCGGCGCGGCAGCGCTAGGTGTGGACGGTGTACTTGGGGAGGTGGCCGAAGCGGGCGAGGTGGCGGAGGTGGAGTGCCTCTTCGGCGGCGGCCGGGCGGTCGGTGACGGCCCAGCGGACGAGTATCCGGTACACGTTCTCGTGTTCACGGATCTTCCGGCCGGCCGAGTGGGCCACGGTGCCGCGGACTAGCCCCTGCATGACGCGCACCCGTAGGTCCGCAGCCTTGCCGATGGCCAACCTCTCCTCGTGGCCTTGGAGTATGGCCTCGTAGACCCCCGACTTCCCGAAGGGCAGGTCGATGATCGCCCAGCCGTGCTCAAGGATGTCCTCCCAGCGCTCCCACGGGGACCAGGCCAGGTGGATGGGCGGGAGCTGCAGGAACTCCTCCTCCGGCGGCCCGATCTCCGGAGTGCGGTGGGGAAGGACACGCCGGAGGTGGGCGGCCGGGCTCTCCCCTGGGCGGGCACCCTTGGCCCTCGATCTCGGGGCGGCGTTGGGCACGACCTGCGGCGGGCCGGGGGATACGGCGAAGCCCAGGTGACGGAAAACGCGGCAGGCGGCGTCGGTCCGGCAGTCGGCGTGGTCGAGGCCGAAGGCCACGGCGAGCGCCTGGACCACGGGGTAGACCTGCCCGCCGATCTCGACGCCTCGCGCGCGCACCTTGTCGGGCGGAACGCCCTCGAGCGCGGCCTCGACCTGTCGCACCGTGGCGACGATGCGGCGCCCGTTCATGGTGAAGGTGTACTCCATCGCGCGGCCTCCCGTCTGAGCAGGCTGGGGCCTCGGCGCCACTCATGTTCGCCACGTGCGGGCATGGTCCTGGTCGGGGGAGTTAGAGCCTATCCCGGAACCGGAACGTCCGCAGCCCCGGAGGTTGTGTTCAACAACGGCTTTGACGGGCGAGGACGCCCGTCCTACGCGAACGACAGCGGCCTGAACGGACAGGAATCCCCCTTCTGCAGTGCGGTGTTCGTCGCGTAGGTCGGGCTTCCAGCCCGACAATGCCTTTCTGAACACAGCCTGGAGGGCTGCGCCACGGGTTCCAGGACAGGCTCCGGGGAAAGCGGTACAGTCCCCTTTCCGCCTGGACGGCGGCGGAAAGGGTCCAGTCCCGGTTTCCCTGCCTGGGAGGAGTGGGCCCGCCTCCGGCGAAGCTGCGGCCTGGTGAGACACCGATCGACCCGCATCCCGGGTAGTTTGCTTCGGGGCGATCGGAAAGGGAGAAGACAGATGCCAGGGAGACAGTGCCGGCTGTTCCTGACCGTGGCCATCGGGCCGCTTCTCATCGCCGTCGGGCCAGGCATGGGCAGTGCCGAGCCCGACCTGAAGGCCTGTCCGTACCAGCTCGTGTGCGAGACCTACCGTGACGGCAACTGGGAGCTGTACCGGATGCACGCGGATGGCTCCCACCCGGTCGATCTCACCCGGACCCCCGATGTCAACGAGCTGTACCCCCACGTCTCGCCCGACGGCAGCAAGGTCTCCTTCGTGGTCGATGGCGGCGAGGGAGACCGGAAGCGGCGGGATGTGTACTTCATGAACATCGACGGGACGGGGCGCACGAAGGTGGCCGACAACGCCCGCGAACCGTGCTGGAGCCCTGACGGGAAGGCCATCGCGTACCTCAAGAGTGAGTTCGACGAGTTCACGGTCACCGACTACGCGACGAAGGGGCTGTTCATCTACGACCTCAAGACGCGGACCCATGTCGAGCATCTGAACAAGACGCTCTGCCACCTCTACAACGTCTGCTGGTCGCCCGACGGGAAGTGGTTCGTCGCGACCGTGCACGCCGGCATGGGATACGACCACGCCATACTCGCGATTGAAGCGAACGGGACCGGCGTCTTCAACCTCGGCATCCCCGGCTGTCGGCCGGACTTCAGCCCGGATGGTCGGCACCTCGCGTGGGGCGCGAGCGACTGGGCACTCGAGGTCGCCGACATCGACTTCACGGGGCCTCAGCCCAAGGTCTCAAACCAGCGCGACGTCGTCACAAGCGCCGAACCGATGAAGATCTACCATATCGACTGGTCGCCCGACGGGAGGTGGGTGGCCTTTGGCCGCGGGCCTACCGAGACGACGCTCGGCCCGGCGGTGGAGATGGTGGGGGTCGAGGCGAAGGACTGGAACATCTGCGTGGCCGACGCGACCAAGACCAACGAGTGGCAGGCCATCACCAGCGACGGGAAGAGCTGCAAGGAGCCGGACTGGATACCCCTGCGTGGGGAGAGGGGCTGATGAGAGCCCGACGTAGAGCGTGGCTTGCTGCGACCTTCGTGCTGCCTTCGCTGCTGCTGGTCGTCTGCCTTGTCACCGGTCAGCGGGCCGATGGACCGGCAACGGCGGACAGAAGGCCGGAGGTGATCCGGACCAAGACCGGCGTCCAGATGGTCCTGATCCCCGCGGGCCGGTTCGCCATGGGAAGCAGCCGGGGAAGGGCCGACGAGGCACCAATCCACGGAGTGTGGGTCGACGCCTTCTACATGGACGTGTACGAGGTGACCCAGCAGCGGTATGGCGAGCTCGTGCGGGGCAACCCCTCTCACTTCAAGGGCCCCAAGAACCCCGTCGAACAGGTGAGCTGGCCGGCGGCAGCTCTGTACTGCAACGCGCGGTCGCGGGCGGAGGGCCTTGAGCCCTGCTACGACGAGGCCACTGCGGGATGCCGGTTCGGAGCCACCGGATACCGCCTGCCAACAGAGGCTGAGTGGGAGTACGCGTGCCGGGGCGGCGCCGACACGGACTACTCCTTCGGCGACGACGCCGGGAAGCTGGGCGACTACGCCTGGTACGCCGACAACTCGCTCGGGACGACGCACCCCGTAGGGGAGAAGAAGCCCAATCCATGGGGGCTGTTCGACATGCACGGGAATGTCGGCGAGTGGTGCAATGATGTCTACGAGTCGAGGTACTATCGGAGCAGCCCAGAGAAGAACCCGCGAGGACCAACCCGTCACGACGAGTTCGTCCTGCGCGGTGGGGCCTGGAACTCCAGTGCCGAGGAGTGCCGCTCCGCCTACCGTCAAGGGGAGAATCCCGGTTTCCAGGTCCCGTGCTTCCGCGGGGATCACATCGGCTTCCGTTGTGTGCGGCGGGCACCTTAGGCCGGCGCCAATCGCCGATACCGCAGGGGGTGGTCCATCTGAGGCAGCAGACGGGTCTTCGCACTGCGTCCAAGGGAACGGGCCGGGCAGAGCCATGGTCTCGAACCGCTGGCCTCAGATTGTGCGCGGCTGCATTGGTGTCGGCTGCCCTGCTCGTTCCGTCTCGGCCCGAAGCGGCGGAGACGGACAAGCCTCCCCGCGAGCGGGTCGCGTTCGCGCTGTTGCGTGCGGATGGGAAGCCCCTCGGCCATCGGGTCAGGGTGCATCTTTACAACGAGTACGGCGAGGTAGACAGCAGTACGGAGGGCACGCCCTCGGCCGAGGCAGGAGTCGTCTCCTATGACCGCCTGCCGTGCGCCCGGTATGACCTGTGGGTTGAGGGTCCGCCGGCGGATGCCGCTCCGGATGGCGAGGGCCTGGCGGCAGCCCTCTTCCGAGGGCTGGAGGTGACTCCCGGCGATGGCCCGCAGGCGATCAAGCTGACTGTCCCCCAGGCCGGTGCCGTGACGGGGCGGCTCGTGGACGACGACGGGAAGACACCGGCGCGGAAGCACGTTGTCGCCCTGGAGACCGGAACCGCCCCGGACGACGCGACCCCTCCTCCCGCATGGGCGGCCGCCTACGCGCGGGGGGCCCTCACGTGCTATGTTCAGGCCGAGGTCGCCGATGACGGGACCTTTGTGCTTCGCGGGCTGACCCCGGGGAAGCACTCGCTCGACGTGCGCCGGCCGGGCGCACGCCAGGCGTGGTGCACGATCCCGGATGTGCCGGTCACCGCCGGGCGTGTGACTGACCTGGGCACGTTACAGGTTGCACGGAGCGGATGGGAGTACCTGTTTGACGGCCGGACGCTCGACGGGTGGGCCGAGAGCGACTTCCGCGGTCGAAAGGAAGTCCGCGTCGAGAACGGCCGCATCATCCTGTCCCTGGGCAGCGACATGACGGGCGTCACGTGGACCGGAGCGGTGCCGCGGGTCGACTACGAGGTCAGTCTCCAAGCCATGCGGGTGGCGGGCGACGACTTCTTCTGCGGCCTTACGTTCCCGGTGAAGGACGACTACTGCTCGCTGATCCTGGGCGGCTGGGGCGGGTCGGTCGTGGGATTGTCGAGCCTCGACGGCGCCGATGCGTCGGAGAACGAGACGAGCCGGTGGATACGGTTCGACAGCCTGCGATGGTATCGCATCCACTTGAGGGTCACCGCGACCCAGATCGCAGCGTGGTTGGATGCGGACGGCCTCGTCGACGTCGCCACGGCGGGCCGGCAGATCTCGACCCGCATCGAGGTAGAGCCCTCCAAGCCCTTCGGCATCGCCACGTGGCGCACTACCGGGGCCGTGCGGGATATCCGCCTCCGCCGCCTCGACGCCGCAGCGCAGTGAAGGCGGACAACGAGCCCGCCGAGCACGCCCGCCGGCGCCGACGCCAGCCTTCGGGGGCCGTTCGCCGCGCGTGGTCGGTACTCTCGAGCCTAGTCCACCGGCCTGCCTAGCCTGCCCTCGGGGGTGAGGGCGACGCAGCGCTCCGATGCGATGCCGTGGACCGTAACCTCCCGACTCCACGGCTGGTAGCCGTCCGCCTTCACCTGCATGGCGTACGACCGATGGGCCTTGAGCCCAGTCACGGTGTAGGCCCCGCTTCCCGCGCTGTACTTCACATGCTCGCCGATGGTGATCCGCGCCTGCGCTATCCCGAAGTGGGTACGGGCGTCGGTGACCGTGCCAGTCAGCGTAGCGGGCACCCAGTCACTGAGATCGCACCCGACGAGTGGCAGGAGCAGGAACAGGACCACCAGGACGCCGACCGCCGACAGACCGTGGCCTCGCATGGGGGATCGCCTCCTTCCGTGAGACGGTATGGCCTCGGACTCCGTTCCATACGGGGAGCGGGTGAGACGATGGCCGGCTCGTCGCACAGGTGGTAGCCCCAGAGGGCGGGGCTTGACCGGTCCACCGCCGAGATGGCGGCGACGATCTTCCGGCGCTGCGCATCCGTGACGGCCTCGTTGGGCGTCCACCAAAGCTCCCGGAACTCCTCCCCGGTTACCGCATCGGACATGCACTGCAGGCCGAAGCGCTCGGCCTGGTTCAGCAGTCCACCCATCACGAGGTTGAAGTTGCAGTCGCGGATGAGCTGGTACTGCTCGTCGGTGATGAGCTTGCTGTACTCGGGCGAGGACCGCCAGTAGTGCATCGCCCAGAAGGTGATGGGGAAGACGCCGGCGGACGGCCGAGGTCGGTGCTCCTCGGCGGCACTGGCGGCGGCGAGCGGGAGGAGTGGCATGGCCGCGATCATCGAGAGCGCCAGGTGTTCCATGTTGCGGTAGCCTCCGAAGGCGCCTGCCCCGGCTCGCGGACGAGCCGCCGGGGCCGGCCTTGGTGCCCGGCTGTAGCTTCGCGGGCTTGCGTCCGGTATTGGCCGGCAGACAGGCGGTGGCCTTGTTGCCGGCTTGACTTGGGTCATGAGGCCGTGCCCAACGCCGCGGCGCGATCGAAAGCCAAGGGCGCCCGCCAGGGCGAGAGCCAGGCCGCCTACCTGCGGAGAGGCCTGCCGCATCGCACCCATGACATCGGACCGGCGGAGGAGGAGTTGCTGCAGCTCCCGCCCATCCACCTGCCCTGGTCCCCGTGGGAGCGCTGGGAGGACATCTTCGGGCACGGTTGGGCGATCATCGACCTGCCCTTCGGGAGGTCGGGGGTCTACGAGGCCGTACTCGAAGGCCACGAGGAGAGGTTGACCATCGGCAAGGCTGGGGACCTACGGAAGCGCGTCATGCTGGGACTGGTCCGCGGCACCACGGCCCACCCGGCCGGCCAGAAGATCCGTGAACACGAGAACGTGTACCAGATACTCGTCCGCTGGGCCGTCACCGACCGGCCCGCCGCCGCCGAAGAGGAACTCCACCTCCGCCACATCGCCCGCTTCGGCCGCCTCCCCAAGTACACCGCCCACACCTAGCGCAAGTTTGAGAGTTTGGGAGACCCCCGAAGGCGCTACGGGGCTGTGGGGGGCCTCTACGCGGGTTTTGGCCTTTCCGGAGCCGAAAGTGTAGTGTAAAGGATGTTGGCTGATGACCTTG
>Ga0315289_10003054_pt1 | contig 25447 bp, 20 predicted proteins | sample YL17G11_40_MG_FD_203452 | JGI IMG/M metagenome (GOLD analysis project Ga0315289, IMG submission 203452) | Sediment microbial communities from Yellowstone Lake, YNP, Wyoming, USA - YL17G11_40 | ecosystem: Environmental > Aquatic > Freshwater > Lake > Sediment | place: USA: Wyoming | collected...
CCGTCAGGTGTTTGGATTATGGGTAGGGGAGCTTTCAGGGGAAAATAGAATTTTCCCCTACCCGTCAGGTGTTTGGATTATGGGTAGGGGAGGCTTTCAGCCTCCCGCTTCTTCAAAAAGAACCGGGGTTAGAATATAGTTGCATTAGCAAATGCTTCAGGTTATATTTTGGAAAAAGCTGGGGTAAAAACAAACATGCGAACAATCTCCTCTTATCTATTCACAATCATTATGGTCATCATTATCCTGCCAGCCTCTTTTTGGGCGCAAAGCGATGTAGAGAAAGCCAATCAGCTTATGGAAGAGGCCGGCAAAGCCCTGGCGCACGAGGATTACGCCACCGCCAGCCAGCTCTTCCAGGAGCTGCTGGAATATTATCCTCTGGATGCCGGGGTAAATTTCAACCTGGGATTGACCCTGCACCTTCTGGGACAGAACCAAGAGGCCATTCCCTACCTGGAGAAAGCGCTGGAGTTAGACCCCAATCACATCAAGGTGATGAACGCCCTGGGGATGGTCTTTTATTATCTGGTGGATTATGCTTCCGCCCGGAAATATCTAGAGATGTATCTGCAAAAAAACCCAGGAGATGCGGCAACCTACGGCTATCTGGCGCGAATGTCCTTTGAGGATATGGACTACGTCAAGAGCGCCGAATACTACCTGCAGGCGTTAAGCTATACACCCAACGACGCCGGTATGCTCTACGCGCTGGCGGTCTGCTACCAGAAGACCGGGCAGATGACCCTGGCCGCCGAGACCTACCTGCAATCGGCAAACGCCGGTTATACCACCGAGATACCCGGCGCCGACCCGCTCTATCACTGGGCTTATTGCCTGAATGAGAGTGGTGACTACCAGACTATCACCAGTTATGCGGTTACCAGCGCCACCCCTCCGCTTCTGGCGAAGGTAGTGGCTATGGCTTACTTCCAGCTCGGCGACTATCCCAACACCATAACCGCCTACAAATTCGCCCTGGCCGGTGGACTGACCGAGGTCTATCCGCAATTAGCCCAGGCTTATTCAAAAAATCAGGACTATACCGCCGCGGTTGAGGTCTACCGGCAGGCTATAAAATACGACCCCGGTAATCCTTCCCCATACAGCAATCTTGCCTATTGTTTGAATAAGCTGGAAAAATGGCAGGAAGCTATTGATGTCTGTCAGGAGGGACTGCGCCAAACCGCCGGCGATGAGGGACTCCTGCGCTATTTTCTGGGCATCTCCTATTTCAATTTGGGGGACGCTGAGAATGGCAAAACTGAACTGGAGAGATTCATTGCCAATGCTGACCCCAATCGCTATTCTACACAATTAGAGCATGCTAGAGCCATTTTAGTGGGTAAGTTATGAATCGCTATCTCCCCTCCATATTCACCGGCTTGCTCTTTGCCTTCGCCATACTCAACGCCTCCTTCCACCTGAATGACCCCCTAATCACCGACGAAACCCAATTCGCCACCTCCGCCAAAACCATTTTACAAGAGGGTTTTCCCAAAGCCTACTTCGGCGACACCCTCTCCCCCTATCTCTCCCACCCGCCCACCTACTCCTACTTATTAGCCTTATTTATCTGGCTGGGCGACTGGGGGGGCAGAGCGCTAGGCTTGAGCCTTATGGCGGTGAACGCCCTGCTGGTCTATCTGCTCTTGCCCAGGTTGTGGCCCAGGGCGGATGGCTGGGGAAGACTGCTGGCGGTCGCCATAGTATTGCTCTGCCCACTGACTATGCCGGCTTCTCTTCTCCTGGATATTGACGGTGGGCTGCTCACTCTGACTATACTGCTTATGGCTTTAGCCGGCGCCCGCTACCTGGAGCATCCCACCAGAAACCGCTGGATACTTCTAACCCTAGCCTGCGGAGGCGCCTTTCTTATCAAACTGACCACTCCGCTAGCCTTCCTACCGGCTCTCTTGATTTATGCCCTTATAGAGAGGAAAAGTCCCTGGCTCAAAACGCTGTCGGCATTTATCAGCGGAGCTTTCTGCGCTCTGCTCCTGCTCAGCATCTATTACTTTATTTGGGGGGTCTCCCCGCTCGGTCCGCTGGCTATCATCGGCTGGAAGTTGGGCGGGGGAGGTGGAATAGGTTTATTCTCCTCTTTCAGCGAATACTTCAGCCGGCAGATGAAGATAATCTACTGGCTTTCGCCGTTTTTGTGCATCCTTCTGCTGGTAGGTTGGATTCACACATTCAATAAAGGATACCGGCGAGGGCTTTTCCCGGCTACATTTGGGTGGATGATACTCATCGGTTATCTGCTCATCGGAGGGGATGCCTACGGGCTGTGCAAATACCAACAGACTGCAATTCCTATGTTGGCGTTAGCCGTCGCCATACCCATTCGGGAGCAGGTGGGGGCTCTCTCTCTGAGCAGAAAGCTGACCTTTGTCGGAGCCGGCCTTCTGCTTCTCCCTGCATTCCATTTTCTGGTGGGGGATATGCTTCATCTGCCCTTCACCCGCACCGAGCTCATCAATCTAGGGGAACTAACTCAGCAGTCAGCGAACCGAGCGCTCATCTTTCAGACCATAGTCACCTTGCTCGCCTTCGCCTTTCTCTTAGTTCTATGGAGCTTCAGACGAGACCGATTGTTGATAGTGCCTTTAGTGATGTTCATCTCTATGGGATTTGTTCAACAATGGGAGATGGCTAAAGCAGACTATTCCATCGGTTACAACTACGGCGAGGAGGGGATGATGACCGCGGCGCTGACCGCAGAGCACTACCTCCCGCAAGATGGCGTGCTGATTTGCCCGGCGGACGTCGCCTACTATGTCGGTTACGATAAGCCCCGCATAGAGGTTACCCAGGCGATGGGAAGGGGCGAACTAGTGGAGCTGCTCAGTGAGGCTCCGCCAAAGGTTCTGGTAATCAGGGCAAGCTACCTGGGTCATTTGGACTTTTCCAATGAGCTGGCGAGAGCCAGGGATATTCTCTCCGATTACGCCCAGGTGCGGGTGGGTTATTTCTTAGTCTATTTCCCCAAAATTTCCTCCATCTAATCTACCAGGGAGGAGTAATTACTGTGCCTAAAAAAATTCTACTGCTGGACGCGCTCAATCTCATATTCCGGGCTTACTACGCCTTTATCAGCAATCCTCTAAAGAATTCCAAGGGGGAGAATACCTCAGCGCTCTACGGCTTCACGGTTATGCTTCTGCGCCTGCTCAAGGAGGAAAATCCGGATTACCTGGCGGTGGTCTTTGACTCCCCAGCCGGCTCCCATCGCGAGACCCTCTATGCTGAATATAAAGCCAACCGACCGGAGCCGCCGGCGGAGATTCCGGAGCAAATATTCAAGATAAAGAAGCTTTGCGAGCGATTGGGCATCGCCCAGTTGGAGAAAGAGGGGTTGGAGGCTGACGACATCATCGCCATCCTGGCACGGCGGGCGGAGAAAGAAGGGATGGAAGTCTCCATCGCCTCCTCGGACAAAGACCTTCTGCAACTGGTGGACGAGCATATTCGGTTGATAGCCACCAAAAAAGGAATCAGCGAGACGGTGGTGATGGACTCCCGGGCGGTGGTAGAGAAATTTGGGGTGAAACCGGAGCAGATAGTTGACTACCTCAGCCTGACCGGAGACAAGTCGGACAATATTCCCGGAGTGAAGGGGGTGGGTGAGACCTCGGCTAGGGACTTGCTCTCCAACTACGGTAGCCTGGAGGAGATTCTCCGGGACCTGGATAAAGTGCAACCACCCCGGGTGGCTAAGCGCATCGCCGAGGACCTGAACAATCTGGAATTGAGCCGGAAACTGGTGCAGCTGTGCACAGATGCCGACCTGGGTATATCAATGAACGACCTCAAACGACAGGAAATTCCCCAGGAGGAGGCTAAAGCCCTGCTAATGGAACTGGAATTCTTCAGCCTCATCAAAGAGTTCCTTACCGAGGGCGAAGCGAAGGTGAGCGAGGAGAGCTTGACCCTCATCTCAACCGAGGAGTTGACGGAATACCTGCGGGGGAAAAAGCTGGTGGCTATGGAACTGGAGGGCAAGACTCTAGCCCTCTACGACGGAAAACAAGCGGTAATGATTAATGTAGCGGGTATAGGTGACGCATTAGCCAAAATCCTCTCCTCTTTATCTGCGAATACCACACTCACCAGCCATTTCCTGAAGAGGTTCTATCATCTGTTAGGGGACAGTTGGTCAACGCAACCCCTGGGCTACGATACCGCACTGGCGGCATATCTGGTGGCGCCGGACCAGGGGCACAGTTTGCCGGAAGTGGCTTTCCGCGAGTTAGGCGAGGTTTTGTATAAATCCGGAGACTCCAAGAGCCAGCAGAGCCTGAGTTTTGAACAAGAGGAGAGATTTAAGCTATCCCACCTGGCTAACCAGGCACGAATTACCCACCAGCTACAACCCAAGCTGGCCGAGAAGGTCCGCCAGGCAAAATTAGATAGAGTGCTCACCGAGATTGAATTGCCCCTGACGCCGGTCCTGGCTAGAATGGAGCAGAGGGGAATTCTGGTAGACAAGGAATTGCTGGCAAAGTTATCGGCGGATTTGGGGGCAAAACTTGGAGAGCTGGAGGCTAAGATTCATCAGGAAGCGGGAATGGAGTTCAATATCAACTCCCCCAAACAGCTGGGCGAGGTGCTCTTTGAGAAACTGCAGTTGCCGATGCAGAAGAAGACCAAGACCGGCTACTCCACGGACAACGATGTGCTTACTATTCTGGGGGCTACCCATCCCCTGCCGGGTATGGTGCTGGAATATCGCAGTCTGTCCAAGCTGAAGGGCACCTATATTGATGCCCTGCCGACGGCAGTCAACCCACTTACCGGGCGTATACACACCACCTTTTTGCAGACCTCCACCTCCACCGGTCGGCTCTCCAGCAGGGACCCCAATCTGCAGAACATCCCCATCCGCTCCGATTTGGGAGGAAAGATTCGGGAGGCGTTTATCGCTCCTGAGGGCTGCCTGCTGGTCTCTGCGGACTATTCACAGATAGAACTGCGCATATTTGCCTCCCTGTCCGGCGACAAAAACCTCATCCGCGCCTTTCGTAACGGCGAGGACATTCACACCGCTACCGCCCGGGAGATATTCGGCGCCGAAGGGAGCCGCGAGCAACGCATCCGCGCCAAAGCCATCAACTTCGGTCTCATCTACGGCAAGAGCGCCTACGGACTCGCTCAAGAGCTGTCCATCAGCCAGGAAGAAGCAACTAACTACATCAAAACCTATTTTGAGCGTTATCCCCAGGTGCGCGCCTATATGGACGAACTGGTAGCCCGAGCGCATAAAGTGGGCTACTCCGAGACCATCTTCGGTCGTCGGCGCTACCTGCCGGAGTTAGCCAGCAAGAACCCGGCCCTGCGCAACGCCGCCGAGCGAGCGGCAATTAACATGCCTATTCAAGGAACGGCGGCTGATCTGCTCAAGCTGGCGATGATTAGGATAGAAAGCAAGTTGAGTGAAAGACCAGAACTGGGGAAAATGCTTTTAACGGTGCACGACGAGTTAATCTTTGAGGTGGAAGCGGGGCAGGAAAAGGAGTTGACTGAGCTGGTCAAGCCGATAATGGAGGGCGTAACCAAATTAGCTGTGCCCATAGTGGTGGAAACAGGCGTGGGCAAGAACTGGCTTGAGGCGCACTAGGAATTTTACCCACCTTGTCCTTTAGCTATGTTAGTTTATCTTAAGCTTCATCAAGCGGTTAAAAAAGAGAGAGAGAAATGGAACTGGGCAACATAGAGTTACATATCATCCCCGATGGCAGTTTTAAGGTGGACGGGGGCGCCGCCTTCGGTGTGGTGCCCAGGGTGTTGTGGAGCAAGCTGGTGACGCCGGACGAACTCAATCGTATCACCATAGCGGTCAACTCGCTACTCATAATAACCAAGCGCAAGAACATCCTGGTGGACTGCGGTATGGGGGATAAATTCTCCAGGAAGCAGAGGGAGGTGTGGGGAATCAAAAAGGGTGAAGACATAACCTCCACACTTGCCGATTTGGGGGTTAAGCCGGGGGAGATAGACATAGTCCTGCTCACCCATCTGCACTTTGACCATGTGGGCGGAGCCACCAGAAGGGATGCTTCCGGTAAGATTGTGCCCACCTTTCCCAATGCGCTCTATTATGTGCAGAGTCAGGAGTGGGAGGACGCCAACCACCCCAACGAGCGCACCAAAGCCACCTATCTGGCGGAAAACTTTCTGCCCCTGAAGGAGGCGGGGCAACTCAAGCTGATAACCGGGCATTATCATGTCGGTCGGGGGGTCTCCACCTGGGTAACCGGGGGGCATACCTCGGCGCACCAGATGGTGAGGATACAGTCCAAAAAACACAAGGCGCTGTTCCTGGCGGACATCATACCCTCCACGGCGCATATCCATCCGGCATATGTGCCCGCCTACGACCTATTTCCGCTGACGGTGATGGAGGTAAAGAAGCGGATATATCAAAGGGCGTTGGAGGACGACTGGCTGGTGATATTTCAGCACGACCCGCAAGTGACCTTTGCGCGGTTCAAGGAGGAGGGGGGACGAATCTGCGCTGTGCCGGTGGTGGGGTGAGGGAGAGGAAAAGCCCTAATGATAGGTGCAGGCAATTAGAATAGGCAATATTTTTGTGGCGGGGATTATTCGCCTTGCTTTTGCCAGACGCACCTCCGCCACTATAATACATCTTGACCAAAAGAGCATAAGGATGTATAATATCAATATCAGTAATATTTAGCACGGTCAAGCAATTCGCGATTGACTATATATTCTGTTTTTAAGCAACCAAAAGTAGGAGGTATTCAGATGTTAAGAATTATAATTGTTATCGCCTTCTTACTAGTGATTGTTTCCTGTTCTATTTTTTCTGACAACGACGGCAATGGCGGCGCCCCGGGCTGGTCTATCACCTCTGTTGACACCGCTGGAGATGTAGGCCAATACACCTCAATAGCCGTAGATTCTTCAAATAACCCCCATATTTCCTATTATGATGCGTCTAATGGTGGCTTGAAGTATGCCTATTGGACTGGCTCCGCCTGGTCTATCACCGCTGTGGACGATGGAGGTGAATACAGTTCGATAGCCTTGGATTCTTCAAACAACCCCCACATTTCTTATTACGGTATGGGTGAGCTGAGGTATGCCTACTGGACCGGTTCCACCTGGTCTATCACCACCGTGTACCCAGCTGCGGGTGGAGCGACCTCAATAGCCTTAGATTCAGATGATAACCCCCACATTTCTTATTATCAGAGTCCTGAAAGCCTGACGTATGCCTACTGGACCGGTTCCACCTGGTCTATCAGCATTGTGGACACCGCTGTATTTATGAGTTACCCGGTCACCTCAATAGCCTTGGATTCTTCAAATTACCCCCACATTTCTTATTATGATGAGACTAATCATCAACTGAAGTATGCCTACTGGACCGGTTCCACCTGGTCTATCACTAGCGTGGACACCAATGGAGATTATGTGGGTTGGTATAACTCAATAGCCTTGGATTCTTCAGATTACCCTCACATTTCTTATTGTCAGAGTATTAATGACGACGAGGACCTGAAGTATGCCCATTGGAATGGTTCTGCCTGGTCTATCACCTCGGTGGACACTGACGGAGATGCGGGATACTACACCTCAATAGCCTTGGACTCTTCAGATAACCCCCACATTTCTTATTGGTGCAGTAGTGAACTGAGGTATGCTTCCTGGAATGGTTCCGAATGGTCTATCACCCATGTGGACCATCCAAATGTGGGTTACTATAGCTCAATAGCTTTGGATTCTTCAAATAACCCCCACATTTCTTATTATGCCGATGGTATTGGTGACCTGAAGTATGCCCGGTATGGTCCGTAAACTAATGTTCTCCTCTCCTCCTTCTCCGCTCAGTATGAGGACGGCAAGGTAGCCCTGGAGTGGAGCATGGAGACCACCCCGCCTATGGCGGGGGGTGAGCAAATCGCCGGGTTTAATCTCTATCGCCGTGAGCCTAATAATGTGGTTGAGGTTCATCGCCCAGCAAAAACAATTCGCATTGACTATATACTCTGTTTTTAATAAACCAACCGCAGGAGGCATTAGGATGATAAGGATTACAATTTTTTTAGTCTTTTTATGGGCGATTTTTTCCGGTCTGGCTTTTTCCGGCACTTGGCACATAGAGAGGGTGGACTCTAATGGAGCTGTTGGTTACGAAACTTCAATGGCATTAGATTCTTCAAATTACCCACATATTTCTTATTGTGATGCTACCAATGATGGCTTGAAATATGCCTATTGGAATGGTTCCGAATGGTCCTTTACACTTATAGACACTACTGGCGTTGTAGAAAGTGGTCCCTCAATAGCCTTAGACTCTTCTGATTACCCACATATCTCATACGGTTGGTCTTATGATTACCTGATGTATGCCCGCTGGACTGGGTACACGTGGTCTAAAAATTCTGTAGACGCCGGTCCAAGTGTTGGGTATGAAACCTCAATCGCACTAGACTCGGCGGATTACCCCCACGTTGCTTATGGTGATTGGAATAATGAAGACCTGAAGTATGCCTACTGGAATGGTTCCATCTGGTCCGTCACCGCTTTGGACACGGCAATGGATGTAGGGTATTCTCCATCAATTGCCATAGATTCATTGAATTATCCCCACATTTCCTATTATGATTTTACCAATTCTGCCCTAAAATATGCCTACTGGACCGGTTCCACCTGGTCTATCACCTCCGTGGATACCAATGGAGATTATGTGGGTTGGTATAACTCAATAGCCTTGGATTCTTCAGATTACCCTCACATTTCTTACTGCCAAAGTACTAATGACGACGAGGACCTGAAGTATGCCCATTGGAATGGTTCCGCCTGGTCTATCACCTCGGTGGACACTGACGGAGATGCGGGATACTACACCTCAATAGCCTTGGACTCTTCAGATAACCCCCACATTTCTTATTGGTGTAGAAGTGAACTAAGGTATGCCTCCTGGAATGGTTCGGAATGGTCTATCACCCATGTGGACCATCCAAACGTGGGTGACTATACCTCAATAGCTTTGGATTCTTCAAATAACCCCCACATTTCTTATTATGACTATGGTAATGGTGACCTGAAGTATGCCCGGTATAATCCCTAAGACGGTGTTCTTCTCCTGCTCTCCTTCTCCGCTCAGTATGAGTGTAGCAGGGGTTAGTAACCCCTGCTACAATTAATATTCCCCGCATTACCTCCGCCAGTCTCCCCTCCATCAAACTTGATGACAAATAATGTAGAGGAGGCTAGAAGCCTCCTCTACAATCATATCTTCCCATCACTTCAGCGAGCTTTCCCTCCATCAAATCCTTAATCTCCGCCAGGCGCCCTTCCGTCTTCGCCTCAAAGCGCAGAACCAAGACCGGTTGGGTGTTGGAGGCACGAATTAGCCCCCAACCGTCCCCAAAGTTCACCCGCACCCCATCCACGGTAATAGTATCGTAATTCTGGCTAAAGAACCTGGTTACCTCCTCCACCACCTGGAACTTCACCTCGTCGGGGCAGTCCAGCCGAATCTCCGGGGTGGAGAAATACTGGGGCAGGGTAGCAAGCAACTGGGAAAAAGTCTTGCCCGCCTTGCCCAGAAGCTCCACCAGTCTTAGCGAGGCATAGATAGCGTCGTCGTATCCGTAGTAATTATCCGCAAAGTAGATATGCCCGCTCATCTCTCCAGCCAGGAGAGCCTTCTCCTGATGGATTTTCTCTTCAATCAGGGAATGCCCGGTCTTCCACATAATCGGCACTCCGCCGTGCGCCTCTATATCCTCAATCAGCGCCTGAGAGCATTTGACCTCAAAGATAATTTTTCCGCCGGGGTTTTTCGCTAAAATTTCCCGGGCGTAGAGGGCTAAGAGCCGGTCGCCGAAGACTATATTGCCGTGCTCATCCACTGCGCCGATGCGGTCGGCGTCGCCGTCGTAGGCGATGCCCAGGTCGGCTTTTTCCCGGCGCACCAGCTCAATCAGGTCCACCAGATTTGCCGGCACGGTGGGGTCGGGATGATGGTGGGGGAAATTTCCGTCCGGCTGGCAATACAGCGGTATGACGGTGCAGCCGGCGGCGGAGAGTAGCTCCGGCGCTATCGGTCCGGCCATACCGGAGCCGGCGTCAACCACCACCTTTAAGCCGGCTTTGCCGGTGATGCGGGATAGCAAAGCCTGTTTATAGTCGGGAAGCGGGTCGCGGTCGGTCAATTTTCCCTCACCGCGGGCAAAATCCCCGTTTACGAGCAGTTGATATATCTTTTGAATCTCCTCCCCGAAGATAGTCCCCCTTCCACAGGCGACTTTGAAACCGTTGTATTCCGCCGGATTGTGCGAGCCGGTGACTATCACCCCACCCCGATAACCGTAATGATAATTGGCAAAGTAGAAGACCGGGGTCGCCACCATGCCCAGAAGGACCACATCGGTGCCGGTGGCAAGCAGACCGCGCTGAATCGCCCGGCTGTAAGCCGGCGAGGAGAGCCGGGCGTCCCAGCCCAGGGTGGCTTGGGTAACACCATTTTGGCGGAGATAAGTGCCCACCGCTCTGCCGATGAGCTCCACGGTGCTCTCGTTGAGGTCCACATCCACCAGACCACGGATATCGTATTCCCGAAAGATTTGGGGGTTGACTGCCACCGAGGAAACCTCCGCAAAATTTTTTTGCCTCAGGGATTAGTAAATTTTGATTATATGGAGAGATGCACAAGAAATCAATTAAATTTACCCCCCCCTTGGAAACCCCACTTATTAAATCCCCCATTACTTGCCCTCGTTAAATATTGCTGGCATTAAATACCATAAAACAAATAACTGCAATTTTTTATTTGACTCTCCGCATTCTTTCTGTTATCATTCGCATAATTTACTTATCAGGCTAAAGATTTCAACAACCATCTGGAGGTGGCAATGAAACACATCCTCACCAATCGCTTGCCCTTCACCTTTATGGTAATGGTCTTACTGTATCTGCCGGTTATCTCCGCAGCACCTATCCTGGCTAGCCAAGACCAGGGCTTCAAGCTGATAATCTCTCCCCAGCCCGGCTTTGTTCGCTTTACCCAGCCGGTAAGCGGTGGTCCGCCCTCCGATGAAACCACCGTAGACAACGGTTGGTGCTTCGGTGCCCTGGTGCACGGAGTTCACCCTCGCTTCATCTTTGAGACCTATCCTTTCTACGCCAAGCTCAACGATATTAAGACCATCGGCACAATTTCATATATTGATGTCTATCCTTACATCCACAATAATTTCAGCATAAACGCCGGCTTCGGTCTGGTAACCATCTTCAACTCCACCGCTGCTGTGGACACGGACATCATCAGCCCCTTCCCCCTGGTGGGAGTCAAATATAAATTCGGCAAGTTCGGCTCTTACCTCAACCCCTGGGTGGGCTTTATGTATGATGCCATCAATGTTGACTTTAAGACCCCAATGCCCCCGGACCAAAAGGAAAGGGACAAGTCATTTCTGGTGGGCGCTCGCTTCGGCTACAATCCCCTGCCATTCTTGAGCACAGTCTGCAAATTTTACTACAAACGATGTGTGAACGATGTCAAGAAGAAGAATACCGTTGACCTGGTCAATCGCACTAATATATACCTGACCAAAAAGTTCGGTATTTCCACCTATCTGGATTATCGCCAGCTCACCGACGGCAGTAGTCTGTTAATGTTCGTCGCCGGACCGGCTTTCGTCTTTTAACTATTGATTAAAGCCCAGCCCCCATCCTTTTGCTGGGGGTTTTCCATTATGGGGGTTTTCTATTTATGTTAAGCCCACATATGGATAGGTTATTGGGGGATATAATGACTATTTGCAGAGAGATTGTTTATTTGTGGTATAATATATTCGTCCGGTGTGCAATGAGTATAAGGTGTGAAGGAGACTCTTGCGAAAGATAAACATAATAGATTAAGAATGAAGAGAGGTGAGAGAGAATAAGCAAGATAATGATAGTTATGAGTGTGATTCTAGCTCTGCCAATGAATGTAATAGGGAATCAGGTGCTAATTAAACCCGGTCCGACAATTGGTCAGGATACTTATTCCGCTGAGCCTTTCCCTGATGAAAACTATGGCGATGAAATGGAGATGATTGTCGGAACTTATCCTGGTGAGACTGCATACAGCTATCTGCGGTTTACCCAACTTGATGGATACATAGGTTATGAGATTACCTCGGCAGAATTACATCTTTACATTCTTTTTGCGGGAATGGGGGTAAGAAATTTCTGGCGGGTATTAGAGCCCTGGGACGAGGACACTCTAACCTGGAACAATCAACCGGCACACTCCAACCACGAATATGTTTCTTGCTACATAGACGAGTATGATGAAGAAACCTATGTCACCATAGATGTGACCGAGATGGTGCAGAACTGGCTCTCCGGGGAATGGGTCAACTACGGCTGGTGCATTATTGGCCAAGGAAGTTCACCATTAAGAATAGCTACTAGCAATTTTTTCGACGATTCACGTAGGCCTATACTAATCTTGGTCGGTCCCAACCTCCCTCCGCTCTCCGTCCAACCTACCTCTCTGGGCAAGGTCAAGTCGCTCTATTCGCCCTAGCAGGTCTCTTCGGTCACCGACGGTCGGGGGTCAGTTAGCCAAGCACCGAGTTAGAGAAATTTTTGCTATAAATTAGAGTGGAAAAGATTGAATAGAGGTGAAAGAAAATGAATAAGTTAATGATGACTATGTCCATAATTTTCTTTGCGCCCGGCTTTGTATTTGGAAATACAGTGGTTTTTCAACCCGGACCGGATATAGGACAGGATACTTCTGCATCTTCCTATCATCCAGACGACAATTGGGGGGACCAGGAAGTAATGTTTGTTGAATATGGTTATCGTTCTTTCCTCCGATTTACGCAATTGTGTGGTTATTTGGGTTGCGAGATAACTTCAGCAGAACTACATATATGGTATGCAAATTATGGTGACTTTTCTGTGGGCGTGAAATTTTGCAGGGTTTTAGAACCCTGGGACGAGGACAGCCTGACCTGGAATAACCAGCCGGGTTACTCATCTAGCGAATATGTTCAACATTCTTTTCCGCAATCAGAATATGAACCGCTTGAAGGCATAGTAGATGTCACCTGGATGGTGCAGAAGTGGTTATCTGGCGAGTGGGATAATTGCGGATGGTGTATGACCGGCATTTACTATATTGCCATAGCTACCAGCAACTACACATATACCACCCAAAGACCAAAGCTGGTCCTGGTCGGTCCTCACCTCCCCCCGCTCGCCGTCCAGCCCGCGTCTCTGGGTAAGGTCAAGTCGCTCTACTCGCCCTAAACAATGCAGGGGGGGATTCTTCACAAAAAAATTGCCTGTCCAATTCCCCAAATACACCCAATTTCGCCATCCCTAAATAAGATAAATAGTGCTTGACAAATTTAGCTGAATATGGTAGCATTTTGGTAAGTTTTATTTTCAAAAGGAGGTGAACTGTAGGGAGTAAGAAGCAGTAGTTGCACCAACAAGATTGACCGAGTTGATTTTGGCAGCAAATTTTTAATCTTTTGGGCATTATTACTAACATACATTTGTCGAATGTGTGTTCGGCTTTGCCGGTTTCTTTCCCGAACACAAGCTATGCGCATTAAAGGTAAAGTTAAATGGTTTAACGACAACAAAGGTTACGGTTTTATTGAAAGACCAGACGGTGAAGATGTATTCGTCCACTATTCAGCCATCCAGGGCGAGGGTTTTCGCACTCTCGCGGAAGGACAAGAGGTGGAGTTTGAGTTGGTCAACGGCGATAAAGGTCCCCAAGCGGTGGACGTCACCAAGGCCACAACGTAACCTAACTGTATAATTCTTTCAAAAAGACATTTTATGCAGAAAAGCCCCCGTTTTAATCTACGGGGGCTGTCTTTATGCAATAAATAGCTATTGGCAAAAAAGAGACCGGCGGAGTATCCCGCCGGTCTCTCCTCCCTCAAAAACTCTACCCCTATTTACCGAAGACCAATTTGCCAAACAGGTTAGCGTCGTAAGATATGGGATATTGCCAGTCGGCGGAGGAGCCCAAAGCTATCTCCTTGCGCCGGAAGTTTATGCGCCATTCATCACCGGGCTGGGGAGTAGCGCTTCCCAATACCTTAAATGGAATCGCCACCTCAATCTCCCAACTATCCTCATTTTTTTGCACCTGCACCTGGTAATCTCCGTTCCAGGTAATGTCGCTGTCCTGCTCGCCCTTATCGTTGGTAAATATTCTCTGGTCAAAGATTTCCCCTAACGAATTGAAATAAATCTGATAGATGTCGCCCGAAGAGCCCGACGGCGCCAGGAAAAATCCCACACAGTCGTCGCGATAGACCGCATCGTCCCGCCCCTTAACGTTGCTCACCAAAGAGCTAATATCCCGCTGAGTGCAGATGGCGGAGAGATACAAGTTGTCATCATCGTAGCCGAGGTAAAATTTGCTCCCCTCTATGGTAACCGCACCACCATCCGGACAGCAGAAATCCTCCACCTGCACCGCCTTCTTCCATTCCTTTTTCTCTACATTGCCGTCTATTTGGGGCGCTTTCATCGGCTTGATATGCAGGACCTTGGTTACTTGAGGTAAGCCCTCATAATTATAGACCTTGCCCTCGCCGTAGGGATAGTCCAGGCTTACCTTGGGGAGAGGGTATAATTTTCCGTCGTATTTAGCTTTAAAGGTGAAGGTCTGGGAGGATTCCGAGGAGACAACCGCCGATTCAGTCGCCGGTTCCACCGTCCAGTCACTGCCGGCGGTATCCCAGACGATATCCGTGTTCAGGTCTTGCTGGTATGGGTTTTTCAATATAAGCGATAGGGTAAGCGTTCCGGAATCCTTACCGGCGTCGGCATCCACCGGGGGATAGGTAACCAGCTCCTTATCCAGTTTATCAAAGAATTTCAAGTCGGAGATAGAGACGATGTTTTGGGGATAGCGCTCCTCGCTCTCCAGCGGCACCACGGTGAGCTGGAAACCATTGTCCTTAACCTGAACCACCGCATATTGAAAGAAACTGCCCCTCTCCACCTCTTTGTAAACTACTTCTCCTCCCGATGAACCGATAATGGTATAGGAGATACCGTCGTAAGTCGCCGTTCCGTAGGTATGATTATGTCCATTGAAGACCGCGTCCACCCCGTCTTCAACGAACAATTGATGTAGTTTGTCTGGTTTTCCCTCCGCCAGAGTGTCATAACAGTAGGGTCTGTGGTAGAAGACGAAGGTTAAACGGTCGCTTTTATGGGCGGAGAGGTCGGTGTTAAGCCAGCTTATGTAATCCTCGGGCAGGGCGTCGCTTTTCTTCCACATGCTGGTGTCCAATATACAGAAATGACAACCCTGGTAGTCAAAGCTGTAATTGGGCTCCGTCCCCACCCGCTCTTTCCAGATGGAGATGGATTGAGGCTGGTCTTTCCAGATGTCGTGGTTGCCGGGTGCCAGATGATAGGGAACGGGAATTTCGGCAATTATACCCAGATATTCGTCCCACATCGTTTCTATATCGCTTTCCGCGCTAGCGCGACCCTCAATCTGGTCACCGACGGTTATGTAGAAGTCGGCATTCTCCGCTAAAGACTTTTCCAGAATCTTCTCGTATATCTGGTCAACATACCCGCCGGTTCGGTCACCGATGATGACGAAGGTGAAGTTGCCTTCTGCAAACGCCCCGGCGGTGATGATAAACAGCAGAAACAAAAATATGAGCTTTTTCACAGACCCTCCTTTTATTAATTTGAAGATAAGGTAGATGCATATATCTAGCTACAACATTTGAACGCCAACCTTTGCTATTTTGTTTGCTCAATCCCATTTACCGGCCATCTCAAAAGTAAGGGTTTGCTCCCCACAATTAGGGCAGGTCCGTTCACCTTGCCAGATGTTATCGTAAAGTATGAGCAGAGGCGGTCTTCCCCGGTCAGTGTATAAGCTGGAAATCTCAGTATAGGGAAGAGATAGGTCGGCGGTTATCTCTTGGGGTGGAGAAAAATCTCGCAGCATCGCATCGTATTCATCAATATGTTGTTGGACGAATTCCTCTTCATCGGAATAGCCTTCGTTAGATAAGTCTGCACCCAGCCGGTTGACAAACATTCCAGCATAGTCAAAGCCGACCACCATCACCACTTTCCAATCCGGGGAATAGTACAGGAAATTCTCTCTGTAAGGTGTCTCACCAGTCCCTAAGGCCAGGGAATCACTGCGATAGCCGCAGTTGGCACAGACCCCTTCCACCAATAATCCGGCAGAGACCACCGCAGACCACAGAGCCAACAGGCAGACCAGCGACACTATCTTAGTCATATTTTCACCTCTTATGTTAGTTTAACTGAGAGAAGGACAGTTATCAATCCCATTCGCCGACGCTCTTAAAACTGAGCGTTTTCTTGCCGCATTGGGGACAGAGATAGAGTTCCTCCAGAGGATTATCAATGAAGGTCAGCTGGGGGGGGATTCCCGAATAGCCCTGGGGAGGAAAGATGTCCGCACCGACCGGCAGGTCATCGGCAAGAATCTCCCGGGGCGGAAACCAGGTCATCTTCAGCTTCTTGTATTCGTTCTTATTCTCATTGATGAACTCCTGGTATTGGTAGTAGTCGGCGTCGCTCAGGTCCACCCCCAGGCGGTCAGCCATCATTAGAGCCAGGTTGAAACGCACCACTAAGACCACACCCCAGTCCGCAGAAGAATATATCCCCCGGCAGAAGACTGGGGATTCACCGTAACCAAACTCCAGCTCCTCGCTCTGATAGCCGCAGGAGGAACAGGAAGCGACCAATAGTGAGCCGGCGGAGGCAAGCGAAACCCAAGCCAAGCCTAAGATAAGAAAAAGTGCACTTGTCTTTTTCATTTGCGACACCTTTATCTGAATTTTCCGAGTATTGGGATTATATTATAATAACTGCTGGCGTTTTTCAAGAGGGGAGGAATAGTCTGGGATTAAAAAGACTATCTTGATACTTTTTACTTAATATGAGATACTTAATCGGTTATTAAAATCCATAACCTCCACATCAATGGGGGTAAAAACCCAGAATTTAATAGTCGCAAAACAAGAAGGTGATTCCAATGAAGAGACTAGCTATCTGGTTACTTCTTTTGGGATTGCTTACAATGTTCTCCGCCTGCGAAGAAGAACAGATTATCACTGACAACGCCCAATTCCTGATAAGCGAACTGGATATTCCTGAAAATACAATATGGGGCAACTGCTATGCTATGGATTCCCCGGTCTCAATAGGTAATAATCACTTGGCTTTTCTCTGTTTATTCCATACACAAACCGGACTATATCAAAGAAAAAGAACATCAATTGCAGTTGGAAGTATTGACCTTAACGGCGGAGACTTCCAATTTATCGGTCCAGGTATCTCATGTGAAGAATTATTTTACTATTGGGAAGGGCACCGACTGGATGCTACTCCCGACGGTAGATACCTGCTAATCAGCGGTCAAGGTAATTCATTTACCTTCATTTACCTTTTTGATACAACCACCGGTTCCTTGCAAGAGATAATCCCGCAAGAAGACCGCCAGATTGACAATGACGCTTGTATATCCCCAGACGGTCAATGGATAGCATATACATCGCAAGACGGCTTGTGGAAGATGAAGATTGATGGCGGAGAACCAATTCTTCTAGTAGCCACCGATTTCCAGACCGACTATACCTACATAGATTATCCCGCCTGGTCTCCAGACGGCAGTCAGCTTGCCTTCGTCCTATGTGAACCGGATGAACAAGAGGATAGCACAAATCACACTATTTGCACTATCCCATTCAATGGAGGAACATATCAGCGAATGGTGGTAGGTGCTATTGAACCGAGCTGGTCTCCAGATAGCAAATCCATCGCTTTTGTCTCCGATTTTGCTACTTGGGGGGACAAAGCCATCTATATCGCTCCTGTGGACGGGAGCAGTCCTACCAAGATAACTTATCCGCCTCTCGCTGATGGTTATTTTGACATTCCCCCCAATGGGGACGGAGTCCCCTGTTGGTCTTCCGACGGCCAATGGATTGTATTTCGCTCCGATGTGCGTCAAGACCCCTCAGGTCACACTCGGCCCAGTTTGTGGAAGATAAATGTGAACTAGAGCGGAGATTAAGGTAATAATATCTTGTAGCGGAAGCCCGCCTTGCTTTTGCCAGGCGAAAAGCCTCCGCTATTTCTGTTTCCTCCAATTTATGCAGAACAAAAAAGCTATTGCCATTCCGACCATCTCATTGATATAATAAACGAACAAATCCCTTACCACATTTCTTCAGGAGGTAGACGATGAAGTGCTTCCGGTCGCTTCTTTTAATTATTGCTTTGCTTATACCCACCCTTTCCTTCGGCTTAGCCGGCGGGGAGACCCAGCTCTATTCCACCATTTGGTTCCGCTATTTCAGCAAATACAGTTTTGACACCACCGAAAACAAGAACAAGTTTGAGCCGGGCAGATTCTACATCGGCAGATGCTATGTGGGGCTAAAACACAGCTTCGGCGATAAATTTGAAGCTCATATACGGGTAAATATTCTCGGTCCCGAGGGTGAGCGTTTGGAGCTGAGAGTTGCCGAAGCCATATATAAGCCCTATCCATCTTTGAGCCTTGAGGCCGGGGTAATGGTCGTTCCCTTCAGCATCTCCAGGTTCTGGGACTATCGCATAATACCGGTATTTCCGGAGGGCGAGAGACAATATGGTGGTTCTGCTCTCATGCCTGCTGCTGACTTCGGCATACTCTCCACCTGGAATGTAACCGGCTCTTTAACTCTTAGATGTGGTGTTTTCAATGGCGAGGGCTTTAGTGTTTCGCATAACGACGCGGACAAATACCCATCACTGATAGCCGACTTAATTTTTGCTCCACCAAGCGGGATTTACTTCCTGGGGAGTGGTTTCAAATTTGAGAAAAGAGAGGTCACCGATGGCGCAACCGTTAGCACGGAGAATAGAATACTGATAGCGCCCTATTTCGGCTTCAAGAAGGGCTTCCTGGAGACTATGTTACAGGTTGACCTCCATAAAGTGGGAGACCTCAAGCAATTGGCAGGTATGTCCGCCTTCTTTTTCCACCCCACCTCTAAGCTAGAACCGGTTTTGCGCCTGGACTGGTGGGACCCGAATTTGGACATAAAGAGGGACGAGGAGATAGACCTGCTGACGGGACTAAACTATTATCTCTATAAACCCAATCCGGATAAATTTTCGCCCAATGTCTTCATCCAATTGCAATACCAGTATACCAAGTTCCGGGATGGCTCCCATCCCACCCAGGACATTATGCTCCAACTGCACACCAATCTGGAGACGGCGATCTTTTAACGATTGTAGGGGCTTAGCAGTAAGTAGGGGCTTAGTGCACTAAGCCCGAACTTGTGATTGCCCCTAAAATTGATGGAAAGGGGAGAATTTTATTCTCCCCTAAAGGTCTCATCCGCCAACCGATTACTCTTTTCTTGATATCTGGTGAGAGTTTTGTTACGATACTAACTAGGATAGTTTCGCAGAGGGTTCAACATAATCATTGAGCCCCGGAGCGAGTTAACCATAACATTGAAGTCCACCCAATCAAGAAAGGAGTAAAAAATGCGCACTGCGCTAATCTTCATCGCCATTTTGGCAGTAACCCTACCGGTCTTTGCAGACGTGGTAGAATGCCCTACCGCTCAGGATACTTATGTATCCCAATCAACCCCAGATACAGTTTGGGGAACCGCAGATTTTCTTCATCACGGACTCCTTACCACCGGCGGTCTATACAGATACCTGATGATTCAGTTTGACCTCTCCTCCATTCCCGCCGGCGCCACCATCAACGGCGCCACAATGTCAGTCTACAATTATGCGTTTGACGGGACTCCTAATGGAACCATCGTCTATTACATCATAACCGCTTCCTGGGATGAAGCTACCGCCACCTGGAACAACCAGCCCTCCTACAGCAGCGCGGTGGAGACCAGCTCCGGCTGGCCTGGCATTGACACCTGGCACAATGTAGATGTAACCAATTTCGTCCAAAATTGGTGGGACGGCAGTTATGACAACTATGGCATCTATTGGGGAACTGCGGGCACGACGGATGCATGCCTGTGCACCTTCCATTCCCACGAGTATTCCGACTCCAACTACCGACCCTATCTGACTGTGGACTACACCAATGTATCCGTCCAGCCAACCAGCCTGGGTAACATCAAAGCTATGTTCAAGTAGCTTATGGACGTCAGACAAATGTTTCAAAAAAGAACCTCGCCACAGGCGGGGCTCTTTTTTCACCCCTTATTACCAAGTTCCGGGATGGCTCCCATCCCACCCAGGATATTATGCTCCAACTGCATACCAATCTGGAGACGGCGATCTTTTGACGATTGTAGGGGCTTTGTAGGGGCTTAGCGCGCTAAGCCCCTACCTAATAGGGGCAAACCTAGGTCTGCCCCTACTAAACCTCTTCTCCTCCCTTGACATAGCTATTATTATCGGCTAAAATTACATTTCCATTTCGTCATCGTCACTAAGCGAGGTTCTATGTATTCCATCGTCACTCCGGACGCCCCCAAAGCCATTGGTCCCTATTCCCAGGGCATCTCCGCCGGGGGATTGATATTCGTCAGCGGACAACTGGGCATTGACCCGGAGACCGGGGAATTGGTCGCCGGCGGCATTGAGGAGCAGACCCATCAGGTTCTGCGCAATATCTCCGCCATCCTGAGTTCAGCCAGCGCCAGCTTGGCCGGCGTGGTCAAGACCACCGTTTATCTAAAAGACCTGAAGGACTTCCCGGCGATGAACGCGGTCTATGCCGAATTCTTTGACCAGAACCTCCCCGCCCGAGCTACCGTGCAAGTATCCGCCCTGCCCAAGGGAGCACTGGTGGAGATTGACTGCATCGCGGTGATGGCATAAACCCTGACTGCCAGGTCAAATGCTATCTGACATAAAACATAACCTCCAAGCTACCAAAAGCGCCGAGATATCGGCCGCTCCCCGGGTAGCGCTGGCTACCGTTGGCTGTAAGATAAACCAATATGATACCCAGGCTATGCGGGAGTCGCTTCTCTCGGCCGGCGCCAGCATTGTCCGCTTTGAGCAAGAAGCGGATATTTATGTGGTCAACTCCTGCACGGTGACCGCCAGAGCGGACTTTAAGAGCAGGCAGCTGGTCCACCGCGCCCGGCGCACCAATCCCCAGGCATTAATAGTTCTCACCGGTTGCTTTGCCAGCACCAACCCCCAGGAAGCGAGGAAAATAGACGGCGTAGGTATGGTCGTCCCGCTTGCGGAGCGCGGTAGGCTGACCGAGCTCCTGGCGCCCTACGGTCTTCGCCCCACTGCTTCGGAAGTGCCGATGGTCACCGGTCTTTTCGGACGGAGCCGGGGCTACCTGAAGGTTCAGGAGGGCTGTGACTTCACCTGCACCTTCTGCAAGGTGCGCCTGGCGCGGGGGGCGCCAAAAAGCGAACCGACAGCCAGAGTGCTGGCATCAGCGCAGACGCTCATAGACGCCGGTGTTCGGGAGATTGTGCTCACCGGCATAAACCTGGGGCGATATGCCAGCGAGGATGTGGACTTGGCCGGTCTCCTGACTCACTTGCTGGCATTACCCCGCCTGGGCAGAATCCGCCTCTCCTCCATTGAGCCCAACCTGATTACCGAGCAGATTATAGATATGCTCACGGAAAGGGAAAGACTGGCTATACATTTGCATTTGCCCTTGCAGAGCGGTTCGGAGAGGATACTTAAGCTGATGGGTAGACGCTACACTGTGGGGCAATATACTGACCTGGTGGAAGGTCTCTGCGCGCGAATTCCAGATATAGGCATTGGAGCTGATTGCATCGTCGGCTTTCCCGGGGAGACAGATGTTGACTTTGCGGACACTGTAAAGCTATTGGAACAACTGCCCATCAGTTATTTGCATATCTTCAGCTACTCCCATCGTCCCGGAACTCCAGCCGGCGAGCTTGCTTTTCAGGTAGAGCCGGCGGTGAAAAAAGAGCGCAGTGAGATTCTGCGCACCTTGGGTAAGGAGAAGAACCGGAAATTTCGCCAGCAGTTGCTGGGCAGAGAGCTGACCGTGCTGGTGGAGAGCTCCCCGCCCAAGGAAGCAGAAGGGCTCTCGGAGAACTATGTAAGAGTGCACATTCCCGGTGCGGTCGGTGGGCATAATCTACACAATCGCTTCGTCCCGGTAAAAGTGGTCGGGTTACTGGAGAGTGGACTATCGGCAATGCCACTGGGGAGCGACTGGTAGGCGCGGGCATCAAAAAGGAGAATTAACTATTTGTTTCTCTCGTTAAACATCATCTTCTGGCTTCTAGCCCTGCTGATAATATATCCCTATCTTCTCCATCCATTGGTCTTGCTCCTCATTCATCCCCGCCGGAAGTTGCACCTGAAAAAAGATGACAATTATCAACCCACCGTCTCCTTAATTATTGGAGTATATAATGAGGAGAAGATACTCAGAGAGAGGCTTGCCAATCTCCGCCTACTGGACTATCCCCCGGATAAACTGGAGATAATCTTCGGTTTAGACGGCTGTAGCGACGATAGCGCCCGGATTATCCGGCGAGCTAATGACCCGCGCATCCGCCTATTGGAATTTCCGCAAAATCGGGGTAAATTGGCGACGCTTACCGACTGCTTGCAGGAAGCGAATGGCGAGGTTATCTATTTCTCCGACGCCAACACCATTCAGAACCCGGCGGCAGTGCGGGAGATGGTCTCACCCTTTGCCGATGAGCGGGTGGGCGTAGTTTGCGGTCGGCTGGATATTGTTCCCGCGGGAAGTGGAACGGAGTCTCGGGGGGAGAACCTCTACTGGCGTTACGAACAAAAGATAAAAAAGTTAGAGGGGGATATGGGGGTTTTGGTGGGGGCTAACGGAGGCAACTACGGTTTTCGGCGAAAGCTTTTTCAAAAAATTCCCTCGGGGATGATAACTGAGGATTTTTATCTGCCGATGGTCATCTGCTCACAGGGCTACGCCTGTGTCTATCAGGAGAAATCGGTGGGTGTAGAGGAGACCTCCCAAAGGATGCGCGACCAGATGAGGCGAATGTTCCGCATCGGCGTGGGCAACTACCAGGCGCTCTATAAGCTGTGCCATCTGCTCTCCCCGCGATACGGACTCCTGGCTTACACCTTTTTTGGACACAAAGTTCTGAGATGGCTTGCCCCCTGGTTTCTGGGGTTGGCTTTCCTTATCTCCCTAATCTTAGGATTCTATTATCATAATCTGTTTTACCAAATATTATTTTACGTCCAATCTGGATTCTATCTGCTCTCACTGTTAGGCGGTTTTCTTCAGCTGGCTAAGGTGCGCACCGGTATATTCGGTCTACCCTTCTACTTCTCCGCAATAAATTTCAGCCTGATAGTTGGATTCTTCCGTTTTCTATGCGGAGCCCAAAAACCGGCGTGGGGAAAGGAGGGTCGTGCCGATAAGTGATAAAAAAATCCGCTTTAAGCGGCTTTTTGACCTCCTGAGCAACAGGCGCTTTCTTTGGATAATTATCCTGGTGGCTATCGCCGTGCGCCTGCTCTATGCTCTGGTCTTCCTGGGTATTGATTTTCCCTATATAGATACCATTAACACGGACAGTTACTACTATCATAAAATGGGCATTATAATTGCCTCCTCACCGCAAGATTATCTCTCCGCGCTCCACCCCCCGCTCTATCCCCTTCTGCTCGGTCTTCTTTTTCGCCTTGCCGGAGACGGTTACATTCAAATGGTCTGCACTCATATCCTCCTGGATATTTCCGCCCTGCTTCTGGTCTGGGGTCTCCTCCGCCGTCTGCAAAATTCTGCGTCCGCTTCTCTAGGGGCATTGATTTATGCCCTCTATCCCGAATTTATTTTTATGAGCGGGCATATGATTAGTGAGGCGTTATATATACCTCTGCTTACGCTCTCCCTTTATCTTCTGGTCCGTCTGCAGGAAAAGGGTGAGTTACGCATAGCAGTATTCGCCGGGTTGGCGCTGGCTCTTTCTGCATTGACACGAGCAAATATTGCCGCCTTTCCGCTATTTCTTTTGCTCTGGGCTCTTATCGCCTTAAAGGTAAAACGGAATTTGAAAAAGCGACTCTACAGCTGGCTGGTAATTTCCGCTTGCTTCATAGCTCTTCTAGTTCCCTGGACGGTGCGCAACTACTTTGTCTTTCATTCCTTTGTGCCCATCTCTACCAGCGGTGCCGAGGCATTATACGGAGGGAATCATCCCGGAGCGAATGGAGGCTTTGAGATAAAATATAACGAGATATCCTATCTATTAGAAAATCCCAGAATGGAGATAGAGAACCAACATCGTAATCTGGACCTGGCGCTCAACTGGATAAGAGACCACCCGTCTGAGTTTTTTGGCCTTATCCCCCTAAAGCTCTATCGCTTCTTCACCTTTGAGAGCGTAGTCGCCCAGAAAGAGAATTACTGGCTTTATTTTTGGGTGGGAGCTTTCACTTATCTCCCTCTGTCAGCTCTGGCAGTTTTGGGATTATTCTTCTCCTTCAAGAATTGGCGACGGTATCTGTTATTCTATCTTCTTCTGGCCTATTATGTGATTACGACAATGGTCTTCTTCGGGGACCTTCGCCTGCGCACGCCGCTGATACCGGTTTATATAATCCTTAGTTGCCTGGCGGTGGGCAAATTTTTACGCTGGCGGACAGAAGATAAGGAAATATGGGAAGAGCAAAAGCAGTAATACAAACCAGAACTAATTAATAAGACCGAGCAATCCACTCGGTCTTCTGGTTAAAGAAAGTGAATCGACTGACATAACTGGGTTATTGGTCCAATACGCCTTAGCGTATTGACCTAATAAGCCTTGGCGTAGTAAGCAGTTCGCTTTGACTTTTTACCGCATAAACATTTCTTGGGTCCGTCCTGTTTCTCCAGGGAGAGAACTCGCACCGTAGCCTTGGTCTCTTCCTGAACTTTGGCTTCACAGGCATCATCGCCGCACCAGCCGGACAACAAAAATCCCGGACGACCACCCTCCATCAATCGCTTGAACTCCGCATAGTCCTCCACCACCTGGGTCAACTGGTTCCGGCGCTCAATAGCCCGGGAGAGCAAATCCTTTTGATATGCGGAAAGAAAATCTTGCACAAAGGCGACAATTCCAGCGCGGGGGACGACCTCCTTCTTACGATTGTCCCGACGCACGGTCAGCACCGAGCCCTTTTCCACATCCTTGGGACCGACCTCCAGCCGCATAGGAACACCGCGCATCTCCCATTCCGCAAACTTCCATCCGGCGGTCTGTTCCCCTCTATCGTCAACCTTACAGGTTACCCCCGCGGAGTTGAGCTCATCGCCGAGCAATCTGGCTTCGGTCAAAACCATCTCTCTGGTGGCATCAAAGATGATGGGCACTACCACTACCTGTATCGGCGCCACCCGAGGGGGTAAAACTAAACCGGCGTCGTCTCCGTGAACCATAACCAGAGCGCCGATAATCCGACTGGAAAC
>Ga0315289_10003056_pt1 | contig 25438 bp, 24 predicted proteins | sample YL17G11_40_MG_FD_203452 | JGI IMG/M metagenome (GOLD analysis project Ga0315289, IMG submission 203452) | Sediment microbial communities from Yellowstone Lake, YNP, Wyoming, USA - YL17G11_40 | ecosystem: Environmental > Aquatic > Freshwater > Lake > Sediment | place: USA: Wyoming | collected...
CATGACTCGAGCTCAACTCGAAGTCTTGCACCAACTCAAACATTTGGAGGTGGACGATGTGTAGTGTATTTGAATGTTGTAAAGAGCCTGGAGCCGACTCGGTAGAGATAAAACACGGAGAGCACGATGTGTGTAAAATTTGTAAAAACTGTCTAGAGGGGGCTGACGGAGTCCGCATCATGCTGAAGAAAACCGAGTCAGGATATATCCTGCGACAAATCGACCTTCTCGAGAAGATTTTCTAAATGTCGCTTTCCACCAACATCCCTGTCTTCGCCGATACCCTCGTCGGAGCTTATTCGTTGTCGGCCAAGAACACATCTGAGGTAGCGCGCAACATCGCGGGGGCCATCGCAGCGCACTTCGCTGCAGCTACTCTCGACGGAGTCGACATCACCCTAGGCTCCAACCTCAGTGCTACGGCAGTAGAGGCCCTAGAGCTCCGCCTCATTGAAGCTTTCTCTGTAGTAGACGACCCTGAAGGAGCGGCTGCACTGATGGAGCTCGCCTTCTTAGACTACCTGAACAATGGACCCATCACCGACATGTGGGCAGCTGCGGTAGAAGCCACTAAGGATGGAGACGATTTACACGACGTAATGAAAGTCGTCATGGCCGGAACAATCACGTTAACCTCTGTCGCCGCTACACGAGTAGCTACTGGTCTAACTCAGTGGATAACCGAAAGCGTAAAAATAGAGTTGGATGAGGTTCCGGCTAAGTTTGTTTATATTGTTTAGTGGCGGAGGAGAGCGAGGGGGAGTCTATAAGTCTTACCACTATACGGTCGGCTCGCGACAGACTCTGCTGATACCCAAATATCTCGTCCATCGAAAACAATAGAGGCTAAAAGAGTACTAGCCCCGCTCATTGCTCCAGTCGTAGGAACCAAGAATACACTGTTCGTGAGGTCCCCAATTTGACGGTATACATTCGTGGCAGCCCCTGATAATTTAGCGACATCTAATTTTATGAGTGCTCCTTGTGCCCCGCTCGACTGATTATCTATATGCGTGTAAATCCAAATATTTAAACCATCAAAAACAGAGTCATAAACCGCATTAGCATAAATCCAAGTATACCCTATATTAGGGGTCCCCGAAGAATCTTGTCCCCGGAGTATCTGGTCTAAATCTGCCGCAGTACTTCTGTGAACACGTAAAATAACATCCGTAGCTGTCGACGATGCTGTAGGAGTATGTAAAGAAACAAATTGGTTAGAACCACAAGACACAAGATTTTTAGGAATAGACCCCGTACATGAGAGGGGGTATCCCGCAGTACCTCCAACCCCCCCAGTAGGTACTGCAATTAGAGCGCTACAAATATATCCAACATAAGGTCCAGATTTAAACGTCCCAAAGTATACGTAGGTCCCATCCGAACAAATTGCCGTAGTAGATCGAGCACTAACTACAGTGGAACAATCCCCTGCGCCACTTGCTACAAGACCCCCCAAAACTATATCTAGGATAGAAATAACCGGAGAGGAAGACGCTGTAACCGTAGTCCAAGAATTACAAACAGCCAGTCGAGTCGAACTAGCTACAATAATAGACCCTCCACGCTCATAGTTTGGATTACCCGTTGAGAGGGCCGTTCCAGTAGTGGGCCATCCTGCCTTAACAGCCCACGTTGCGATATCCCAAGATTGTACCTGATGCGCATCAGGCGACGCATGCGTGTCCGTAAACAACACATATACAGATACCCCGTCTGTACACATAGATTTCGGCACCCAGGTTTCTGAACTGCCGGAAGGAAGATTAGCTGTCAAATCGGGTGAAACATTCTCAATGACCAATGTCCTGGTATCTACTGTATCTATCCGCGTGTTTCGCACATCTAAAATTAGTAATTTAGCCACACCTGACGCCGGATCAAAATATACCGATAAATCAATTTGTTGACTTAGAGAATTCCGTACGACTACATTTTCAACATCATCCGCAATACCCCACGACTCATTCCACAACCCAGTTGAAATCATCTTCTGCGGATCGGCTGCATCTAGGTTATAAGAATAAACTCGGTCTTCTCTCAAATCATCAATCTCAAGCGCAAGGTCATTAACATCACCTAACAGCTCTACTGTCTGCGCTCTCTGCGTCCCGGCAACCAAAGACAAAGGAGTGTCTGTGACAGCATCACAACCAATCAAAGTATTACCCGCATCGGCACCAGCTTGGTCTGCAAGCAGTGCGAAAATATCGACAATCTCCGTACCTTTTTGGCCGAACTTAACAGTCTGCCCATTTCCCACCACCGTCCCATCCACAAAAACCAGATAAGTTCCGATACGGCGACAAAGAGGAATTGCTCCGTGTATTTTCGAAGATTCTGTCGTCGTTAAAAACAATTTAGACGCAGTTACTGCTGTATTCGGAGCGGGTGCAGTATCTGGCGTTGATTGTCGACGACCGCCAAAAGTAAGTGGGTCAGAGTCAATAATCTCTTCAAACCAAATACCTAAACCCTCCCCATCAGTATGCATATGATTAGCGGTAGTCCCAAAAAAAGTAACCAATTCAGTATCCGTCAACCTGTGCAGTTCGCGTGAATAATTACCTTTAATAACAAAATCCGGGTCCGTAATATCCGACAGCGCTACATATGTAGACCCATATGTAGACCCTGTTCCGCCCATACTATGCGAAACTGCAGTGGCTGGGAGAATAAGGCCCAAAGCTGTGTTGATATTTGTACCCTGGGTCATCCCGTCATCTCGAATTACAATACGCAAGACATGGGCCGGAGACCCTTCAAGAGTGGCTACGCAATACCCTCCTGTAATAAGTGAAGAGTCTTTTTCTTCCCAAATAATCCGCAACTGGTTTGCCAACTGGTAATCGAATAGCCTAGAGTAAAACGTGAATGTCACCGTATTAGGTACACTATCTGTAATCGTATATGTGTGCGCTCCCTCTCCAATACCCTTAATATCTCTATACGGCGCCATCAACGGCTGTATAACGATAGGCTCAGAAATAGTAAAAGTTCCTGTAGCTCCAGCAGTAGCATTCCACGTTACCGTAGGGAAAGCCGCCGCGCCAGGAACGGTTACTGCACCAGTTCCACTCCCTCCAGTAATAATCCATTTATCGGCATCAGCCCGGTAAAGCAGGTCTTCGACACTCTTACGAATTTCTTCGGTTCGAGCTCGAAGGTTCTCCAGAGGCCTATCAAGGACTGCACTCTTTACACCTTCGCCACTGAGAATCGGTTTAATCGCAGTGCTAGTAGTTCGCTCTCCCGAATCGCCCGTGGTTGTACTGCCTGATTCAAAATCAATGAGTTGGTTCGACATGAAATTCTCCTACTATGCTACGGTCAGACCGAGGGTCCAATCGAACACCACGGACATGGTTACGCCTTTTACAAAAGACGGGAAGATTTGACGTGAATACATTTTACGCCCCGGTATAGGTTCCCAAGGATCGGTTATAGGACTCGGCGCAGCAAGTGACCCTCTAGTAAACAACCCAACCTCTGCGAACGTAAGATTGTCAGCGTCCCCTACAGGTACTGTTTTGTGTACATTAACCTGAAATGACCCTGAGTTATATGCCCGCTCACCCAACGATATATCCAGCGCTCCGGTCCACACAGGCGACACCAATCCAGTTTGAGAAGCAGCCGGAGGGATAATCCCACTTCCTACACTCAAAGACCAAATCTGTCCCTGCACCGGATTACCTTGAAGCGTAGTTCCCGGAGGCGACGGTGCTTGCGTCAACAGCTGCAAAACAGTCAAACGGCCATCGTCCGTTATCTGGTTCTTCTTTGAAAACCTAAACAGAAGCTTTTTTTCTCCGTTAGGCCTCTCATCATACACCCGCATACTGAGGTTGCCATACAGACTCAATGTGTCGCTAATATCGCGCATTTTGCATTTCCTCTCAAACGTAAATATAGGGTGCCCCAGCAACATCAATCGTTACCATCACAGCCCTATCAATCATCGACTGTTCCGTCGACGTATCCCGCAAATACGTTGGGTCAAGCCCATCAACAGCCAACGGAGTAAATCCCAATCTAGTATCGGGAGTACCTAGGCCCTCATTGTATAAAACAACCGTCTGAGCGTCGAATGTTATCGCACCCGCATCCCAAGTATTCGTGAGAACTGTTACCTCTCCGTACGAAGCAGAAAGAGGGTCTAGGTCAATCGAGTAGTCCCGGTCTTCAATAACTCGCTCGCCATCCACCGTAGCGTTCAACCGCAAAGTAACAAAATACTCTCGGGCATGAACAGGCGGAATCGTGAAGGTATCCCCTATCGAAAGTGGAGCCGTTTCTCCTGTGGCTTGGTCATCATACGCATCATACCGATAATAATCGCCAACCAACAAAATATCGTGGTCTACAAAAAGACCTTTAGCTACTATCCCCAAAGTCTCCAGCTCAGCAAAATTAATCCCGCTTAAATTAAAGACCTCAAGAAGAGCCAAGGTATCTCTAAAATCCTCACCAGGCTCTACGTAGGGATATGTATAAGACGGTTTAGCCACGAGAACCAAATTATTAATATCGTCAATAAACTCCTGCGTTAATTCAACATCTGGGTCAATGCCCACATAAAACATGTGCATCTTCAGGTATCGGTCAAAAAGAATAAACGCGGCTGTGTGACGATACATAGGGGCCGGGTCTCCGGTATAAGGATCAGTCGGGGCAATGATTATTCCTTCTTCTGTCGCGTCAAAAAACAAACCCGGATCATCAACACAAGCGTCGTCCACCGGGTCAAAAATATTCTCAACCAGAGTAGCCGCTGCTAATCGCCTAGACGAAGTAGTGTTCCCCCATAATACTTCTGGGATAAACTTGTTATGCCACCATGTAGGGTCGACCAAATAGTCCGTGACGCGGAACGCTTCTGTCAGAACATCAAAAGCATTAAACGTAAGGGTCGCTCCAGTCACCAAATCGGTACGCATCGGTATCCAGTATGGATACGTATATACTCGAGCCACCCCTCCCGTAGTTTCCGTAGTAACTGTGTGTAAAAGACTTCGACTAAATTCCCAGGTCATCGCACTCTCATCGATAACCCCAAATTCAGCTTCGACTTCAACCGTATGAGCATCTACGTAGGTTAGGACTCTGAAACGCGCCCTATTCACGTCGTTAGTGGCGTATTTAATGACTACGTATCCCCCAACATCCAACGAAGAGAACGTAGCACTAGCGCTGGCGAACGTCGTAGTCGCCGTGACAAAAACACCGTCACTGCCACTGTACGTTAAACCCGAATCATAAGAGGTTAGCGTTTCCCCGTCAGACAGAATCACAGGGAGTCCCGTCGCAACATTCAAAGCCGACTCTACTCGCTGAAGTATCGGCCCCGAGACATACAGGTACATAATACCGCGCAAAAAAGCACGATAGGTCTCGGACGACGCCTCAAAGCGATTCAACATCGACCCGTAATTGTTATACAGAGTAAAACGGTCTGTCAGTACTTCCGGAACCCAAAAAGAAAGCTGTTTAACCTGACCCGAAGTTTGCGCAAGCGCTGTTCCACTCGCCGATAAAAGAACCTCACGGTAAAACTTATAAGAACATTTTAGGTAGGCTGATGCCGGGTCCCACGCCGGGACATTCGATGCTCTAGTGCGTGTCCAGTCAATACCTGGGTCGGTCGTAACGCTGCCACTATCCGCTAGTTTTACTACGTGCGAACTCACTACATCTGAGATAACATAAACTCCCAAGTTTGACCCCGAGGTTATGATGATAGTCCCACCAATATCGTAGGCAGCGTCAAATTCAGCTCCAGTTATCGGAGTGGTAAACGTCGCATAAGACCCCATGTCCGTTAACGTGCCGTCACCTACTCCCGTTATAGCAACAAGCGGAGCATACCAAACCGGAGTTATTATTCCACGCATATAATCAACAGTATAATCAATATTCTCCTGTACCTGGTTTCCGTCAAAAAGGCGTGTTGCAAAAACTTCTACCGACCCAACCTTTAGATGCTTACTCCCCAAATCAGTAACAGTAACAGGATCGGTGTATGCGTTAACTGTCACGCCTGTAACCGTATCATCTACAGGCTCTCGTATAACCGCGTATATAAACGGACCGGACTTATCTAGAGGGTAAGGTGTATCGCTTTTTCCAACGAACTTATTTTCCTGAAAGAAATCTATCTCGTAATCTTGCGTGCCATAATCGTAATAGATAGCTCGGACTAAACGCCAAGATAGATTAGCCGCAGTTGTTACGGTTGGTGTCAGATATACACTATCGTCTATATTAACGGACGTAGTCGAAACAAAGTCTTTTATAAGGTATCTCCCAAGAGCAGTTCCCGAGGGATCACCATAAACTTCGATAATATCCCCCCGATTATACACCGTAAACGTTGCGGCTGCGTCCTGGAAAGACAACGCTCCGGTGTAGGTGAGCTGTCCAGTAGTATGACTCTGAGCCTCCGCACCTCTATAAGCCAATAACCTTAAAGTATTACCTCGTCTAACGTCTGTACTTTCAACCCAATCCCCTGCGAAATTCAGGTCGTAGAAAACGTTTCCAACCAAAAGATCTACCCAACGCCAAGCCACACCTGCCGCGGGAATGTGCTCACCAATATTATCTACAGCCTGCCGGAACGGATCCTGTACAAAACGCATATAACCGTCTAAGGCTGAAGTCTCAAAATCGAGATCTTTCTCGAGAACGTAAGAGGGCTCTAAAATTGAATTCTGAAGAACCTCAACATCAACCGCAGTGCCCGGCATATCATAGATAAACCGGTCATCTGTAGATGCTAAACCTTCGGCAAAAGACAGTTCATTTTCCCCAATCGCAAAGAGCTTCCATACCTCTTTGTTGAAAATAGGGGTATTCGATACTGACGTGCTTAGGACCGTAGACAGCAGGTCTAAATACACTTGGCCTAAATACTGCTCGGACGCCTGATAGAAAGACTCTAGGTCTTTCGTATCTCTAAAAAACCTCTGCCAAAAACCAGATAAGCCTCTAAACAGCGACGATGCGTAATCTGCAATCTCGTAGGGATTCGCCATATACCTTATCCTCGAAGCGTAAAGGTTATCAAGTCAGGACGTGTCTTATACGTCACCGTCCGGTCAGAAATTCCATAATAATTATAGAGATTGTTCAGGTCACTCTCCGTCGTTATCGATGTAATACCCTTCGCAATTAGGGTATCCGGAACAACAATATCCGCACTATTAACAAGAGTAACACCGTTCGTCGACTTGATATATATGGAAACGATATCAGTAGTCTCAAATTGTAAGACCTGCCCATCCGGAGCGTGTAGGTCGTAATCGATGACGAAAGGAAACACCGTGCCGACAACATCGGGATAGGCATCTCGGAATACCGTAGATATGTCGGACATATCCAAATCGTCGTTCGGGTCAAATCCGTTTATGTGTGTTGATATCGTATTCTGCGCGTCAGAGATCACAATCCCCGCCGTAGCAGTCGGCTTCAAACGATACGGAATATCCGAAAATATCCAAATCGGAGACCGAGCTTTAATAAGCTGGTTCGCGGCTACAACACGCTCCGAATACCCCCGTACAAACGTATGAAGAGTATCAAACGACCGCAACGTGCGATAAGAAACTCGCAGGTTTTTGCCGTCGTACGTGGTGGGGGCTGTTATAGGACCGACCCGTATAAAAACTACACCTTCAGCTGACTGCCCCTTTGTCGGGTTTACACAGTCTACCTGGTATTGAGCTGTACCAATCACCGAACCCGCAATTGGGGTCATATTCGTTCGATTTGTAAAACGAATAGTGCTAGTAGACGGATCGACCAACGACAACCACGCTGTGCCCGGGTCCGTAAGTTCCACGGTAATAACATCTTGAACAGGATTTCCCGTTAGCATAATAGCCCCGGGTTCAGCTGTCCGGCGCGAGGTGCCTGCCGTCAAAGTCGAATAGATAGGATTGGTACTCGCCGTCGCTGTTCGCACATATACAGAGGTACCCTCCAAATCAACTTCCGAAAAACTAGGAGAAAACCATCCAACAGAGTAAACAACGGCGTTGGTGTCGAGCTCATCCGAGGCTTCATCGAACGGGGTGTTCTCACTAACGTAAATAGAGTGAGCATCCACACGCACAATCGGAAATCCTCGAAGAGCTCCCACAATCCCGCTGACGATTTGAAGAATATGCCCAACTTGAATTCCCAAAGACACAAAATCTTGCCCCAAATCATGCGTCAACTGTGGGTCCCTAAAAACATTAGCCAACCCATCCGGGCGCGGAAAAAGACCCCCGATAATTCCGTTCTCTTCTACCTGTACCTCGGGGAGATCTAGATACGTGTCGTAACATCCGCCGATATGCAACGAAATCGCAGGAGATATTTCCGTACGAATATCCCGAACCATCTCAGTCTCGCCCATACCGATGGTCAAAAGATTGGTAGCTTCGGGGAGCTGCTCGTTAATAACCGTATCGATAGACCTATTGTTTATAAGGTTGCGCACAGAAATAGCCGTAGGAGCTCTACTTAAATACTCCTCGGTACTCTCAACACTCAACCCCCCAGACAATGATTGTTGGTGCTCTCCGTAGGAGAAGAAAGGCAGCCCTCCAGGAGATTCCACGCGGATAAATCTCCCCGCTTCAAAATCGTACAAGTTCCCAACCTGCGACGCGATAATGGGGACATTCCCCACATAATCGACCAGGCGCCCGCGCGTATCGTAAATAGGCCGAAGTTGATTCTCCGAAATAATGAACGTATCAGTCGTGATATCCGGATAAAAGGCCAGAGTTGTCGATCTCCAGAATTTAGTATCGCGTCGTATTACAACCGATGTCCTACGCGTGAAATGGAGTTGCGCCGTCCCGGTAGTCCGCGATCCGCCACTCCGTGAAACAAACCAATTCGAGAGAACATTGTCAACCGCCTGCGACACGTCTTCATTATCGAGTTGGGAATTCGTACCATTCGAAAGCTCTTCTTTGATTAAGGAAATAGACTGAAGAATCGCATTTCGGTCAGCATCGGCTTTTAAATAAGCGTACATAGGCGCGAACGCTTTAATGACTAAATCTCGAACTGCACTGCCTTCTGTAAAGGTGGCTTCCGGTACCTGCTCAGTCAGATATTCAGTTAGAAAGTCAATTGCGTCTTGAATATCGGATTGTTTAACTACGAGGTCTGCCATTTTTCAATTACCTATTCGAGAAGTCCGAAAGATGCGTTACTAGCACTTCTCCCGCTTTGTTTTTAATCTCTACCCACACATCGAAACCGTCGCCACCCGCCGTCGGAGAAAATCGTAACATATTCGCTTGGGATAAAGACTCGGACTCCGAATACCGGGCTTCCTTGTCTTGTATTTTAACCTGTTCATTCGCATCGTCTATCGCCATCGCGACCACGTCGATAACAGAGCCCTTCGCGGATTTAGGGACGTTCGTCCCAACCAGACTACCAAAATCCGTTCCTAAAGAAGGCTCGAACACGTCACTCCCGCGCGGGGTCATAAATACCCGAACCCAGCGGTTCACCAAGAACTGTAAGCCCTCAACTTTTAGCGCCGACACGTACCCAAAAGTAAAAACCTTGGTTCCACGAACGTCCGCAACTGGAACAGGTTGATAGTGTATATCCATCAAAAAATCCCGTCGTCAGCTACCGCGGTCTGACGCTGCTCTGTGACTGTGTACGTCTTATCCGTGTACAGTTGAGTCTTAGACGGAACAGACGGAGGCGTCTGCGCTTCAGACTCAAAAATACGCCCAACACTCAAACGCGCCTCCTGAAGTTTGCTGTCATTTTTCGAAGAAGTAGCCGCATTCCGCCGATAGTCCTTCGATGTCTTCAAAACCTCTTGATGCGCGCGGTGCATAGCCAAAAGATACACTATCGGAGGGCTGATAGAGGACCACAAGTTCGCCTGTTGCCCACTTACCGTAGCAGCCGCAATCAACTCCTCAACCCAAGCCGTCCGGGCAGAGGGACCTGCCTTAGGTCGTTTCCAGACAGAATACGCAGCTAAACCACCCTGCTGACCCACAGCGGAAAAAAGCTGATCCCACTCTTCTGGTGACTGGAGATGCGGTGCAATATCAATATCTTGGGGTCTAGAGTCTTTTATATGACTATGCATTGTATAACCGATAAAAGACGCATCCACTGACCCCACCGCGGTCGAATGTGTCGGTGTATTCAACGCCGGGTACGCCATGCGCAGCTTATAAAGCAATGCCGTCAGGGTGATATACTGCAGAGCACTGTAATCCCAGGCTGTCAAATTCGAGGTACCTGTCGGGTCCCACGTCAAAGGCAGCTGTGAAAGTCCATCGACCCCCGCGTCATAATAGAGAGCCTCTTCGAGCGCGATGGAGATACAAGTATCGCTCAACGCTCCGGAAGATTTCAGAATATGATTACAATCGCACATCACATAAAGGATACCACTACGATCAATCAAAAAGTGCGTAGCGGAAGTTCCAGCTGACCCAACCGCCAAAGCACGAAGAGTAGTACCGATTCTCTCAGAATGCGCTTGTGTCTCCTCATCGCTATCTTGTGGAACCCACGCTATTTTTTCCGTAGACCCGGATAGGTAATAAATAGGGGTAATATGCCCAGGCCCATTCATATATCCTTTCCAAACGCCATTATCTTTGAAAGAATGCCAAGGCTGGCCGAAGGAATGAAACACGATTTGCTTCACAACTCGAGCTTCATCGTTAGTCCAAACTTTATACGACCCCGCAGGCAAAAACGGATACACGACAGGGTTAGGAAATCCAGCCGGGTCCAGAATACACGTCGGAGTGGAGCTCCGCGGATCCCCCTCGGGGGACTGGTTGACCATGACAAACGCATTTTTTGCACGCTGGTCTGCGGCATTACGAAGATATGACAACCAATCCTGAGCATTCGCCGGGGTAGACTCTCCTCCAACCCCCACAGTCATATGGTCAGAAGGACTCGTATTTTTCTGGTTCTCTGCCGTAGAGTCCAGAAGCTGAGTCAGTTGTCCGTCGCTAAGTGCCATCTATTACCGCTTCCCGTTCTGTATATTTTGCAGGTCTTGCATGAACTTCCGCTTTGAGTAGCTCAATTGCGCCTGAGTCACGCTATATTTCTTCATAAGCTCCGGATTCTTCAGCGCGGTCTTCCCATTATAACCGATGATGTCCTCAAAAAGCTGCTTATCCTTTGGAGCAAGTCCATGATGATAAAAATCAACCAAGCCTTCATCTCGCTCACCTTCCCAATAAGCCCCTTCGGACTCTACCAATTCACGTCGAGAAAAAGCGTTCTGGAAATGGGTCACCCGTTTCTGTGACCAACCCAATTCATCCGCCAATTCATCTACTGAAGGGTCCCGGCCAAGGTCATCCTGCAGCTTACCCGACGCTACGTTGTAGGTATGGAAATACAGCTGTTGATTCTCGGGAACTCGAGCTACGTTCTGATACGGATATACTGAACGCGACAACTTCCTCAGGCGGCTCGCAACGTGTGTACCTATCGCAGCTCCTTTTTTCGGGTCATACGTTTCAAGAGCCTCAACTGTAAGGAGCTTAGCCTTTACTTCCAAGGCTTGTCGCGGAACAGCTTGTCCCCACTTATTTACCTCATTCTGCACAAGAGGCTCTAGGCGCGTCATTAGCTTTTGCCGAGCAAGAGTATCGTTGCTTGACTGCCATTGATTCCACAGGGCAAGATCATCCTGCTGTCTAGTGAGCATGTCGGTCATTCTTGGGCGGCTCCTGCATTTCCGCGAACGATATTACGATAGCGTATTAACACATCGTCCCAATTACGACGAGATTGTGGAATACCATGGCTCGCTGTTATCACCTGCCAACTACCCTCGGGCAAAGACTTATCTCCGTCACCAACATTCGTAATGGCTTGGAGGATCGCAGTATTAATCGGCCCATCTCCCGGCTGCATTAAACCGTAAATCCGGCTATAAAAACGTGCAGACTTATTTCCCGCAGTATAGGTATCGATAGGACCTTGAACTTCGCTCTTCTTATCTTTTAGTAACTCAGCCAATGGCTTACCATGTCGAAGCTCAATAGTCTGCTGTAGTGTCGCAACAGGCCTAGAGCAGAACGTCATCGCAGCATCATACGACGCAAAATACGATTGAAAATCTTTTACAGGCTCAGATACCAAGCCCTTATCGGGAGTCCAAGCATTTGGACTTTCTGGTGTATTTTGCGATACGACTATGGGGTTACCGTCCAAATCTTTAAAAGCGAGGTATTTATCGACATCAAAAGAAAGCGGAGTACCCTTGGCAATATCCGCGTAAAGCACCTTCTGGTAAAAATCCTCAACTACCGTGTGTACCTGAAAGACGTTTGCAACTTCCTGTATAACCTCGGTGGGTCCTACAGTTAAGTCAATTACGTCCGTTTTGCTCAACTCATCGTTACTGAGATCTTGGTCATTAGACCCTGTGATAATGAGCTTCAGGTATTCCGGCATCGTACGGACATACGAAAATACGGCGTTGGTCTGTAATTCCCCTTGCGCGGAGAATGAATGACTTACAGAATTCACATAACCAATGGTGTGAAAACCCGAGATACTGTTATCGAGAATTGCTCCGCTAAACCCTGGAATAATGTAGGGATTAAAAGCGAGAGTTACTGACGCAGTACGTGTTTCAAATCGTGACCGATAGTACTCGTACTTTGCGTAAAGCTTAAACAGATCTCCCAAGGAATTCTCGGAATCTGTAGTGTCAAAAACCGTAGCGGGTTTTATCTCTTCCTGCTGGTCCGAACCCGGAACAGAATATGTTTTACTTTGATCATCCCCAGGCAAAAGACCTTGAGCCGACGCCATCGGAGAAGAGGGGGCATCGGCCGTATCGCCCGGCTTTTGCATCTTTTGATATGCTAGGAAGGCTTTTTGGAAACGGTACACTCCACCCGAGTAAACACGCCAGTGCGCTCCTCTTCCCTTCCAATTCCAACCCGTCTCAAATATATTGAGGTCTCTTTGACTCTCCGGCAATGAAAAATATTTCTTCCGTTGCCGTAGCAACTTATCTCCCCACCCCTCCCCCGCATTATAAGCAAGAGCTACACATTGCCCCAAAGAGGGAACCGGATTAGTTGGATTCATACTCTCTAAAGAAAAATCGGAATATTTAGCGCCATATGGCAATTTGCCCTTCGCCCTCCCAGTAGCCTCATTTATTGCCGCTAACTTAGCCGTACCCGCATAGATATTTAGGTCAGCGCGAAACATATCGGCATAAATAGAATCTTTAAACTTAGCGCGCACTTTTCCATCAGGCCAACGTTCCTGCTTACCAGGTCCATGATTACCCAATTTGGGTAAATTTGGCTTTTTCCGGCGGGCGAGTGCGTAGGAATCTACAAAAACTCCTTGTAACATCTGCATCAACCCGCCAGAACCTGTTTTATCTCTACCTAAAGCGTTCGGGTTAAATTCAGATTCTCTCCCAATAATCCCCCAAATAAAGTCTTCCGGAAAACCAAAAATACGGGCTGCTTCCTTGATGTGCGTTCCATACGCAGGAGCCGCCCGCTCTATCCTATTTATAACCCCCTTACCCTTAGCGTAGGTCTTACCTCCTACTTTAACAGCAGACTGTGCGACGGACTTCTGCCCTAACTTCTCAAGCATATACAGCCAAGGAGGCGCGTTCATGTGCTTACTTACCGGACCCTTATAAAGCTCTTCCGGATAAATAAGAAAATTTCGAGTATTAAGGTTCGTATTAGTCCTGTACTCATCCATGCGCTCTTGAACCACACTTGGATAACCTTTGACTAATAACTCCCCCGCTAACTGTTGCATAGCCCCTGACGCTTGACTCGATACCAAGGATGAAACGTAAGACTCACTTAGGTAAACACGCGTCGGTTGATACTCGTAGTTCTCCGAAGTCGCATAAGACCGAATCATCGAAGGAAAAATAACGTTGCATGCCGGAGGTATGCCAAAGATACATTGGGGTTTTACCATATAAGATAATAACCCACCGTAATTAACGTCCTCTTTCCCTCCACCCCGTCGCACAAAACGACTCTCAACTAAATTCGTCTTCGCAGTCAACTGCACAGCGGGAGGGGCAGGGATTGCTATGATCTCCATGAACATAGTGCCATAGACTTTCTGTAACAAGTCCCAAGCAGTCCCAACATCCCCTACACTATTACCAATTTGCTGCGCAATAACCTCAATAACTTCTTTCGAATTAACCGCCTTAATGATCGGAAAACAACCTTCGATGGTCTTAGCACCTTCGTCGTCAAAATACGGAAGAGCAGCCCAGCGACGCCGAAAATCGGTCATCTCAATCCAACGACCGAAAAAGTTCCTTCCCGCAACCCCGCTAGCCGTTCGAGGAAGAGTACCATCTTTCGAAACCGTATCCGATTCACTCTTCAGGTCTATCGGGTCAGTCAGCGCCTTTAAAAGATTCTTGATAAACTCAAAAGGCGACGTAATAAACTGCTGTGGGTCTTTTGTATTAGGCACCAGACCTTGGTGAAAAAGAGATAGGGGGTAAGCCACTGAAGTTGTACTAAAAACATCACCACTAGTACTCGTGGGAGCAGACAACCCCTTCGCCATATCTGTCAAACTCGACATATAGTAAAAACGAAGCTGCTCTAAAATCTTTAAAGGAGACCTACAGTCAAGTTGAAGGAATCTTCCCGCCGACGTTGTCTGGTACGTCCAACCCACAACCTCATATTCGCCCAAAAGACACATTGTGGGTTTGGCTGGGTCGAAAAACTCGTCTAAATAATAGATTTCAACCTGAAGCCGGTCTTCATGTCCTATCCGCTGTAAAAGGACGTGGGGAATCAACCGTATCTGGGCAGTAGGTATCGTCCAGACACCAAAGTCAACATTTACAGAATTTACAGGAACCTCAATCCCATTTATATAAACTATCCAAACCGCTTGGTGCGGCATGTTCACTGTATAAGTGCTAGTTTTCTCTTCCTGGGCCATTTTTACCTTATTTCGAGTACCGCTCCGAGTAAAACAACAGCGCAATATCCTGCCACACGCATAATAGCATTCTTCGACCTCAAAGCCGCATAGATAAGTTCAATTTGTTCAGCCGCCACACCATAAGTCAAAAACGAACGAAGCGCTGTTATGAACTCTCGGCTATAAAAGTCTAAATCGGCCGCAACTTCTAAACTATTACGCTTTTCACAAATCGTAACTTCCAGGCTAGGCTGAATTCCGCGATAGTCGCTAAAAACAGCTCCTATATTGCTATGTAGAACTCTCAATAACACTTCTCGAGTTCTTACCGACTTATCTGTGGTATCGACAATCACTCCCAGCACTCTACTGCGCAAACCATTAATCGTCGGTATCACCGTAAAAGCCTTAGCCATCGCTACTTCTACGGGAATCATGGGTCCACGATGGCATTTACGTATCGTAGGTGTCGTACCTCGTCCTTCTGTCTCAAATTCCCATAAAAACGACATTACTTACCACCATACCGGCGCGATGCGCGTCGCAACATTCCCGTATTCATCTACTCCAACAAACTCAATGACTATCTTGGAAGCTAAAGGCCAATCCGCTGTTTTATGTATATAAACTGCTATCGTATGTCCGTCATACCGAAGAACTTTACTATGAGTTCCGTTATACGGGGCTCCAAAACCACCCGACCCAAACACCGGAACAAACGTTAACCCCCCGTCCTCACTGATTCTAACCCTACTATCGGCAATTTCCATAAAACTCGAATAGCAGTACACAAAAAAACGGAGTACTTGTGTAACCGGCACATTCCGCTGCTTATCCACCGGTCGGGAGCTCAAAAATCTTGGTTCAATAAGAGACGTATCTCCTCCTGCGCGCGTGTGCCCACAAGGAGAAATCCCGAATCCACCAACATATCGAGTTAGGTCGGTCATATTGAGTTCATCTTCAGGGCAGACACAGCACTCGCCTTAGCTGTCCACCCGATATTCGTCATATGCTGTCCAGTCACAGTAAGTACCAGAGTGTCATCACTGTCGTCGACCGTCACCGCAACATCCCAAAGATCGGTACCCGTTCCTCCCCCAGAAGTATCTGTCTGAGAAAGAATTGTTATAACTGGAACATCCACGAGAGCTGTACTATCGGCATAATCCCGAATAACGGTACACTCAATCCGCCAAGTTTTACTATGACCTTGGGTGTCGTCTAGGGACGTAACCTTTATTTCATACGCGGTCGCTGAATTAGCCGGAACACTCTCCCGCGCACTAGGAACACCGCCCACAAAGATTTCAGTGGGCGCATTAGTAGTCGTATTACCTTCCCAAGTCGTCTCTTCGACAACGTTCGTAGCAAGAGCACGCAGTACTTCCAGCAATTTTTCGAGCCACCCGTATTCGGGATGCCCTATGCTGTTATCCTGTACCGTTTCAGTCAGAGCTGGGACCGCATATCGTATTCCGTGTATCTCAAGACCTATTCCAAAATACAATTCGGAAATACTCTCATTAGCCAACCCCTCATTTACGGTTAGCCGGGCTAAATACCCACCCTCGAGCTCCGCCGGGATCGTACAGGCCTGTGAGGTAGACCCCGTGAGAGCTACAGTTGACCCGGGAGTCTGCGTCACTTCCCACTTATACGATGTTAAGCCCGCAGTCGAAGCTTCGAGCTCCACGGGCGTACCAGCCACCGATGTGGGAATAAGGTCTCTACGAGAGATCGTATAGGTCCCGTTGGCTAACTGATTTATTCTGAAATCTGAAAGGGTTGTCATCTACCACCTTCCCATACTGAGTTTGTTAAATTCTCTCATAGAACCTTATACTTCATAATAGTAGGCAAGGATATTACCGACTCCTCCTGAACCGCCGGAGTCCCAGTCGCTTTCGTAGCGTCAAACACCGTTTGCTGCCCCTCTTTTATACCTGCTAACGTTTCCCCTGTTCTCGTCGTTTGTGGTGCAACATTATTTATGGAGTCCGTCGGCGTACTACTTGGTGCCGCAATAAAAGGACGAAGCTGCGCAGGTTTAGGTTCTGAAAATGTAATACCATCTGGAATAAACGCCCCTGCACTCGCCGGAAGAATCGTAGACTGATAAGCATCTCCGTATATGAGATGTCGCCGATGCACTAACAGCTGTAAGGTAAAAGGGATAATCGTTTCATTTGCAGCCGTCTGAGTAAGCGTTAACGCGGTACACGCTCCACTCAGAATATATGAATCATAACGAAGATAAAATTGAAGCCCTCGACGTGCAAGCATAGTCCCGCGGAATATGCTCTCATACGCCGCAAGCATTCGAACGGCCCAATCATCTTGTATCGTATTCATCAAATGCCCCCCGATAAGCACCGAGGGAGGAGACATGCCGAAGAAGAATGCAACGAAATTATCTTCTAAAACCTCTGTTACCTGCACCTTCTCCATTAAATTGGTCTGAATAGAATCCATGAAAAAATCGATATAACCCAAAGATGTGTTCGGTTCAGATGATCCGTCCCCTAATAACACACTTGCAACATCCTTACCGACAGCACCCTGAATTGACGCTTTAATCCCTGGAATACGGTCCTTCGGAACTCGTATATACATCCGCGCAATCGTATCGAAATTCTCTCTCGCACGAGTCGGACGGTGTCTCGAGTACTTCGGAGTAGCACCAGGTATGGCTGCATACTGTCCCAACGCATTACGAGGCCGGTCTTCATTCCAGTTTAACGGGGACCTTCTCTTCGGTGCATACAAGCCCGGTCCTTCTAAAAATACGGACGCATCTACGTCGGGCGCATCAAAAGACCTAATCGATATACCTGTATTTACAAAACTTAATCCATCTAGAAATAGATCGTCCGTCAAGTCTATCGGTAGGATGCTCGTCGTGTCAGCCATGTTTTTACTGCTTTACCACAAGCTCATGTTCTGGGGTTAAATCCAAAACCTCGAGCGTAGCTGTTTCATTGACAATCATATACGCCCTCGAGACAAGCCCGGGCAACGTAACTACGGTGTCTGTATCTTGAGCACGTAGATTACTTAAAATCACGTCGTTAATATAACGAAGCATGTGGTCTGCTCGAGGGAGGATGCGTCTCTTTTTGGGCATAACCATTAGGGTGTACCTGCCTTCAATTTACCAGATTGCATCGCTTCGTTAAAAGCAACTGCACCGTCTCTAAAACTTTTTGCTGCGTCTTCTGTAAAATATTTAAAAGACTTCTCCATCATATCCGCCACTTCAGCCAACTTCTTATCCGACTGAGCTAAACCCTGTGCTTTATCTCCTGTAGCAGACGACAATGATTCAGAACTACCCATAGTAGTTCCCAAAGTATCCAATTCATTTCGTATTGCTTCCAGGTATTTACCCTGTCGGTCTGCAGGACTTGCTCTCTGCGCTCTAGACAAGATCTTTGATAACCCCCCAAAACCTTTCTTCCCTAACATACTAATATCACCCGCAGACAAACTCATTAATCCGCTTTCGTCGGTTAGTGCTCTTCCACCCTCCAACCCTAGTGCCGCACTAATATTTCCCATAACCCCCGAAGTACGTTCTGATATTTGTCGACTAGTAATTTGGCTAATAACCCCAGTTACTTTATCCGCCCCGTCTTGCATTTGAGAAATTTTCTCTAAATTCCCGCGCAGCTTGTCCGAAATATTTACACCTTTCATGCGCTCTACTTCGTCGACAGCCATCGCATCCAACTTAGCCCAACGCGGATCTTTCGGATCAGTAATCCCCATATCCGCCGCTAATTGCGTTTTTATTCTTGATCGCCAAGCCTTATCTTGCGAAGCATTCAATCCCTTAGCATTATTATAAACAACCGCTAATGTCTGTGTAGGTGAATATTTCGCCGCCAAATCAACAAATTCTTCTCGTCCCGTAAACCAAGTAGAAGTAAATCCTAAGGAATTCAATAATGAATCTTCTTTAGTCCGGATAGCTTCCATTTGATTCCGTGATTGTACTAACTGTCCCCGCTTTACACCCCCAGTTTCACGCTCTTGAAATTTTTGAAATTGGCCGCGCGCAATAGCTCCCGCTCCTTTAAATCCCGCAGAATAAGCCCCTTCAAATGCAACGTCAAAAGCATCTCCTGTTAACGCAGCTCGAACTTCATCTTCTTTCTTACCACTACTAGCGGCTAAACCTCGAACCATCGCGTTCTTCAGGGTTCCTTGTGTTAATGTATCATCGATGATTAAACCCGATGTGGAAGCCGCAGCTTGCGCCATTTCACGCCCCGCTGCATGTATAGCCCACGCACCTTGCCCCTCTGCCAATCCTAAACTTTTTTCAAGCGCTGTAAATTCACCGCTTTTTAATCCACCAGATAATGACCGAGTAGCTGCACCACTTATCCTATTAGCACTCCACATCTGTCTTTTCTGTGCTTCACGTAAAATCTCTCTTTTCCTACCACCCCCCCGATCTCCAGCCTGTTCTAAAAACCGATTACCCATTCCCGCTTTTATTGCGTCTCCAACGTTCACTCCCGCAAAACCCGCCACCAAACTCGGTATAATCAAAGGATTTAATATACTCACAGTATCAATCGCTGCACCTGCTATTCCTAAATTTTCTTCCCCTGCCATAGCTTCATACGCATCCATCCCCGTCATACCAAATTCACCCATCGATGACGTTGCCGAATGACTCCCAACAAGGCGTCTTCGCGATGCATAAGCTGCACGTCCTTCTCTCGAAGTAGTATCAGCGCTAATCCGCGGGTCTAATTGATCTCGTGTTATAATACCTGCAGCTCGATCTCGTTGCTCTGCTAAAGGACGAGAAACAAAATCTCTCCAACCCCGCCCCACACCCCTAAAAGTATCTTCCATTGACCCTGTCATCCCACCTAAAGCACCCTCGGCCGCTCGCGCACCTTTGCGTCCCATATTTACAAATGCATTCGGAACCGCATCCATAATATGCTGCCGCTGAGACCGGGCAATATCATCACGCTCCTGCCGAATCATCGAACGCTGAGCCCGCCAGTATTCAGGATTGGCTGCTTCCGTCATCATCTGCGTAGCAACTTCATCCCCATAAAGCATGCGCGCGCCCGCGGCAAAACCACCCGCTCCCTTCAATCCCAAAAACTTCCCAGTATCAGCCGCCATCGAAAAACGCATAGCCGTCTGTTCATACGGAGACATGGTTCGAGCAGCTTGGTCCTGAATCTTCCGCTGCTGCAAAGGCATCATGGCCAAAGCCCCAATACCTCCAGCACCCACCGCAGCATTCATCCCCGAAACCGCACTCATAACCATGCCCTGCGGACCAGCCCCACTACCCATATGCGCAAGAGCTCCCGCATTCATACCCCAACCCCCAGCACCGTAAGAACTCACTGCAGCACCAAACATCGGCATCGACATAAATGCCCCTTGCGCTTGCATGTTCCTCTGTGCTACACCTTGCGCACCTCCAAACATCGCCAACTCTGCATTCGAATATGTCCCCGTCGCTACCGCCTGCCGAGCAGCTGCTGCAGAATACATCCCATACTGAAGCCCAGCTCCGCCCGAAAGTCCAAGAGCCTGGTAAGTCATAGCTCCAGGAAGACCCTGCTGCCACAGCCCACCGACCGTTGTCCCCGCAGCTCGAGAGTATGACCGCATACTCGACGCTGCATTCTCTATCTCCGGTACAGACATCCCAAACGTATGCATCTGTCCCATACGCCGAATAACGCTATTCACATCCGGGTCATTCGTAAGCTCCATAAACCGGCTAACCGAACGACTAACCTTCCGTAGCTGCTCCTGTATACGGTCTACGCTCTGATCAAAATCCATCAAGCCCGCTTGCCCGGATTTTTGCATAATCTGCATCAAGTCATGCCGATTAAACTGACCCCCAGTTTCATTTTTGAAACTCCGAGACTCGGCTAAACGCTGAATTCCACTCCCGAGCTCCATCGAAGCGTCCCGACTCAGACCTCGACCGAGAGAATGAAGATTTGGACCCGCAACCACCCAATCCTGAGACATCCGCTGAGCAGAAAGACCCATCTCATGCGCTTCAATACCTGGACGCATCGGGAACATGCCCATCTCACCCATTCCCGACGCAAAACCAGAATAATGTGCGGCCAATCCGCCCAGAACCGCGCCAACTCCCCGCCCCAACATTCCAAATCGACCACCAACCGCCGCTCCAGCCAAAGCTCCCGCCCCATAACCCGCAGCCATCCCCCCAAATCGAGGAGCCTGCGAAGACATCGAATAAAGCTGATCTGCTCGGAGCTCCCGCTGTTGAATCTCCTGTTCCCAAGGAGTTCGAAAACTAGGAGGAGGCAATTGCGGTGTAAAAGGCGTGTTAAAAAGAGGCATCACCGGCATCGGGGACATCGGAGTTCCGCCCGCACCGCTACCATAAGGCATTGGCGGACGGAAAACACCAGTACTCGCCGGAGTCATCATCATCGCAGACGGAAGAGCCGAAGGCTGGGTAAAAGTGCCCAACATATTCGCGGCGTAAGGATTCATAGAAGACTGAGACTGAGCCTGCGCAAACTGCTGCTGAAATTGCTGTCCAAATAAAAACGCAGCAGTCGGAGATTGAACAACTCCAGGCATCATTTGCTGCGCAGCCTGCATCTGGGCAGAGGCTTGTGCCGATAATTCAGCTGCAGCTTGTGCTGGGGATTTTACCTGAGTCTGCGGACCCGCTCCCGGTATCAATCCCATGTTAGCCTGCATCGAATTAAATATAGGCATTTCCGGTACTTAGTCCTTCACAGTCATTCTTTCAAGACGCTCAAAAATCTGAGCATTCTTCTCCGCTTCCTTACGAATTCTCAACTTCCACCGCTCAGTCGCCGAGACATATTTAGAATTGTACCGTAACTGGAAGAGTTCTTCCTTGTACATGTCTAAGTAGTGTAAAAGCTCCTTATCTGCCATCCCACCTATTCGCGCAATCAGACGCGCGATAAGACTCACCCCTGCGAGCTGTAAGTTGCGCTCACGTAGAATAGATTCCGCAAGAACCTCTTCCGGAAACGATCCTGTCTCCGGCAGCGGAGCGCCGTGCATGTATGCATAAGCGCGCACTTGCCCCACTGCCGTATTTAAAAATCCGCGGGAGCTCCATCTGCAAATACTGCCAAAAGCTTCCGATCAAAATCAAAAGACTTCTGCATCAGTTTATTGCAGACATAGGTCGGAAGCCTCTCCAAAAAATCAAGACGCTCGTTAAAGCTCTTCTCAATATCCTGGGAATCGGCCTTATCCTTTGGCTTCGGAACATTAAAGTCCTTCTGTCCATACCTCACCAAAGCAGCCGCCGTACTATACCGATTCAAAATGTCTGACACAGAACTAACGAGCTCAACCCGGTCACGCTCAAGTGCCCGATTAGCCCTGATAGTGTCCAAATACTGCCTAGAGCGAAATACGGCATAAACTCCGGCTCCAAGATGTACTTCTTCCTCATAATACTCATTAACAAAGGTGGACTCTAAAATAGCTCGAGATTGAGCCAACGTGATCCCAACATCTTTTAACCCCTTCTCATACGTTTCTTCAGGACTCAGCTCTTTCTCAGGCTTTTCGTCTGTCCCCTTAATAATGGACAAAGTCTCCTCAATCTTCGCGGAATTTTTGGGTGTAGTCCCAATAAAACCCTCTTCACCAATCATCGGCATATCAGACATTTTCTAGAACCTCCTGTTGAAAAAGTGAGAATAACACTATTTTAGGGGTATAAGAAGAAGCTTTATCGTCTTTATGCTTAAAACTTATTGACAGCGGTATTTCTGCCTGTATTCTATTAAGGAATATAACAAAGCTCTTTAATAAAAGGGCGTATAAAAAGAAAGTAGGTAAAACAATGCCCCGTCCAAAAGGATCCAAAGTATTCTCCTGCCCAAAATGCGGAGAACGTGTCATAGCAGTCCCCGGAGAATCCGGAATTTGCGGCTCCTGTGGTGCAAAGACTAAACTGACGAAGGTGCTCATGGCTGCTCAGAAGCCTATTGCCCGTAAACCCGCGGGAAAGAAAGCGGCCCCAGCCCCAGCGCCCGCGGCTGAACCGAAGAAGCGTGGCCGAAAACCCGCGGTAAAGGTTATTGAGAAGCCAAAGGTAGAAAAGAAGCGTGGGAGACCGCCAGTTGTTGTTGAAACCAAAAAAAGAGGTCGCCCCCCGGGAGTAAAGAAAACCGTAGTGGCTCCGGCACCAGCACCTGAGACGAAAAAACGCGGTCGTAAACCCGGGAGCAAAAAAGAAGCGCCAAACCCGCAACACATCGCTCCTCGTATTCTCCCCCCGCCGAAAAAAACATCTAAATAGCTTCTTTCCTTTTTAATCCGAACAAATTACACTCAGAGGTATGCGATATTATATTGGCATCCACGTAGAATCATTCCGGCGTAAAACGGTCGCTGTCGCTATTGCGGCGGAAGCGCACGATGAAATCCCAGACCGCTACGTAGACCGCGAACCTTGGGAAATACGACGTCTTCTTCCAGCTCAAGCACAGGTTACGCACATAGACCCCCACATAGCAGCTCGCGCAGCGCTTCAACGCCTGTACGAAAGGCTATTCATCCGAAACTTTATTCCAAACCCTAAAACCTGTGTCCCTCCTGCCACAATATACGTTACACCTAAACTAGAAACCGAAAAAATACCGGGGAGGGTAAAACAAGTGCTGGAACACTGGACAATCGATGTCGCAGCCAAGGTGAAAAGATGATTCGAAACCCTTTCCAGAAAAAAGAGGACAAACCCAAACCCTTATTTAAGTCCGCCTTCGACGAGGGCGTTGATACGGAAAAACCCGTTATACCTCCTCCGGAGATTATCCTCGACGGAGGAAGGTACTCTATCTATATTAAAAATGCCGAAACCGTAAAGAGCGCCGGAGAGCGCATTCTGGCCTTCTTCTATGCCCTCGACCCCAAAGCGCAGAAGAGGTCTAATAACCTCGGGATTAAAATAGCACCTTCGACTACGGAAGGCGCCCCCGAGGGGGACATATCTCTAAAGTATGGCGAAAAAATCATCTTCATATATGTCGGAGATGACAAATCTCCTGAAAATGCGTATAGACGTATAGGATATGTTATGCGAGGATTAGAACAACCAACCCTTCTGAAAAACTACGGACTAACCGTGGTCGAAAGAGCTTGAAAAAATGGCCAATACAAAACCTTGTGGAACTTGTGATAAGTACTGGGCTCTCGAGCAGGGATTACGTAGCGGAAAACGTCGCATGCTTACTCAGGGTTATTGCCTTGACCGCTCAGTGTTCGCCAAGAACAAACCTGGGAACCCTGTTTATCCTCCCCGCGCCAAAGTAGAGGACCTCGATAACGCAGTACACAAACTCACCATCGTTTCCGCAAATGAAGTGAAAAAACACTGCAATACATATAAAGAAAGGACCGATTAATTCATGAGCGACGAAAAAGAAACCATAACTGTCTATGATGGAAAAGGCGGTTATAAGAACGTGCCTGCAGGGACCCGCGTAGAGCTCGATAAAAAGAAATTAGCCGAAGTGCAAGAAACCGCTGAGCGCACGGCCTTCTTTGCTCGAGCAAGTGCCTTCTCTCATTTCATGAATAAAGCTTATATGGCATACGCGCGAGACTATAATCTAACCCCGTTAGAGATAGCCGCGGGTATGTATATTGAGAACTGCAGCATCCGACATTTCTTCCCTGCCGAACACGGTGGAACCCCCGCATATGACGAACTAATAAAAAAATGCTGGGAGTGGTTCAAAGAAGAATTAAAAAAAGCCTAGAGACTGTGGTAGAAGAAAGCGTTAAGCTCATTGTTTGCGTGTCACATGCACGTAAGCTTTTTTACGCACAATTTCGTGCAGAAAGGATTTTACAGAACAATGCGACTGGCAAAAACGACGGTCATGTTTATTACACTTCTTATAAGCGTAATAACCAACGCCGCGGAGCCCGCAAGCCAAGCACAAGAGGTTAGAGCTGTGGATTTCGCGATCAAGTATTACATGAAGGCTACACCAGGACAGCCCCTTATGAGGAATCCGGTGCTTCGGGAAAATCTTGCACAAGAGATTACAACCGCAGCACGGACACAAGAAGTTGTCATACCTGTAGCCCTCCTCACTACTATCGTATACGACGAGAGTACCTTTGATGTAACCGCCAAAGGAAAATTGGGAGAAATCGGATTGACGCAGGTACACGGGGAAGCCGCTAAAAACTGTGACCTAAAAGATGCTAAAGGTCAATTAGATTGCGGTGCTCGCTGGCTAGCCCTCAAATTCCAAGAGTGCGGTACATGGAAAGGAGCTCTAACAGCTTATGCTTCCGGAAAAGGTTGCATCTCAAAATCCGACCGCACAAAAACACTCGTCGATTACCGTCTTCGGCAATGGGCTAAACTGGAGAAAGAAATCCAGTCACACCTAAACACCGAATTCGGTGGCTAATTAAAAAAGTCCTC
>Ga0315289_10003059_pt1 | contig 25429 bp, 26 predicted proteins | sample YL17G11_40_MG_FD_203452 | JGI IMG/M metagenome (GOLD analysis project Ga0315289, IMG submission 203452) | Sediment microbial communities from Yellowstone Lake, YNP, Wyoming, USA - YL17G11_40 | ecosystem: Environmental > Aquatic > Freshwater > Lake > Sediment | place: USA: Wyoming | collected...
GCTTGATCAATTGCCTCCGAAATAGGGGAGATCCACCATCAAATAGCCACCCCTCCGCCAGCTAGGTCACACCTGCCAGGTGTGCACAGGTTTCCCCGCCTATAACCTATCCCGGTTTGGAATTGACCACCGGGCTACGGGGCGGTATAATCCCCCCCTACGCTGAGGTTCCGGGTAAACGTCTATGCCGAAACGTACCTATCAACCGAAGATCCGACGTCGCGTGCGCGTCCACGGGTTTCGCGCCCGCATGGCGACTCGCCAGGGCCGAACCGTCCTCAAGCGCCGCCGCCTCCGAGGTCGCGTGCGCCTGACCGTGCGGATGAACGCTCACGTCAAGAAGACCAACTGGAAGGCCTAGTCCGTCTGCTGCGCCGGCCGAAGGTGGCCGGCGGCCCATGCAAGCCAGACACCGGCTCACAGGCCAAGCTGACTTCCGGCGGGTGAGGCGTACGGGAACCTCCTACTCCCACCCGCTGTTCATTCTGGTGGTCTCTGCCAGTGAGCTGCCTGCCGTGCGCCTCGGCGTGAGCGCCAGCCGCTCGATGGGCACTGCGGTCCGCCGCAACCGCGCCAAGCGCCGGCTGCGCGAGGCCTTCCGGCCGCTGATGCCGGATCTGCCGGGCGGCTGGGACCTGGTGGTCGTTGCCCGGCCGGCGCTCCTGGAGGCGGACTGGCCGGCCCTGCAAGCCGCTGCCCGCCACCTGGTGAAGCGCGCCGGCCTGCAGCGATCGGAGAGCAATCTGCGTGGAGAGCGCCTTGGTTGACGAGCAGGAGCCGAGGTTGAGGGACATCCCCGTGAACCTCGGAACCCTGCCTCGCCTCCCGGTGCTGGCGCTCATCCGCGCGTATCAACTGACGATCTCGCGGGCCTTGCCCGCCGGAACCTGCCGCTTCCATCCGACCTGCTCCCACTACGGCTACCAGGCCATTGCCAAGTACGGCCTGTTCAAGGGCGGAGGGATGGCGATCTGGCGCGTGCTGCGCTGCCAGCCGTTCAACTCCGGCGGATACGACCCCGTCCGATAGGAGCCCTATGGCACTACGATCGCTGCGCCCATCCTGGGTTGCCCTCGGCCTGCTGGCGATGGTGACCCTCCTGCTCGCCGGATGCTCCGGCGCGGCCATGACACCCTCCTCATGGCCGGGCGTCTCCGCCGATTCGACCACGGCGTACGTCGCCAGCAACCAGGCGGTCTACGCCGTCGATCTGGCCACCGGCGCCGAGCGCTGGCGCTTCCCGGCGCAGCCCGACCGCGCCATCGTCCTGTTCGCAACCCCTACGATCACCGACGATGGCCTGGTGATCCTGGGCGACTTCAGCCGCGTGGTGTACGCGCTGAAGGCCTCCGACGGCAGCGTGGTGTGGCGGTTTGACAAGGCCAAGGATCGCTACATCGGCGGCGCGGCGATGGCCGGCGACCTGGTCCTCGTCCCGTGCGCCGATCACACGCTGTACGCCCTTCAGCGCGCCAGCGGCGCGCTGGTCTGGTCGTTCAAGACCAAGTCGCCGCTGTGGGCTGCGCCGCTGGTCAACGGCGAGGTGATCTACCTTCCGGCCCAGGACCACAACCTCTACGCCCTCGAGGCCCGCACCGGGAAACTCATCTGGTCGCAGGATCTGGGGGGCGCGCTGTCGGACACACCCGTGATAGCTGGCGGCCGCCTGCTCGCCGGCACCTTCGGGCAGGGACTGGCGGCGGTTGACATACGCGCGGGCAAGCCGGTCTTCACCGTGCCGACCGACGGCTGGGTGTGGGGCAGCCCGGCGACGGATGAGGCGGCGGCCTACTTCGGCGATCTGGCCGGGACCGCTCGCGCCGTCTCGCTCAAGGATGGCTCGACGCTGTGGACCTTCCAACCGGGCGCCCCGGTCGTCGCCAGCCCGGCCTTGGGCGAGGGGTTGGTGTACTTCGTCAGCAGTGGCGGCCTCGTCCAGGCCCGCGCGACGTCCGACGGCGCCTCCAAGTGGCAGGTGACGCTTGCCGGACCGACCGACACCGATCCGCTGCTGACCGGCGACGTGCTGCTGGTGGGCGTTACCAGCAGCCCCGATGTGCTTCTGGCCGCGCTCGACCCGGCCACAGGCGCCGCGCGCTGGACCTTCGCGCCTGCGAAGTAGCCGGGAGACTCCATCATGTGGGACACCGTCATTCTCGACCCGATGGTCAACAGCCTGCTGTGGATCTATGACTTCCTGGGTCACAACTTCGGGCTTGCGATCATCGTTTTCACCGCGCTGATCCGCCTGGTCACTCTGCCGCTCACGCTGCAGCAACAGCGCAGCACGCAGAAGATGCAGGAGCTGCAGGGATCCAAGGCGTGGCAGGAGATGCAGAAGAAGTACAAGGACGACAAGCAGAAGCTGCAGCAGGAGCAGCTCAAGCTGTACAAGGACGTCGGCTTCAACCCGCTCAGCGGCTGCCTGCCGACGCTGATCCAGCTGCCGATCATCTTCGGCCTGTACGGGGCCGTGATCCGCGCCTTGGCCACCACGCCCGTCCAACTGCTCGAGCTCTCCAAGCACATCTATGATTTCATCCCCAGCTCGATCATCCCGCTCAACAGCCAGTTCCTGTACATGAACCTCGGACAGCCGGAGCGGCTGTACCTTCCGTTCCTGCCCAACATCGGAATCCCGGTGCTCACCGTCCTGGTGGTCATCAGCACGTACTTCCAGAACAAGCTGATGACCCCGCCGTCGGCGGATGCCCAGGGCGCCCAGATGACCAAGGTGATGGCGCTGTACATGCCGCTGCTGCTCGGCTACTTCGCCTACACACTGGCATCGGGTCTGGCGCTCTACTTCGTCGCCTCCAACCTGCTGGCCATCGTGCAGTACGCCGCCACAGGCAAGGTCGACTTCAAGAAGCTACTGTCGTTTGGCGGCACCACGCCGCAGAAGCCGAAGCGCTAGTTGCCCGAAGCGCAGGTCCGGCGCCTTCGTGCCCTGAGCCGTGATCCGGACCGGGTGACCGTATGTCCGAACAACGTCCGAGTGTAGAGATCATCGCCCCGACCATCGACGAGGCCCTTGCCCGCGGCGCGGCCGAACTGGGTGTCGCGCCGGAAGCGCTGGAGGTCCAGGTGCTGGACGAAGGCGGCAAAGGCCTGTTCGGCCTTGGACTGCGGCAGGCGCGCGTCCGCCTGACGCTGAAGGGCGAAGCCGCGCCTGGCACGGTCGCCCCGAAGGGCGCCGCCGCGCCCCGCACCGTCGCCCCGAAGGTCGCCGCCGCGCCCCGCACCGTCGCCCCGAAGGTCGCCTCCGCGCTTCCTGAGACGTCCGACGATGACGACGAGGCGCTGCGGGTCGCCGAGGACACGCTCCACGAGCTGCTCGAGCGCATGGGCGTCGATGCCACCATCCGGTCGCGCTGGGGCGAGCCGACCGGCGATGACACCCCGCGCCCGGCATTCATCGACTTGCACGGGAGCGACCTGAGCATCCTGATCGGCCACCGGGGCGAGACGCTCTCCGCCCTGCAGTACATCACCCGACTGATCGTCGGGAAGGAGCTCCAGCGCCCGCTGCCGATCGTCCTCGACGTGGAGGGGTACCGCGCCCGGCGCGAGGGCCAGCTGCGCCAGCTTGCCCAGCGGATGGCGGCCCAGGCGATCGAGCGCGGTCGGACGATGACGCTCGAGCCGATGCCGGCCAACGAGCGCCGAATCATCCACATCGAACTGCGCGACCATGCCCAGGTGACGACCGAGAGCATCGGCGAAGGCGATCACCGCAAGGTGACCATCATCCCGCGGCCCTGATCCCCGCCCTTTCCCGTGGCCTGTGATTCGCGGCCCGGGGGCCACCCCCGGGCCGTTTCGATTCTCCCAGAGCAACGCCCGTGTGCGCGACCGTCTGCCTGCCGTACCACTCACGGGCGCAGGATTCGGGTGGGGGTCGCGCCGACGGAGACAAGCCTGGCGGGCATGCGGCTCGGCTATAATCTTCGGCGTGCCCTACCCCGCCATCGACTACCTGATCATCGGTCACATCACGCGCGACATGGCCCCGCAGGGCGCGGTGGCCGGAGGAACCGTCGCCTACGCCGGGCTGACGGCGGCTGCCCTTGGGCTGCGCGTCGGCGCCGTGACCTCGTTCGGGCCTGACATGCAGATGTCGCGCCTGGGTGACGTGTGGCTCCACGCAGTGCACGCGCCTCAGACAACGACGTTCGTCAACGAGTACACGCACGCCGGCCGCCAGCAGCGTATCACCGGCCGCGCCTTGCCCCTCAGCCTCCAGCATGTCCCTCCAGAATGGCGCGCGGCGCGCATCGTTCACCTTGGCCCCGTAGCAGCCGAGGTCAATCCGGCGCTCACCGCCGCCTTCCCCGAGGCGTACCTGGGGCTCACGCCGCAGGGGTGGTTTCGCCAGTGGGATGAACCAGGGAACGTCACCCCCGGCCCTTGGGAGGCGCTCAAGCCTGGGATGGGTCGCGCCCGGGCCGTCGTTCTCAGCCTGGAGGACGTCGGGAACGACGAGAGCGCCATCAAAGGCATCGCCGAAGCCTGTCCGGTCCTTGTGGTCACGGACGGTGCGCACGGCGCGCGCCTGTACGTGGAAGGCCGGATGCGGATGGTCCCGGCGCCCGCCGTGGCGGTGACCGATCCGACGGGCGCCGGCGACATCTTCGCCGCCGCCTTCTTCACCGCGCATGCCGAAAGTGGCGATCCATTGCAGGCGGCGCGACTCGCCACCGCCGTCGCCGCCCGCTCGGTCACGCGGCGCGGACTGGCGAGCGTCCCGACCCGGCAGGAGATCCAGGCGGCGCGCGCGGCGGTGCGCCCGTGAGCCGCATCTACGCGCTTGTCAACCAGAAGGGCGGCGTCGGCAAGACAACGACCGCCATCAACCTCGGCGCCTACCTGGCGCTGATGGGCCAGCGCGTGCTGCTGGTGGACCTTGACCCACAGGCGAATGCAACCGCCTGCCTGGGGATCGACCATGACGGCGTCCCCGGCGGCACCTACGATATGCTGATCGGCCGCGGTTTGGGTACCGACCTGGTGCTCCACAATCCCAAGCTCCAGCTCTCGCTCCTCCCATCGTCGCCGGCGCTAGCCGGCGCGCAGATTGAGCTGGTCGACATGCCGGATCGCGAACGCCTACTGCGCACAGCGCTCACCACCCTTGCCCGCCGCTACGACTACGTCCTGATCGACTCGCCGCCGTCGCTTGGCCTGCTGACGGTCAATGGGTTGATGGCGGCCGAAAGCGGCGTGATCATCCCGGTGCAGTGCGAGTACCTGGCGCTGGAGGGATTGACCCAGTTGGTGCAGACGCTGGGGCGGGTGCGCTCCGGCTTGTTCCCCGGGCTGGCGATCCGCGGCCTCGTGCTCACGATGTTCGACGGACGCACCAGCCTGTCGCAGCAGGTAGCCGACGAGGTTCGCTCACACTTCCGTGGGAAGGTCTTCCATAGTGTGATCCCGCGCAGCGTCCGCCTGGCCGAGGCGCCGTCGCATGGGCTTCCGATCTCGGCCTACGATCCGTCCTCCTCCGGCGGGCTCGCCTACCGCGCCCTGGCCGAGGAGCTGCTTCACGGGGACGGCGTCACCATCCCGCGCGCGGCGCGAGGCAAGGTTTGATATGCCCAGAAAACACGGCCTCGGCAAGGGTCTCGATGCGTTGATCCCCGCCGGTGAGGGCGTGGCCCCATCGGGCGGCGGAGTGCTTCAACTCCCGGTAGACGCCATCCGTCCCAATCCGCGCCAGCCCCGCCACCAGACGGATCCCGAGGGGCTGAAAGACCTGGCCGATTCGATTCGCGCACATGGCATCCTTCAGCCGCTCCTGGTCACACCATCCCCCGGGCAAGGGTATGAGTTGATCGCCGGCCAACGTCGGCTGCAGGCCGCCCGATTGGCCGGGTTGGAGTTTGTCCCCGCCATCCTGCGCCAGGCGAGCGAACTCCAGCAGCTGGAGCTGGCGCTGATCGAGAACCTGCAGCGGGCAGACCTCAATCCGCTGGAGGCCGCCGAGGGGTACCAGCGATTAGCCGATGAGTTCAGCCTGTCGCACGAGGCGATTGCCGAGCAGGTTGGCAAGAGCCGGGCAGCGATATCCAACACGCTGCGCCTGCTCAAGCTCGCCCCGGCGGCGCGCGCCGCGCTGGCCGAGAACCGGATCAGCGAGGGCCACGCCCGCGCTCTGCTCGGCCTGCCGTCGGCGCAAGCCCAGGGTGCAGCGCTGCAGACCGTGGTCAAGCGCGAGCTCAACGTCCGTCAGACCGAGGAGCTGGTGCGTCGTCTGACGGGGCAGCGGCAAGCCCCGATCAAGGCCTCGCGGCGCACAGCCGAAGAGACGGCGCTGGAGGATGAGCTTCGACAGGCCCTCGGGACGCGCGTTCTGCTTCGCCGCGGCGGGCGGGGCGGGAGCATCATCATCCACTTCTACTCCGACGAAGAGCTCAACACGCTGGTCGACCGGCTGCTGCACTGAGATGCGCTACCTGGTGTACGGCGCCGGTGCCGTCGGCGGGTATCTCGGCGCCAGCCTGTCGCTGGCCGGGTTTCCGGTTACCTTCTTCGACCGCCTGGATGTCGCCGAGTCGTTGCGCGCCCGGGGGCTGACGCTGGAAGCCGGCGGCGTCACGCGACGCATCGCCTCACCCACTCTGATCACATCCCTGAGCCGGGTACAGCCTCCCCCCGACGTCGTCGTGCTGGCGGTCAAAGCCTACGACTGCGCCGCGGCCGCCGATGCGATTCGGCAGGGCCTACCGTCCGACGCACCGGTACTGTGTGTGCTCAACGGGATCGGCAATGAGGCGACGCTGTCGGCAGCGCTGGGTGCCCACCGCGTGATCGCCGCCTCGCTGACGTCCGCCATCCAGCGCCTCGATACCGGCGCGCTCCGCCTTGAAAAGGCGCGCGGCATCGGGCTGCATTCTGGCCACGTGTTGTCGAAAGCCCTGGCCGCCGATTTCGCTGCCGCCGGGCTTCAGCCGCGCCTGTACGCCGACGCCGATAGCATGAAGTGGTCCAAGCTGCTGACCAACCTGGTCGCCAACGCCACGTCGGCGATCCTGGACTGGTCGGCGGAGGACGTGTTTCGACACCGCGGCCTGTACCGGCTGGAGGTCGAAGCGCTGCGCGAGACGGTGCGCGTGATGCGGGCCCTCAAGCTCCGTCCGGTCAACCTGCCTGGCGTCCCGGCCGGGCTGCTCGGTGCTGCCGTCTTCCTTCCGGATGCGATCACGCACCCGATCTTGCGTCGCGCCGCTGCATCAGGCCGCGGCGGGAAGCGTCCCTCGTTCGCCTACGATGTCGGCCGCGGCCAGTCGGAGGTCGGCTGGCTGAATGGCGCCGTCGTCCGGTATGCGGCGCAGGTTGGCCTTCCTGCGCCGGCGAGCCGCGTGTTGACCGAGGTGTTGACGGCGCTGATCGATGGTCGTCCGGGCGCCGAGGCGGTTCGCGGGCACCCGGAACAGCTGCTGGCCGAGGCCGCGCGTGCCGGGGTGCCAGGGCTTCGGGGGTATAATCCCGACGCTTCCTTCCCGACCGCATAGGTGACATTCCGTGACGGCCCGCAGATAGCAGTGCCGGTTTGCCCGTCGGGTCCGGGAGCGCAGGGAGAGGCGGTAGCCGGATGACGTTTCAGGACAAGGTTGTCGTCGTGACCGGATCCTCGCGCGGCATCGGCCGGGCGGCGGCGGTTGAACTCGGGCGGCAGGGCGCCGCTGTGGTCGTCAACTTCGTGAAGGACGCCGCCGCCGCCGAGGCGGTTGTGGCGGCCGTGGTCCAATCCGGTGGGCGGGCTGTCGCCCATCAGGCGGATGTCAGCGATTTCGCCGCCGCTGAGGCGCTGATCAAGTTCGCCATCCAGCACTTCGGCGACCTGCACATCCTGGTCAACAACGCCGGGATCACCCGCGACGGACTGATCATGATGATGTCCGAGGCGGACTGGGACGTGGTGCAGGACACGAATCTCAAGTCGACTTTCAATTGCTCAAAGGCCGCCGTGCGCCACATGATGCGCAAGCGTTTCGGCCGCGTCATCAACATCACGTCCGTCGCCGGGCAAATGGGCAATGCCGGCCAGACGAACTACTCGGCCTCCAAGGCCGGGCAGATCGGGTTTACCAAGGCGCTGGCGCGCGAGGTTGCGCCGCGCGGCATCACGGTCAACGCCGTCGCCGTCGGCTACATCGAGACCGACATCTGGGCGACGGTTCCCGAGGCGGCCCGCCAGGCCGCCCTGACGATGATCCCGTTGGGCCGCACCGGGCAGCCGGAGGAGATCGCCAAGGCGGTCGCCTTCCTGGCCTCCGACGACGCGGCGTACATCACCGGCCACGTCCTCACGGTGGACGGCGGCATGGCGATGTTCTAGGAGGCGCGACGATGGACGGATGGGAGGATCGCCCGGCCGGCACGACGACCATCGCCCCTGGCGTCCTGGTGACGATCGCCCGCCTGACGGCGCTTGGTGTCCCCGGCGTGACCGGCATGGCGCGCGTGGCCGGAGGTGTGAACCGGCTGTTCCGCCGCGGCGCGGGTGAGGGCGTGCGCATCGAGGTCGCCGACGACACGGTCAGCGTCGACCTGTACCTGGTGCTGGGCAGCAACACGAACGTGCGCGACGTCAGCCGCAAGGTTCAGGCGGAAGTCGCCAGCGCCATCGAGCAGATGGTGGGCATGCCCGTCGCCCGGGTGGACATACATGTCGAGGATTTCGAAGACCCGCCGGCGACGGAGTGATCGGCGGCGATGAAGCGCGAACGCCGGCGCGCCCGCGCCCTGGCACTGCAGGCGCTGTACGAGGCCGACCTGACCGACCATTCACCCGAGTCGGTGATGGCCCGTCACCTGGAGGAGACGCCGCAGCTGACCGCGGAGGGCGCGGCGTTCTTTCAGGACCTCGTCCGCGGCGTCCGGTTTCACGCTCCGGCGCTTGACGTGTGGATCGCCCGCTGCGCGCCGGAATGGCCGGTCGAGGAGCTGGCGGTCATCGACCGCAACATCCTGCGCCTGTGTATGTGGGAGTTCGCCGTGTCCGCCCAGACGCCCATCAAGGTCGCCATCAACGAAGCCGTCGAACTCGCCAAGCACTTTGGCTCCGACAGCGCCCCGCGCTTTGTCAACGGCGTGCTGGGAACCCTGGCCGACCGCCTGGCCGACATCCGCCGCGAGCTGCTGCCTGCTCCCTGAGCCCACGCCATGGAATTCCTCGGTATCGGCCCGCTCGAGCTTGTGCTGATCGCCATCCTGGCGCTGGTGCTCGTCGGGCCGCGCGACCTGGCCAAGGTGGGCCGGGATGCCGGTCGCTTCCTCAACCGGATGTACCGTTCACCGACCTGGCGCACAATGAACGAGGCGTCACGTGAGCTGCGCAACCTGCCCAACCGGCTGGCGCGCGAGGCGGAGTTGGATACACTGCAGCGCGACCTGGATCATGTCAGCCGCGGCGTGCAGGACGATGTGAAGGCGGCAGGGGAAGGGATGCAGGCGTGGGCGCCACCGGCCAGCCCCGCTCCGCCATCCATCCGACCGCCCGACACGATTGCGTCCAAGTCGCCTGAGGCCTCTCCACCGACGGAAGCCCAGGCTCCGCCTCCGGCTTCCGAATCGCCCTTCGCAGAAGGCTGACGCATGCGCCGACTCCTCTCCCGAGCGTGGCGAATCCTGACCGCGCCCGTTCGCCTGTTGTTGGCGCCCTTCCGCCGCGTCCGCCAGTTCATCAACTACGAACCTGATGAGACCTCGGCTGGCGACGCCTTTGTCCAGACACTGCACGCTCCCAGCGTCTTGCTCGACCATCTCGAGGCACTGCGTGGTCACCTGATGCGGTCGTTGATCGCCCTGGCGCTCGGCACGGCGGTCGGCTTCACCTTCGCGCAGCGCATCCTGGACTGGATGGCCGAGCCGATCGGCGGGATCGAGGCCCTGCAGGCGATTGAAGTGACCGAGTCGGTCGGCGCGTTCATGAAGGTCTCCCTCCTGACCGGGTTCGTCCTCGCCTTCCCCTACATCCTGCTCGAGCTGTTCGCCTTCGTCAATCCAGGGCTCAAGCGCCGCGAGCGCATTCTGCTGCTGTCCTCCATCCCGGCCGCCACGGCCCTATTCTTGTGCGGCGTGGCCTTCGCCTACTTCGTGATGCTGCCGGTGGCGCTGCCGTTCCTGCTCAACTTCCTAGGCATCCAGACCGTGCCGCGCCCTTCGAACTACATCAGCTTCACCACCAACCTGCTGTTCTGGATCGGCGTGGCGTTCACCTTCCCCCTGATCGTCTTCGCGCTGGCGAGCGTGGGCATGGTCCGCGCCGCTCAACTGGTCAAGGCCTGGCGCTTTGCCATCGTCGGGATCGCCATCATGGCGGCGGCCATCACCCCGACCGTCGATCCGGTCAACATGGCGCTGCTGATGCTGCCGATGATCGGGCTATATGGGTTGAGCATCGTGCTGGCCGCCATCGCCGAGCGCACTCGCCGACGTCGGGCCGCCGAAGCCGAAGCCGAAACCTGACGCCGCGTCGGACCTCTCTGTATCTTCCCCCGACCCGATCCGTCCACCCCCCCCCGCAAACGCGGTGCTGCAGCGCGGGCCGTGCGCCTCGACCGGCCGGGCAGGCCGGCGCCGGTTGAGCGGCTTCGAGACTCCCGCGTTGGGCCGGACGCGCGTCGAGGTTTGGAGCGAGCACGCTTCTGGCAGACATCGCCGGCTCGTGCGTGTGTGGGCCCGCAACCCGCCGCGCTCGCCTGCAACGCGCCGCCCAGGGGATCTGCGGCCCGGCTCAGGTGCGCAGCGCCGCGACCCCCATCCCCACCACGGCGATCCCGGCCGCCAGCAGGTAGCTGGTGCGCATGGCGGCCACAATGGCGGACGCCTCCCCCCCGGTGGAGTGTCCCAATACCGTTGTGAACACCGCACCGGCGAAGCCGACCCCCACCACCATGCCGACATTGCGCGCCAGCGCCAGGATGCCGGCGGCAATCCCCTGCCGGTGCGAAGGTGCAGCGCCCATGAGGGCGCTGTTGTTGGGCGAGACGAAGACCCCGATGCCAAGCCCGGCGACGGCCAGCATGCCGACGATCGTGCCGTTCGAGGAGCTGAGGTCCAGCCCCGAAAGCAGAAACAGGCCCAGGCCAAAGATACCCATTCCCATGACGCTAGGCAGGCGCGTGCCGACACGGTCGGACAGGCTGCCACTAAGCGGCGCCACGAGGGCCATCAGGAGCGGCTGCGCCGTGAGCAGCAGCCCGGCTTGCGCCGGCGTCAGGCCGCGCGCCTGGAGCAGGTAGAACGGCATCAGGAACAGGACGGTGTACACGCAGGTGTAGTTGAGCAGAGCGCTGGCGGCGGCGGCCGAGAAGGTCCGGCTGCGGAACAGGTTGAGATCCAGCATTGGCGCCGCGACGCGGCTCTCATGAACCAGGAAGACCGCCAACAGCGCCGCGGCGGAAGCGAGCAGGGTGAGCGTCGCCGGAGAAGTCCATCCCCACGCGTGCCCCTGGTTGAGCGCAAGCAGCAGCGCGACCAGCCCGGCGGTGAAGGTCAGCGCGCCACGTAGGTCGAAGCCCTCCGTGTCGGCATGGCCGTCGTCGCGCGGGACAAACCGTAGCGCCAGGGCCAGCGCCACGAGGCCGACCGGCAAGTTGATGTAGAACACCGCGCGCCAGCCCAGGGCGGTAGTCAGCCACCCGCCGACGGATGGGCCGACGGTCAGCCCCAGGTAGGTCATCGTCGCCTGCAGACCGAGGGCGCGGCCGCGCATCTCCGCCGGGAAACTCTTGGTGAGGATAGCCGGCGAGTTGGCGAACAGCATCGAGGCGCCAACTGCTTGCGCCCCCCGGGCAGCGACCAGGAAGCTGACGCTTGGCGCCAAACCACACAGCGCCGAGCCCAGCAAGAACACCAGGAAGCCGGTCGCGTAGACCGTGCGGTGGCCGCGCAGATCGCCCAGCCGGCCGACGCTGAGCAAGAGCCCGCTGACGACCAACAGGTAGACCGTGACGACCCATTCGATCCCGGCCACTGAGGCGCCGAAGCCCTGGCGGACGACGGGCAGGACGATGTTGACCACGCTACCGTCGAGGGCCGACATGAAGGTGCCAAGCCCGATCGCCAGCAGAACGCCCCAGCGCGCGCGGGAACTTACATCAGGAGACTGCAATGGATGAACCCCGGAAGGCGGACTCGGATCAGGCGCAGATGATAGCACGCGGGGAACCGGCTACTCCCGAAGGTAGTAGGGGACGTCGATGACGACCCGGGGCAGATTGGTAGTCCGGCGGCGATACAGGAGGGCAGCTTTCGTCAGCCACGCGGTCTGGTTGTGCAGCAGTCCCTGCCACCAACGCGCCGGCACGAACTCTGGCAGCACCAGCGTGGCCAGCTGACCGTCGTTGTGATCCAAATCGGTCTCATCCAGGAAGCGGATCAGTGGGTCAATCAACGACCGATAGGGGGACGGGAGGACGACGAGGGGGATTGCCGGAAACCATTGTTCCCAGTCCCGGCGCAGTGCTTCGCCCGAGCCAGGCTCCAGCTCGACGTGGACGGCGGTGATGTTGGACGAGATCCCCTGGGCATAGTCGACGGCGGTGATGACGCCCCGGTGGACCGAGGCCACCGGGATGACGAGCCGCGAGAGCGAGACCGGCTTGAGTGAAGGCGGCAAGCCGCGCAGCGACAGCTCGCGGGCAACTTCGGCGTAGTGTGAGCGGATGCGCAGGAAGGTGAGGATGACACCCGGGATCACGATCAGCGTGATCCAGGCGCCGTCGACAAACTTGGCCACCGCGATGATCAATACGGCGATCCCCGTTGTCAGGCACCCCAAGGCATTCAGGATAGCCCTAAGCCTCCAATGTGGCCCGCGCGACTTGTAGTCATGCACGACCATCCCGGCCTGGCACAGCGTGAAGGCCGTGAAGGCTCCGATGGCGAACAAGGGGATCAGCGCGTGCGATTCGCCGCGGAAGACGACAATCAGAATCCCCGCCGCCAGTGAGAGCGAGACGATGCCGTTGGCAAAGACCAGCCGGTCTCCCAGGCCAGTGAGCTGGCGCGGCAGGAAGCCCTCCTTGGCCAGCAGTGCGGCGACGCGCGGGAAACCGGCAAAGCTTGTGTTGGCGGCCACCGCCAGGACCAACAGCGTCGTCAGCTGTACCACGTAGTACGCCCAGCCTCTCCCGAGGACGGTCCGGGCGAGAGCCGAGAGGACGGTCTCCTGTGGACCGGGGACCACGGCGAGGTACTGGGTCAGGCCGATACTGCCGGCGAACAGCGCAGTCATCAGCACGGCCATCACGAGCAACGTCTGCCCGGCGTTCTTGGCTTCGGGCGGGCGGAAGGATGGCACGCCGTTGCTGATGGCCTCGATTCCCGTAAGCGCCGTGCAGCCTGTGGCGAAGGCGTGCAGAACCAGGATGACACTCAGCGGCGCGGTCGCCGGTGGCGCGATCCCCGCCAGAGGCTGCGGCCCGCCAGCCAGGGCCCTCCACACGCCTGCGGCCAGCATCAGGAAGAAGGCAACGAGGAACCCGTAGACGGGAATCGACATCAGGGTCCCCGTCTCACGCAGCCCACGCAAGTTGAGGAGCGTGATCAGGAACAGCAGAATGAGTGCCACGGAAACGCGGTGGGGCCAGAGGGCGGGGACGGCCGAGGCGATCGCCTCGACCCCGGCGGTCAGGCTGACGGCAGCGGTCAGCACGTAGTCGAGCAGGAGCGCCGCGGCCGCTACCAACCCGGCGCCAAGCCCAAGATTGGCGCGCGCCACAATCCACGATCCGCCCCCCGACGGGTACGCATGCAACGTCTGGTAGTACGACAGCGCGACGATCAGCAGGACCACGACGATCGCCAGTGCAACGGGGAAAGCGAGCGCCAGGCCGGCGCTACCGGCGACGACCAGGGCGAGGAAGATCTCCTGGTTGGCATAGGCGATCGATGAGAGCGCGTCGGGCGAGAACGCAGCCAGGGCGCGGATCTTGTTCAGCCCTCGATCCCCCAGCGTATGCGTGGGCAAGGGCGAGCCAAGGACGATGTCTCTCAAGCGGTGGAGCACACGCAGCCTCCAGGTGTGTCAGTCTCCAGGCGGGCTCAGCCAGCCAGAAGAGCGATCAGCAGCGCGACCAGCGTCAACCAGGCCAGCGTCGAGCCGATCCAGCCGCGCCCTCCGGGATCGAACGCCGCCGGGATCACGCGGGCCGGCGTAATGCGGAACACCGGCACGCCGGCGATCCCGCGGGCCAGCTTGTCATTGCTGGTGGTGATAGGATTGAAACCGAAGAAGAACCCGGCGAAACCGGCGTTCTTGAGCACCTGCCGGCCGACACGCATCCGCACGGCTTCGTCCGTCACCATACGCACCCGGCCCCAGAACCTCCCCGCCGGCAACTGCACCTCCGCCTCCGGGATGGCGGCCAGGTTCTTCGCCCAGTGTGCCACCTCGCCAAAGCCCGCGATGCAGTACACATCCCCATCGATCAACGCGTAGTTCACCGGCGTGTGCCGCAGCCTGCCGCTCTTGTGCCCGATCGTCGACAGGACCATGATGTAGCCGGCGGGTGGGCTGACCACCGCCGCACCGAGTCCGGAGCGAAAGACCGGGACCATGAAGTATCGATTGAGCAGGCGGAACGCCTGGCGTAGTCCCCGATAGGTGCGCATCGGCTCCCTCCGGACGGCGATTCTACCTTGGCCCTCCTCGGCATGCCGCCGCCTGCCGGCGGCCGCATGCCTCGAAGGGACATTGGACGCGGCGGCGCATCAGATCCAGCGCAGCGCCACGCCGAAGATGATCAACGCCAGGATGTCGACGCCGTAGATGATCCCCAGAACGTTGAGCTTCTGCCGGATTGTCGGCATGTCGAAGACCCAGAACGAGACCAGGAAGAAGGTCAGGTAGCCGAAGACGAAGATCAGCCATGGCGCGCCCACGTTCCACCACGGGTAGTCCCAGGTCAGTGCACCAACGGCGTTCAGCAGGACTTCCACGAAGACGCAGAACGCCGCGCCGACGATGGCGAAGAACAGGCGGTTGGGCACGCCGAGGATTCGCGCCTTCCGGTCCGGCGGCAGCATCTTGGAGAAGGTGATCCCGGCGATGGCGAACATGAAGCAGATCTCGATGTTCAGCCCGATGAGGATCAGGTAGGCCGTCTTGCCCGGCGCGCCCCACACGGGCGCGTACTGGGTGAAGTGGAAGACGAGCGAATTCCAGATCTCGTTGAACCAGTCCATCCCCCAGAAGGCCAGGCCGGCGAAGGCCAGGTTCCAGTTGCGCCGCTCGATCTCGTTGGCGTAGACGTACACCACCAGCGCGAAGAGCGTGATCACGTACCACTGGAACAGGCTGCCGTCACGCAGAATGCTGAGCGCCTGTGCGGCTGATTCGGTCGGCATCGTTGACCTCCTTAGTCAGTGGCGCCTGACACGTCCGGCCGCAGACCGGCCGGACGTGTCAGGCGGTGAAGCGGAAGAACAGATACACGGCATTGCCGAACAGTGTGAGGCCCGGCAAGATCAGCGTCGTCAGGCAGGCTACTGGAGACCCGAGGCGCAGGACCCCGGAGTTGTCGATGCTCAATGAACCCGGCATGCCATCGAGGGCTGTGCCATAGGTCGGGTCGTTGGGATCGAACAGGACCAACTCCTCGGACTGATCGGCCAGGCGCTCAGGCTGGTTGGTCTTCGACGTCACCTCGTACGTGGCGCCGTCTTGTGCGCGGAAAGAGAACGTCATAGCGATCACCTGCCGGTTGTTGATCGTCGTGTTCGTCGGCACCGCCGACGTCAGCTTGGCGAATGCCAGGCGACCGGAGCCGAGCAGGCGGTTGCCCTTCAGCCCTTCGCGCAGTCCGAAGAAGACCATCACCGCGCCGATGAGCGGGAAGATGCCGGCAATCGCCGCGCCCGGGCCGAAGGTCGTCCGGCGCATCCCCTCCACGCGCGCAACCTCCGGCTGCGAGCGCAGGTAGGTCACGGCCAGGCGCTGTCCTGCGTCCGGGTAGTAGCCGGTCGAGTATGCCTGGCCGTCAACTTTCGTCCCATCAGCAGCGACGAAGCTGTAGTGGATCGCATAGACCGGCGAGTCGTTCTCCGAGGCGTTCGTGTCCTCAACGGAGATCACGGTGCCGGTTGCCCTCTCCGTGTCCATGAACAAGAACATCGGCCCGCTCCAGTCCGCCTGAAGGGTGAATCCATAGAAGAAGATCATGCCGAAGCCGAGCAGCAGCCACCCAATCTGCTGAAGCGCGCCGCCGAACAGGATGGTGAGGCGGATACACGCGGGGACGGAGCGCGGCGGCAGCAGGATGGCCGGCTCGACCGGCGTGCGCGGCAGTCTCTCGGTCATGATCGATCTCCCTCTGCACGGTCAGCCGGAGGCCAGCGACGGGCGCGCCACTCGTCCTCCAGGATGGCCATCAGCTCCAGGCTCCAGAAGGCGTCCCCCACGCGCCGCGCCTCCCGCAGTCTGCCCTCCCGGACAAACCCTTCCTGTTCGTAACACCGGATGGCGGCGAGGTTGAAGTCGAAGACCCCCAGCTCGATGCGGTGCAGGTGCAGCTCGTCGAACCCAACCTGCAGGGCCCGGCGGACCATGGCGCGGCCAAGGCCTTGCTCGCGTCGGGACGGGTCGACAAGCACGCGGCACAGGCGAGCGGCGTGTCCATCGATGTCGTTCAGCTCAATGTGTCCGACGGGTTGGCCGGTAGCATCGCAGGCGGTGTAGATCCGGCGCGTGGCGGCTTGCCCCTCGGCCGAGGCGCGATAGCCCTCGAGCTGCGTCGTATCCAACGGGTAGCGGAAGAATGGGCCCGCCCACCGCATCAGTGCTTCTGGGTTGTCGATGGCGGCCAGAAGCCGAGGGTAGTCCTGCGGTTGGAACGGGCGGAGGCGGATGTCTGGCAGGGGTTGGTCGTTCGGCATGAGTGAGCCCGAGCACCCCAGGCCCCAGCGCCTTCCAACGGAGCCCGCCCGGTGCGAGGGGTTGTGCGCCAGAGAGGCTAGCACATCCTCCGCCGATTGGGAAACGTCTTCCTTGAGACGACCGGGGGACGTGCTCGGGAGAGGATCCGTTCCAAGGGCGGCGTGTTGCGCGTTGTTCGCGCCTGCTCGGCGCGAGGGGGCATCCTGTGTGCAGGCCGGCTCCTCTCGGTCACCTGTGCTAGAGTCCGGAAGGCTCGATTCACGCCCCAGCACTTGCTCGCCCAGGAGCCAACATGAACGCTCGCACGCGGCTTCTCATCCTCGGGATGGCCTGTGTTCCCGCGCTTGCGTGCAACGCGCTTGAGAACGCGACGGCGGAGACAGCCCCTGCGACTATGTCCTCGGCTCAGGCAACCATAGCGTCCGAGCCTGTCCTAGCCGTGCCGACGGTTGCGCGCACCTATGGCCCGACGCCGAGTTCTGTGCCGCTTCCGCCCGATATGCCGCGCATTGAACGCCGTCCTGCTCCGTCCGGCTGGTCGGCTGGCGCCCTCACAGCCCTCCCCAAGTACAACCCGGCCTCGACGGACCCCTGGCAGGTCGATCTGCGCGGGGTCGACCTCACAGCGCTGGACCTCCGCGGATCGCTCGATCCGCTGCTCTACGCCTCCTTCGATACCCGTACGCGCTGGCCGGCCGCCGAGCGGATGCCGCCCGGGTTCAAGCCCCAGGCGATCCTTGAGATTGGCAAGCATCCCGGGCTGGGCGTCCGGCGGCTGCACGCGCAGGGAATCACCGGCCGCAACGTCGGCATCGCCATCATTGACCAGACGCTGCTCGTGGATCACCAGCAATACGTCGACCGGGTGCAGGTGTACGAGGAGACGGACGACATCCGGGGCGGCTGGCTCGAGCCCCAGATGCATGGCCCGGCGGTGGCGTCTATCGCCGTCGGGCAGACGGTAGGTGTGGCGCCGGAGGCGGATCTGTACTTCATTGCCTCAGCCATGTGTAGCAGCGGGACCCACGAGTCGGTCGATTTCGCTTGCCTGGCTCAGAGCGTCCGCCGCGTGCTTGAGGTCAACGAGGAACTGCCTGCCGGGCGAAAGATACGCGTGCTCTCGATGTCCATCGGCTGGTCCCCGGGGAACGAGGGCCATGAAGAGATGCAGGCCGCGGCTACGGCGGCTAGAGACGCCGGGTTGCTGGTGATCAGTTCGAGCGTCGAGGACGTTCACGGCTTCCGGTTCCAGGGGTTGGGGCGATCCCCGCTCTCGGACCCCAACGACTTCGAGACCTATGTTCCCGGGCAGTGGTGGGCAGAGGGGTTCTTTGCCGGCGACGTCGCTTCGGGCACGCTGATGGTCCCCATGGAGTCGCGGACAACAGCCTCCCCTGGCGGCGTGCAGGAGTACGCCTTCTACCGCTCCGGCGGGTGGAGCTGGTCGATCCCCTACATTGCCGGGGCCTATGCCCTTGCGGCGCAAGTCCGTCCGGACATCACGCCCGACCTGTTCTGGATGACGGCGCTCGGAACTGGGACAACAATCGACGTCCTGCACGACGGCCGTGCGTTCTCCCTCGGGCCGATCCTCAACCCCGAGGCGCTCATCGCCGCCCTGCGCGCGCCGTAAGGGCGGTGTAGGGGCGGAGCATGCTTCGCCCCTGCATGACCACCGGCGGATCGTCGCGGCCGCGCTCCCCTCGGCGTGCAGCGCAGTTGCGCCGCCTCGCCCTCTGTCGTCCTCCTGCGACCTGCGACTCTCCTCCATATGTGGGTAGGGGCGAAGCACCTTCGTTGCTTCACCCCTACGGATTCTCTTTGGGGGATTGCAGGCCGTGGGATTTGCGCCGTCAGCCGCACCCGCCGCCGCTCGGACTGCGCTTGCGCTCGAGCTTGATCAGCGGCGTGTACTCCAACTCCCACTCGTGCGGGCTCGGGCTGGCGGCTTCATACCGGTCGCCCAGGGCCACCGGGAAGGCATAAGCCAGCACATCCTCGCCAGCCGGCTTGGTGAGCCGGACGATGTCCGCCTCGCCTGCGCCGAAGGTCCGGATCCAATTGTTGACCCCGCCGCCAAGGATGTAGACGTTGGCAATGCTCTCGGCCTGAAGACTCCTCCAGGCCTCAGTCGCCGCCGCCTCATCGTTGCTCATCACGACCGTCACGGTGACGGCCGCCGGTTCATGGAGCAGCTCGGGGACCAGCGCCGGGAGATCTTCCAGCGCCACGTGACGCGCCCCTTCCAGGTGGAACAGGTTGTAGTCGGCTTCCGAGCGCACGTCGAGCATGACAACGTTCAGCTTGTCGTCGCCCAGGCTGGCGAGCAGCTCCCCGGGATCGATCTGGACCTGGCGGGCGGCCAGCGTCGCCTGCTTCTCGACGGCGATGCGCGCCCACTTGTCGGACGCATCGGGTTGGCCGATGACCAGGACGGCCAGCGCCACGAGCACGAGCGTGCCGGCACCGGCGTAGCGCAGCCGCGGCTCACGCTTCAGGTCGCGCTTGCCGAAGATGCGCTCGAGGTGTTCGCCACCCCAGAACATGAACAGCGCCATAAGCACGACCAGCAGGACGACCACACCCGTCGGCAGGTGGAAGGCATCCATCAGCGTCAGCCGACCGTAGTAGCCCGAATGCCAGAAGCCGTCGAAGAACTTCTCGGTCTCGCCGAAAGCGAACACGCCGAAGAAGGCGCCCAGCAGGAACAGCGCGCCGTCGATCTTCAGCGTGGCGGTCGAGACGACCGACGTGCCCGGACAGAAGCCGCCGATGATGAACCCGAAGCCCATGATCACGCCGCCCAGCAGGCCGGGCCACAGGTAGGTCTCGGGCACATAGACCAGATTGAAGTCGAGGATCCCAACGGCCGACGACAAGTACAACAGCACCATGGCGGTGACGATGGCGCCGAACATCACCTTCAGCACGGTCAGATCGCGGAAGTAGAACTGTGCCGCCAGCTTCTTCGAGTTGCCGAAGCCGGACATCTCGAGCACGAAGCCGAAGCCGAAGCCGATCAGACCGAAGACCAGGTAGGTCCACGGGTTCTCACTCAGCGGCCGCAGGAAGGGTTCGAGGGGGAAGATGTTCATGGCGCGCCTCCTCTACAGCCAGGCCTTGCGCACAAAATAGGCCAGTGCGTAGGCTCCGCCGAAGATGCACATCATCAGCGCCCACGAGCCGGCGGACAGCGTGGCCCCGCCGGACAGCGCCTGCCCCGACGTGCAGCCACGGGCCATGCGGGCACCGTAGGCCATGATGGCGCCGCCCGTGAAGGCCATGATCAAGCGGGTGCGGTTCGAGACCCGCGGCCCCTTGTTGATCTCGGGCTTGACGCGCCCGTTGATCAGCCCGGAGGCGAACCCGCCGAACAGCGCGCCGGTGAGCACCGGGACGCTCCAGTCATCCAGCGGGTTCTTCTCGCCGCCAGCCAGCTTGAGCAGGTAGGGCGTCTGGTCGATGTGTCCGGGCGAGATGGCGTCCTCCACCACGGCGACGTAGCGGTTCATCCCTCCGGAGGCGCCCAGCCCGTTGCGCGTGATCAGAAACGCCAGGAACATGACGAGGCCGAGAAGCGTCCCACCCAGGTAGGGATGGATGTAGGGCTTCTCCGGGCGAGAGAAGAGTGCCCGCAAGCTGAAACGGGGACGAGCAGGGGCGGCGGTGGTCATTTCGACTCCTTCTCGGGGTTCGGATCGGACCCCGACTCCGCGTGGGAGTGCGCCTCAACTTCCTCCCAGCCGTTCACCATGGCTTGAAGGGAGGTCAGCGGGCGCGGTCCGGTGGTGGTCAGGTATACATGGCCGACGATGAAGGCGGCGAACGTCCACGCGACCAGGCTGTGGAACGGGGCCAGGAACGGCAGCCCGCCGAACCAGCCGGCCACCTGCGGGAAGACCTGGACGCCCATCATCAACGCACCGGTGAGGATCTGCAGCGGCAGCAGGACGTTGAGAATGGCGAAGTAGGTCGCCTGCTGCAGCGGGTTGAGCTTCTTCTCGGGCCGCTTCTCGAACGGGTGGCCGGCGCCCTTGAAGATGCCGCGCAGGTAATACTTGGCCTGCACGATGGCTTCATCGAAGAAACCGTAGGGCCGCGGCAGGTACTGCCGGATCTCGCCGCTCACCAGATGGTAGAAGAGAGACAGCCCGGCATTGACCACCAGCAGGCTGGCGATCACGTTGTGCACGGTAACAACCGCCGGGAAGGAGAAGATGCCGAACACGTCCGGGCGGTGGATGATCAGGCCGGTGAACAGCAGGAGCACGATGGCAAAGGTCTGCAGCCAGTGCCAGAAGCGTTCGTAAACGGCGTACATGTACACGCGCCTGAGCTCCAGCGTGGGGCGCGGCGCCTTGAGCGCCGAGTAGAACCGCAGTCCGCCGTGCCCGGCCACGCCCACCAACACGCCGAGGAAGAACAGCCCGCCGAGCCAGTCGATCCAGCCGACCCGGCTATGTCCGAAGACATACAGGTCCTGATCGCCTGCGGCCGGCGCGTAGGTCAGCCTGCCGTTGGCCGCCGAGAGTTCACCGGTGGTGCGTGTGTTGGCGTCCGAGACGAAGGCCGGCAGGACGCCGCCCGGCAGGCGATCGGCCAGCACCATCGGCTGCGTCAGGCGCGAGCCGTCGGCGTGGCAGGTCTGGCAGTCCTTGATCGCCGCCTCGCCGCCGGCGACATTGTGGTTGATGCTGTAGGGCTGCACCTCGGCCTCGATACGCGGGTTGGCGAGGCCGAGCGCTACCAGGCGGCCGGTGATCACGGCCTGCTTTTCCGGCGTATCGAGCACGAGCTCGGCGTCGGACAGGCTGCCGTCGGCGTTCGTGTCGAGAGCGGCGAGCACCTCGGGCGCGTAAGAGTCGCGCGTGAAGTACGCCGCCTGCAGGTCCTCGAGCCGCACCGGGCGCGGGCCCTGCGGATCGTCGTACACCCAGTACCAGGCGGTGATCAGGTTGTAGGGAGCCAGCAGCGACTGCCCGTCGATGTTCTGCCGCGAGAGCAGGACGGGCGTGAAGCCGGTGACCAGGTCGTTCACCGTCCCGCTCGTCCCTTCAACGCCGCGGCAGCTGCTGACCGGCTGGCCATTGGCCCGCAGCACGGTCCAGTCGTACGATTGCACCGCCGGGGCATACAGCTGCGGAGTGTGGCAGGACTCGCAGGCCAGCTCTTCCATGTGCCGTGCGGCAAAGGGAAGCCAGTCGTGAACGGGCTCGGCGTCGTGGCAGCTTTCGCAGCGCCGCATTGTGCCCTTGAGATCGGGCGCGACCGTCGTCTGCGCGCTCTGCCCGCGGGCGATGTTGTGATCCGGCCGCTGCAGGTACTCGCCGATCTCCAGCCGCCGTGGATCGAACTCCAGATGTCCCGGGGCCTCATCGGACTGGTAGTAGGCCGGATTGTTGACCGAGTAGTGGCAGTCGGTGCATTCCAGGCCGCGCTCGGCGTGGATATCCCACGAGCGCGACAGGCTGTCTTTGTCCGCCAGGTTGACGCCCGAGGCAGAGATCTTGTCGGGCGAGATCACCTGGCCGGTGGTGGCTGTCTGCCACTCGTCCAGCGAGCATCCCGCCAGGGCCACTGCGGCCTCGGAGGTGTGGACCAGGCCGTGGCACTGCGCGCAGTTGTCGTTGGTCGGGTCCTGGATGGCGATCGACTCGAGCTCGCCCTCGGCGGTGAACGACTTGGGGTTCCATGCGAAGGTGCTGCCTGAGGCGTTGACGATCCCGGTGCCGAGGAGGGTGGCGGTGCTTGCCGAGCGGAAGTCCCCCTTGCGGATGGCCTGGATGCGAGCGTCGTTGTTGGGGTCCGGCAAATGGCACAGGAAGCAGTCCATCTCGAGCGTGCCCGACTGCAGCCAGTCCCATCCTTCGGGGTTCGCATCGCCGACGGGCAGCGGTTCGCCGCTGCGACTGGTGACGCCCGGGCCGCCGCCGACGAAGCGCTCGGCGTTGGCGAGGATCCAGCCGGACGTCCCCAGATCCAGGCGTTCGTCCCCGGCAGCGGATAGGGCGCGGTAGGTGAGCGGATTCCACTTGCCGAACGGGCCGCCGCTCAGATCCCACGGATGAGAAGACGCCGTGCCGAAGTCGCTCAGTCCCAGGTCGGCATGAAACGAATGCGAGGCGATGTACTCGGTGTCGTGACACTGCCCGCAGGTCTGCACGGTCGAGACTGGCGTGTTGGCCTCAAGGACGTTGGCTCCGGATTCGTCCAGCAGCGCGAAGGTCGGATGGATGGGCGAGGGTTGTGCCGGGGGCGCGGCGCGCCCGCGGGCGAAAGCCGCACCGCCCACGGCCGCGGCGGCAACCAGGATGATCAGTCCGGCGGGGAGCAGGTGCTTGCGCGTCATTGGCCGAACCTCCCGCCCCACTCCATGGGATCGCCAGGGTAGCCGAGCGCTTCCCAGTCGAGGCGGCCGTTCTCAGCGTGGCAGTCGGTGCACTGCAGGGCATTCTCCTTCGGCTGGACCATGTGCGTCGTCGGCCAGTACATCCACGTCTCGGCGAAGCCGTACGCGCCGGAGTACTTCAGGCCGGTGATCGGCTCCGCCAGGCGGAAGGCGTTATCCCAATCGAAGTTCGTCCAGTAGCCATTCTCACCGGCGGTGATGGGTTGAAGCAGGTAGTCGTTGATCGTGTCGTAGGGCTGATTGGCGACGTGCAACTTGAAGGGGAAGATGCGCGCTTGCGGATCGTCGAGGCTCCCGGCCGGTTGATCGATCAGCGTCGGCTGGGTGGGATTGATCTTGTCGCCCAGCAGGTAGCGGTACGACAGATCGCCGTTGAACCACAGGTAGGTCGGCTTGAAGTCGGTCTGGTAGACGAACGAACCCTTGATCTTCAGGTAGGTGTAATGGTCCTCGGCGATGTCCTGTCCGGCGGTCGACCAGTCCCAGTACGTCTTGGTCGGGTCTTTGACGGCCATCGATGGGATGTGGCAGGTCTGGCAGGCGACTGCGTCGACGTGGGCGTTGAGGCGCTCGTCGTCATGGAGCTGCTGGTTGTGGCACTGCGTGCATGAGACCTGCTCGGCCGGGTCGACCGAGACGTTGTCGGCCACCAGGCGGCCGAGGATCTGGTGATCCTTGGTCGTGTGGCAGGCCGTGCACTGCAGGTCGAGCGCCCCCATATGGACATCGAGCTGCTCGGACGGGTAGATCAGGCTCTGATCGAGATCCCCGTGCTTGACGCCGTTGCCGCCGCCGCCGTCGAAGTGGCAGTTGCCGCAGTTCTCGCGCGTCGGAGCGCGCACCGATTGGGCCGCGGCCAACAGGTCGATGCCCTCGGCCGGGTTCCCGTACTCACCCTTGGCGTACGTGGTCGAATCCGCGTGGCATATGAGACAGTCGACGTTCTCCTGGACGGAGAAATCGTACGCGGCGCCCTCCTCCCAGCCGTAACCGGCGTGACAGGACATGCACTGCTTCTGATTGCCCTGGGCGCCGATGCAGAAGTTGTTGATCTGGTTGGCCTTGCCGATGGTCACCGGTTCGTCGCGCCAGGCAACCTCGAACGGCTCGGACTCCCACGTCCAATGTGTCGTGCCCATCATCTGCGTGGCCGAGTCGGGATGACACGTCAGGCAGGCGCGCGTGACCTGCTGCGGACTGTCGAACGGCCCCTGGACAATATCAGCATGCGAGACATGAATGGGTGTCGGCAGCAGGCCGGCCTGCGGGTTGTCGCGGGCCGGCGCGGCCTTGGGCCAGAAGATCGCCAATGGGATGACGATCACAGCCAGCGTGACAAGCAGCCCGATGAGCCAGACTGGGATGCGCTTCTTCATAGCGGCTCCAGAGGTGGGAGGGATCCTATTCCGAGATCAGTTGGGCGCGGTGGGCCAGGCTGTCGCGCAGGACGGCCCGAAGGGTGTCCAGGGCGTCGATGATGCGGTGATCGTTGAGGGCATACTCGATGCTCTGGGCCTGCCGCGTGGCACGCGCCAGCCCGCGGTCGCGCAGGACCTTGAGGTGGCGCGAGGTCGCGGGTTGGGAAAGACTCAGGGCAGCCGAGAGCTCGTTGACGGTGTGTGGCCGTTCGGCGAGGGCGTACAACAGCAGGATCCGTGTTGGGTCGGCCAATGCCGAGCAGATCTCGGCATGCAGGCGGGTGACTTCTTGAGTGAGCTCGCTGGTGTCCATGACACGCTCGATTCGACATATATGTTCATGCGAATAGTCGCAGCTCATGATAGACTAGACCTCAGGCTGTCCCGCAAACAGTGACGATTGTCACATTCGATTGTGACGATTGTCACGTGAAGGACGACAACTGTTCGAGGTTGTCGCCGGTAGGAGAGCGAGATGCAGGAGCCGATTCCGGGAAACGTGGGAAAGCACAGGGAGACCGGTGAGCTTCCCGAGCGGCTCCGTCAGTTGCGCAACGAGCGGCGGATCTCGCTCCGGGAGCTCGCCCGGCGGTCCGGAATCTCGGTCAATGCCCTTAGTACTCTCCCACACATATACGATGATGTATCCCGCCTGCCGCAGGAGTATACTCCTCTCGTCCGCCGCGGGAGGAGCACGTGCCGAGGCAGAGCCCA
>Ga0315289_10003062_pt1 | contig 25406 bp, 14 predicted proteins | sample YL17G11_40_MG_FD_203452 | JGI IMG/M metagenome (GOLD analysis project Ga0315289, IMG submission 203452) | Sediment microbial communities from Yellowstone Lake, YNP, Wyoming, USA - YL17G11_40 | ecosystem: Environmental > Aquatic > Freshwater > Lake > Sediment | place: USA: Wyoming | collected...
CAAGGACGTCCTCCTCGTAGCTGTCACCCACGTGGAGCGCCCGCTGCGGACCCACCTGGCACCTTGCCAGCGCTTCCGAGAAGATCCTCGAATCGGGTTTCTCAACGCCCACCTGGAACGACGCAGTCACGGCGTCAAAGAGCCCCCACAAACCCAGGCCCTCCAGCAGTGGCACTATCCGTACGTCCCAGTTGCTGATGATCCCCAGGTGGACGCCGCGCTCCCTGAGCGCTTTCAGCGCGGGAATGACGTCCGGGAAGACCTCCCAGGCCGTCGGCGAGGCGAAGTGATTCCATAACTGCTCGAAGGCCTGATCAGGATCCGGGATGGTGCCGAAGCGCTCGAAGGTCAGCATGACAACCTCGCGCCACCAGCGGCGTGCGTCAGCGTCCGTGGCGCCGTAGCACAGCCCCTCGCCCTGGCGCTGGCGCCGCAGAACCGTGCATACGTGCCTGAATCGAAGCAGCACGTCCTCCGCATCGGCATTGATGCCCCGCTCTCGCAGCGCCCTGGCGTAGACCTCCCCGACCGGCGGGACCGGGTGTACGAGAGTGTTTCCGGCATCAAAGAAAACGCAGTCGACGTTCAAGGGTCTTTGCCCCTGACAAAGGCGAGCGGGAGGAACCTGCAGCGGTTCAGCCGCGCGCGCCATTATAGCGACGAGGTCGCGGAGGACGCAGAGGCCGTTCCAGAAACAGGATCATAAGGGTATCCTCTTCCTCAGCGTTCTCTGCGCCCTCCGCGGTGAGTTCTTTCTGTTAGACGCTTTGGGCGACAAAACCTCGGGCTGCAAGCCGCCCTCCCCCGCAGACAAGATGTCTTTGACAGGGCCGAGGAACGGGGTTTAGTATGTGTGTTGAATCGGCGCCCCCTTAGCTCAGCGAATAGAGCGCTGGCCTCCGGAGTCAGAGGTCCCGGGTTTGAATCCCGGAGGGGGTGCCAGCCTTTTGTGCGTCTGCTGTTCGTCGAGGAGTTCGGCACAGTTCCTGCAGCACAGATCAGACTCCTTGATGCCGAACGGCACAAGGCAAGTCTCAAAGCAGCCGGCGCGTCCCCAAAGCCCCGCTACAAGACAGAAGCCTGGACGACGCAGAGGTGGCAGCGTTTCTTCGGTATGCTCACCGTAGTGAGCCACTCGGTAATATCTGCGAAGTGCTTCTTCACACGGGCATGCGCGGAAAGGAATCCTCATAGGAGGGAATTGACACCCGTCAAGCGACGGGGTAGAGTGCTCTGGGTGCTACGGTTTTCGCCCGCCCCCCGCCGCGCTCTTCAACCGGCGCTTGCAATCTCCCCACATAACGCTCGATCTTGTCCGTGAATCAGGATTGGGCCTCAGTGCGGTGAAGAGAGGCCTTAGTCTAACGCTCGAATCTCACCAGTCTCCGTGATAATTACCGGAAACCCTTCCGCCTCGGAAGGAATCTGCTGAATCAGCTGATCGGTCTTCTTTGCAGCCAGAACTCGAATACACGGTTTGCCCTCGAACTTCCCGATTGCAGTACCCACCACGCCCGGAATGGACATCCATTGGTCGCTGTGCTCTTCGAGGACTTCCTGGATCGTCTTTGCTGCCATTCTCCTCTCCTCTCCGCCGGCCTTAACTGCCTTCGCACAGCCCGACATGTAAATTGCCAGAACCCCTATCGCGACGCCGACTGTCCGCAGCCACGAGGGCGCCACGGCCTTGATCACATTGATCATAACCGCCCCCAACTTCTGAGATTAAGGGTGATAGATGCCCCCGAAGGCTCCTGACGGGGCTCACAGTACCATAGAAAGGGGGCTGGAGCCGCCAGCCCCCTTTGTCTTCGCAGGATCAGTGAAGGGTTATCGAATCGCTCGTCTCGACGTTTGCGCCGGGATTGTATGTCCAGCCACCCTTGGCAACAGTGTCAACGACAAAAGTGAACGTTGTTCCCGGTGGAGGATTCTTTACTGAGTCAGATTGCAGGGATACTTGCCCATTGGCACCTGTGGTTCCGGAATCACTGTCACGGGTGGCACCCTCCCAGTGTCCGTTCACTGTTGCACCATCAACGGGACCACCAGACGCATCGACAATGGTCACCGTCGCAATAGCCCACGCAAACCTGTTCCGGCCGGCGCCTTTGGTGCGCGTGGACATCACGATGCTGGCCACATGCATGGTGTGCTCGATCACATTCACCACCGTGCTCTTAGAGTCGTTGCCGGCGTTGTCGTCAGGATAGCTCTGAGACGCCGTTAGCGTGTGATCTCCGAGAGAAGCACCGCTGGTGTCCCAGCTGAAGGTGAGGTTCCGCGAAGAGCCTGCCGACAGGCCCCCGCTGATCGTCTGCTGGCCGATCGTAACGTTGTCGCTCTCATCCTTCAAGGCAACCATGATGTCGGCGCTGACGTCCTGGTTGCCGACGTTTGCCGCTGTGACGTTCACATTGATTACGCTGCCCTTGACCACCGGACTCGGAGCGCTCACATCCGTAGTGGCAATATCCGTGACCTCAGGGACCGCTCCGCCTGTGTCCACCGTCACGCCGAACTCTTGCAGCACCAGATCAATGCGGTTGGCAACGGCCATGGTGCCGGGCCCGTTGCCGGCATAGAGCAACCCGACGGGATTGTGGTCGGGGTCAGTTACCAGAAGCGATCCCGAATCGCCAGCCAGGATGAAGGCTGTGCCGCTTTCAACGATGATCTGATCCACGAATCGCGCTGTGCCCGAACTGTAGCCGACGTACACGGTAGCATTCACGCCGGTTACCTGTCCGGTAGTCAGCCCCGTCGTTCGCCCGTATTTCACGACCTGCTGGCCTAGTTCTGCTGGAACGATGGTCGCGTCAGGCGTTCCATACCCGTCCGCCGGCGTCGCGCTGCCCAGCATCCCAGTCGTACAGAGGGCAATTGCCGCATCAACCTTGTTCTCGGCTCGCCTGCTGAATGTGATCGACTTGAACTTGTAGAGTGTGCCGATGACGTTATTTGGGTCGAACGCGCAGCCTGTGTCATAGCGGCCTGGTTGTAGAATCTTGCTTCCTATGGGAGCATGATTTTCGAGCGCGTATACGTGATTGTTGCTCAGCGCATACACATTGGTGCCATCCGTAACCCTGCACGCGATCGTGCCAGCCGAGCATTCCCCCTCGTTCCCGGTCGAAACGCCGATGGGAACCGGGCGGTCGAATCTGCCCGTCGCGCTCAAAGCGTGAATCTCGCCCGATACCATTGCGCGCACCGGGACGCCATCCAATGCGTTGGGGATGTTCTTGGCAGCCTGCGAGTTCTTGACCAGGACGATGACCTCGTCCGAACCGGCGGCTGTCCCCACCACGCCTTCAATGCCCATCAGGCGCTCTGTGTGCCGCTTCTGGGCCTCAAGAGCACGTGCACTGGGTCGCCGCGCCGAGGCAACGGGCGCCAACGTCAGTAGGACGGCCACGACAACTGCCATCGTAAAACAAAAATAGCGCTTGGACATCGTACCGCCTCCTTCTCTCTGCGCAAGCTCAAACGGAACAAAGCCCCTCAACTGCCCCCAAGTAAACCGATCTTTCCCGTTTTCGTTTGGTCTGCTTGCACTTGGCCAGTAGCCAGCAGTGTACCATTGATCCCCCGGCTGAGTCAATGCTGAAAACGTGGGCATTCCCGCTCTTCATCGCCCTGTTTCGTGCCTTCTGCAAGCGCGTCTACACCCATTTCCGCCCCCCTGACACGTCCCGCTGCAGACCTCGCCCGTGAGTTCAGATCGCTCCACCGGCAAGCCCAGCTCTTTGGCCCACTTCATAGCCGTTCACCTGCCCATGACGGCACGTTTAGACATCAGACATTGCCTGTCCCACTCAAGTCCGCCGGCCACTCCGCCAGGTACACCCCGTGCTCAGGCCCCGGCCAGCCAGCGTTGAAGATCACGCCGCTCTGATCGGGCAGCACGAAGGGGTAGGGGAACGGATCCGAGTTCTTGCCCATTGACACCGTTTTCGGGTACGAGCAGATGACATGCTCGTTCCACCCCCTCCGCAAGCCCTCGACCCCCACGGCGAACAGCTTGTCGAAGCCCGGCCCGCCGCCGCACACGATATGGCGTGAATCAGGCGACACCTGCATGTGACCGCCCCAGCGGCCTGGCGGGTACTTGGCGGCGAGGTCCACGCCCGTTCGCCAATCCGTCACGCTCAGCCACCACTCGAACGTGAAGTGGTTGAAATTCGGCCCCAGTTCGATCGGGTGCGGGCAGAGGTAGCTGACGATGTACTTGCTGTCCGGCGTCCACAAGTAGTGGTCGCGCGCGCCCCACATGTCCCCGGGACGCAGGGTCTCCGCAGTCATGCGCATGAGCTCATCGAACTGGCCGTCCAGCGTGCGGAGATGAATGACCTGGGGGACATCCCGCTTGGGCGAGGGCCACCGGTCGTAGGCATAGAGGGCCGGGTCCGTCGGGCATCCCACAACGTGACTGCAGAAATAGCCGTCCGCCTCCAGTACCATGCGCGGCGGCTCCCCGGGGGCCAGCAGGTAGTGACGTGATTGGACGGGTTCGGTGTACGGCTTGCCGCGGTAGTGAAAGACCAGTGCGCGCAGGCCGTCGCTGAGGAAGTTGATGGCATTGTGGGTCCATCCTTCCGAGTGAAGGGATGCCAGTTCGCGTCCCGCCCGAATGTCCCACAGGATCACGCGATGCCCATCACCCTCCTTGGCGACCAGGGAGGCCATGTAAGTGCCATCACGGACTTCCGCTGCGTCGTAGCCGGAGGGGAAGGGGTATTCCACTTCCCCGGTCGTCAGGTCGAGCATGAAGCAAGATCGTTCGCCCTTGCCGCTTCCCGCCCCTCTCCCGCGGAGCAGTACCTTCCGGCCGCCATCGAGGAAGCAATGGAACTGGTGGTACAACGTTGACCAGGGTTGTCCCTCGTCCGCCTGGCCGCGCGTGTGGATGCGCAGCACACGCCGACCGCTGTCGGGATCGGTCCAGCCATCGAAAACCTTTGCGGCCTGGTCGAAGAGCGACGGCACTTGACGTTCAGAGGCTGAAAATGTCATGTTGCCTATCTCCCGATCTTCCCCATATGACCCCTGTCAGCCAACACCCATCCAGCCGATCAGGAAGTGTACCGCCGATACAGGGGCCCGTCAACTTTGTCGGGTAGAAACAGACGCAAGCCTCTGAATCCAATTAAGGAGAATCGACAACGAGCTTTGCCGAGTTCTGTTACAGGCGCTCGACCCGGCCGCTCCGGTAAAGTTCGAAAAGCGTCGAGAGAGCCTCGTAGCTCAGGCGAGCGGCCTTGAGGGGGTCGCTCCTCAGGATCTGGTACATGTACTTGAACGACTCGAACTCCACCGACAGATAGCCATCGTATCCTATGTCGTCGAGGGAGCGGAAGAAGGCCGACCAGTCTATGCCCCCCTCCCCCAGAAGCGGGAAAATGAAATCCCGACCCAACTCCCCGGTGCGTCCGACGGCGTCTTTGACGTGGACGTGCTTTATCCTGTCCCCCAGCTCGCGAATGGTGTAGGCGATATCGTCCCGGGCCAGGAAGAAGTGGGAGGGGTCGAGGGTGATGGCCATCCGCGGCGATTCGAAGTGTCTCAGGAACTCCCAGGTGGTGCCGGCGTCACTCACCATGCAGCCGGCCACCGGCTCTACTACCAGATACACCCCTTCCTCCTCCGCAACCTTGAGATAGGCCTCGAATGCCCGGTAGAGCCTGCCATAGGCTTCGGAGAGGTCTTCGCGGGGGGGATTCCACCAGTCGTCGGAAACCGCTTTGGGCTTGGGTCGGGAGCCGGTGGCAGTGTTCACCTTGTCCACGCCGGCCGAAGCGGCGGCCCTGATGACGGAGCTCACGTCTTCTATGGCGCCCTCCAGGTTGCCGCCCACCGGATCGCGCAACACCACGAAATCGCTCACCGCGAGCGCGCTCCCCTGGGCGATTTTGACCGCCCCGCGGAACTGGGCGTCCAGTGGCCGGTCAGGGTTGAAAGAGGCGGTCTTGAACTCCACCGCCCGGTATCCGATCTCGGCCAATCCTTCTACGCACCCTCTGATATCGTTGGGGGTATGGAGCTTTTCCCACCAGAAGGTGTTGAAGCCGAACTTTTCCGGACTCAGCATTCCCACAACTCCTTTGCGCCCAGCTACTCGAACAGCGCCAGCATGTCCCGTTGCTCTTCGGTCAAGACAAGTTCTCGGTTTTGTTGGGCGGGGTACACCTCCGCCTTATCCCATAAGGACCGCCTGACACTCGTCGCAACGCCGATCTTCACGCCGCGCGCCCCCGATCCACATGGGGCAAGGGGGACGGGAATGCCGTGATGTGGACGTTGGAGCACACCTTCCCCCCGCCGTTCGGGAGCGAACGGTCCCATCCCTTGCTCCACGTTGCGGTCTATGCCCGCCCCGCCTTGTTGATCCGGTCCACGAGCCCACCGGGCCGGCATGGGCCCGTGAGATCCGTCCCTGCCACTGCGGCGGGCAGGCACCAGAGCATCAAGTTCTGGTAGTAGTCTGCGCCCCACAGGAACGCGGCATTGTCGCCCCGGAACAACAGCACGGAGTCCCAGGAGGCCCGTCGCTCGACCACCAGTCCACGAAGTGTCCTGTGGGCAAGGTCCAGCCCGATGTCCCGTTCGCCATAGTACAGGTAGGTTGCGGCCAGCATGATGGAACTGGGGACATGCACGCCAGCCTCGCCCCAGTAGCCAGGCAGGAAGTCCCCTTCCTTCCTTATGCGGAATACCGTGGCGCCGTACTCGTAGATGTTGGTCTCCTTCAGCGTCGCCAGGGTGGTCCGGACCCGGTCTGGGCGGAACACGCTTTCGAGCCCGTGGAACTTGACCATCCACTCCCCGTCGAGCTGGCAGCCCATGATCACATCGGACTTCTTCCCGGTCTCTTCCTCGCTGTAAAGCAGGTAGCATTGGCCCGTCCAGGTCTTGTCCTCCAACACCTGGCTCCCCTGTCGGAACCATTCCTTGCACTGCCGCGCGAATTCGGCGTCGCCGACCTCCTGGGCCATCCGCTCGGCCATGCGCAGATTGGCCAGGTGAACGCCGCCGATGTGTGACACAATGCCCAACAGGTCGCAACTTTCTATCCAGTCCTGCCCGTTGTTTCCCGTCGGCATGCTCACGATCCCGGCAGGGCCCGCCTCGGGCCTGAGGTTCATCGTGAAGATCGTGTTCTTCTTCATCGAGGCGTAGAACTCGTCCAGGATGCTCCGTTCGCCGGTCCTTAGCCACAGGCGATTGATCATGTCCACGTAGCACGGCCCATCCAGGGTGGTCTGAGGCTTCTTGCCGTAACCTTTGCTCGGCATGGCCATCTCGCACGGAGGCGTCGCGCATGCCCCGGTGACTCCGCCGAAGATCCACGGCGCGTTCCCCTCGGGGTACTGGTACGCCTTATAGGCGCGCAGGGTGGACAGCGCGAGTTCGGGGAAGAAATACACCAGGGGAATGTTGCCGTAGTAGCTGCACGGGATGCATTCGATCTGCGGACAGCCACGCGGGCACTCGTTCATTCCGAACAGCCCGTCCTCCTTGCGGCACCACTCGCCGATGGGAGGACGCGCTTGGGCCCAGAAGCTATCCTCCGTGATCAGGTGGAGGATGTTGATGAGCGACTCGCGCAGCCACACTGGCAGGTCGCGCTCCGCATACATGACCTCCTGCCAGGCGATGATGCGCTTCAGGATCCCCTGGTGGTTCTCCGCGAGGAACTCCGCGACCTCATAAGAGCTCTTGTACTGCTCCGCATACTTGTGGTAGTAGGTATTGCCCCCGCGAAGCGGCCCGCCCCCGCCCTTCCACCTTGGACTGTACCAGGCGAGGACGAAGCGGATGGCCTTCTCTTCCCCAGCCTTCAGCTCGAAGTCCACGCCCACGGACGCCCCTGCCTGGTTCAGCTCCTGTGGCAGCCAGGGGGACGGCTGCCTCTTGGAGCCGATATTCGACCAATACCCCCCGTCGCAGCCCAGATCGCCGCCGGTCCGGAACGTCTGTCCCTCGTTCACGATCCCGAGCGCGTACTCCTGATCGATGCCATTGGTGACAACCACGCCAGCAAACCCACCCCGGACGTTGATGTGCTCGAAGTGGGCATGGCCGGCAGCTTCGTCCACGGAAGGGCCAGGGAAGCTGAAAGCCAGCATGCCCTTCTGCACGGTATCCGTCGTGTTTCGCAAGCGCACTTCGAACACCGCGCCCGGCGTGTTGGAAAGCTTCAGATCGCCCGGCACGAAGGGGGCCCAGGCGCGGAGCCCGACGCCCACAGGGCTGCCGAGCTCATACTCCAGGTCAGCAATTGGGTAGTGGCCCCAGTAGTGGATTTCCTCGGCGGGGCAGCCGCGCGGGGCCGTGTAGCCGCCGAGAAAGTTCCGCGTGTCGGGCTCGTTGGCCGATTTCCTCGTGCTCAGCACCCACGTCTCGATCCAACCGATCTTCTCGTTCTGAACGGCCAAGCCGAGAAACGGCAGGTTCAGGGGGCCGCGCCGTGGCACGTGCGAATTGAAGATGGTGCAGTAGCCGAAGGTGCCGTCCGTCTCAAGGTCAATGCAGCCGGTATCCACGGAACCGAGGGGCATCCCGTTTCTGGCCGGCGTGTCTTTACGGTGGATCAAGCCGCAGACGGTGCCCTTGAAACTATCGGCCTGGAATTCCAGCCACTCCATTGCGCCCAAGTTCGTCGCGAACAGTTCGTTCTGCATCAGCGTCTCTCCAAGGTATTGCTGCTATCTAACGGATGGCCACGGACCTTACTTCGAGGAAGGAGATTCCCTTGCGCCTGGAATTCATTCGGCCTTCCCCATGTGATCCGGGTCAGCCGGAAGCGATCCAGACGGTCAATTCGGGATTTCCCATTTGGCAGTGTCGTCCAGACATCTCTGCCGGTCTCGGGTAGTCTATGAGGCCCTGCACACCTTGTCAAGCCGTGGCAGCCGCGTTTTCGTGCCGTTCGCGGCCATTTGTGCAGTCCATGCGAGTGCCAGAGAGGCTGAGATTATCAGGAGGACAGTGAAAGCCCAACTCTCCGTCCTAAAGGGCCGCTCGCGAGAAGCAACGCTTGAACCGGACGGGCGGCGCACTTACACTATCGGCCGTAGCTCACAGAATGACCTGCGCATAAGGGACCGAGGCGTTCTCCGTCAGCACTGCCGCATAGAACACGACGGCCAGTTCTACTGGATCGTCGACAACGGCAGCGCCAACGGAACTTTGTCAACGACGAGATGGTGCAGCGCTATATGCTCTACGACAACGGCGTGGTCAGGTTGGGCCGGTGCACCATCGTCTTCAAGCTGATCGAGCCGGATAGGGAACAGCATTGATCTGACTGGCGAGGCGCAAGCCGACCGCGCGCTCGTTGACAATGCGCCGCCGGGTAGAGCGAAAGCCCACGCCAACAACTCTACAAGGAGAACCCCATGCTCATGGGCGACATAGTGGTTACCCGGTTCTTCGTCTCAACAGACGGCAGTGACAAATGGTCCGGTTGCCTGGAGGCGCCGAACGCGGAAGGCACGGATGGCCCCTTTGCCACGCTGGGCAGGGCGCGCGCAGCCGTGCGCAACTTGAAGCTGGCCGGGGATCTCGCCGGTCCTGTGACGGTCCTGCTGCGCGGTGGACGATACGAGATCACCGACCCGGTCGTCTTCACTCCCGAAGACTCGGGGCCTGTGACGTACGCGGCCTATCCGGGCGAATTGCCAACCCTGGACGGCGGCAAGCGCATAGAAGGCTGGCGCGTAGAGAGGCGCGGAGGGATGACGGCCTGGGTAGCCGATCTGCCCGAGGTGGCCGCGGGGCAATGGTATTTCCGGCAGCTCTTCGTCAACGGGCAGCGGCGGAGCCGCACGCGTATGCCCGCAAGGGGCTCTTACTCGATCGAGGAGGTGCCCGATACGCCCCCGAAGAGCAAGAGCGGGGGAGGCGCCAGGGCCTTTCGGTGCGCCCCTGGAGACATCCAGCCCTGGGCCAACCTGACGGACATCGAGGTCCTGATATTCCATCTTTGGGTCGAGGAGCGCATGCCTGTAGCGTCCTTCGACGCGCAGACACGCCTGCTCACCTCCTCACGCTACAGCATCTTTCCGCTGAAAGACGAGAAATACCACCTGGAGAACGTGAAGGAAGCGCTGAGCGAACCGGGGCAGTGGTATCTCGACCGCCCCACGGGCGAGCTGTGCTACATCCCGATGCCCGGCGAAGACCCGGAGACCGCCGAGGTCTACGCGCCGAGAACGGAGCAATTGCTGAAGCTTGCGGGCAATCCCGATGAGGGCGAGCACGTTGAGTTCCTGCGTTTCATCGGTCTGGGGTTCGAGCACTCAGAGGGGTGCCAGCCCGCGGGAGGCGGCGAGCGGTGGGGCCGAGCGGGCTTTGACTACGCCAACGCCCCGCAGGCGGCGTGCCATATTCCCGGAGCGATCTCTCTGAAGGGCGCCCGTTACTGCGCGATCGAGGACTGCACGATCCAGCACATCGGCTGGTACGGCATCGAGTTGACCTCCGGCTGCCAGGGCATCCGAATCGTGGGAAACACCATCGCTGACCTGGGCGCGGGCGGCGTCAAGATAGAGGGCGAGGGCATCCCGAACAGACTCTGCCCTCCAAAGCGCCGCACGTTCAACAACCACGTCACCGATAATCACATCGTGGCCGGCGGCCGGATCTTCCCGAGCGCATGCGGGATACTGTGCCTCGACTCGTTCGGCAACGAGATCTCGCACAATCACATCCATGACCTGTTCTACACCGGTATCTCGTGCGGGTGGGCCTGGGGCTACCGCGAACAGGACGCGAGGAACAACCGGATGGAGAAGAACCACATCCATGACCTCGGGCACGGCGTGCTCAGTGACATGGGAGGGATCTACACCCTCGGCATCCAACCTGGAACGGTGATCCGCGGCAATCTGATCCACGATGTCCTGGCGGCAGTCTACGGCGGATGGGGCGTCTATACCGACGAGGGAAGCTCCCACATCATCATAGAAAACAATATCAGCTACAAGTGCAACCACCAACCCTTCAACCAGCACTATGGATGCGAGAATATCATCCGGAACAACATCTTTGCCCTGGGGAAGGAGGGGCAGATCGCCCTGCCTCGCGCAGAAGACCACACGTCGTTCACGTTTGAGAGGAATATCGTCGTGAGCGATGGCGGCGCCCCCCTGTTTTTGGGAGAGTATGGCAGGACCGGGAAGTCAGCCATTCTCGTTAGCGACTTGAATCTGTTCTGGGATATCTCAGGCAGCCTCCTCGCCAACGCGAGCGGGTCGCATGGTACTCCAGATCAGTCCCCTTCCCTGGAGAACTGGCAAAAGCTGGGACATGATCGCCACTCTGTTGTAGCCGACCCGAGGTTCCGAAACCTGGAGGGCGGCGACTTCTCGCTGTGCGCGGATTCCCCCGCGCTGGAGCTGGGCTTCAATCCCATCGACATGTCGGACGTCGGGCCCCGACGGCGGCGCGAAACAGACGAGTAGTATGCTTCGGGGTTCGGCAAAGCATGATAGAACAGCAGCCACATGTGGCGTGGATGGACTGACGCGGCCTCTGGTGTGACCGCTGATCCAATTCCTCATTATCAGGAGAGGGGGTCATGAGACTTTCAGCGTGGTATGTTGTCACGGCGATTGTCAGTTGTCTGGTGCTGCCCCATGCTGCGGCGAGGGCCGAGTGGCGCAATTCCATCAAGCCGAAGGGAGAGCCCGGCCCTGAGCTCACCCTCGCTAGGGACGGCAAGACCAACTGCGTAATTGTCATTCCCGCCGAGTCTACCGGCCAAGAGCAGAAAGCCGCCGAAGAGCTTGCCCGCTGGCTGGGCGAGATGACCGGCGCGGCGTTCGAGATCGTGACGGACGCCACCAGCCCCATTGACACTGAGATCAGCGTGGGCCGCACGAACCGCCTTGAGGGAGCCAACGTGCCGCAGGTCCGCGAAGACCTCGGCAACGAGGGATATGCCATCGCGGTGGACGGCAAGCGGCTGTTCCTGGTCGGCGGCAGGTCCCGCGGGCCGATCTATGCCGCGTACGCCCTGCTCGAGGAAGACCTCGGCTGCCGGTGGTATCACCTCGAAGAGAGTCTCATCCCCAAAAGCGCGACCTTGCGATTCCGGCCCGTTCCCCGTCATTACGTGCCCGTCCTGTTCCTGAGGGATCCTTTCTACAGTGATGCTTTCAACCCCACGTGGTCGCTGCGGAACAGGACGAACGCGCCGTGGGCGCCCGTCCAGGCGGAGTGGGGAGGCCGGGTTACATACGTGCCGGGTTTTGTTCACACCTTCGCCGCCCTCCTTCCGCGCGACCAGTATTTCGACGAGCATCCGGAGTACTTTGCCCTTATTGACGGGGTCCGCGATCCCCGCCAGCTCTGCCAGACGCACCCGGACGTGATACGGATCGTCACAGAGCGCATGCTGAAGGTCCTCGACGAGAATCCAGGTGCGACCATGCTGGAAATCTCGCCCAATGACGGCGGCCGCCACTGCACCTGTCCAGACTGCGAGAAGCTTAACGAGGAGAACAACAGTCCGGCCGGTTCTCTCATCTACTTCGTGAATAAGATTGCCGAGGCGGTCGAGGAGAAACGCCCTGACGTGCTCGTCTCGACCCTCGCTTACCTGGACACCGTAGATGCGCCCACAAAGATCAAGCCGAGGCACAACGTGGCCGTCAGGTTGTGTAACGACCTCCACGCCTGGAATTACCCGCTCATTGACTTCGTCTCATCTGACTTCGAGAAGAGCAAGCAGTATCGGGACGCCATAATCGGATGGTCCAACATCTGCGACAAGATCACCATCTGGGACTACTACACGAACTTCAGGCACTATCTCGCCCCAATGCCCAACATGAACGTGCTCAAGCCGAGCGTGGATTTCTACGTGGCCCACAACGTGAAGGGCATCATGTTCCAGGGGGCCTATCAGGGCCCGGGGGGCGAGCGCGCCGCAATGCGCGCGTGGGTGATAGCAAAGCTCCTTTGGGACCCATCCAGGGATGTGGCTGAGCTGATAGACGATTTCGTATGGGGATACTACCAGGATGCTGCCCCCGCCATCCTCGAGTACTACGAGCTGTTGGAGCGCACGCGCGTGCAGCACCTGTCGGAGATGGTAGATAAGGGCTTCTCGTATGGCATGGACGTCCCGATGTTCTCTAAGGAATTCCTGGGGTCGGCCACCGACTTGCTCAAACAGGCTGAGCGGCTGGCGCAGAGCGACGAAGTCCGGCGGCGCGTGGAACTCGAGCAGCTCCCCATCATGTACGTCAAGCTAATGCAGGGGCCCGAAGTCACCGGCGAGGAATATGCTGACGTCCTGGCGAAGTTTGAGGAAATCGCCCGGCGCGAAAACGTCACATTCCTCAGCGAAGGCGCGCCGGACCTTGGGGACAAACTCAGCGCGTGGCATGAAAGGCTGAGCGCAGCGCAGAAAGGTGGTTAGATTTCCGACACGCAAGGCCCTCATCTGGATGGCTATCAGCGGGATCATGCCGTTGAAGAGGTGTACGCTCCGTTCCTTCTCTAAGGTAGCTGGCGCTGGCCCGCTTGCAGCCTTGCGAACCTTTCCTTCCCAGGCCCCACCACACTGAAACGCAAATGCCTCAGGCCGTTCGAGAATTGACAAATCGTGCTCTGTAGAAAACCTGTAAGTTTTGACGGATGCGTAGGTTGCAGTTGGGGTGTGGGATTCTGTAGACAATGAAGCATGAGCCAAACAAGCAAGTCGCCACAGAAGGTCGCGCTGGCGGCGTTGGCGGTGGCCAAGGATGCTCTCGCACCCTACAGCCATCGCTTCAGCCCCAAGAAGTTCACCCAACACCAGCTGTTCGCCTGCCTTGTGCTCAAAGGATTCTTCCGCACCGACTATCGGGGCATCGCCGAAATCCTCTGCGACATGCCCGACCTGCGTCAGCTGCTTGGCATCAGCACCGTGCCCCACTTCACCACCCTCCAGAAGGCCGCCCAGCGATTGCTGCGCAAGGCCCCGTCCAACCGGCTGCTGGAGGAGACCATCCGGCAATGCCTGCGGAGCGGAGAAAGGCGCCCCAGGATTCCACTGGCCGCGCTCGACAGCAGCGGTTTCGAGGCCCATCACGTGAGCCGCTACTTTGTGGAACGTCGCGCCAAAGGCCTCAAAGGCCCCCTTTCGACCACCTTCAGGAGTTACCCCAAGCTGGGTGTGCTATGCGACTGCGCCTCGCACGTGATCCTGGCGGCGGTGCCCGACCGCGCGCCAAGACACGACATCAACCACTTGGAACCGGCCCTGCGCCAGGCGCATGGTCGCACCGTGTTGGAGACAGTTCTGGCCGACGCGGCCTACGATGCCGAGTGGGTCCACCAGTGGGCCAGAGCAGAGCTGGGCGTGCGCACGATCATTGCTCCGCTCAGAGGCCACCCCACCGACAGGCCAGCCACTGGACACTATCGCCGCCTGATGCAGGAAACGATTCATCTGACTCCGTACGGTCAAAGGTGGCAAGTCGAAACTGTCATGAGCATGATCAAGCGTCGCTTGGGCTCGGCTGTGGGCGCATACTCCTACTGGTCGCAATGTCGCGCCATGACGCTCAAGGCCCTTACCCACAATATCCTCATCCTCTTACGTCAATCTAGAGGTTTTCTACAGAGCAACAAATCGCCTCCCAGCCCCTAACATCCCAAGGATGAGTGTCTCAACGGCTTTTCGCAGGAGGAGAGAGCCGTGACGTCGAGCGGAAACGGGGCCGCTGTTACTTCGACCGAGAGGCCTACACTTTGACCTGTGGGGTCACACATCGGAGGAAGGACGCCAAATGCCAAAGATGAAGTCAGTAATAGTGAGACTTGTCGGCTTGGTTCTGGTGGTGTGGGCTATGGCGGCTTCTGCCGAGGCCGCCACGTACTACGTGGCCCAAGAGGCGCCGAACGCCTCCGATGAGAATCCTGGCACGGAGCAGCAGCCCTGGAAGACGCTGACGCACGCTGTCGAGGTGGCGACGAAGGGCGACACGGTGTACGTGGAGGCCGGCACCTACCGCGGAAAGCTGGAATTGGCGGGCGAAGGGGTAACGATTCGGGCCTTCGGAGACGATGCGGTAATTCTGGAGCCGGCCGACGAGGTCACAGTCATCGAACCCGGCGCTTGGCGCAAGGTCGCCGATCGGCAGGCCGTCTACACCTGTGACCTGAAAGTGGCGGGCGAGGTGCGTGAGAAGCTTCTGCGAGTGGATGGACTGGCCCTGACGTACGAGATCACTCAGGGAGTCAGACGGGAGACCACCGGCGGCACGGGGAAGTTCCGCAGTGTGGACGTTGACCGGGCCCTGCTAGACGAGGATGACCAGCGGTGGACCGCGGACCGAGAGGGGAAGCTGTACGTGAATCTCGGGAGCGAGGGTCCGGCGAATCATCGTGTCGAGCTTGTCCAGCGCGGCCCAGGAGGCGTGTTCCTGCAGGGTGCTAACTGCCGCGTCAAGGGGTTGGAACTTCACTATTGCCCCCTCTACGTCCATGGGCAGGGCAACATCGCCGAGGACTGCCTGGTGCTCCGCTGCGCCGGCGAGGGCGGAGGAGACGTCAGGGACCGGAACGTCATACGGCGCTGTGCGTTCTATCGCTGCGGGCCGATCGGCATTGGCAGCTACGCAGTCTTCGAGGAGAACATAGTGGTCGGGGGACAGAGGTGGGTGCCGGAACTGGAGTCCCCCCAAGTGCCCCGGCAGCTTTTCACCGCTATATGGGGCCGGGCGATCGGTGGCAACGGCTCATATCAGAACCTCATCCGATACAACGTCATCGCGGACTCCGCCGTATGGGGATTCTGGAACGATTGCACCGGTACCGGGGCATACCTGTACGGAAACTCGTTCTGGCGGAACTGGTCAGGCGCGATCTACAACGAGGATGGCTGCCATGACACGCGCATCCTCTACAACGCGCTTGTGGAGAACGGCTCGCACGAGCACCCCTGGAGCGGCTACGGGGTCATGATCAGCGGAGCCAACCGGTGCCTGGTGGCCTACAATCTCTGCCTGAGAAACGTCCACTTCGGTCTGGGAACCGGACTGACCAGATCGTGGCCCACTCCCAAAGACTCCGTATTCCTGCACAATCTGGTCAAGGACAATGCCTACGCGCTGTACTTCGAGGGGGCCTCGCCGCTCACGGGTCCCATGTTGCACAATCTCCTGACCCTGTCTGTGGACCGCAACATCTACAGTATTCCCCCCGGCGGCAGTTTCTGCAAGTTTGAGGGAAACCCGGACATCACGACCCTCGATGATTTTCGGAAACTGACGGGCATGGACCAGAACAGTCGCATCGATGACGCGGCAACGATGGAAGACCTCGGCCTGGGCACTGTGAGCTTCCGCATACCGGACTGCGACCACCCGGAGGAGCCGGTGCTGATGGTGGCCAATCTGGTATCGCGGGGCCTGCACCAGGAGCCCGTGGGGCAGGACAATATCGTTCGCGTCAGCAGCCCCTTGTCGTGGAGCTTCTTCTCGGATGGCAGCACATTGCCCAGCATCGAGTACGGCCAGATCTGGGCGCCGCCCTGGCGGTGGGGCACGGAGCTGCGGCTTACAGGAGGATGGTCGCCGGAAGCTATCCCCGGGGATCCGTTGCCGCCAGACGGGGAACAACCCTTCTGGATGGAGGTCAACTCTGAGAAGCCTCAGGCCCCCTCCCCCAACGGGTCGGGCTGGTGGACTACAAGTCTGCCAACAGTTCCAGGGGCGCACATTCGCGTCTCACTCCGTGTGAGCGGGGAGAACCTGGAACCTGCCGAGGGGCAGGCAGTGCTCGCACTCATGCGTTTCTCTTCTTTCACGGACCAGCAGGTCAGCCGCCAGTACCTCATCGGCGGTGACAGCGAAACGGAAGTGTTGCGGGGGACGTTCCCCTGGCAGACGTTCTCCAAAGAGTTCGAGGCGCCGCCAGAAGCGCGACGCTTTGCGTTCTTCATGGGGCTCGGCCCCAGCGTGGGAAAAGTCCGCTTCGCGGCGGTGCATATCGAGACCCTGCCGGGCGAGCGCGCGCCCGAGCGCCCCATGCCGCAGGGGGTGACGTACCAACCGATCGATCTGACCGCTTACTTCAACCACGACGTGGACAACAACGTGACGGGGCGCATAGGAGAGGGACTAGAGGGCACTCCAGGGCCCATCAACCTCAGCAATCTGCAGCGGGGGACACAACTGCATTCCGGCGTGCCGTTCCACATAGATCGAGCCATTGCCCTGCGCGGCTCCACGTTTCCTCAGGAGGAGGGTCTGCCTCGGAATGTCCGTGGGATCCGCATTGGCCGGCAAGTGGCCGGGCTGTGCTTCCTGCACCGGTTCGCGTATCCGGCCCGGGACCGGGAGCAGTTCCGCTACGTCCTGCACTTCGCGGACGGAGATACGGTGGAGATCCCGATCGTTTCAGGCGAAGAAAACGTCCTGGGGAAGTACCAACGGAACAACGTCCGTCTTTTCCCGCCCCCGTTTGACCTGGCGGGCGGCGGCGGAGTCGCGGAATGGGTGAACGCGAAGCCGACGGTCGCGGTCGAGAGTGTGGACCTCCTGGGTGCCAACACGGGAGATGTTGCTGTGCTGGGCATCACGGCGGCCGTAGGGCCATGAAGTTCCTGGACGATGGTGCATCTGGCGATTCGAGGGATTCGGGCTCGGCCGCCTATTCTTGCGTGGGGCGAGCCTGCTGTTCCAGGAATTCCCGCAGCAACTGTTCATGATCGACCTTAGGACGCTCCGTCGGCGGTTGGCCCTCGGGAGGCGCTTCCCCAGGCTCGGTCTGAAGGTCGATGTCCGCAAAGCGTGCCATCCCGGAGCATGGCCGGATGCCAAAGAACACCGCGAACCGCTCTGCCTTCTCCGGCGCCACGACCGTGGCGCTTACCTTGTGCCAGGGGAAGGTGCCCTTAAATGGTCCCGTCCCGACCAGGCGACCTTCGTCGTCTTTTCCCAGCACGAACTGCCTCGTGACATGCTGGTTGGTCAGGGACGAGAATCGGACCCATGCAACCACCGCGTCCTCACCGGAGGCCGTCAGGTCTTCCCCGGCTACCAGGAAGGAGAACTTGATCCTGGCCCCCGGCACCGTCGGCAGGCTGGGACTCCAAAACCCCTGCGCCTCTTCCGAGAAGTCCGACCCGATCACCGTCAACCAGACCACTGCGGGAGTATCCACCGTAAGCCGTGGGCCGGCTCCCGGCAGGTACGGTCTGTAGCTCACTCGCAGGTCGAAGCCCCGATCCTTTGTGCACTTCCAGAAATACGGCTTGTATTCGAACCGGCGGGGCTCCAGGTGGACGGCGGTGCGGGCGGGATTGCCCACGATGGGCACTGGCTCATGCGGGGCGTCGCAGTACGGCACCCGGAAGGTGTACAGCCCCAGCCCGAACTCTTCCATGTCCGCCGGGCGTTCCTGCGAGCCGCGTTCCCGGCCGGTCTCGGCCTGGTAATTCGCCAGCGTTCGGTATTCCTTTCCGAGCCCCAGCTCCGCCTGGATGTTCTCTCTGCCCCACCGGGGTACCTGGCGGAAGACTTCGCCGGGATTGATGGTATACACGTTATCTTCGAACAGGTCCCACTCGTCCGCAAGCTGGTCCACAACAGGCGATTGAGGGTCGCCGATTCCCGCCTTCTGCGCATCGGCCGACGCCGAGTGTCCCTGGAGGTTTTCCACGTTTCCCCATCGCCACGACTTCCGCGCGACTGCGTTGCCCGACACCAGATTCCTTCGGAAGATGTTGTCCGTCGGGCTCGGGTGCTGGTACTCGGGAGTGACATGTATTCCGACCTCGTTGTCGGCTATGTAATTGTACTGCGCGAGCATCCGCTCGCAGAGCCGGTACGCAAAGCCGCCATGCACGTTTCCGACGGATGTGTTGTAGAGGATGTTAGTGTCGTTGCAGAACGCTTCGTTGTAGATCCCATGGAACTTGGCGCGCACGATCGCGTTGCCGTAAACGTAGAGACCCTGCGCATTGATGTCCGACCACCAGCCGAAGAAGCCAGCGTCCGCCGCCACGTTGTACCGAAAAGTAGTGCACCGAGAGCCGACATTGCCGACCATGTAGCCGGTTCGGAGCCAGGAATAGATGCCACCGCCCGCTGCATCCTCCTCCGGAGTAATTCGGTTCGGCATATCCGTCCCGGCACGCACCGCAAGACACTCTTCTATCACATCGCCCGGTCCGCCACTGCTGAAAGCAACTTGCCGCGTGTTGACAGCCGCACAGCGGCGGACGACACCGAACTTGCCCCCCAAGCTAAAGGCACCGTCCCACGGAGAATCGCTCCATAGTTCTTCCGCCACGCAATCCTCCGCCAGGTTATACTCGCCGCGGTTCAGCACGCCCCCGCTAACGTCGAACATCCGCAGACCCCGCACGACGAGGTAGGAGCCTTCCAGTTCGACCCCACAGAAGCTCCTCGGCACGGCTTCCACCTCGTGGTCGGCAGGGTTATCACCGCCGATGTTCAGTCGTATCTTATTGTCTTGCACTATGAAGCAATTGACCGTCTCGTCCGTCACCTCGGTGAACCCGTTCAAGCCGATGTGGTACGGCGCTCCCGGTCCGGGTGCCGGGCCGGAGACTGCTTTGCCGTCGACTGCGAGGAGAAAGGCCGGAACAGTCTTGGTGGGGTTGTTCACCTCCGGCTGCGGCGCCTCGTAGATGTTCTTGCTCCCTTCCACTTTCTGCCAACCCGTGACCGCATACTTGGGGCTCGTGATGAACACTGGGTGCTCCCCAAATGCCTGGAAGACGATCGGTTTCCCCGGTTCCCCCGAGTTTTTCACTCGCAATGTCTCCCGGTAGATCCCGGCCTTGATCCACACGGTGTCGCCCGCCACGGCGCTCTCCGCTGACTTGCCGAGGGTTTTCCAGGGTTGTTCCTCCGTTCCCAGGTTCTCATCGGACGCGTTGGGGGCCCCTTGATCCACGCAGCAGATGGCGGCCTGCGCGCAGGCCGTTGCCGCCCACATGAGCAGAACCGAAACGACAAGCCTATGGATTGCCGACTTCATCTTCCCTTCTCTTCTTCTGGATGGCCGACACATTGGCACCCCTTTCCAAGCCTTCTGCCTATTGTTCTATGTGTGGATACGCGTCACAAGCCCGCTATTGGAATGCCTATTGCTGATGATGGCAGACCACGGAACCCGCTCGTCGGATGTGCCTGCAGCGCCTGACCATCACCAGGTAGAACGCCCACTAGGCGGCAAAGCACAACCGCAGCGCCAGGGCAATCATTCGCTCGCGGTGCGACAAGCGCAGTCGCCAAATCCTGATGAAGGCTGCCACCGCGAGCGCAAGAGGTCCAGCCATGCCCAGGCGCCGCCATTGCCTGCGGCTCCACTGCCTCTGGACAAACGCGACCCCCATAGCGTGTTTCGCCTGGCGGGATAGGCACTCCATGAACGACAACGGGTACACGGTCCTCACCACTACGTGATCAACGCTACCGACCTTAATGCCACGCGACAGGAACTCCAGGGAAAGCTGTATGTCCTCGGCTGTATTATCGCGCTCATCAACGAGATAGGTTAAGAGTTCCCGTCGCGCCGCCATATTGGCAACCGTGGGGTATCTACGGGTCCCCAAGCGAGTCCCTGCTGAGTTCCGGACGCGATCAATCTCCTGCTGGACGCGAACATAGGCGTTCAGCACGCGGTTGGCTGCCTGCACCTGGCCGCTGGCCACGCCGTGGCTGGCACCTGCCTTTACCATCTCTGCAACCCAGTCTATGGGGACCAAACAGTCGGCGTCGGTCAACAGAACATGCCGCCCCCGGGCCAAGCCGATGCCCAGGCAGCGGGCTGGCGCCGAACCAATCCGCTCGGGCCGCTCAACGGACCTGACCTTGGGGTGCGCGAGCAGCGCCGCAAGGCTCTCCCGGTCGCCCTGCCCCAACCCGTTGAGCACCAGTATGAGTTGAGAGCTGCCCTCGAAGTCTGCGAGCGAATGGAGCACACTCTGAAGGCACTCGCGCGTAAAGGCCCCGGCCGTCGCCACCGGGATCACGACCGAGACAGCCGGTTCTTCCCCAGCCATTGCATTCGTTCTTTCTCATTTCGGGACTGTGCTCTGGCACTCAGCCAACCGCGAGCAATGTACTGTCCGTCCCAGGCCGGGTCAACCGTCGGAACGTAGGTGGACCCGGGGCCTAACAGCCTGTGGCACAAGTAACGTTGCGCTCTCTTGTCACGGCGTGGCCGACGATGCCGCGGCCCAAAGCCTATGGCCTTGCAAAGACGCGGACTCCTTCTCGGGGGGCACGTCAGCCGCAATCCCTGCGCCGCAGCCTGCACGACGTCCCAAAGGTTGACATTTGCCGCCCAAGCTGACAGAATACGGCTCGGCCACGAGCCCACGTCTTCGCGGCGCCGCCGCGCAGCGTCGGCCGCGGCACAAATCAGAGCAGGCTCGGAGGCATCGTCAGCAAGGAGGTCGAACATGTCAAACGCCCAGGCGGCCCCGCGGGAGGGGCAAGGCGCAGAGCAAAGGAAGATCCAGATCAGGGATGCCGGGATCGCCACGCACTATGCGAATTTCTTCACCATCATGGGCGGACGCGAGGCCATACTATTGAGCTTCGGCAGCCAGTTCAGCTCGCCCGACACGGTGCAGCTTGAGCACAAGATAGTCTTGAGCCCAGGCAACGCGAAGAGAATGGCCATCTCGCTCGGCCAGGTCATCCGACGCTACGAGGAAGAGCACGGGGAGATTGACATCAACCCGCCAAGGCCACCCACCCGGCCCGGGCGGGCCGAAGGGGGCGATTAGGGCTCGCACGGGTGTTCGAAACGCCGGCCCCCTTACCATGCCGTTGCGAGTGCTGACCGTGGCTTGACGAGGTCATCCAATGGACAACGGGCCGATCCTCAAGAGCGTCTCGCGACAGCTTATAGAACTTGCCGCGGCAAGCCCCCCCCTTCACTCCTTCAACCGGCAGTTCGTCCGGCTGCTGCTTGATGGCACGCAGGCGCTGGCCGTGACGCTCTGGCTCGTCAGCAGGGACGAGCTGACGCTTTCCGAAGAGATCGAGGAGTCCGTCGGCGCCATCGCGGGGATCAAGCTGCCGAGCAAGGAGCAGGAGAGGGACCTTCGCCGCGCCTACGAGCACGGCGAGACGGTGGTCCGCGAGAACCGCCCCGCCGCCTTCGACCCGCTGGTTGCGGAACAGGAGGCCCGCCGGGTGTTGGCGTTTGTTCCGCTGGCGGGGGCCGGAGGCAGTTTCGGGGTGGCGCGGCTGGTCTTTCCGCCGCTCTCCGATGGGGAGCTTCGGGACAAGGCACGCCTCGCAGAGTCCGTCTGCGGATACTACGCGTTCTACGACGCTGTCCGTGTAATCCAGGTCCGCCACAGGGAGAGGCAGGACATAGACCGGCTCTCCAAGGCAGTGCTTCAACTCCAGCATTACAGCTTCTCCAGGTCTCTGCCGGAGGTCGCCGTCAACTCTGCAATGGAGCTGACGCCACGGCTGGAACGCGTCTCATTCCTGACGGCAGACAAGACCGGCTCACTGCAGATCGCAGCCGTCAGCAGCGTAAGCAGCCCCGACAGGAAGGGTCCCTGGGCAAAGCTACTGTGCGAGATGGCGCAGGTCATTCTGCAACGCGGGGAGCCCCTGGAGTACGTCCTTGAGCAGAGTGCCGCCTCCGAGATCGAGGAGCCGGAGTTGAGGGAGTACGTCAACTCGTACGGCGTCATGACCGGGGTGAAGTCACTTCTTGCCTACCCGCTGCGGTTCGGGGAGAGGAAGCTGGGGGCCATGGTTTTCGAGAGCTTCCAGGAGGCGCCGCTGAGCGGATTCGAGAAGATGCTTTGCGCCGTGTTCGCCGCACACGCCGGCTCCGCCCTCGGCAACAACGCCGACTTCAGGCGGGTCCCCCTGTCGCGGCTGCTGAGCCGGGGTCTGGACGAAGGCCGCAGGAAGACCCGGCGCGGCCGTCAGGGCCTGAGGACGGGCTGGAAGGTTGCACTGGCCTTGCTTGCCGCGGGGGCCGCCGTGTGGTTCGTGGGCTTCCACAAGGTTCCTGAGAAGGTGGGCGCCGCGTGCTTCGTGGCCCCCTACGTGTCGCGTGTGGTTACGGCAAAGGTCGCGGGCGAGATCGCAGGGGTCGATTTCGAGCACGGAGAGATCGTCAAGGAGTCGCAGGTGCTGATCCGGCAGAGGGCAGATTTGACTGAACTGTCGCTCTCAAGGGCGTTGGAGAACCTCCAAGGCATCAAGGCAAACATGCAAAGGCTGCGGGGCGAGGCGAACACGCCAAGGGCCGATCGGCCTCAAGGCAACGTGCTTGCGCAGATCGTGGTCCTTGGACACGCCCTTGCCGCGGAGCAGCACGAGGTCGAGATACTGCGTCAGCAGTTGCAGGACTGCACCCTGAGTGCGCCGATCAGCGGCGCTGTCATCAGCCCGGAGAATCCGAAGGCGATGGTCGGCATGGTCGTGCGTCCCGGCGAGCCGCTCTGCGAAATAGGAGAGATCGAAGAGAAGGTACGCATACGGATCGCCCTTCCCGAGGAGCACGCGCCAGAGGTTGAGGAAAATCGGGAAGTCGAGATCAGCCTCCAGCCGTTCGTTGCCGGGGAAGTCATCAAGGGCAGGATCGAAAGCATCGCCGCGCGCTCTACGACCTACAAGAACGCGAACGTATTCATGGTGGATGTGATCGTTGCGAACCGCAGAGTGGAAGACATAAGTGGCGCAGGGCCGGGCGATTACCTGCTGAAGCCCGGCATGACCGGCAAGGCTCGGATCAAGATGGGGGGCGATTCGACGTACTTGCGCATATACGGACGAATGCTGCTGCGTAAGCTTCGGTACTGGCTGTTCTGAGCCGCCTCGCCGGCAGCTACGGCAAGGGGCGTCATCGACCGGGGGATGGGCGGGGTTCAGAACCTGTCCTGCCCGAACAGGACCTGCTCGGTCTTCTCCACGGCAAGGTCCCGGGCAAGAAGCTGCACGCGCACGGCGGCATAGCCTCTGCGGAACTGCCCCTGGCACTTGCCGACCAAGCGGGACAACTTGCGCGAGGCGAAGGGTTTCGAGCCCGCCGCGCGAAAGCGGCGCCGCAGGCGCGCGAGGGCCTTCTCGGTTAGGGGCTTGAAGGTATCGTCTTCAAGGGAAAGGTAGAATCTTGCCGTGCCTGGCTTCCCGCGGCGGCCGCATCGGCCGGCAAGCTGCTTATCAAGGCGCGTGAGCTGAGATCGACCCGCCCCGATGACGCAGAGGCCCCCGAGTTGTTCGACGTCTTCGCCCAGAGGGATCTCGACCCCGCGCCCCGCCATGCTTGTGGCCACTGTGACTCTGCCGGTCTGGCCGGCCTGCGCGATGATCTGAGCTTCGCTGCTGTGGTCCACTGCGTTGAGAACGCTATGGGGGACGCCCCGCGCACGGAGCAGCTCGCTGAGGCTGCGCGATTCATCCACCGACCAGGTCCCCACGAGCACGGGGCGTCCCTTCTTGTGGCTGTCGGCTACCTCGTCCGCCACCGCGCCCATGCGGTCCTGCGCGCTGCAGAAGAACACGTCAGAGAGCCGCTCGAGGCGTAGAGGGAGCCGCGGCGCAAAGCGGACGGTCTTCATGTCGTAAACGGAGTGGAACTCCTTTCCCGCCTCCCATGCCGTGGCCGTCATCCCCGCCAGGTGCTCGTAAGAGCGGATGAGGGACTGCACTGTGATCTTCTTCACTACGCTCTGGCGAGGGCGGACCGAAGCCCCTTCTTTCGCTTCAAGCGCCTGATGCAGCTCCCCCCCAAGCCTCTGGCCGAGCATCAGCCTGCCGGAGATTTGGTCGACAAGCTGAACCTCACCTCCGCGCACTACGTAGTCCTTGCCTCTATCGAACAGATGCTCTGCAACGATGGCCTCCAGGATGCGATCCTCCCAATCGGACTGCGTCATGTGCATGTAGCCATACCTCTCGCCGAGCTGCGAGACCCTCGTCTTGGCCTTCTCGGACAGCTCGGCGGTGTGCCGGACGCGGTCGAGGGTGAAGTCGCCGTGGTTGGTCAGGCTTTCCAGGGCGAAGCGGCGGCAGATCGTGTAGAGCTCCGTGTCGCGCTGTTGCTCAGCAGGCTCGGCAATCGAGACAGGCTGCCGCGCGTAGTCTATCAGGACGCTGTCCACCTCGTCGATTATCGCGAAGTAGCGACCCCTCAGGCAGCGCTCCTCCCTGTCCAGACCGCTGATCTCGCTGTGAAGGTACTGCCATATATTCCTGCGGCGGATGGCATCGGGCGCCTGCTGCATATAGTCGCGCAGGAAGTCGTAGGCGATCTGAGTCACAGTGGCGTATGTCACGTCGGCCTGGTACGCCCTCCGACGTTCCTGCTGCGGCGTATCGCACAGCACGTAGCCCACACTGAAGCCGAGCAGGTTGTAGACGGGCGCCAGCATCCGCGCGTCGCGCTCG
>Ga0315289_10003063_pt1 | contig 25403 bp, 14 predicted proteins | sample YL17G11_40_MG_FD_203452 | JGI IMG/M metagenome (GOLD analysis project Ga0315289, IMG submission 203452) | Sediment microbial communities from Yellowstone Lake, YNP, Wyoming, USA - YL17G11_40 | ecosystem: Environmental > Aquatic > Freshwater > Lake > Sediment | place: USA: Wyoming | collected...
AGTCTGATCAACTGCGCGGACTCGTCGACCGTTCGTCGGTTGCGCGGTCCGTTACGTGTCGCGGGCATCTTGCCCGCGCGTGTCGAAGGCGTCCCGCCTTCGAATCGAGGGCCAGAGGCCCTCGCCACCCGCGGGCGGGACGCCCGCGACACGACGAGTTTCGCAACCGCTTGACGATCATTCCTGCATGGTCCCATAAGAGATTCGTGCGCAATCCTGTTAATTTCCATGCGCGCCGGCGAGAAAAGACTTCCCATGTCGGGCATGGTCGGGTAGACTCACTTCGTGCTCGGTACACTGTCGAAGTAGGTCGCAATGACGACTGGCGTGAACGAAAGCGCAGCGTGTCCGTGCATTCTGGGCCGTCGGGGAGAACACGTGGGCAGAACGCACTCTGTCATGTCGGCGCGAGCCATTCATGACTCCGCTATCATCCTGTTGCTTAGATACACGTCGTATTTGGCCTTATTGCCAACCCCATCCATTTGAGTAGCATGAGGCAGAATCGCGCGGCATGGTCGTTCGCGGGGAAGAACAGCCAGCACGTTTGGAATCGGAAGTCGCCTGGGAGCAACTGCGATGCCGTTGTTGACGCTGTACTTTCAACTTCATCAGCCTTTCCGGCTGCACCCCGATGGGGTAGCGCTTCTCTGGGACGAGAAGAACCGGGAGATCTTCACCCGGCGCGCCGAAAAGTGCTATCTTCCGACGATCCGCCTGTTCTCGGACCTGGTGCGTGCCCATTACGACTTCAAGATCAGCCTCGGGGTGTCCGGGACCTTCCTGGAGCAGGCCGAGTCCTACCGGCCCGAGGTCATCGATGCCCTGAAAGAATTGCTTCGCGTCGGCCAGAACACCCGGCAGGTGGAGTTCCTGGAGCAGCCGTACTACTACTCCGCCGCCTCCTTCTTTGCCGATCCGCGCAAGGTCGAGTTCAAGGAGCAGGTCTCGCTCCACGGGCAGCGAATGCGCGATGTCTTCGGCGTCGAGCCGAGTGCGTTTGCCAATACCGCCCTGTGCTACAGCAATGATGTGGCGAACATCGTGGCGGATATGGGCTTCAAGGCCATTTTGTGCGAGCCCGGGGAGGAAACACTCAACGTTCGGGACCACCAGCCCATTGTGGCTAACCGTGTCTATCGCGCCCTGGGCCGGAAAGGGCGGCCTCGCAAGCTGGCTGTCCTGCCCCGAAACAAGGTTCTCAGTCAGCGGATGGCGTCGGTCTGCGGCGTCTGCCGCCCCTTTTCGAAAACGGCGGATTCGAACCATGACGTGAGTCTGCAACCCGCGGCCGCCTCGGCCCGGCAGTGTGCCGACCTCATCCACGAGGCCGGGGGCGAGGTAGTGGTGCTCGTCTGTGACTTTCCGTTGGTCCAGAACGATTCCCCCGAGTATGGCGGGGTGGTCGAGTTCTGGCAGGCGCTGGTCGAGGAGATCACCCGACGCGATGACATCGTCCCGACGAACCCGACCGAGGTCGCCGAATGGTTTCAGATCACCGAGTGCCCGATGGTCGATTGCCTGCACCCGACGAACTCGTTTCTGTCGAAGGTGGCCTCGGACACCCCGGCCTCTCATGCGCAGCGGGTGCTCTTTCGCAGTATCGAGAGCCTGGAGGTCGAAGCCAAGCAGGCCGGCGGCGATCTCGTGCGCAGCTTCCGGTACCTGACCGCCTCCGATCACCTGCGCTATCTCCAGGAGGACACCGACGGCGGCGATCTGGCCGGAGATCCTGCCAATCCGTACGACTCGGTGGCCACGGCGGCGTATGCTCTGACGCACGCGACCGACGAACTGGCTCACTCCGTCAAGAGCTTCAACATCCTCAAGCAGACCGCCCGGACGCCGGTCGTCGTGATCACGCCGGAGACCGGCCGGCTGCCGTCCGAGGGGATGGGGCAGTTCGCCAAGTACGTCTCCGGCAAGAGCGGGGGGCTCGGGGAGGTCATCTCCGCCCTGTGCAAGGGGCTCTCGCAGCGGAACATTCCGGTGCATCTGGTCACGCTGAACCTGAGCCGGAGGTTCCGCGAGGAGGCCGGACTCAGCAAAGCCGAATGGATTCAAACGCGGCATCACCTGCATCCGGAAAGTGTCCACCTGGTCAGCTCGGCAATCTTCGAGGGCAATCGCAGTGCGTACGACGGTTCGCCGCCGGCCAACGCGGCCGAGTTTCAGCGGCAGATCGTCAATACCTATATCAAGGAGATTCGCAGCGCCTACGAGGGCCGGGCGATCCTTCATACCAACGACTGGATGGCTGGCGGAGTCATCACGCCGTACGCGAAGCTGCGGGGCGTGCCCGTTTTGCACACGGTTCACAACACCCACACGGGGCATGTCCCGCTGGACATGTTCTATGGCGTCAATCTTCGATCTCTCTGGGACATGCTGTACCTCTCGGACACCGGCGCCAAAGCCTTGGACTGCCAGGCGACGGCGATCCGGAATGCCACGAAGGTCAGCTATGTCGGTGGGAAGTTCCTCAAAGAGATCGTCGGCGATTATTTCCTCCATGAGATGGTGATTCCCTGGAGCGTGCGGGTCGAGACCAAGGCGCGGTATCATGGCCATGACGCCCTGGTGATTCCCAACGGCATCTCGCCCGATGTCTTCCCGGAGAATCAGGAGGAGAACCCGCAGGTCGATCAGCCGGGGCTGGCCAGGCGATACGGCTCGTACGACAGTCTCATCGAGGCCAAGAAGGCCAACCTCCTCAAGTTCCAGAAGAAGACCGGCCTTCAAGTCGATCCCGAAGCGATCCTCTTCTACTGGCCTTCCCGGCTGGACCCCGTCCAGAAAGGGGTCGATTTGCTCGAACAGGTGGCCCAGCGGCTTGTTGACGCGAATCCCGGCGTGCAAATCGCCGTGGTGGGCGACCCGGTCGGCGGGGACAACTACCATGCCGACGTCATGGGCCGAATCGCGTATGCCTCGGCCGGAAAGATCTGCTACCACCGGTTCTCGCAGGATCTGAGCACGCTCGGCTACGCGGCGGCCAGCGATGTCTTTGGCGCGTCCCTGTACGAGCCCTTCGGGCAGATCGACGTCGTCGGCAATATCTACGGGGCGATGGCGACGAACCGTGATACCGGCGGCTACAGCGACAAGATTGTTCCGCTGAACGTGCGGGCCTGGGGCGCCCCGATCGACCAGGGCAACGGCGTGCTGTTTCGCGACTACAACGCCGGGGGGCTCTGGTGGGGCTTGAGCACGGCCGTCCAGAACCACCGGTATTTTCGCGAGCATCCGCGGGAGTGGGAAAAGCAGATGCGCCGGGTCATGAAGGAGGCCCGCGACACCTGGAGCATGGACAACATGGTCGCCAAGTACATCACCGCCTACGAAGACCTCAACGGCGGAAGACCGCTGGTGTAACCTGGCGACTCCGCGATCTTTTGCGGCACACCATTGTGGGGCTCTGCCCCCAAGATAAGACCTGAAGCGAAACCAGCATGATGTCGAAAGGACGGGGCTTGTCATGGGAAAGCGCGGACATACTCTTGTAGCGATTTTCGTAGCCGGTGTCGTGGGAGGCGGATTGACAGCAGTGAGGGCTGCGAATCCCCAATCGTTGGCGCGGGACTACAATGTCAAACCGGTGCCGTTCAACGAGGTGCAGGTCCGGGACGGCTTCTGGACGCCGCGACTGGAGATCAACCGCACGGTGACGATCCCGTACTGCTTCGAGAAATGCGAGGAGACCGACCGCATCAGCAATTTCGAAAAAGCGGCGGGTCTCAAGCAGGGCAAGCACGAGGGCATCTACTTCAACGATTCCGACGTCTACAAGGTGATGGAGGGCGCCGCCTATTCGCTGCAGGTCCACCCGGAGGTGATGATGCGGTTGTACCTGGACAAGCTGATTGCCATCATGGCCGGGGCCCAGTGGGAGGATGGGTACTTGTACACCTTCTACTCGGTGCCCCAGAAGCAGCCGGAGAAACGCTGGACCAACGAGAAGGACATGCACGAGCAGTACTGTATGGGCCACATGCTCGAAGCGGCCGTTGCCCATTACCAGGTCACCGGCAACAAGGCGTTTCTGAACGTCGCGACGCGGTGCGCGGATTACCTGTGCCAGGTCTTCGGGCCGGGCAAGCGGACCGACCCGCCCGGCCACCAGGAGATCGAGATCGGCCTGTGCAAGCTCTATCGCGCCACGGGCGAGGGCAAGTACCTCGATCTGGCCAAGTTCCTGCTCGACCAGCGCGGCCGCACCGGCAATCGCGGGCCCACGGGCAACGGCAAGCTCTACGGCGAATACTCCCAGGACCATATCCCCGTCACGGAGCAGACCGAGGCCACCGGCCATTCCGTGCGGGCGGCCTACATGTACACCGGCATGGCGGATGTCGCCGCCCTGACGGGCAACATGGAGTACGTCAAGGCCATCGACGCCATCTGGAGCGATGTCGTGAGCACCAAGCTCTACGTCACGGGCGGGATCGGGGCCTCGGGCGGCAACGAGGGCTTCAGCGGCCGGTACGAGCTGCCCAACCTGACCGCCTATTGCGAGACCTGCGCCTCGTTTGCCAACATCTTTTGGAACCATCGCATGTTCCTGATGCACGGCGACGCGAAGTATATCGACATCCTGGAACGCACTCTCTACAACGCCGCCTTGTCGGGGATTTCGATGAAGGGCGACCGGTTCTTCTACCCGAACCCCCTGGAATCGACTGGCGGAAACGAGCGAAGTCCATGGTTCGGCTGTGCCTGCTGCCCCTCGAACGTTGCCCGTTTCATCCCCTCCGTGCCGGGGTATGCCTATGCCTGCAAGGGCGACGACGTCTACGTGAACCTCTTCTTGGGCGGCACCGTCACGGTCCAGACCGCCCACAGCAAGGTCCTCATAGAACAGGAGACCGAATACCCCTGGAAAGGCGACATAAGAATCGCGGTCGAACCTGAAAAAAGTGGGACGTTCTCCGTCTATGTGCGGATTCCCGGCTGGGCCCGTAACGAGCCGGTGCCGAGCGATCTGTACAAATTCGAGGACGCCGTGTCGGACGAGCCCGTGCTCAAGGTCAACGGCGAGCGGGTGACGCCGAGCTTGGAGAAGGGTTTCGCCCGGATCGAGCGTCCGTGGCAAAAGGGCGATACGATCGACCTGAGCCTGCCGATGCCGGTCCGGCGGATCGTGGCCCACCCGCAGGTCAAGGCGGATCGGGGCAAGGTCGCCCTCCAACGCGGCCCGCTCGTGTTCTGCCTTGAAGGCCCCGACAACGACGGCAAGGTGGCGAATCTTGTCATCGCGGACAACGCCCCGATCAAGACCGAGGACAAGACGGAACTGCTCAACCGTGTCATGGTGCTGACCGGAACGGCCCAGGTCGCCAAACGCACGGTCGAGGGCGGCGTGGTGGCCGCCGGGACGCGGCCGTTCACCGCCATCCCGTACTACGCCTGGGCCCATCGCGGTCGCGCCCCGATGACGGTCTGGGCGGCTCGCGAGGTGCAAGCCGCCCGCCCGGAACCGGCGGACACCCTGACGTACAACAGCAAAACCACTGCTTCCTTCGTCCACGTGTCGCTCGCGGCGATCAAGGACCAGAACCTGCCGGAGAATTCGGGGGATGCGTCGGCATTGCACCTGGATTTCTGGCCCCACAAGGGCACGACCGAGTGGATTCAGTTCGAATGGCCCGAAAAGCACGACCTGTCCGGCGTCAAGGTCTACTGGTTCGACGACACCGGCCGGGGCGAGTGCCATCTGCCCAAGTCGTGGCAAGTGCTCTATCGCACGCCCGACGGCAAATTCGAGCCGGTGAAGAACGTCACCCCTTACGGAACCGAGAAGGACACTTTCAACAAAGCGACTTTCGCGCCGGTCACAACAGACTCGCTGAAGGTTGAGATTACTTTGCAGGACCGCTGGTCCGCCGGCGTCCAGGAAGTCGTGATCGAATAAGCGTCTCATGCGTCTATTCCTGTGAGCGGCCCGCATGATGGCTGCGACAAGCAGTGGACTAGGTCTTGGGAGGTGCCATTTCGTGAGACGCACAGTCATTCATCCGGCCTTGGCAGTCGTGCTGATCCTTTCCTCCGGCGTACTGGCGGGCAAACAGAAAGCCAAAGCTCCCGAGACGCCGCGCATCATCAGCCTGGTCGTCGAGCCTTCGGCACTGGATGCGGGGAAAGGCTATGCCCTTTTGCCGAAGGTGGAAGAACTCACCGAGAACGATGCGGCCGTCTTTTACAGCAGGGCGGCCCAGGCCCTGCCGGCCACGATCAACGTGGACGAACTGGCCGACTGGCGCAAGATGCCCTTGAGCCAGTTGCCCCAGGCGCGGATCCAGGCCGTGTTGCAGCAGGCCCAAACCAGCCTGGATCTGGTCGGCCAGGGCGCTCGGTGCAAAGGCGGCAATTGGCCGCCGTTCGTGCCCGGAACCCTGCCGCCGAATCTCACCGAGTACCGTCAGCTTGCGTTCCTGCTGTGCATCCAGGCCCGGCTGGAGATCGCCCAGGGGCAATATGACAAAGCGATCGGGACCATTCGCACCGGGCTGGCCATGTCGAAGCATATAGGAGAGGCGCCGACGATCATTCAGGGCATGACGGGCATTGCCGAGGCGACGCTGATGCTCCGGTCGGTGGAGGACCTTGCCCAGGTCAAAGGCAGCCCGAACCTCTGTCCGGCGTTGCACGCTCTTCCGCGTCCTCTGGTGAATGTCGAAGTGCCGATTGCCTCCGAGCTCAAGTACCTGGAAACGAGCAAACAGTACAACGCCCTGACTCGTCCCGTGATGCGGAACCAATTGGAGGCGTCTCATCAGAGAGTGCGCGTCACGATGAATCGGCTCGAGGGTGACGTAGCGGCCGTGCAATGCGTCGAGGCGTTGCGGCACTATGCCGCCGCGCACAACGGCCAACTGCCCAAGCAGCTCAGCGAAATCGCGGGGGTCCAGGTTCCCACGAATCCGGGCACGGGCAAGCCGCTCGCATATCGATATGATGGATCGAAGGCGGTGTTGGAGGCTTCCGCTCCGAAAGGCGGCACGCCGAGGGATAGCACCCGCTACGAAATCACTGTGGCACGCTGACCTAAGCGTGGGGGTCGGCGTTTGAGGCCGGGAAGGCTGATGGGGCCGGCTATTTGCGGCCGTAGGCGAAGAGAAGCGTCAGAAGCACGGCAACCTGCAAACTGATCAGCACCCAGTTCATCACAACTCCCTCAATCCGACCGCCTTGTCCCGGATAAGGCCAATGGCCGGATCGTACAGCGACCCTGAGCTTGTGCCGCTTGTCGGTCCAGATAGACCGCGGAAACCGCTACTCCCGGCCGTACGCAAAGACAAGCGTCAGTAGAACCGCGATCTGCAGTAAAGTGACCACTGGGTTCATTACACAACTCCTATCCTAACGCGAGACCCCAAACGACAGGATGGACCACGTTCGGGAGCCTGGCATGCTCCTTCGCCCATTAGAGGCAGAAAGCAGCAGTGCGGTAACGCACTTTATCGGTAGATCCCCCAGAATCGGCGTCCGTTTCGTGGCTGGCGGCCTGCCGGACGGCATCGCGCTTTGACCGAGCTCTGTTGGGTCCGAGAACAATTCTGTTTCCCACCCTATTATGAAATCCCGTATACTATTGATAACATAGTAATTGACCGAACCGTCGGGGGTCTTTGGCCGCATTTTTTTCTACGAAATTTTCAACCGAGGCCAGGAGGGGCTCGATAATCGCCGGTGGAGGGTGCGTGGAGGTGTAGTATGAGGACTTCGGCCGCGTGCCGTGTGCTGCTTCTTGTGACCTGCTCAGCCGGACTGTGCCGCGGCAGCGTCCGGGTGCAGAGCCCCAACGGCGACGAGTCGATCCCGGCCAAGAGCCGTCACCTGATCACCTGGTCATGCGATGCTAGCGTCCAGCAGGTGAGCATTGAATTCTCGTTCACAGGCGGGGTATTCTGGGACGTGGTCGCGCCGGGCGTCGCTTCTGTCAAGGGCCAGGGCAGCTATCTTTGGACGGTACCTTCCGTGTCGTCGCCGCGCTGCCTGATCCGCGTCACGGCCATAGGCAAGACGGGCGGTTCCGATCAGAGCGATGCGCCCTTCACCATTTTCCCCTGTGCCTTGCGCATGGACTATGATGGCGACTGCCTCATTACTTTTGTGGACTTCGCGGCGTTCGCCCAGGAATGGCTTCACTGTGGAGATCCTTATGACGCGACGTGCCTGGGCAATCGGCCGCCGCAGATCGTCTCCAGCCCTCCGGTCCTGGGCGGCTTGGGGCAAGCTTACTTCTACACGGTGCAGGCCGTGGACCCCGATGGTGACGGCCTCACGTATGAGTTGCTGCGCGGCCCGGCGGACATGCTCCTTGATGCCGACTCAGGCAAAATCTCGTGGACTCCCACCATCGACCCGAAGGGCCCTGTGGCGGTCATCGTTCAGGTCCGCGATGAAGCCGGAGCCGCGGATGTCCAGGCGTTCGAGCTGGGCGGCCCTCAAGCTCAGACACAGCAAATGCTCACGGGCGCCCCGGCAGGCGGCTATCCGAGCCTGTTCGAGCGTCAGGTCGTCGTCTATACCAACGCCGTGAGAATGGCCCCGCAGCAATACCGCGATAAGTACATGGCCGGCTTCGTGCCCAATCCCAGTCTCATCCTTCGGACCTACAGCAGCGTGGAGCCGCTGTACTATGAGCCGACGTTGAACCGGTCCGCCCGCTTCCATGCCGAGGACATGGCTACCAACGGTTGTTTTCAGCACGACAGTTGCGACGGAACCCTCTGGTCCGATCGGATCTGGAGCTACTATCCGCAGGCCCGTGCCATCGGCGAGAACATCGCGACCGGGTACGCCGGCGCCAAGAGCTTCGTGGAGGGACTGTTGTGCGACGCCACCGGCGGGCAGTGCGCCCAGGACAAGACCTCCCAGGCGGGTCACAGGACCAACATCATGAGCACGAGCTTCGCGTCCCTGGGCACGGGTTGCGCACCGGATGCCAAGAGCGCCGGGCGGTATTACTGGGTCCAGGATTTCGCGTCGAATGCGCCGGACAGCAGGCCACCGCTCGTAGCCGGCTGCCATGACTTTGGGGCGGCAGGCAAGACATCATTCCTGTTGAATTACCGCGACACCGGCAATCAGCCGCCCGCCTCCGTGCAGGTCGTGATCGACGGCATCCCCTACAACATGGCGCTCGATCTTGGCACGCCCGCCGCCGGCACGTACCGGCTGGATACGGCCAAGGCCGCAAGTTGCCGGCAATATTACTTTCAGGCGGTCACCGCCGCCGGAGAGTCCTGGCGCTATCCGGGTCCCGGCGTGTTCCTCACCAGCGGCGAAGGCAGTTGCAGCCAAGACTACCGGTAGGGTGGGGACCCTGCGCTGTGTCCACCATCCAAGCGATGGATCGAGCCGAAAGCGCCGGGAGTCTGCGCCGCCACATTCACGTTGTCAGTCAATAGGCCGTTGTAGCCGGGATAATCGGTGAGTGGTGGGCACAGCCCACCCTACGTCCCGCTGCTCTCCGACCCATCGCCAAGCGAGGCGGCGGCTCGGAATGAGGCCATTGATCTCTTGCACTGGACCGGCGCGGAGAGTATGCTGACGGACCAGAAACACAGTAGCGCAACCACGATGGTACTATCGGGAGGGCGTGACCCATGAAGGTGGCCTTGCTGATCTTCGCTGTGACGTTGGGTGGAACTCCGCAGCCGCAGAATGCGGTGTCCGGAGGCATCGGCGCCGCGGCCGGCACGGAGGAGTCGCGGACGAAACCCGTCTCGGCCCCCTTGCCCAAAGAATCGATGAATCTCCAGGCGATCCCGTACAAGATCGTGCACGAGAGCTACCGCCGGACCAAGGGCAAGGCGAACTGGGAGCTGCTCATCATGAACGCCGACGGCTCCGGGCAGACCAATCTGACCAACACGCCGGACGTGGACGAGATGTACCCGCACGTCTCCCCGGACGGCACGAAAATCTCTTTTGTGACCGACGAGGCCCGGGGGGGCGACAAGGTCCGCCACGTCTCCTACATGAATCTGGACGGCAGCAAGCGTGTCCACGTGGCGGCCCACGCGCGTGATCCAGTCTGGTCCTTCGACAGCAAGACTATTGCCTACCTGAACGATGAGTACGAGCGTTTCAGCAGCCGCGAGTACGCCACCTCGGGACTGACGTATTTCCATCTCGATGGAGCCTGGCGCAGCCAGCATCCGAACACCAAGCTGGAGCACCTGTATGCCATCTGCTGGTCACCGGACAGCAAGTGGTTCGTCGCGGCCGTGGAAGGCGGCATGGGCTACAGCGACACCGTCATCGCGTTCGAGGCCTTCGGCACGAGGGTCTTCGATCTGGCGCAGTGGGGCGTCAAGGGCTGCCGGCCCGACCTCAGCACGGACGGTACCCGGATGGTCTGGGGCGAGACAGACTGGAACCTGTGCACCGCCGACATCGATCTCAAGTCGCCGGAGCCCAAGGTGACGAACGGCCACGACATCCTCCGCTGTGCCCAGAAGTACAAGGTCTATCACGTCGATCTTTCGCCGGACAGCAAGTACATCGTTTTCAGTTACGGCCCGTGGGCCGGGGGCCAGCAGGTCGGAGGGATGGCCGAAGGCTGGAATATCTGCGTGGCCGATCTCAACGGCAACTGGGTCCAGATCACTTCCGACGGCCAGCACAACAAGGAGCCGGACTGGGTGCCGGCGAAGAATTGATGATTGATGATTTATGATTGATGATTTCGGGTGGCAGCCTCAAGGCCACAGGCCTTGGGGATGGCCTCCATGTTTCGGTGGTCAGGAGAAAAGGAGGAATGATATGGTGCGGCGTGCTGGCCTTGTAGAACAACGGTGGTTGTGGGTAGCTTTCTCTCTGACGGTCCTCTTCCGTGTCGGCAGCACAGCGATGTCTGGAGAAGGGCCCCTGCGGCCTGGCACCGGCATCGACGTGAAGAGCATCCCGTACAAAATCGTGTACGAATCTCTGCGCAAGGAGGGTGGCAAGGAGAACTGGGAACTCATCCTGATCAATGCCGACGGCTCCAACCCGGTCAATCTCACGAAGACCCCCGAGGTCAGCGAGATCTACCCGCATGCCTCGCCGGACGGGACAAAGGTCTGCTTCGAGGCGAATGAGGGGACTGACAAGAGCAACATGGTCCGCAGCGTGTACTACATGGACCTCGACGGGACCAACCGCGTGAAGGTGGCCCACAACGCCCGCCAGGCGTGCTGGGGTCCGGACGGCCGGACCATCGCCTTCCTCAAGAGCGAGTTCGACCGCTACAACTACGCGGATTACGCCACGAAGGGGGTCTACTTCTACGACCTCAAGACCGGCAAGACCACCGAGCACTCCAACTGCGCGAACCTGTTCCATCTGTACAATCTCTGCCTGTCGCCGGACGGCAAGTGGTTTACCGCGACCGTGCACGGCGGCATGGGCTTCAAGCACGCGGACCTCGCCTTCCCGGCCGATGGCCCGGAGATCTTCGACCTGACGCCCTTCAAGGTTACCGGGTGCCGGCCCGACTTCAGCCCGGACGGCAAGCGGATCACGTGGGGCGCGACGGACTGGGACCTGTTCATCGCCTCGATCGATTTCAGTTCCGGCAAGGCGGTGGTGACCAATGTGCGCCAGATCGTCAAATGTGACAAGGAGCACGAAGTCTATCACACCGATTGGTCGCCGGACGGCAAATACGTTGCCTTCAGCTACGGACCCGAGGCCGACGAAATGGGCGGCGGCCTGGCCCCCGGCTGGAATATCTGCATCAGCGATCTGTCCGGCAAATGGGTCCAGGTCACCACCGATGGCAATCATGACAAGGAACCCGACTGGGTGCCGGCGAAGAAGTAGGGAGTTTGAAGTGTGAAGTTTGAAGTCGAGAACCGGAACACTTGCTGCTTCAAACTTGAGACTTCAAACTTGACACTCTGTCAATCTGCATCGTCGTCAAAAGTGGAGAAAGTAATGGGTCTCAAGCCTCTGCCAGTGAAAGCGACGTGCATTGGTATCCTTGTGTTGTTGGTCTTGGCGGGCTGCCGGCGACAAGGCCAGACGACGCCCACCTCTGCGCCCCAGGTTGTGACTACCAAGAGCGGCATTGAGATGGTTGTCATACCAGCCGGGACATTCGAGATGGGCAGCGACAAGGGCACGCCCGACGAAGCCCCGGTCCACAAGGTGTCGGTCAGTTCCTTCTGGATGGACCGCTACGAGGTCGTGCAGGAGGAATTTCGGAAGTATCAGCGTCCCGATCCCTCGCACTTCAAAGGGACGCGACAGCCCCTGGAGCAGATCAACTGGACGGATGCGGCCGGCTACTGCAACGACCGGTCCCGGGCCGATGGCCTGGAGCCGTGCTACGATGAGAAGACGTGGGCGTGCAACTTCAACGCCAACGGCTATCGGCTGCCCACGGAGGCCGAGTGGGAATACGCCTGCCGCGCCGGGACCACGACGCAATATAGCTTCGGCAACAGCTCCGGCTCGCTCAAGGACTATGCCTGGCATGCCGAGAACGCCGCTGCCGCCACGCATCCCGTCGGACAAAAGAAACCCAACGCCTGGGGCCTGTACGATATGCACGGCAATGTGTCCGAGTGGTGCAATGACCGCTACGCCAAGGACTACTATAAGCAGAGCCCCGACAAGGATCCTCGGGGACCGAGCGAGAGCCGCGAGCGGGTCATTCGCGGTGGGGCGTGGAATTCCAGCGCCGGCAGTTGCCGGTCCGCCTATCGGACGAGCAGTCTGTCGCTCGACGATACGTGCTTGGCGGATGATGCGATCGGATTTCGCTGTGTGAGGAATGCTCCCGCCTCCAGTAGCATGGGCGTCTCGCCCATGAGTAGCACGGCCGTCTCGGCCGTGAGTATCACGGGCATCTTGCCCGTGGAAGACCGCAGAAGTCATGGGCGGGACGCCCATGCTACTCACGGGCAGGATGCCCGTGCTACGACAGGAGGTGGACTCATGCCGTCCCAGCCCAAACCGAAGACGGGATTCGTGTACGATGACATCTATCTGGAGCACAAGACCACGCCGGGCCATCCGGAGTCGCCCGCACGACTGACGGCGATCATGGAGAAGCTCAAGGCTGATGGCGTGTATGCCCAACTGGTCCCGCTGGCGCCGAAGGTCGCCCCGCTCGACCGGATTCAGGCCATCCACGCCCCCAAATACGTGGAGCGGGTGCGAATCAGTTGTGAGACTGGCGAAGAGTATCTGGACTCGCCGGATGTGCCGATCTCCCGCAAGTCCTATGCGGCAGCTCTCATGGCGGCCGGCGGTGTGCTCCGGGCTGTCGATGCCGTCATGCATGGGGAAGTCGCCAACGCGTTTTGTGCCATCCGTCCGCCGGGCCATCACACGATGGAGGACCGGGCGATGGGCTTTTGCATCTTCAACAACGTGGCCATCGGCACACGCTACGTCCAGCAGCAATATGGGTTGTCGAAAGTCCTGATCGTGGACTGGGACGTGCATCACGGCAACGGCACACAGGCCGCCTTCTACGACGATCCCAGCGTGCTGTACTTCAGCGTGCACCAATATCCCTTCTATCCGGGCTCGGGCGCCGAGACCGAAAAGGGACACGGCAAAGGTCTGAACTACACGATCAACGTGCCGCTGCCCCGCGGCTCGGGAGACACGGTGTACCTGGAGGCCTTTGAGCAGAAGCTGCGGCCGGCGGCCCTGGCCTTCGCGCCGCAATTTGTGTTCATCTCGGCAGGCTTCGATGCCCACGAGAATGACACGCTCGGCGGCATGCGTGTCACCACCGAGGGCTATGGCAAGCTCACCCGCATCGTCAAAGGGATCGCCAACCAGTGCTGCCAGGGCCGCTTGGTCTCCGTTCTGGAGGGAGGTTACGGTCTCAAAGGGCTGGCCGCGTCCGTGGAGACCCACATCCGCGTTCTGATGGATTAAGTAAACCGCATGTTGTTTCAAACCCTGCCATTCTTCGCATTCTTTGCCATTCTCTACCCGCTATACCTGCTTACAAAAGAGACCCGCCTGCGATTGCCGCTGTTGCTGGCGGCGTCCTACGTCTTCTATGCATGGCTCAGTCCTCTCTACCTCCTGCCCCTGATCTACGCCACGGTGGCGGACTACCTTATCCTCGCCCAGATGGCCAGGAGCCGCCGGCCGAAAGCGTGGCTGGCCCTGAGTATCGTGAACAGTCTCGGCGTCCTGGCCTTCTTCAAGTACAGCGCGTTCCTCGCCGGCAATATCAATTCCGCGCTGTCGTTGGCGGGGCTCGCGTACGCCCTCCCGGTTCCGAACAAACTGCTGCCGGCGGGGCTGTCCTTCTTTCTGCTGCAATCCATCGGCTATGTCATTGACGTCCATCGCGGCACGGTCCCGCGGGAGAAGAGTCTCTTGACGCACGCGGCCTTTGTGTCGTTTTTCCCGCGTCTGCTGGCGGGGCCGATCGAGCGGGCGGGCAATCTCCTGCCGCAACTGCGGACGAGCGTTCCCGTGACCCTGCGGGACTTTACCGACGGCCTCTCGATCTTTGTCGTGGGCTATTTCAAGAAGGTCGCCCTGGCGGACTACCTGGCGCTCTATGTCGCCAAGGTCTACGCCGCGCCCGGCCAGTTCCGCGCCCCGGCGTTGATCCTGGCGACGTTTCTGTTCGCCTGGCAGATCTACTTCGATTTCAGCGGCTACACGGACATGGCTCGCGGCGTCGCCCGGATGATGGGCATTCGCCTGATGCTGAATTTTGACAATCCGTATCTGGCGACCAGCATGGGCGACTTCTGGAAGCGCTGGCACATCAGCCTGTCGTCCTGGTTCCGGGATTATGTGTACATCCCGCTCGGCGGCAATCGCAAAGGCAAGGTGGCGACCTACCGAAACGTCTTTCTGACGATGGTGCTGTCGGGCCTCTGGCACGGAGCGGCGTGGACGTACGTGCTCTGGGGCGCGGTGCACGCTCTGGGCAACTTCGCCACACGGGAGCTGGAGCGAACCGCCTTTTATCTGCACAAAGTGCCGCGCGTCGTTAAGCTGTTGATCGTGCTGGTGTTCGTGACGTTTGCCTGGGCCTTCTTCCGGGCCGAGAGCATCGGTGCCGCCGGGACGGTGGTCGGCCGAACGTTCACGTCGGGCCTGGAGAATCCCTATGTCCCGCTCCTGGCCCTGGCCCTCATCGCGGCGGTCTGGGCCTATCAGTTCCTTTTTGCCTCCCGGTTGCGCTGGGTTCTCGAAACCGGGGCCGTTCGTGTGGGGCTGGTGATCGCCATGCTCGTCTACATGATCCTGACCGTCGGCGGTGAAGGGCAACAGTTCATCTACATGCAGTTCTGATTTGGGCCGGAACCACTTGAAACTTGACACTTCAAACTTGAAACCTGCGAATAACGACGATTTCGCGTGCTCGCACGTCGTGCGGCTGTCCGGTCGCCAGTGGCTGGTTGTCGCCGTCGTCTTGTTGGGTGTGATTGGACTGGGGCCGACCGTCTGGAGTTACTTCGAGGGATTTACGCCGGGCAGCGACTATCGCCTTCCGTATGAACTGAGCAGCGACTATTGGCTCTGGCGCCGCCATTGCGGCCAAGCCTGCGAGCAGGGGAAGATCCTCGTGGTCGGCGACTCGGTCATTTGGGGCCATTACGTGCCGCCGAACGAATCGCTCGCCCACTATCTCAGTGAATTCTCCGGCGGCGAGCGTTTCGCCAATCTCGGCCTCGACGGCACCCATCCGGCAGCCTTGGCGGGGCTACTGAAGTACTACGGTGCCGGCCTGTCGGGCCGAACGGTCGTTCTTCACTTCAATCCACTTTGGCTCAGCTCCCCCAAGCACGACCTGCAGACCGATAAGGAGTTCCGCTTCAATCATGCGGAGTTGGTGTCGCAGTTCGCGGTGAAGATCCCGTGCTACAAGGCCTTGACCGCCCAGCGGCTGCGGATCGTTGCCGGTCGCTCCTTGCCGTTCGCCAACTGGGTCTCGCATGTACGAACGGTCTACTACCAGGGCAAGGACCTCAAGACTTGGACGCTCGAACATCCCTTCGACTGTCCCGTGATGCCGGTGACGCGCGGCTTGCCCGAGCCGGGCGGCGTCCCGGAGCTCTCCGGCGGCACCTGGGTCGAGAAAGGCGCCAAGAAGCAGAGCCTCTCCTGGGTCACGCTCGACAGTTCCCTCCAGTGGCAGTTCTTCCGGCAGGCTATTGAGGGACTCCGCCGGCGCGGCAACAAGGTCTTTGTCCTCGTCGGCCCCTTCAACGAGCACATGCTCAGCGATACCGACGCAGCCACCTACAACCAGATCAAAACCCAAGCCGCCGCCTGGTTCCAGCAGAACGCCGTTCCGTATTTCGTGCCCGAGCCGCTGCCGGCGGCCCAGTACGTGGACGCCAGTCATCCCATCGGGGAAGGCTATGCGTTATTGGCGAAACAGCTTCTGGAGCAGCCGGCGTTCCAGGCATTGCTTGCGAACCAATAAGCGACACACCGGGAGGCAGGAGATTGAGATGAAATTTGAAATTCGAAATCCGAGACCGCCGGGAGGCGGAAATCCGAAGCACGAAATCCGACAACTCCGCCGCAGGCGGACGCCTGTTGCCCCGCGTCGTTCGGGCAATCCGAAACAGATTCAAATGTTCAAAGCTCAAAGTTCAAAACCGACCGCGCGACCGGCGTCAGCGTTTCGGTCATTTGTGCTTTGGATTTTGGATTTGTTTCGGATTTCGGATTTCGGATTTCGTGCTTCCGCGGTACTCCTGTGCAATCTCCTCTTCCTGTCCGTCGCCTGGTCTGGCGACCAGGCTCAATGGGGCCAGGCCTTCACGCGCAACATGGTCTCCGCCGAGACCGGAGTGGTGGACAACTTTGACCCGGCCACGGGCCAGAACATCAAGTGGGTGGTGCCGCTCGGCAGCCAGACGTGGTCCACCCCGGTGGTTGCCCAGGGCCGGGTGTTCATCGGGACAAACAACGACTCGCCCCGCGACCCGCGTCACAAGGGCGACCGGTCAGTGCTGCTATGCCTCGATGAGAAGGACGGCCACCTCTTGTGGCAGTTGGTCTGCCCCAAGCTCGGGTCCGACGTGTACCTGGACTGGCCCCGGGCGGGCATGTGCTCGCCGCCTACCGTGGAGGGCAACCGCGTCTACTTCATTACCAATCGCGGCGAGGCGGTCTGCCTCGACATCGAAGGCCAGGCCAACGGCAACGATGGGCCCTATCAGGACGAGGGTCGGCACATGACCGCCAACCGTCGCACGTCGCTGGTCGCTCGCGGCTCGACTCTGGTCCCGCAGGATGCCAACGACGAAGCGGGGACACTCGATGTCACCGGCCTCGATGCCGACATTATCTGGCTGTTTGACATTCCGAGGCAGGCGGGGACCTGGCCGCATGACGGTGCCCATGGCTCGATGCTGATCGACGGCGAGTTCCTCTACGTCAACACGAGCAATGGCGTGGACAACACACACAAGCGCATTCGCTGCCCGGATGGTCCCAGCCTCATCGTCTTGGACAAGAAGACCGGACGGCTGGTTGCCCGCGACTACGAAGGCATCGGCCCGCGTATCTTCCACTCGACGTGGTCGTGCCCCGCGCTCGGTGTCGTCAACGGCCGCAAGCTGATCTTCTTCTGCGGCGGCGACGGCGTGGTCTATGCCTTCGAGCCTGTAGGGGCGAATAATCATTCGCCCTCACAACAAGAGGGGGCGAAAGATGTTTCGCCCCTACGACGCGTGTGGCGTTTCGATTGCGATCCGACGGGTCCCAAAGAGAACGTCAGCCAATATCTCCGCAACCGCCAGGAAAGCCCCAGCAACGTCAAGAGCACGCCGGTCTTTCTCAATAATCGCCTGTACGTCACGGTCGGCGGCGACATCTGGTGGGGCAAGAACCAGGCGTGGCTCAAGTGCATCGATGTGACGAAGGAAGGCGATATCACCTCGACGGGCCTGATTTGGTCCTGCGACCTGAAGGAGCACAGTTGCTCGACGCCCTCGGTCCACGATGGTTTGGTCTACGTCGCCGATTGCGGCCGGCAAATCTCCTGCATTGACGCCGAGACCGGCAAGATCTGCTGGGCCCAGGACGCCAAGGGCGACATCTGGGCCTCGACACTGGTCGCCGACGGCAAGGTCTATATCGGCACGAATCGCGGAGACTTCTGGATCCTGGCCGCCAGCCGGGAAAAGAAGATCCTCAGCACGATCCGGCTGGACAGCGCTATCTCCAGCACCGCCATCGCCGCCAACGGCGTCGTCTACATCGCGACGATGACCAAGCTCTATGCCCTGCAAAAGCCACAGTAGTCCCGACGGTCCTTGTCACTCCTTCGGAACCCGCGGTCTAGTCGCGGGCTTTCAAGCGCAACACGGTGAGCGAGTAGGGCGGGAAGGTGTGCTGGAAGCTCGTACCGGCGCCCTTGAGCGAGGACGTGACCGGGGCCACCTTCTTCGGCTCGGCGAGGGAGTTCTCGTCGGTGAGCTTCGCGCCGGCTAACACGATCATTGTGCCTTGGCGTGCGACCTGCTTGATGCCCTCGATCTTCACGTCCGCCGCGGTGGGCCGTGGCGCGTTGCTGACGACCTTCAGGATAATCTCGCCCGATTTCTGGTCGCGACTTGCCGTCACGTACAGGCCGGGCTGCTTGCTCGTTGCCGGTGGCTGGCCGGTGACCTCGACCGGCAGGACCACGTCGCCCCGGTTGAGGCTGAACAACTGTTGGACGTAGTAGCTCGGCGTGCCGTAGGACTGGAGGTTGTCGCACCAGATCAGGTCCGGCCGCCATTGCCAGCGCTCCTCGTGGGCGAAGAGCGGCGCGTAGGAGGACATGACCACCACGTCGGCGTTGCGCTCCAGACCGGTCATGTAGGCTGCCTCGGAGAGGGCGCACTGCCAGTTGTTGCGATTCTCCGGGCTGACCGTCTTGACACTCTGGGCGGCGTATTCGCCCATGAAGACCTTGGGACCGTTGCGGTCATACTTATCGTAGCGGCCCGCGTTGTCGAAGAACCATTCCGGATTGGCATAGCAGTGCTCGTCCACGATGTCCGCCTTCAGCTCGCGCAGCTTGGGCCACAGGAAATGGAACCGCTCATCATCGGGTGAAGGGCCGGCGCTGGAGACCAGTTTGATCTCTGAGTGCTTCTCTTTGAGGACCTTGGCGAATCGCTCATAGCGCTCGATATACTGCGGGCCCCATTGCTCGTTGCCGACGCCGAGGAGCTTGAGGTTGAAGGGCTTGGGATGGCCCATTTCCGCCCGCTTGGCGCCCCAGGTGCTCGTGGCGGGACCATTGGCGAACTCGATCAGGTCGAGAGCATCCTGGAGGTAGGGGTCGAGTTGATCGAGCGGCACCAACTCGCCCGAGTTGAACTGGCAGGCCATGCCGCAGTTGAGGATCGGCAGTGGCTCGGCCCCGATGTCCTCGCACAGCAGGAAGTACTCGTAGAAACCCAGGCCGAAAGACTGGAAGTAATCCGGGGCAGGGCGGTGCTTGAACTCGTCGTTCCAGCGGTTGATGATCAGCTTGCGCGTTTCCGCCTTGCCGATGGTATTCTTCCACTGGTATCGGGTGCTGAGGTAGCGGCCCTCGACGATGCAGCCGCCGGGGAAGCGGACGAAGCCGGGCTTCAGGTCGGCCAGCCATTGCACGAGGTCGGCCCGCAGCCCGTTCGGGCGTTTCTTCCAGGTCTTCTGTGGAAACAGCGAGACCATGTCGAGGTCCACAGTGCCGGGAGTCTCCAGAAGGACCTGCAACCGGGCTTTGGCCTCGGTGGCCGTGGGACGCAGCTTGCCTGTCTCCTTTGTCCATTGTGACCGGACGGCCTTGAGCGTCGTGTGCGCCAGGACTTGGCCGCTGTCCGCCACGAGCTCGATACACAGGCGGGCTTTCTCGTCGCCCCGGACAAAGGCGGAGAAGAGGTAGTCCTCGCCTTTGCGCACACCGATGCCGCTGAACCCGGCGTTGGCGACGCCGTAGCCGTTGCCGGCCTCTTGCAGCTTGAGGCGGAGATAGTGCGGATTCGTGGCGTTGAAGGGGTCTTGATCCAGGATTTGGATGGAGCCGGCCGTGGCGCCCTTCTTGACCTCACTCCAACCCATCAGGGCCTCGGGGAACTCGAAGGAGCGGTTCTTGACCAGTTCGGCGTAGAGGCCGCCGTCGGCGCCGAAGTTGATGTCTTCGAAGAAGACGCCGTACATCGTCGGGCTGATCCTCGTGCCGGGCCGGTCCGCTCGGGCCACCAACTGGACCCCGGATTCGGCGCCGAAGCCTGCGGAACAGAGGAGGACGCCCATCAGGGCAGCTACGCAGCCATGCACCACCGTTTGTCTCATAATAACCTCCTAAGGCAATTTGTCCCTCTCTTGTACCCCGGGAGAGCCGCGCCCGCAAGATGCTGGACAATCCATGGAAAAAAGCGGATATCAGGGTACCATAGAGTGCCGAAATATGATAGACTTTGATCCTTTGCCGCAGGTCTATTTCAAAGGGTGTGACATGAGAAGGCGTTGGTGCCGCGTGGTGGGGTTGGGGTGTCTGCTGCTCGTGGGGAGGGTCTGGGGTGCGCAGCCGGATGAAGTCCGGACGATTCTGGGTCGGTGCGTGATCGCCAATACCCAGCCGCGCCTGGCGACCGCGGTCTCGGCATTTGAGACGATGAACTACTTCCCCGCCTTGGGCAACGGCAATCTGATGGTGACGCTCTCGGGCACGCCCGAGCGTTTGACGTTTCATCTGGGCAAGACCGATTTCTGGCGGGACAAGTGCCGCGACAAGAAGTGGTGGCAGAGCGGCAACGTCCTGGCGGGCTATGTGAATGTGCTCCTGCCGGACCTGGCGGGGGCCACGTTCCAGCAATCCGTGGACCTGTACCGCGCCGAGGCCAGCACAGTGCTGACCAAGGCGGAGAAGGTCGTCGCGCTGCGCTCGGTGGTGCCGCATGAGTCGGAGAATCTGCTCGTCAACGTGATCGAGAATCGGGGCAAGCAGGCGATTGCCCTGCGGATCGAGACGTGCGCCGATCAGTTCGCCAACCGCGCCGAGCCCTTCGAAGTTGCCGCCGGGATCGAGGAAAAAGACCCGGCCATTGCCTGGACCACGCGCAAGACCCACGTCCCGCCCGATTATAACGACTTCGGCAGTTGCGAGTTCCGCATGTGGGCGGCGGTGGTGACGCGGCTCTTCGATGCCCAGTGCCAGACCCAGATCGACAATACGGTCAACTACGACGGCAACGATCTCCAGGTGAAGTCGGCGCAGTTGTTCACGCTGGAGCCCGGCCGGAGTCTCCTGGTGGTCACGAAGGTCCACAGCACCGGCATCCCGATCACGATGAATCCCGCCGATCCCCGGCCCGCGGCGCTGGAAGCTGTGAAGGTTCTCTCCCGTGAGCAGGTGCAGGAGCAGATTCAGAAGCATCAGACCTGGTGGGACGGTTACTGGCACAAGTCCTACGTCCGGCTGGACGCCGAGCCGGTCATCGAGTGGACGTATTACGGCTGCCTGTACGTCCTGGGCTGTTGCACCCGCGTGGGCAAGTATCCCGTGGGATGCAACGGGTTCCCCGTCAATGATGAGGTCCCCTGGGGCGGCGACTATCACTGGAACTACAACAACGAGGCCCTCTACTATGGGGCATACTCGGCGAACCGGATCGAGCAGTCGGAGCCGTACGATCGCACGGTGCTGGAGGCGAACACCTTCGGCCGTTTCCAGGCGAAGGCCGGAAAGGTGGCCGGCACGCTTTTCTTCATGGCCACCGCGCCGGGCCATTTGAACGAGGCGATCATCCTCGGCCAGAAGACCCATGCGGTCGAGGCGTCGCTGAACCTGATCGAGCGGTACTACCTGACGTATGACTTGGAGTGGGCCAAGTCGATGTATCCGTTCTTCAAGGACGTGGCGGCCTATTGGGACCAGGACCTGGAGAAGAACAAAGAGACCCGGCCCAACGGCACGCCCCGGTACGTGATCGTGGACAGCAAGCCCATGGAGGGCCCGACGGTCGATACTTACAATGGCATCACGGGCCTGGCCTTCCTGCGGCGATTTTATCGGGGCATGATCGATCTGACCCAGGACCTGACCGCCAGCGGGTATAACACCGGGTATACGGAGAAGGACATCGCCCGCTGGAAGGACTTCCTCGCGAATCTGGCCGAGTATCCCATGAGCTACGCCTACGGCCGCCGGGTCTTCGCGTGGGGCGAGGTGACATTGAATCCCTTGCTGACGGAGCAGGATTGGGTCCTGTATCCGGTCTTTCCAGGCGAGCAGGTGGGCTTGGGTTCCGACCCGCGGCTGCTGGCCGTGGCGCGGAACACGCTGGCGATCAAGCCCCAGTATTACGTCGAGTGGCTGAACAACCCGCCGCAGATCTTTTCCATTGCGGCCCGTCTCGCCGGCCATCCGCCGGAGGTGATCGAGCGGTGCCGGGCCTACTTCTCCAAGATCGGCGTGAACAACTTCCGCAGTGGCGGCGGCAATGTCGAGGGGGCCGGCGTGGCGGAAGGCATCAACGCCATGCTTTTGCAGAGCCATGAAGGCTTCCTGCGTCTGTTCCCCTGTTGGCACCACCCGGAGGCGAAGTTTGTCACGGTCCGTGCGGCCGGAGCATTTCTGGTTTCGGCCGAGATCAAGGGCGGCGTGTGCCAGCCGATTACCATTGTGAGCGAGAAGGGCAGGCCATGCAGCGTGCTCAACCCGTGGCCCGGCAAGACGGTGGTCGTCCAGGACACCGCCGGTGGTCCGATCAATATGACGGTCGCGGACAGGCCCTTTGGGCAGGTTTGCACGTTCGCGACGCAAGCCGGTAAGACGTATACCGTTACGCCCAAGGACGGATTGCCGGCGCCGATCGCCTACTGGAATGCGGCCCTGTATAAACCGGTCACGGCGTCGAGCAACTTCAAGCCGGACAAGGAAAAAGACAATTGGGACGTGGCCAAGCTGACGGATGGCGTGCGCATCAATACCCGCGTCGGGCATCGCGGCTGGACCAGCGCTCTCTACGACGACGCCAAGCACACGGAGTGGGTGCAAGTGGATCTGGGGCAGGCCGTCAGTGCCAAGGCGATCCAGTTGTGGCCTCTGGACCACGGCGACGCCTGGCAGAATACGCACTGCTCCGAGCCATTCGTCGAATCGACCGAGGTTGACCAGTCGTACGACGGCTTCCCGTTGGATTTTCACATCCTTGTCTCGCAGGACGGCAAAACCTGGGACGAGCTCGCCAAGATGAACAGCTTTCGCCGGCCGGCGGTCGGCCCGGACGATTCCGACCGCAAGACCAGGGACGTGACCGGCCCGGAGCGTTTCGAGTTCGAGCCGCGCTCGTTCCGCTACGTGAAGATCGAGTCGACGCGCCTGCGCAAGACGCGCTATTTTGGCAAATACGCCGTGCAACTGGCGGAAGTCGAAGTCGTCCGCGCGGACGCCACGCCGTGAGACAGATCCTATGAGGTCTGATCGTTTTGTGATGCAGCCGGCCACCGCGGCGGACGCGGCCGAGATTCTCTGCCTCCTGGAAGAAAATGTCTTTCCTGGCAACGTCTCGCTGATCCACACGCGCCGGCCCGATGCCTACCGGTCTTTCATGGCCGAGGGCAAGGAGGCTCACCTGCTGGTCTGCCGGGATACCCAAGAGGGCCGCATAGCCGGCCTGGGCGCGCATACGGTCCACGAGTGCTTCATCGATCATCGCCCCGAGAAGGTCGTGTATCTGTTCGGCCTGCGCTTCCGCCGGGAGTACCTGGCGAAACGAGTACTCCTGTCCCTGCCCGGTGCGTATCGACCGATCATCGAGCAATTTCGTGCGCAAGGGGTCCGCTACTTCCTTACGGCGATTCTCAAGGACAACCTCCCGGCCCAGCGCCTGCTGACCAAAGAACGACCGCACATGCCCAGGTACACCTTCCTCTGCCCGTATCACACCCTGACGTTCCTCACCTGTCGGGGTGCCCTTTCGCTGCCGAATTCCTGCGTGTTCCGCCGGGCCACGCCGGAGGATCGCGTGGCGCTCGAGGACTTCTTGGTGGTCGAGGGAGGACGCAGCGACTTCTTCCCTTCCCGGATTGGGGACTTGTTCGGCCGACATCCGGAGTTGTCCTGGGAGTCCTTCTATCTCCTGACGGACCGGCAGGGGAGCATCCTGGCCTGCGGCGCCCCGTGGGATCAGGTTTCGTACAAACAGTACATCGTCGCCGGATACGGGGGCAAGCTGCGCTGGCTCTATCTCGTCTCACCTCTTCTGCGCCCTTTCGGCTACCCGCCGATGCCTAAGCCCTCGACGATCCTGCGGTTCTTTCTCCTGGCCTTCTGGTGCGTCAAGGATAACCGCGCGGAATACCTCAAATGGTTCCTGGACAGCCTCGCCCGCGCGGCCAGGGACTATCCGTACTTCGTCGTGGGTGTCCCGGAGGCGCATCCCCTGGGGCCCGCGTTGACCGAATGGAGATTCCTTGGCTACGACAGCCATATCTACCTGGTGGGCGATCACGTCACGCCCGACGACGCGGCCCGCTTGAGAAAGTCCCCGTATCTGGAGTGCGGGTGGTTGTGATGCCGGCCCAGCGGCGGGATAGTTCCTCTTGCCTGGTGAAGGTGCCGGCGCGAGCGGTCAAGCGCGCTGGACCAGGGAAACCACCGTGGCGTATTTGCGGTGCCCGGGCTTCCTGGGAATATCCTCCGTGGTCTCCAACTCGACATTCACCTGGTCTTTCAGGATCGCGCCGAACCGATCGAGGATGGTCCGCCCAATGTCCCCGCCCGGCGCGAAGGACACGCCTTCGGCCTCTGGCGTCCGATCTTTTACCAGTAACACCCGAATATGATCCGGCCGCTCCTGCCGGATCTGGAACTTGTTCAAGTGCGGGATATCCTCCAGCGCCAGCGTCAGGCGGTAAGGATGCACGGTCTGCCCGTTCGGCAAGACCACCGAGTCCGCCATCCGGCCCTCCAGCCGCGCCAACAGAGGCAGCGGCCTGCCGCAGGAGCACAGGCCCTTTTTGCGGACCGCGTAGTCGCCGAGGCCGCCGTACCGGATCAGCGGTGTCGTCCGGTTGAAGAGGTCGGTGACTACGACTCGGCCGGCTTCCCCGTCGGCGACTTCCTCGCCTTCCGGATCGAGCAGCTCGACCACGACCTTCCACGTAAAGACATGCAGCCCCTCACGCTGGGGACATTCACAGGCGATGAAACCGAACTCGATCGCGGCGTAGGAATCCAGCAGGTCTGTCCCGAAGGTTTCCTTGACCAGGGCCCGGAGATGGGGATCGGTGACCTCGCCGGTGGTGAAGATGAGCTGGGGCCGATGCATCTGGATGCCGCCTTCCCGTGCGGCGATGCACACGTTGCGGAGGACGCTAGTGCCGTTTCCAGTAACTCAGTTTCGTGACTTGTCACAAGCCCTCAGCCGGTCTTCTTGGCCTCCCAACAGTACGTCTCCCAATCCAGGATCTCCAGG
>Ga0315289_10003064_pt1 | contig 25402 bp, 22 predicted proteins | sample YL17G11_40_MG_FD_203452 | JGI IMG/M metagenome (GOLD analysis project Ga0315289, IMG submission 203452) | Sediment microbial communities from Yellowstone Lake, YNP, Wyoming, USA - YL17G11_40 | ecosystem: Environmental > Aquatic > Freshwater > Lake > Sediment | place: USA: Wyoming | collected...
CTCCTTTAACCATTTAAGTTGTTTTCCAATACCCAAGCCTAACATAGGGATTTTATAATTTTTGATACCCGGTAATAAAAATTTCCTGTAGTTATTTCCAGCCAGAAATACGAACTCATCTTTGTTTAAATCAACAACTTTTTGCAGTTGACTTAATACAGAATTTGCCCACTCTTTGATTTCATAGGAACGCATCTTGTTTAAATTTTTATCATATGGTTCTACTTCTTCATCAAGTTTTAACAATCCATATTTTGCAGAAAGAATAAAAATTTTGTCAGGATTTAAAGATTTGGCGTATTGTAAATTTTTCTGGAAAAGTGCGCTTATATACAAATCTTGAGCTTTGGTTTTTTTATTTATTTTTTTGCTAGCACATGATATCAATATTATTTTTTTCATAGTATTCCTCTATGCTGGGCATTGCATATAACTTAAAATAACCGAATTACTTCGTTTAAATTAGTGTTATGGGGTCTGTTATGGGGTCAGATCTTGTAATATCACTTTTCATCTTCACACTCAACTTTTTTAATCGCTCTGCTCACGGTAGAATAATGCACGCCAATATATTCTGCTATCTCTTTTAAGGTATAGCCATACTGTAGGTGAGCCTCATACATTGCGTGGTTTTTTGACTTCTGGTCCTTACCTTTAAAAATCTCCTTTAAGGCTGGCCTGGTTAGATAGCGCTCTTCTCTGGTTATCTCCTTTAATTTTTCTTTACCTCTCAGCAAGGGTTTTATCTCCTCGATAAAATTATCTTGACCAAGAAACAATTGTCCTTTTATTGCCTTTAAGGGTGATCCTGCTTTTATCCCGGAACAGAGAAACATCTGATTAAGTACTCCATTTCCAGTCTCCTTAAGTCTTTTACTATTTTTGCCCTTACCGGGTTTAACACCACATACCGACAAAGGGTAAGCAAATAGTGATCCTTATCCACCAGAATCGCTTGGTATCTGCCCAAAATGTCAAGGAGACGGTTCTTTTGACAGCTTCCTAACCATTTCTCGATTTATTGGCATATGTAGAAAAGTTAAAAAGGTTTCAATCCCCTATTCATCGGGTCTTACTTTTTAACGAAGAAAGAACACGAGGAAGGCAAAGATAAAATTAGACCTTAGTTTCAATCCCCTATTTACCGGGTCTTACTTTTTAAATTAAAAAGACAAAAGGGATAAATGTTACTACTAATTATGAGTTTCAATCCCCTATTTACCGGGTCTTACTTTTTAACTACTAACGTGTAAAACGTTTACACTAATAAATTTAAAGTTTCAATCCCCTATTCACCGGGTCTTACTTTTTAACTTGATTATTTAGTCTATGAAGTAAAAATCAGAATCAATAAGTTTCAATCCCCTATTCACCGGGTCTTACTTTTTAACAATATAGTGCCTGCTTGTAGAAGTTGTAATTCAAAGAAGTTTCAATCCCCTATTCACCGGGTCTTACTTTCTAACCCAAGAAAAGTAGTCGGTCAATGCACCATACCGCAATAGTTTCAATCCCCTATTCACCGGGTCTTACTTTCTAACGAGATGATTAAGTGAATACGAAGGAAGCGATAGAGTTTTTGTTTCAATCCCCTATTAACCGGGTCTTACTTTCTAACAGGATTTACATTTTGATTTTTGGAATTTAGATATCTACTTGTTTCAATCCCCTATTCACCGGGTCTTACTTTCTAACGCTCTTGTAATGGCAATTTTTCAGATGGTTGTTTTGGCTACGTTTCAATCCCCTATTCACCGGGTCTTACTTTTTAACGATACTAATGTGTTAATTGCCTGTGATATGTCTAGTTCGATGTTTCAATCCTCTATTCATCGGGTCTTACTTTCTAACTATATTACTTAAAAACTGCCATTGATACTCAGGGAGAAATGTTTCAATCCCCTATTTATCGGGTCTTACTTTCTAACTCCAGCAAGGCGAGAAGTATCGGCAAATGTGGGAAGAGTTTCAATCCCCTATTTATCGGGTCTTACTTTCTAACTTACAATGAAACTTCTTGATTACTTAGTATTATTATTAGGGTTTCAATCCCCTATTCACTGGGTCTTACTTTCTAATGATACAGATTACTTGATTACCATAGTAGATTGTCATATGTTTCAATCCCCTATTAACCGGGTCTTACTTTCTAACAGGTTGGAAAATTGATTTATGTTTTGACACTCACCGGGAGGCGTCTCAATCCCCTATTCATCGGGTCTTACTTTCTAACCTAAATACAGCGTAACCATTAGAATATTTTAACCTTTGGGAACCTAACATTTTTCTTCAATAATTCATCATTATCCACGGCTATTTTTACATAGTCATCCACTATATTTCTCAGGGATTGGTATTGCTCTTTATTTATGGGGCCAAATCCATGAGCTAAAATAGAATTATTTCTAATAATTAATAATTTTCTTATCTTACTATCTTTCTCATTATATTCACTGATAAATTTTTTCCCTAACTCATCGTTTAAGTCTTTCAATAAGTCATAAGCCTGATAGAGCGAAATATTAATTTTACCGTCTTTATTTTTTAGCTTATTATACTTTAATTGTACTTCCACAGGCAGTTGATTTATTTCCAGGCATTCAGTCTTAATTTGGTGATATTTATTAAACAGCTGATATTGAGCCAAATATTCCATAAGGCGATAAAGGCGCGCAACAGCATCATCAAACTTTCCTTCCTCTGCTCTTCTGGAAGCATTTTCTAAAAGATCTACCACTCTTTCAGGGGAATAATTATTTTCTTGTTCTTGATAAAGAATCTGCTTATTTTTTTCAATTACGCCTTTTATGCCCCATTCCAAAAGATATTTTGTATATGCTGATCCGGTGGTTAAGTCTTTTAAAATTTGAAAAGCATTCGGTTGATTAAACTTTTCCCAGAAAGAATATGCTTGCGCAAGTTTTTCAAGTGTATCTGCTTTTTGTAAATATTCAACATCAGAAAGTAAATTTTTAGCTTGGGAAATTAAATCGAAACAAGTGTCAAATTGATATTTATTAAATAAATAAATAGAATCTTTAAATATAGAATTAAAAAATATTCTATTCGGAGTCTGAATTATTATTACTTCTTCGCCAGATATAACTCTTCCTTCGTGATTTCTCCTTCCGGTAATATAACTCAAGTTAATTCCCTGCAAATTTAAACCAGCTAATACTATACCCACTGACATAGCTTTAGTACCCGAAGTAAAATCAATAATAATATCCTCAGGTAAAAATCCTTTGGTTAATAACTCTTTCAAAAAAGCAACGCATTCAATTTCTATTTGTTCTACATTGTTTTCATCACTTAATAATCTTTCTTGAGAAGTTCGTTTATGCACCGCTATATTCTCCCGGATAAAGGGCATAGTTTTTTCCTGAGAAATTTTGCTAACGATAAAAATGACACTATCAGGGTTTTGCTGTTTTATAGAAAGACAAATTGCCTTAGCAATATCTGCCCCCTCTTTGCCAGTCCCCACGCTTATGACCATCGCTTTAGACATTAGAAACCTCCTCATAAGTTATTTTTAACCAACCTAAGGGGTATTTCATTTCACCAATATTTTTGGTCTTACCCCAGCTCTTACCTTCGGGAACCTTTGGATCTCTATATTTATCTAAGGTAACATTTTCCACCCCTGAAAAACGCCCTAATCGGACTAAGAAAGAATTATTCTCAAATGCCTGCAGGCATAGGTCATGAGATATTTTTTCGAGAGAAGTTCTCTGATAGAAATCTTTATCTTCATCAGCCATTTTGCTCTGATAAAAAGAATTACAAAATTTTTTTATTGATTCAATATCTATTATGGTTTTTAAAAAGTGAGTCTTTTGTAAATTATTATCTATAATTAATTCAGTTTCAAATTCAATATTTTTTCCAGAAATATAGGAATAGGTCACTTCATTTAACATTTGAATTTTTAAAGATATTAATTTACCGAATTCATCCTTACTTACATTCACAATTTTTAAGATAACTGTACTATCTAAGGTCAAAAAGCCATCGCTTATCTTTATTGCCCGAAAAGGGTCTTTTTTGGGGTCAAGGAAACCCTTATCATTTTGGCAATTTAATACCTCTGCCTCAATATTTCTAATATTTTTAATATCATTTTTTTTCTTTGCCAATTCACTAATAATAGCAGTCCTAATTGCACCCTTTATGGTACTTCCAGGGATATAGGGGAGGTTATTAACTTTAGACCGGATAAAAGGATTAATAAGTAATTGATTTTCAATATGGTTAATATTTTCCTGATAAACTTTATTCACTTCTGTGCTTACATCACAGAAAAAATCCACGGCGTATTTCTCAGCATCCCAATTTTCAATTATAAACTTTCTAATTTCATTCACATTATTTTTAGAAACTAATAGATCAAATTTTTCCTTATCTTTAGGATCAAGATTTAATAAGAAATTCTCTAAAGATATTTTATAAAATTTATTTTCTTTAATAATATAATCAAAAGGTTCTATTTCTGAACCAGTTCCAATATGAATAGGTGAAAGAATTCTGCATTTTAATTTATATTTTTTCATATATTTATTACTCCATCCTGATTTTTAAGGGAAAAGCATAGCCATAGTGTTTTATCTTCTCGCTTCTATGAATATTTTGAAGTAATCTTCCATAATAAAATTTAGGGTCATCATCTTTTGAGACATAGAAAGTTGAACCAGCCTTAAACATGATAAGGGGTTTTTTAAAAGGATGTAAGTCTTTTCCATCAAAACCTGATTTGGCAAAATCGCCGCCAAGTTTACCGTATTTGGTGATAATTTCGTAATATCCATTGATTGGATCATTGTTTTTCGGGACAAAGGAAGATAAGCTCATAAATCCATTGCTATCTGCTGGCTCACCAAAGTCGTGTTCTTCAAATTTCACCAATTCAAGAAACCCAAGATTACCCTTACCAATCGATTTATCTTTGCCATATCCATTTTTGGCAATAAATTGAAATATCTTTTGTAATTCGGCCAGAGTAAAACTCTCATTTCTAAGGTAGATTTCTATCTTTGAATGAGGATAATAATAGGTTTCAATTTCACTAAATAACCCTCCCGTCCCCTTAACTCTTCCAGCATTTCTATTTATCGTATTGTGCATTACCAGTTCACTGGTTTTATCTAAAGAAATACTCTCGCATCTTTGGGTGGAATCTGGATTAAGTCTTGGACATTCTTCTATTATATTATTTAGATCACAAGGTTTTTTTCTGAACCAGAACGGACAATAGGCTCCTTCGAAGACTTTTTTATACAATTCAAAATAAGTAAGGTTTCCTTTTAGTTCTCTAAAGATATCCCAACTAAGATGTGATTGCTTTTTTAATTCCTTAAGAGCTACAAGGCATCTAATTTTGTTTTTGGTATCTTTACTAAAATAGTCATCGGTAAGAGTTTCAGTATCTTTTTCTGAAAGAGGTTTTAGAATAGGCCTTGGTAAAAAACCTTGTGGAAAACCATTACTGATAAGTATAAGGGAAGAATTAATTTCTAAATTGTCAAGAAATTCTTCCAATTTTTCTTCCCCTTCCAGGTATTTTAAGGCCCAGGAAAAATGTCCAAAAATAGTATCTGCCTGAAAAGGAGTAATCATAGGAGATTTTATTTCCATGGTTAACCTATAAGATTTAAGATTCATCTTGTACCTCTCCTATATCAAAAAGATCTATATCTTCCGCTGATTCATCTTTTATTTTCAACTCTATAAAAGCAATTTTCCCAGAACCTCTGCTACCAGAGCCACCCAATGCATCCTGTTGTAAATATCGAAGACCATCAATAACATGCTTAAACAACTCTTCATCAGTTTTACCCTTATCTCCCATATCAAAAACACGATAGAGGATTTCAAAATCAAACTCCACTCCCGCGGAAACTCTCTCTAAAGGCCGGGGAGTGGCTTTGGCAGATATACGATTGATAGAATTCTCATATTTTACCTCAGTAAGAGATATCCCCTCTTTATGTATTTTATCCTTGTATTCAGAAGTAAGCTCAGCATCTCTTACCAACACTCTGGTTGGACCGAGTTTCGCATCATCTGAACTTGTGCCAAATATTCTACAAATTGGACAAGTAATATCATTACACCATTTATGTAGTCCTCCATCAGGATCAATTTTTCCTAATTTCCATTCCAGGAGAGAACGCATTTTTCCTTTCAGGGAAGAGCCAGGAATATAAGGTTCGTTGGTCATAGGATTTTTAATTATGGGATTATCTATTCCCCCAATCTCAATAACATCAACACTTCCCCCTATATGTAAGCCTGTTTTAACCAGGATCTTTCCGGTAATTTTTTTATATTTAATTAACCTCATGATTATCTTCCTCCTTCTCCATAAAAGTAACCTACTACCGCCTCAAAAGTGATGGCAAATGCCTTATAATCCTGTTTATCCTCAATATGGTCTACCATTTCATCTAAAAATATTTTAAATTCATCAGGAATTTTTTTATTTCCCCCTCTTGTTGGACAAGAATAGGCAGCTTTTGATTTTAACATCTTGATCAAAGGTTTTATCTGTTCAAATCCCTTTGCCTCAATCTTGGTCTCAAGCGCCTTTACTTCCCCATAAAATTTTCTAAGCTGGGCTGTTGATAGAGGTGGATTTCTATCATACCCGGTAGGTCTGCTTGGCTGAATAAACTTTTTTGCCCAGTCCTTTGCCTGCTGGGTAAGCAGACTTTCTTTAAGAATCGTTTTTTTGTCATCTCCATAAAAATAATTTTCCATTTTTACCCCCTTTTCATAACTTTCTATTTTTATATAAAACCCAAAATAAAGGAATCTTCAAATTTTTCATAAGACCTTCATTGATCTTTTCAAAATCGAATAATTCAGCGAAGGTGTCTGCCTCATTACGATTGATAATTTTACTTTTATCTTTCTTGTCCCTTTTAATAATATTTCTGCCCACATCATAAGCCATTTGTGAATAAAATTTTAAACCTTGGTTATAGGCCATTTTAGAATGAAATTTTAAATCCTCTGTTTTATTTTCTTCAGCATAAAGAAGAAAAGTTTTATGGTATTGCAAGAGCCTGTAAATAAATGCTCTGGTTACTCCTGAGCTTTCATCGTTTAACTGATCATCCAGAAATTTTGAAAATTCTTGTAACTTATCATACTTATCCCATTCAATGGTAGTATCAAAAAAAGTAAACCTATCTCTGCCTTTGCTCTTTGAGGATTCAAGAGCATTATCCGCTATTTCGGCCGCTTTCCTAATGGGAAAATTTGATTTTGCAGTTATTAAACCCGAAGATAAAGTAATGTCTGAATTATGGCAGGTAAATTCTTTGAAATCTTCGTATAAGCTTTTAGAAAATTTTATCATCGTTTCCCAATCGCCGATCATTAAAAGGTCATCTCCTCCAGCATATATGGTATAGATATTTTTATAATCTTTTTTTAATTTTTCATTCAGATAACCGGCAAAAAATAAGTTTAATTCCCGGCTCAAAGTTGAATATCTTGAAATAGATAAACTTCTGCCTAAGCCAATGGCAAAAATAAATCCTAATTTATCTACATCTGCTTTTAATATTCCGAGCATAGGAGTACCTATTCTTTTCTCTTTATTTATTCCTTCTAGGGCCATACATTGAAATGTTTTAGAGATACCAATATTCCCCCGAATTTCACAGCTATCTTTATCCTTACAGAATAGGCATAATTCTTCAAATTCCTTTAATGAATTCCAGATAGGAACATAATTTGCAAGGTATTTTACACCACAATTATCTTTAGATCCTTCGGAGGGATACATTTTCTCTATAAGATAATAATCTTTTGTTTCCGGTTTATTTATTTTTGGTAAAAACGAAAGATAATATTTATTATCAAAAAAAGAGATAAATTTATTATTTTCGGGTTTTTGTTTTGAATAAGCTAATATATTCTGGTTAATAAGCCATCTCCCGATATTCTCCTGCTCATTACAGAAGTTACATAATCTCCGCTCACTATCATTTTCATTAGAAATCCTTGAAGCAGGCTGCTTCCCGCAATTATGGCATACTCCTTTTTCATACTTATATAAATTATTTAAAATAAAACTATTTTCATCCCATTGACCATCTTTGACCAGGACTTCCTGTAACCTATTATGTTTTTTGGTTTCAATTTTTTCCTGTAATCGAGATAATATTAGGGGAAACCTTTCCACTTGAAAATCTGCTCCGGATATTCCTAATTCCCAAGTAATATTTAAAGCTAATTCTCCCGCAAAAGATAGACGGAACCAATCACTTATCTTTTGATAAGTTTCTCCCAACTTTTCTTTAGTAAATTTAGTGTTGGGAACCAGTAAGACAAAACGACCTCCTGCATCTATTATTTTACCTACTAAAGGAAGGCCTATCTCTTGAAGCAGGTAGTGGGTACTAACATTGGCAAGCTGGCTAATATAAAATGAGCGAGCCCGCAAGATTTTACTTGCTCCTTTCATATTAGAATGAGAAAGATCAAAGATATATTTTTGAATCCCGCTTAAATCTCCTCCGACCAGAAGAAATTTTTTGGTCTCTCTATCTTTGATGGTGATCTCATTGAGACTATCATTTTGTCGATGGAACTCATATAAACAAGACGAAATAGCGGCAGTGGTTTTTAAATGATCAAAAAGCGATATATCTGGTAAATCAATGGTTGAGCTGGGGATGCACCAGGTGTATTTTTCTAATAAAAATAATAAAGAACTAATAAAAATATCAAAATTGCCTTCAGGTAATTTATCAAATTCCTGTAAAAATTCTTGCCAAAGTTTCCCATAATTTTTAACCAGATATTCTCCTTCAGAAGGATATAAATCTTCTTTGCTTTTAGGAAATATTCCAATCTTAGTGGGTTCCATAGCATTTAATTCATATCTATATTTATTTGAGGTATTCGGGTTATCGCTCAAATTTACTTTTTCAAAGATGGAATTCAATCTAGTCTTTTTATAACCATTATTGCCGGTAATCTCATCCTCTACATCTTTTTGAAGCCTATCCATTCCTGAAGATAAACAGTCTGCTTCGTGAATTATCATTTGCAAAGGAGTTTCAGTTCTATGATGATAACTTGCAAGATTAGCGATATTGTCTTTTTGTTCGTTTATCTGATAAAATTGGGGATATTTGCTCGAGTGATAGTATTGTTCAAAAAACTCATTTGTCCATAATACATGCTGATGAGAATACCTCCCTTGATACACAGGACAAATTGTTCTTTCCATATTTTTGGATTGCGCGCTTAATGATACTTCTGCTCTTTGCATAAATTTTCCAATATCATGTAAAAGAGCTGCAAGGACTATGGCTTCTTTAACTATCATTTAACCCTCTCCTATCATTAAATATTTTTAATTTTTAAATTATTTCTAATTATTTTTATTCTTCATCTTTCTTTATTTATAATATTTTATATTTACCTAATCCAAAACTTGTCCCTCTACCTATATGGACATATTCTCCTAAAATCACCAAAGGTAAAAAATCTTTTATTATCTGAGAATTTTCTGCATCCACAAAATTAATTTTACCTTTAAATCCACCCAACCTCATTTTAGAATCTTGTCTAGCAGAATATCTAGTCCAATCATACCAATGTAATTCTGATTTGTTTACTTTTATGTTTTTTGCCTTATCAATAAGATTTCTATAATCTAAATCTAACTGTTCCTTAGAATGAAAATAAGAAAGTGCCGAAATTCTTCGAAGAAGATTTTTTATAAATATATAAAATTCTATGGTTGATATTAATTTACCATTATATTTAATTCTTGTAGGGGTGATGAATTCTATAGTAAGATTATTATTATCAAGATGATTGTCTGCTTTTGCAAATATTTCCTCTCCGGTTAAAATAACATAATTATTGTGAAAGGTTTTGTTTTCTCCATCATAAATTATATGATTAACTTTTCTATTTACTTTATCTATTTTATTATCGGTTTTGCTCATTTTTATTTCGTTATTATTGCAATTTTTTACGGTTTTCAAAAAATATTTTCCTCTACCTTTTCCAATACCATTTTCCCCCATTTCCTTAAAAGTAAAAATAATATAAGGAAGATAGTTAATCGCTTTATTGATCAGTGTTAAATTAAATGAAATAGTTTCACCTTTATTATATATTTCTTTGTTTTCTAAGGGAGGATCGATAATGAAGGGATGAGGAACATAAGAATTCTTTTTTTGATATTCTGAATTTTTTGGAAGAGGAGTTTCAAAAATATAAGAATAAATACATTTTTCTTTTAAAAAACATCCTATACAATCTGATTTTTTATTTATGCAAACAACTCTACGAAAAACATTGCCAAATGCCCCTCGAAAAGTTGAACCTTTATATTGAGGTAAAATTATTTCTTCAAGTGGATTAAGGGTAATTATAAATTTACTTATTTTAAAATTTTCAAACATGAGATTTTTCTCCACAAAATAAATATAAAATTCATATGTCAGGGGGATAGTTGTTTGTCGCGCTTTCTTGTTATCACACCCTAAACAATATTTAAAAAATCGGCTATCTACTTAATAGAAAATTTAGATTTTTTTAATTTTAATATTAGATATGGGTTAAGCCTCAACATTTGACATATTTTATTTTAAAAAATATGATAAAAGTGCAATAAAAACATGTCAAAAAAAATTCCCTGATATATATAAAGTTTTTTCTTTTAAATATTTCTTTTGATAAACTTATTATTTTTTAAATAGATTACTGGATGGAATTTTAATAGTATTTGTAAGTTAAAATTAAAAGTTACTTACTACTTTTCTTGAAACTTATTATTTATAATAACTACAATCTATTTTTAAGATTTATATTTCAAAAAAGGAAATGGCTAATTTTTTTAAATCCTTTTATATTTATAATACTACATAATTTTAAAAAATCCTTCTTTTTCAAATAAAAGCCCTCCAGCAATTAAATTAAAGAGCTTGTTATTCATATGTCTCCACAAACTGGGCGATTTTCGAAACTTTTGTATGTTGAAGGAAACCAATATAATCTTTAATCGATTAAAGAATGAGATGAAGGCAATATAAATCTTTTTGACTTATTGTTTTTATTCTTTTCTTTTTATCATTTTACTTCTTTTTATAAAAAACCAGATTTCTTTTCCTAAGTTAATCTTATTATTCCCTTTATTGCCTAAATAAGAAAAGACAGCTCTCTATTAATATAAATCAAAATTATCCTTAACAAAGTTTATAATTTTTTTCATGCTCTTCTCTTTATATTCAAATAATAATGCCGTAATTATCAGGAATACCGCAATTGAAAAAAAAGCATAAATACCACGATTTTTCTGGATAAAATCGAGTATTTTTTGAAAAAAGTTATCCTCGTTATTTTTACCAAAATTACTATTTACAATTATAAATATTGTAAAACAGTAAACAATAAAAGAGAAAATAAATCCCAAGATTGGACCAGCATAATACTTCATAGTCCTTTCTATTTCTTTCGAATTTAAATTAACATCTAGGAGAGAAATGCAATGATGCCAGCCCAAAGTTTTCTTTCTTATTAAATGATTTAATCGCTTTTCTAAAAAAATTACGTATAGTTCATCATTTTTTATATATATTTCCAAACTAGCTAGATTAACATAGAAAACTATACAAGAAATTTGAATAAGAATATAACCATATTCTTGAATCAACTCATATTTAAAAAGCCCAAATAAAACACCCCAAAATACTATAGTTATATAGGGAAGACGATGTAGTAAATTAATATGCATTTCCATTCGCTTTTGTATTTGACTATATTCAAATTTTAAAGAATCAATCAGACTTATTGTTTTATTTAAATCATTACCAGATAAATTTCCATCTCTATTGATATAATCCATTATTTAAACTCCTCTCTTTAGAAGAAATAATTTGTTATATTTCTATTTACTATTAAATGGTGGATCAAGATAAATTAAGTCAATACTATTATCTTCGATATATTTCCTTAAGATGTCTAAGCAATCACCATAATATAAACTATTTTCCATTACAGAGTACTTACCTTTCTTTTGTATTGTTTACAAAAATTCGTCGATATTTTTAACTTGATAAAAATCTATTTCTCTGCTCCAAGTTTGATTAGAAGCCTTTTCTTTGATTTCGGTGATTTCTTCATTAGTGAGTACTTTTTTGCTACTTAATATAGTTAAAAGTTCTTTGAGAATTCCATCTTGTTTTGCAAGTAAAAAACTCATATTTAAAATCATAGGATAAGAGTAGTTAATATTTTTCTCTTTGGTTTCAAAATAATTTTTTTCACTTAAAGTAAAATAATACTTAATGGTATCTTTATGTTTTGACCAGAGAGGTAATCCAAGTTTCATTTCTCGTGGCTCGTCGCTAATGCCGTGTCTAATAACTTTAAAATAATCGTTTTTCTCAATTAATTTCTTAACTTCTGTAAATTGTAATTCAGAAAGATTCACTTTTGCATCAATAATTAAAGCATCCCGAACAAACTCTTCATTATACGAGTAAGGATGAAAGATTAATTTGTCGATAATTAAACTATCTATATGAAGGTCTTCTATTTCTTCAAGTTCAAGAAAGTGATAATATTTAGATATAGGTTTGTTCTCAATATAACTATAGGTGGAATTTTTAATCTTCCATTTCTTAAGTATTTTTCCCTGTTTATCAATTGAATTAATTCCTGTTTTCTTTGCTTTTTCAATAATTTTTGTAATATTTTCATGTATTTCTTTATCAACATATACACTTGCTTCTATTTTTTTTAGACCAACACCAGTATGTTTCGAAAAAAATGCTATTTCTTTTTTAATATTAAATGTTAATTTATTACCTTCAAAATCAATATCAATATACATCAATATACGCCTCACTTCTTTTTTGAAAATAGTTTTAATCCTTTCTTAAAAACTTATAGGCCCTATTTCAATAAATTAGCAACAGCTATCCAAGCTGCTAATGCACTTATAACAGAAGCAATGGCAGATATAAGAGCAATAATCCAAAGCTTTTCTTCTCTATCTGAACGTTCAGCATTTCTAATTCTTGCTACCACTTCATCTTCAAGATGCTTACCATTCGCAGTATAAGTATTAGTTAAGCTGCCACCCAAATCTATTAAGTATTCCCTAAGTTTTATCTCTCTATCTTCTTTTTTCATTTTCATTATGTTCTTGAGCTTATTACACATTTTTTTCCTTATTAAAATTTATGAATTTACCTTATAAGCCATTAATTATAAATAAAAACTATTATATTTTATTTTTTTCTTATCCAGTCTTTAAGTTTTTTATCAAATATCCAGTTCTTAATACCTTTAAAGAATGTATTAGGTATTGGATTTTTTGCAATTGGATTCTTTACTATAACGAAATTTTCTTCTGGCTTATCAGGATAGTTTAATAGGTCTTTATTAGAGTATAATACTGCTGATATTCCATTATATTCCTTTTTAAGAAAATAATTCATTTCAACTAGTCTATTTCTGATTGCCTTAATCTGTGGTCTATACTCAAAAAAGTTACCAGAAGGAGATAACATTAAATTTCCTGCACCTGCTAAAAATTTTAAAGGAGCTATACAAGAATAATCCATTAACGAATCATATTGACTTAAATTACAGGCAGATATAGCTATAATATAAATATCGTTTTCGCAAATCTTATTACTATTTATGTAATATTTATATTTATCATACTTTTTTAAAAATGCTTCACTCAGTCGTAATAAAAATTCTTTTTCAGGAAGATTATGTACACCCAATTTCATTTCAGGTAATTTATCTTCCGTTTCCCCCTCTTTAGGAGTTATAGCTTCAATATATATTTTAGGTGAAACCTTAATAAGATTGTCTATTAATATATCTGGTCCTTCTTCTGTTTTCTTCTTTTGTATTTCTATTCCAATATTTAGTAAACCAACTGAGAGAATCATCTCCCACCAATGTTGTTTAAAACTACCTTTCTCTTGTATTATAGATAAGAAACGTTGCTCAGAAACTGGGGCATACTTCCTATACTTTTTCCAGAAACATTCAATTTGTTTCTTAATTTCTGCTCGTTCTGAACAATCACGGATTTGAGAGTATAACTGATCTTCATTATTTTTTCTTTTTTGAAAAAAAGAATTCATATTTAAAACTCAATATAACGCTATTGTAGACGAAACTCTTTATGTCTGATCCTAGCACTTATTTTAAAATTTTCTAATAGCGTCTTTTTTATATTTTTCTTTATTATTCATAAACTTTTATTTCTTTTAAAACTTTATATATTTATTATACTACAAATCTTTTAAAAACCCTTTTTTAAATAAAAAAGCCCTTCAGCAAAATGCTGAAAGGCTAAAGATCGTGGCTCTAGCCCATTAAATATGTTTGGAATAAAAAAATTATTTATTTAAGTTATTATATTTATAAATCTAATAATATAAAAAATTTAGAAAATAATAACGAGAACTCCCATAAATAATTAAAATAAAATAGGGACACATCCTATTATTTTTTCTATAGTTTAATTTTCCCTTTTACAAGACCTTCCCTTAGAACGTCTATCTATTATAGTAATACCTAAAATACCTAAAGTTTCAATCATCTGGTTAAAAAACTTCTCAGATCCTATAGGTTTTCCGCAAAAAGTTACCGGATTATTGACTTGGCACACCTTTCCTATTTATCTACTTTAAAAGTAAAATATTAATTATCTAAGAAAATGAGATGTGTCTATCTATTGCATATTTAATTTTATATTATCTTTTTATTATTTTGGTAAAAGATTTTTCTATTTTTTTCTCATTAACAATATCTTCTAAGCTATGAGCTATACTAACTAAACTCTCGTGTATGCAAAATAAATAATGTAATTGTTTATATTCATGATAACTTAATTTTTTATGATCATAATGTTCTTTAAGTTCTTTCTTTTCTTTTTCACTAATAACTAAAGGCATTTTTATCCTCATTTTTTATTTATTTTTTAATTTTATTCCTTAGTCAGAATTTAAAATATTTAGTCCTCTTTCGATAGTACTAAGTCTAGCTTCAATCTTTTCAAAACAACAATTCATGGCTTTTATTTCGACTCTCACTTCTCCCATTTCTCGATTTAATTCACTCATCTTTGAGTTTAGACCCTGATAAGTTATAATAATTGTTGCTATGGTAATTACAAAAGTAAGGAAAAATACTAAAAGATATTGCCAATTAAATGTTTTATTATTTTCTTTTACCATTTTTTCACCTTTCTAATTAAAATAGTGACACCATCCTATTTTTTCTATGGTTTAATTTTCCCTTTTACGAGGTCTTCCTTTGGGACGTCTATCTATAATAATATTTATAAGTTTCAATCATCTGGTTAAGAAACTCCTCACATCCTGTAGATTTTCCGCTAAAAGTTACTAAATTATTGAGCTATTACAACTGCCTCCCTAACATTTTTTATTCCCAAAATCTTGTAAATACTACAGGGTATTGGTATCAAGAAAGACTTGTCTGGGCAAACTATCAAACTGCTTTATGGTATCAAAACTTGCGTATTCATCAATCAAATTATTTTTCATCGAATAATCTCATAATTTCCAAATCAAATACTCACGCTTGCATAATACGGCGATGGTACTGTTGGATATGCCCGATAGACATGATAAAAAACAGCTTCGGTTTTTTTATCTACATCACTTTGAGTGTAAAGATCTACGGGTAATCCGGTTTTTTCGTCCCACAAGAAATTTCTAATTAAAACTTTTACGGCATCTCTTGTTGGCTCTTTGTCTTGAAATTTATACAGATCCTTCAATTTTTCTTTCAGTGTTTTTAGCAGTTCTTTGGCTACCTTCTTTATCTTTTGGATTTCTTGGGGTTTTAAATCTGGTTTTACCAAAAGGTCATAAATAGCCAGGGTCTCCTCATCCAGCCCCTCTCGCACTGCTCGGCTTTCTTCCTCGTCCAACTCTTGCACAAATTTCAATAATGCCTCAAAGGTGGCTTCAATATTTTGGCGGTTTTTTTCTTTATTATATTCATCAATTATCTTTTCATAATGTTCTTGAAAATCTGTCCGGAGCGGATTTCTTTGGATAAGCCGTTCCAGTTTTTTTTCAATCATACTTTTAAGACTTTGCACGGTAGTAAATTTAGTTTTAGCGTGTTCAAATTCTGCTCGTAATCGGTTAAAGTCAATTTTGCTGATATCATACGACTTGTTGGGTTGTTTGGCTTTGTCAGATGTAACCGTAATCGACTCATTAATAATTTTATGTAGCTGTTTAATGATATCGCTAATATCTGCTTGATCGCGGTCTTTTTGTAGACTTTTGTAGATGATATTTATAGCGTTGTATTGGTAGCGATAAGCATTTACTCCGGGAATGGTGAGACACGCTTTGAATTTAATAAATACTTCACGGCACATGACCTCAAATTTCTTTCTGGTTTCATCATTTTCATTAATTGCTTCCTTTGCAATAATGACAGCATCTTTAATCGCCTTATTTCTCTCAAATCCGCTGGTGTTGATGATTGCATCAAGCGGCGCTTTTCGTTTACTCAAGAAATCACTTACCAAGCCAATCGCTTGCTTTAACTCTTCGAGTAATTCTTCTTTGGTTCTGGTTGGATCCAGTTCACCCGGCCCAAGGCCGCCTGTTCTGCCAGTATCAGCTGCACCGGTAAAGGTAGCCAGTGCTTTGCGTAAATTCTTGAGGATGCCGCAATAATCGATAATCAGACCATTGTTTTTATCGCCGTTTACTCGGTTGGCGCGGGCAATCGCCTGCATCAGCGTATGGGCTTTGAGCGGCTTGTCCAAATAAAGATTTGCCAAACTCGGCACATCAAACCCAGTGAGCCACATCGCGCAAACTATTGCAATTCTAAAGGGATGTTCTTCTTTCTTAAAAGCAGAATCCACATCAATTCGCGTTCCATCGGAGAACTCAAAACCATTCTTAATAAGTCGCCGATGGGGTGTGATATCGAAACCCCATTTTCTAAACTTCTCTACCTCACCTTGCTCTTCGCTTACAATTACTGCCATCTTTGTCACTTTCATCCAGATGAGCTGATTAGAAAGATAATCCTTTTCTTCTCCCGCCGCCATTTTCCAGGATTGTTCTATTTCCTCTGCTTTTTGATCCCAGTATTGCCTGATCAATTCATACATCCGCACACAGGTTAATTTATCAATGCACACAAACATCGCCTTACCGGCCTCCCAAGAAGTGGTGTAGTGCTGGACAAAATCCTCAGCAATTTGATTGAGACGTTTTTCTGCAGTGATGATATGATAATCGCGCTTCAGCTCTCTTTCCAGTCGCTGACTAACATCGATATCATTAATTTCAATTTCTTCCAGTTTTTCGGCAATCCGCTCATTAATATCATTGGTAGCTACACCCAGGGTATCACCTCGCGAATCGTAATAGAGCGGTACGGTCGATTTATCCTCTACCGATCGTTGAAAATCATAGGTGGAAACATACTCGCCAAAGACCTGCATAGTAATCTGATCATCTTTAAATAACGGTGTCCCGGTAAACCCGATAAAGTTGGCTTTTGGCAAGGCATTACGCATATTTAAGGCCAGAGTGCCATATTGAGTGCGGTGCGCTTCGTCGGTAATCACAATAATGTCATTGCGTCTAGTGTAGCCTTCATCCGGGTCAACTTCTTGATTAAATTTTTGAATGGTGGTAAAAACATAGGCCTTTTGTTGACTCATGAGTTCTGCCAAATGTCTGCCGCTACTGGGTCGGCAGGGTGTTTTGTCGTTATCAGCCACGCCGCATCCCGCAAAGGTTTTGTATATTTGGGTATCCAGATCATCACGATCAGTGCAGATTAAGAAAGTATAATTACCGCCGATTTTACGGTGCACCTTAGTGGTGAAAAACACCATGGAATAACTTTTCCCGGCACCTTGCGTATGCCAGAAAACGCCGAGTTTTCCTTTGACTCTATGGGGATCCTTTAGGGCTTTAATGACTTGATTAACACCCAGATACTGGTGATTTTTCGCCAGCACTTTTATCTGTTTACCACTGGAATCGTCATAGACAATGAAATTTTCAAAGATATCCATGAAATTTTTCTGGTCGCAAACACCCTTCAGAAGAGTTTCCATATCCACCACACCATGATCGGATTCTGACAAACGCTTCCACTCATGAAAATGCTCAAAACCAGCAGTAATGGTGCCGATTTTTGCTTTTTCGCCGTTTCCTAGCATGACGATCGCGTTGTGATGAAAGAAGTGCGGGATAGTGTCTTTGTAATCAGAAAAGTTTTTTTCGTAGGCCTGTTTGAGGTCTTTGTGAATATTTTTGCATTCGACAAATAAAAGTGGGATGCCGTTGATAAACCCGGCAATGTCAATCCGCCGGCGGTATAAATCTCCCTGCACCCAGAGTTCGCGCACTGCCAAGAAATGATTGTTAGCGGCCTCATCAAAGTCAAAAATATTGAGCCGTTCTCTTTTTATCTCCCCATGTTCACCCTGAAAAGAAACCAGCACACCATCTTTAAACAGTTTGTATTTATCAAAATTGGAAGAGAGCAAAGACTGGCTCTGGGAATAATCCACCACTTGACGCATGGCTTCATCGTAGGCGGTTTCAGGAAGATGGGGATTAAATTTTTTAAGGGCTTGCTTGAGATAACGCGTAAGCACCACCTCACGGTCGGAATTTCTGCCCAAAAGTCCCTCCGGACCAAAGGTTTCTTGGTTATGGGCATACACCGATTTCCATTTAAGATTACTTTTTAAGTAATCGGTGGTTGTTTGTTGAACTAATGTATCTTCGTTTAAATAAGGCATAATTTTATACCTCTATCTCACCGCTCATCAGCCGCGGCAAAAGCAAATCACGTGCCTTAGTGAGTTTTTGATTTTGGAAATATGCTAATTGAATTTGTTCAAGCATAGGCCAGACCATATTTTGAAAATCTTCCATGATCGTTTGATGAGGAATTAATGCCGGAAGTTTTGATACAGAACCCCATTTTACGACGGGCATTTTAGTGCCTGTACTGTGTTGGTTCGCAAACTGAATCGCATAGTCACTAAAAAGTAAGAGCGTTATATATGCACGATAAATTGGATTTTTTGCTCTAATTACAAAAACAGAAGTATTAGTGATACCTCTAAAAGGTGCGAGAACGACTTTGTGCAAGTAGAGTCGGATAGAGCTAAATAAGATATCATCTATCTCAAATATTATTCGCGCAGTTTCTAAATCGGAAGCCACGCCAACATCGGTCACAGCCAAAGTCCTGCTGTTTATTCTTGCTAAATCAACCAAGCTCAGGTCTTCATCGTTTATCGAATAGTTTTTTTTGATTCGATTAGCAATATTACCCAAAGTCGTTTTCTTCCACCCCTCAGGCACGCCATCAACTATCTTCACTTTTTCATGCCCCGGAAAGCGGAAATACACAAACCACTCGCGGAATAAGAGCCGCGCCGCTTCTTCCAAAAGCTGTATCCGGCGGTGGTTGATGGCGATGAGATCGTCGTAAGAAATTAATGATTGAGCTATTTTTTTTTGAATATTTAATTCTGGCAAATTGAATTCCAAATTTCTTAGTCTTGAACCCGAAAGTTCTCCAAAAGTAGATCCTGTTGCGTGCGATTGTAAAAATGATTTATTCTTTTTCAATAGGTAATAAATAAATTCTGGATCTGCTTTCTTTTCATCACAAATTAAATTTTTAAAGCCTTGATTTGTTGATAATTCTGTTTTACCAATAGCAACATAACCTACAGGAGCTCTCGTTGTGAGAAGCACTGTTTTTAGAGGTAGTAATTTTGCTGAAGAATTCTTTAATCCTTCAAGTGTTATGTTGCGCTCACCCTTCGAAATATAGATTTTTTTGTATGACGTCAAGTCATTAGGCGTAATCCATGGTATATTACCTTCCCAATATGCTGGATTTTTTGTGCTCGGAGTTCCTCCAGCAACTATTTTTGCAAACTGTTTTATTTTATATTTAGTTAACTTCATATCTGCATCTTCCTAAAATTTTCACTAATTTTTTTTGCCAATTCGGCGGCTTGAGCGTTCAAATTTTCCAACTCGGCGTGGATTGTGCGCATGGTTTCGCCAAAATCAAAGTCCAGGTCTTCTTCTTCAGGTGCTACACCCACATACCTGCCCGGGGTCAGGCTCCAGTCATTTTCTTTGAGCTCGGCTTTATCCACCAGCTTTACTAAACCCTCCACATCGCACAGCTTCCCTTCCGGAAATCGCTCCACCAGCCATTCGGCTTGGTGATGAAAATAGTGGGCAAGTTTTAATTGATCAACTGCTTTGTCGCGTGCCCCTTCGACTTGTTTTTTCAGGTTGGTAATCTCTCTTGTGTTCCACTTGTCGTTCTCTTTGGCGTTGTGGGTATTAAGGCACACATCAATTAAACGGTTGACGAGCCGATACATTAGTTCGGCTTCTTTAATCAGCTTATTGTTTTCCTCGGCGAGCGGCTCCAATTCCTTGAGAGCTTCGGTAAGTTTAACCCCGTTAGATAATGTAATATCTAATGGGGTAACGCTGTCTTGGTTTTGCTTTTCCCACCAGGCGCTTTTTTCTTGCGCTTTTTTGGCAAATACCTGGTTTCCACTGGTGTACGCCTTCAGACAGCCGGCTAACTCCTTTACTGTTTCTGCTTGTTTTCCGTCTTTAGAAAGTGCAGCCAAAAACGGCTGAAGCTCTTTATTTAATTTGGCGAAAACGGTTTCATAGTCTTGCGCCAGAGCGATGCTTTGTTTAGTTTCATTTAGTGTGGCGGAAATATAATTCACCACTAAGTTATGGAAACGCTTGGTTTCACCCCGATAAAGCCAGATGATGGAGAGGATGTTTTGCAATTGTTCGGGACTGAAATCATAAATCTTGCGCGTCACCTTGCGGAAGATATTGCGCGCGTCAATCATCAAGACTTTGTCTTTAAATTCCGCCGGTTTAGATTTATTAAAAAACCACAGTTCACACGGAACGGTTCGGGTATAAAAAAAGTTGGAACGAATGGAAATCATGATATCCACATGACTGGTCTCAACCAGTTTTTCCCGCACTTTAGCTTCAGTATTTCCCGCGCTTGAAGCTTGGGACGACATCACAAATCCAGCTCTGCCTTGTTCGGCTAAATAACTGTAAAAATAACTGATCCAGACATAGTTGCCGTTACTGACTTTGCCTTTCTTATTTACTCCAGGCAGTCCAAACGGTAAACGGGGGTCGTTTTTGATTTTGTCCGCGTCAATCTCATCTACATTAAACGGCGGATTAGCCATCACAAAGTCGGCTTTTTTATACAGATTATGAGGATCTTCGTAGTAAGTAATCGCTTTTTTAATGTCACCCACTAAGCCATGCACCGCCAGATTCATTTTTGCTAAGTTAATCGTCGTTGCATTTTTCTCCAGACCGTAAAAACTTAATTTATCATTTGGGTTTTCGTGCAGATTCTCCACAAAACGGGCGCTCTGGACAAACATACCGCCGCTACCGCAGGCCGGATCCAGTACGGTGCCTTTTTTGGGTTCCAGCACATTGGCGATGAGTGAAACTAGCGAAATAGGCGTAAAAAACTCGCCGCCGTCATGGGCTTTTTGGTCGGCAAATTGAGTGAGAAAATATTCATAAATACGGCCAAATACATCACCAGTAACTTTTTTGAGTTCTTCAGGATTCAACGCACGAAGCAATTGGCCTAATATTTCATTATTCAATTCGCGATATTCTTTTTTGGGCAACACACCGCGCAGAGTTTCATAATCTTCCTCGATTGATTCCATCGCATCAATAACAGCTTTGGCGCGATCATCGCTGTCTTTGAGAGCTATGAGATAATCAAATTGAGCTTTGGGCTGTAGGAAAATTGCGGATTTTTTGCTAAAATCCTTTTTGGTCAACTCCGGGGTTTTGCCCCCGCGTGTCGGCAGGCTGGTAACGATTTCATCTTTTACCGCCAAATAACGACTGTAGGCATGGCGTAAAAATACCAAGCCCATAACCGGCATAAAATATTCATTACTGGCATAATTGGAATTTGCCCGGAGCGTATCCGCCGCGCTCCAGAGTCTTTTCTCGATTGCTTCAATGTTTTCAAGTTGTGTCATAGTTTTTATTTTACTTAAAAAGTAATCCTTTCTCCTTAAAACTGATATAACCATCATCGGTGATGATGATATGGTCAAGCACTTCAATATCGAGAATGGTGCCCGATTGGATCAATTTTTCAGTGAGCTTGATATCCTCATCAGACACTTCCGTGTTTTTTGATGGATGATTGTGCGCCAGTATGATGGAAGAAGTAAAGTGCCGTATGGCCGGTTCAAATACTTCGCGTGGATGTACCAACGTTTCCGTCAATGTACCGATAGATATAGTTTCTTTATGAATGAGTTGTTTGCGGGCGTTGAGATATAGCACCATAAAATATTCTTTTTGCTTACCTCGCAAATCAGCAAGCTGGGCAACGGTGTCTCTTACGGAATCGAGGATGGGAAGAGAATCATTAAATGAACCAACTGCGCGGCTGCCAAACTCCAAAGCCGCCTTGATAGTAATGGCTTTGGTAGCTTCTAGCCCCTTAATACCGGTAAGATCATCTATTGAAACTGCCAAAATTTTTGATAAGGGATATTTTTTCAAGGTTTCCCTGGCAATATCCAAAGCACTTTTACCGGCTCGCCCGGTACGGATAAGGATTGCCAAAAGTTCAGCATCGCTTAAGTTTTCTGCTCCCTTTTCAGACAGCTTTTCTCTGGGTCTTTTATGTTTTGGTAAATCTTTTATTTTTGGCATAATTAAATCTTTATTAAATCATCTAAAGTTATCCCCAAACCCTCTGCAATTTTAGTGATTGTCTGTAAAGAGGGGTTTTGAATAACATCTGATTCAATCTTGGCAAGCGTGGTGTAGGGAATATTTGCTTTTTTCGTCAAAGCATCTTGGGTCAAATTTTTCTTTTTACGCCATGCCTTGATCTTTTCGCCGACGGTTTTTTCTTTTTTATTCATTTATTTTTCTTCCATAAAAGGATAGTATATAATTGATAGTATACTTAACTCATCATTATTATACTAACATATTTAATGAAAACATTCAATTTTGCAATTTTTTCTTCTTCAATAATGAGAGGAATCCGCTTTTAGCCCAAATTGAAGTTCGAGCTGATATTTTTTCAGGTTCTTTGGCTATTTCTGCTTCGCAAAGTCAAAAAAATGATTTTAATTTTTTAAGTAGTAAGTTCTTTTTATAAAATAAAAAATCTTCTTTTTTCTGCTATTTCTCTTAATTTTCCTACTGCAGGTGTATTATATATAAATTCAATTTTTTGCGATACTTCATTTAAAATTTTATTTGAATTTAATTCGAAAGTGGTTATATCCTGTGGCAGTTTCGCAATAGGTGGCACTATTGGTAACGATTGAGGATTAGTTTGTAGTGGGGGTATATTAACTGGTATTAAAAGATCATTTCTTTTGTCTGATATTTTGCTAATAACAATATCAAGATATGCGGAATTTGAATAAAACCTGCTAATCAAATCTATTTCAGTTTCTTTTAATTTTCTTACGAATAAATGAATATTTTTATGCCAACTATTTGTGGGTAGTAATTTATCAGCCAATGGGTATGAACCAACTACTTTAAAACTTCTAATTTGTTGTTCAGCATACCTAATTTCCTGCAAGATGAGCTTTGCCGCATCCTTTTCATGATCTATTTTTTGCTTTATATATAAGTAAATTGCAAAACTACCTACTAAAAAAGTTATTATTGAAATTAAGAGGTTTGAATTTAAAAAGTTATCCATAAATATTTATAATTACCTCCTCTATCCTAGATTGGCAATTCTCCATTGGCTTCTATTGTTTATCTAGTTCCATTTCTTTTTTATTTTCCTCATAAAGTTGTGTTATTATTTCTTACAACTCACCATGTCAGGGGATAGTTTTTTGGCATACCTCAAGAATATATATCTAACTTATTAAATCCCATTATCAGTGTTAATAAAAAATAATTTTTCTATTTTTCTATAACTTAATATTAATTCGACAAAGGTTTGGGAAAGTCCTTCTTTTTTGTAAATTAAGTTATAAAATACAAGGATTCGCAATTCACCTATTGACCAATTTGCCAATTAACCAATAAATTAATTAAACCATTTACTAATTTAAAAACAATCTGCCAATTAAAATAATCTACCAATCTTCCGATCAGCCAATCAATATAGTTAGCCAGTTACCCAGTTTGCCAGTTGACCAGTTGAGATTGCTGCATTCCCTTCGGTCATTCGCGATGACAAAAGAGGATGGATTCCCGCTTTCGCGGGAATGACAGAAAGGATCGCGGGAATAACAGAGGTGAAATTGAGATTGCCGAACCCTGATAAATCAGGGTTCGCAGTGACAGAAAATGTCTCACCCCCCCACCTTAATCCTCCCCCTCAAGTGGGAGGGAATGCGAGAAAGGTCATTTTTTTATTACCTCCCAATATCCACCTTTGGCAGGACCAATTCTCTTTAATATTCCTTTTTTCTTTAATTTTGAAATATTTTTATCAATTGCCGTAGTACTTATTTTTATATGTCCAGAAAGTTCTTTCGCGGTGATATATTTATTCTCTTTCATTAACTCTATAATTTTTACTTCGTTTTCTCCCAACTTTTCTCCCAACTTTTTAGTCCATTTTTCTATTGGCCTTTTGAAAGTAGCCGTATAATCCCAGTGTCAAGGGAACCTGTCACTATTTACTCAACTAAAACCCTTATAAAATAAGGCTTTCCGCCCACATCTAAAATATGCCATTTTAAGCTCTTTTAAGCGCTTATTTTAAAAAATATGACCAATCACCTTAAGCACCCTCAAGAAACGCTGCTACGACGATATTTCGTTTAAACTCTTATTTTATAAGGCTTTCAAGCTCCTAAAAATAGTGTTTTAGCCCTTTTTTGCTTCATTTTCTCCCTATTTTTGAAGAACTAAAACCATCCCCTATAACAAAAAAACACGAAAACCCTTATGTTTTCTACCTTTTAGAGACTTACTATTTTCTCCAATAAGAACTGCTAATCCACTAATTCTAGCTATATTGATCTATCTTATTTAACTAAAAATCAGTTATCCTATTCCTCTACTTTTCTCCTTTACTATAAAAAAAGGCCTTCCTAAAAGCCTTGTAAAATAAGGGTTTAAAGGAGGGAAAATAGGAAATGATTTCACATTTCGCGGAATTTGGCACCAACACTGTAAGAATGGTGAAATAAACATCATAGGGATTGTTATTTCTAAGCAGGTTTATTGAATTAAAAATTGAGCATGGACGGTAACTGTAATATCTTTCTTCCGGGAAGAAGTGTTATACATTCCGTAACTTTCAACCTCAGTTG
>Ga0315289_10003065_pt1 | contig 25400 bp, 20 predicted proteins | sample YL17G11_40_MG_FD_203452 | JGI IMG/M metagenome (GOLD analysis project Ga0315289, IMG submission 203452) | Sediment microbial communities from Yellowstone Lake, YNP, Wyoming, USA - YL17G11_40 | ecosystem: Environmental > Aquatic > Freshwater > Lake > Sediment | place: USA: Wyoming | collected...
GGATTCAGGGTTTGGCATGGTGGGCCGGGATAGGTTTAGACTCTCGTTTAGAACTCTCAACCAAGCAGTTTTCGAGCAAGATGTTAGCTGAAAACGAGCGGATACGAAGCTGGAATTGAGCTCAACCTCAGCTCAGGAAGCTTTCCGAGCAGTGAAGTGACGCCTCTGATGGCAGAGGGCCCGCCGGGAAGCGATCCCGTGATTTCACGGGTTCATTGCCTCTTCTAACCCGAGATCCGCGCGCCAGAGCAATCTTACAACCGTTCTCGTTATCTTCCTCTCTGACCTCCACTTCTATCAGGCGGCCTTCAAGCCGCAACACTACTTGCACTCTGATGCGCTGATTATGCGGGCACACTTGAAGTGTCGAAGGCGCTTAGGAGTTGTGGGCAATCGTAAAAAATAATCCGAGACAACGGAAGATATCAGGACAGCTCATGGTGATGCTCGGCGGGCTTCCACATCGATGGGTCTACGTGTTCCATCGTCCAGATGCCGACCCAATAGAATCCTTAGATGATTTCCGGGGGTATTCAGCGATCAACGGAGAAAGGTAGCCCTGAGTCTACAGAACCCGCGAATACTGAACATCAATTTCAGAACACTCCGCCACTTCAAAGCCACAATGGAGTATCATCGTACGAAAGACGTCCTGCACGTCATGCAGATGCTTGGGCAAGGACGGGACCCAACCGACTTTGGATCTTCACAGTAGCCAAAGGGGTCGCCAGAGGCACAGGGATCACCGGTCCTCTCCTTTCTTCGGGGCGACCTGTAGAGTATGACCCCAGCGAACGGCATTATCCTTCCGTCACGGCCAAACCACGAAATGAATAACGGCCATCAGTGCCAAGCCCCCATGTGCCAAACTAAAGGTACCAAATACCCATCAAAGCTTTATCAGTTTCCAACTTGGACGTTGACAAGCGGTGAGAGAACGTGGAATTGTTGGAGGCGATCAAAGGCAGGCGAGCCGTGAGAGCATTTCTGCCTGATCCGATACCTGAAGTGGATCTGGAGAAGATACTTCAAGCATCTGTTTGGACCTTCTCTGGAGCAAATGACCCCACTTGGGAGGTCGTTGTTGTCAGAGACAGGAAACTCAAAGAAGACATTGTGAAAGTAAGTGAGAATCAAACCTTTCTGGCCGAGGCTCCCGTCCTTTTGGTATTCTGTGGATTGCGTATCTGGGACATCCTTCAAGCTGTCTCAAATGCCATGCTTACTGCCTACTCGTTGGGATATGGTTCATGCTGTGTTGGGTCAACCGATAATGAGAAAGTTGAGCAGATACTTGGAGTTACAAAGGATCTTCTGATGCTTCCAGAAGACCTCGGCATAAAGATCTTGGAGGCCCGTGAGGACATGCAAGTTAGGGTTCTCGTTCCCGTCGGGAGACCGAATCCGCTTTACCTGCCGACGAATCCGGGAAAACGAACACTGTGGGAGATCGCCAATTTCGACAGATGGGGAAACAAACGCCTTACCAGGGCACCCGAGGTTGTTCAAACCATGATCAACGACAGCAAGACTGCAATGACCGACTTTAGTAGAGGGCGCGAAGGCATACTCAAGAAAGAGGGAATGGGAAATACTCTGTACCGCTGGGAAGAGAAGTATGCTGCCTTCTCCTATCCGAACCTGATAAGACGCTGGGTCTTCTACTTCAGACTACTACGAGATAGAAAGCTTGTCCAAATCGACCAGGATTTCTTAGATAGATCGCTGCGGGCCGTAGTGGAATATCAAACTCAACGCTGGGACAAAATACTCAGGGACCACGACGTGAACTCCCCAGTTCTTCTTGACCATGAACGTAAGTATTCCATGGAGGTCTTTCCTAAACTTCTCACCGAGTGGATCGACTTTGCAGAGAAGAATCTCAAGAACATAGCATCCTCCAGCAAAACAATCGGGTAACCCTCCCGTGACACCGAAGTGGATCATGAAGAACCCCTCCTGGGAATCCACGATTAGGAATTGATTAGGCAACTCCTTTTCACATCGGGGCCTTCCCAGGTTCGAGATTGCTGATAGACGTACACCTGTCCCGCTGTCTTGGAAGTTATGGGGGAGTGCTGACTAACCATCGAACAAGCCAGCACGATAGGACTGCCCATATCATACTACTCTCCGAGAGTTCTGAGGGGTTGTTAGAGGATTCTTGCCCCAACGCGTCCCGTCGTGCAAGCAGTTGATCAATATGAACCATCGGAAGACTACCTTCGACTACACTTTTTCTTATTATTCGATCTGTCTTCGTCATAACTCCCGAACAACTGGATACGGTCGTGGATGCGCTAAAGCACAGTCTTAAATCAGCCTCCCGCTGAGCAAGAATAGACAACGGTCTGGGTCATGACAAAGAAAAGAAACCCAATTGACCAAACGGACTTGTCGATAGTCAGATTCCTTCAGAACGATTGCCAGGTACCTCTTGATATTCTGGCGAAGAAGCTGAAAGTTCCCAAATCCACCCTGCACTACAGAATCAAACGGCTCGAAAAAGACGGAGTGATCGATGGATACCATGCCAAGGTCAACGCTCTCGAACTTGGCTACGACTATGTGGCAATCGTACTCGTAAAGGCGAAGTACGGGCCTCACTATCACGAGAGAGTGGGCAGGAAGATCGCCTCGATTCCGGGGGTGTGGGCCGTATACTACGTACTGGGCGACTTTGACTTCATAGTTCTGGTAAGGGCGACGAACAGAGACGACTACATGAGCAAGCTCGAGCAGCTCAGCAGTATGAATGACATAGAGCGCACAAGCACGCAGATAGCCGCGAAGATAGTCAAGGAAGACCCAAGAGTAGACATCTAAAGCCGGACGGGTTTTTCCCACGACGCGGCAATTTGCATGAGACTTGGGCTTCCTGAACAATGTCCAGAATTCTCTTGCGCAAATTGCACGGAAATCCTATTAGGTATAGATACCTTAGCGAAATCCGATGTCTTATGGTTCAGGCAACCGATCACCCGGACGTTGTGAAGCTGACAAAGCAGCACACATATGGGACATGGCGAGCGCAAAAGGGCTGGATACCTCGCGAAATTGTGAGCGCTGAGGGATGCTACTTTACAGATGCTTCGGGTCAACGACTACTTGACTTCTCTTCACAGTTGATGTGCTCGAACCTGGGACACGGAAACAAGGTCGTGATTGATGCAATTTGCGAGCAAGCCAAGAAGCTACCTTATGTGGCCCCGTCCTTTACTACCGAGGTACGCGCAAGATTGACAGAACTTCTCATGGAGGTTATGCCAAAGGGTCTCGAGAAGTTCTTCTACGCCACTTCTGGAACCGAGGCGAACGAGGCCGCCTTTAAGATTGCTAGGCAGTTTACTGGAAGGTACAAGATAATCTCTCGCTACAACTCCTACCATGGGTCAACCGCAGGGTCGATCGCAGCGACGGGTGATCCGCGCCGATATCCTATCGAGCCTGCTGGCAAAATGGGTGGTGTCATCTTTGGGCCTGACGCCTACTGTTATCGCTGTCCTTTCGGCTTAAGGTATCCTGACTGTGGCATCACTTGCGCTGACTACGTCGAGTACATGATCGAGCACGAATCGAACGTCGCCGCTGTTATCGTGGAACCAGTCGTTGGAAGTAATGGTGTGATCGTTCCTCCTGACGAGTATCTACCGAAACTACGCGATATCACAAAACGTCACGGGGTCTTGCTGATCTGTGACGAGGTCATGTCGGGGTGGGGACGGACGGGCGAATGGTTTGCAGTGGATCACTGGGAGGTTAAACCGGACATTCTGACGACTGCTAAGGGTGTTACCGGTGCGTACATTCCGCTCAGCGTTACCGCAACCACACGCGAGATCTCAGACTTCTTTGAGGAGCATTACTTCGCACATGGCCATACGTATGAGGCGCATCCTCTGACATTGGCTGCAGGAGTCGCAGCGATTGGGGAATATAGGCGACTAGATCTCATTCAACGCTCACGTGACATGGGTCAGTACCTGGGAAAGCAGTTGAAAGCATTGCAGGACAAACATCCCTCGGTGGGAGATGTGCGTGGACTTGGTCTATTCTGGGCACTCGAATTGGTGCGCGACAGAGAATCGAGGCAGGCCTTCAACACACGTGAGGACAAACTTCAAGGCAAGTCCATGGTTGCTGACAGCGTCGCAGCAGAATGCATAAAAAAGGGCACATTCATCAACTCGTGGATCAACTACCTGATCATAGCACCGCCACTGATAATCAAGAGGGAAGAAATAGACCAGGGCACCATCGCCCTTGACAGCGCGCTCGGAGTTGCAGACACAGAGATCATCTAGCACCGTCATGGGGCAATTTCTGCACTCCACGTTTGATGCGTCAACGCAACCACTTGCACCTGACCCATATCCGGTCGTCGGCCGCATCCCATTACAAGTGACGTTGCCCCTGGAACCCCACAGCAAGCCTAATAGTCAATCTCTTGATTGGAGGCAATCCAATTTCAGTGAGGGTATACGGTACAGGCGACAAGACTGAGCCGCACAGGGCCGAGCTTCCGACCATCAAGAACTAAGTCAACGGCGAGTGGGTGCAGTCCAAGTCTACGCGAAGCCTAGACATCATCAATCCCGCCACGACCGAAGTGCTAGCCCGAGTTCCTGTGTCCACAAGAGAAGAGGTGGAAGAAGCTATTCGATATGCCGTGGGAGCATTCGAGGAGTGGAGATAAACTCCCCCGCTTACACGTGCGCGCTACATGTTTACACTGAAGAACTTGATGGAGCAACATTTCGAGGAACGGTAAACGCTATCATCGACCTTGGCAAAGGAGTTGGTATCGTTTTACTCGAGGCAGCAGTGGGGCCGCTCCCACCCGGTGTCACGTATGATAGTGTCGCATAGCCTGGCTACGCCCTACTTGGAACACCCAGACCTGTGCCAGTTCCTTTGAACGGGACGAGATCGATCTCTAGATGCCTCGCTTGATTGAGTACTTGCTGATTTTCGTTTCATCAAGTTCAACGCCCAAACCCGGCGTTGTGGGAACTTGCAGGTGCCCGTCCCTTACTACGAACGGTTGCTTGATAACGTCGTCCTCGTTCAGGTATGGTCCGCATAAATCTGAGCAGTATCCAAAGTTGGGTGTAGATGCGACCAGATGGAGTGCCGCCGCAGTGTCGATACCCACTTCTCCTTCGCTTCCCATGAAGCAGGTTATGTTGGCACTCTCTGCAAGGACCGCCAGTTTCTTGCACAGCGTGAGGCCGCCTGTCTTCTGAAGTTTGAGGTTGAAGATGTCGCAGGCCTGATTTTCGATGAGCCTCTGGGCGTCGTAGATCGAATGTAAGCCCTCGTCGACCATTATTGGTGTGTCAACACGTCTCTTTACCTCGGCCATGCCCTTCACGTCCCATCTAGGAATTGGCTGTTCAACAACTAGGATATCGTATCTTTCCAGCATCTTGATTGCGTTGACCGCGGCATTCACACTCCAAGCACCGTTCGCATCGACCCGTATTCCGATTTCGTTGCCGACGGCGTCCCTAATCGCTTTGACATTCCGGATATCGACGTTAGGATCTGAGGCGCCTACCTTCAACTTGACTTCCTTGAATCCTTTGCTGGCGTATTCAGCAGCGTCCCTTGCCACTCTCTCCTCGCTATGCAGATATATTATCCCAGCAACTGGGATTCGGTTTCTGTAGCATCCGCCAATTATCTTGTGGACGGGCAACTCGCAGTATTTTCCCATGAGGTCGTACAAGGCCAAGTCTATTGCAGACCTGGGGAATGGGTTGATCTGAGGAATCTGCCTAAACTCAAACAAACCATCCATTTTCTCCAAGATCAACTCTACGTTGAATGGGTCTTCGCCGATCATTGTCGGACCGTAGTACGTATTGATGTAATAGGCAACGACCTCGGCAGTGACTCCCCACTCTCTCGGTACGCAGCTGACGGCACCTAAGCCCACTAGATTCTCGTCGGTCGAGACTTTGACAACAACTTTGTCGCCCCACAATTTCCAGGACAAGGGGACGCGCGCGCGTCTGTCTGCGATTTCTACATTCGGTTTCTCTCCAATGTGAATCGGCACCGCCTCTATCTTTGTGATCTTCATGTGATCACCTTCATGTTTTCAAAGAAGAACATTCTGTTTCCGAGCCTTGATCATCATACTGGAACGAGCTTCTAAGCCGAGCACAGAATTCTCATCTTACCTGTTCTTCGACGTCTTCCCACCATTGCTTATGGCCAAAGGACAACGCTGGCTTCTTTGGCCTGTATTTACTATTCAGAAATTCTAGCATAGAGGCCAGTCTGTTGTCTATGGTCTCACGATGAACCTGGCTCGCTCCATATTTATTCACAACAGACTCAAGATTACGGCGCATATTCTCCAGATTCATCGCACAGGTCTTCCACGTTCCCCAGTCTCGAAGTAGCTTAGTGCCTAGCTGGTCAATGTTTAGGAAATCATTACCTACGCCCAGCTCATGGTCAAATATCGCTGCAGCCACGTCACGCATGTCCTTGTCCTCCATTCCTATGAGGACACTATTCTTGTCGTATTCTTGCAGGATTCTGTATTCGTGCTCGGGCGTCAATTCTGATTTGCGCACTTTCTTTATGAACTGCGTCTTCAAGAGGATCAGGTTCTCGAGCCCGATTGTAAAGAAATTGTCCTTGGCCTTCTGGACTTCGTCTGTCAGGATGAACTCGTGACAAAAGCACAGTTTCTCCGAGAATAGCTCCAATATTCCGGGCTCGGGAGTCCCATCTTCACTGAGTTCGCAGAGAGTTGTGAGCCTGTAGCGGTCTCCTCTCCTCAACAGATTGAACCTCTTATCTGAATGTGTGGTCGTGTGAAAGTGCATATTCCCGAGGGTGTCGCGCAGGTGACAAAGTATCTCGACCCAGTCGTGCGCGTCCTTCTTTAGAATCAGCAAGTCAATGTCTTTGACGTGGCGGTGGAAGGGGCTATGTCTGTCATTGAGCGAAGGACAGTGCAGCCTGAAGCCCGCGCCTCCAAAAACCGCAACTGGCATGGATTGGCCCGCCCTCTTCTCATAGATGGCCCTGTCGACATCCGCTAAGTGCTTCGAACTCCATAGGATCGCGATGAGTTTCTTCATTTGAAAGTCTGTGCAGTCCAAGTATCCGGGAATACCTGCCTCATCGCGTATCTTATCCATCTCAACAAGACATCTAACGGGCAGCTCGATCTCGATCTTCTCTTTTCTCAGAGGGTTTTCGTAGAGAATGAATGACATGAAGTGAGTCGCCTGGGATATCGAGAAAGAGAAAGAGGGAAGATAAGAAGCTATTCAGGCGGTAGCTCTTTGTATGCAAGCGTAATGTCGATACCCTGTCGCAGACGATAGTACTTCACGATGTAGTAGTATACAAGCCCGATGATGCAAGCGATCGGTATAGACATCATCTGAGTCGGACTAAGTGGATTTATGCTCGGGTATAGGATCGCCGAGATGAAGAAGAAGGCCATGAAAGCGAAAGTGCCAGCTCCGCCTATCGAAATGACTGGCACTCCTCCTATTTTCGCTTTTACGATGGCGGGAGCGCTTTCGAATATCTTCTTCGTCTTGGCTTGGTAGGGAAGAAGCATGGCTGTCAAGGAAGTCAGGAGAATTGTCAGCGCCGCTAGCCATGAGGTGTTAAGCCAGACCGTGAATACCCCGGAGAAGACACTGACAGCTAATGCGATCTCTATGATTACTCCGCTGAAAAGGATCGCTGTGACCGGTACATGGAACCTTTCCGAAACGTCGGTGTATTTCTCTGGGAGTAGTCTGTCGAAGGCCCACATGAAGGTGCTTCTACTGATCCATATGAACAGAGCAGGTGCCAACGTTGCCATACTTGCCAGCATCGTGAATGCCACGACCGGCCCGATCCATGGGTAAGGCGCGATGATGTTGACTAGACTCACTACGCTTGGATCGATTGATGTTGGATTGACGCCCTTGTCATACAGCCATGAAAACGCATTGTACCATGTGTAATCCGTGACTAGGTAGGTACCTCCGACGAAGAGTATGTAAGGTATCATGCCGAAGACAGGATTCGCCATTATGGTCGCCCACAACATACTCTTCTGGACGTTCTTGACTTCGCCCGCTATGTACACTCCGCCCCAGCCCAACCAGAACGGCCCCAGCCAAGCCAGAGTCAGCGCAGTGGCGCTCCAGTCGTGGCCCGTGTTGAATCCGTTCTTTATCGCGAGTGGTATTATGCTGTTGTAGTCGACGCCTGTTGCCTTCGTGAACAATGCTGGGAATCTACCGTAACCAGCAAATAACACGGGCAGAAGCACTGCGGCACCCACTACGCTCAATCCGATGGTTATCTTTAGGTACCAACCGACACCCTTTGGATACAGGTTCAGCACACCTGACATGATCACCGCCATTGTGGCGAGGGTGAAGAGCAAGACTGGTTTCGTCACGGCAGAGGCAGCGTCTGCCAACCCTAGACTCGATAGCAACCACGAGAACGTCCAGCTTATTAGAAGATTGAAGATCGTCGCCGCCGCGAGCGCGTTGTTTATGTTGAAGATGAAATCGCCCATGAACCCAATGCTTGGGTGCAAGCCTCTGGTGTTGAAAACGTATTCGCCCCCTGAGCGTGGCATAGCCATTCCGAGCCAGCCAAAGTTTATCGACCAGAATACGCTGAGGATCCAGAGCAGAATCAAAGCGATGACCGGATTCGTGCCCGGGAACAGTCCGACTGCAGGAGTAACGATCATCAGGGAGAACACGATTGTCGCGTTCCATGTAATAGCGAACGCATCGAACCAGGAGAATTCACGGACTAGGCCTGTAGCTTCTCTGATGAAGACGCCAGGTTTCTTTTCCAATGGTCTTCGGTCAAATAGTTGCCTAGGGCAGCGGTAATAAGGTTTGGGGTCCATTTGCATTATGCAGAAGAGGGCCCACTGATCGGGACGATTTCCAGACTCCTCGCCACATTTCGGTACAGTGTCTAAGCAAGAATGAAAGCTCGGTACGAGTTGCAATACTGTACCAGCAACGGGAATCCGGTTCGACATGTGGGAACTCGGCAATGATTCGTGTCAGGTCAAGACTGCCGACGCTTTGGAGTACGCCGGCGCACCTTCGCTTTCGGGAGCCCAAGTTCTCCGAGCTTTCGGCTCGTAGGTCGTCCTTGTTCATCCCACCCTCTCTGTCTATAGTACTCATCAAGCATGGGTTCTAGATAAGTGACGGCTCTTTTGTTTCCATCGGGAAATGAAACGGCTTGCCTTATGATTCTCGACGGGAGAGTGTCATCTTTGCGCGTTATTCCTTCTCGGATATTGAACAGCTTCTGCAAGTTCCATATCCTCTCGCCGATCCTCATGGTCTCCTCATAGGTGACTCCCCAGCCTGTTGTTGCGTTCAGCATGTTTACCCAATCATTGTAAGTGAAGTCGTACTCTGTCGCAAAGATGCAGTATACGAGTGAATTCATCAGACTAATCAGGTTTTGTAGCATCACCAACGGCTTCACCTTTCCCTCAACCGCATATCTGTCCACACTTTTCGGCAGGTCGAGGCCGAACGACTGCCCCCATATTTCGTAGCAGTGTATCAAAGTACGTAGATGGCAGGCTCCTCTTGTTGATGTTGCGTACCCCAACGCGAGCCCAGGTGCACCTCTCGGTTCGTGCATAGGCATTTCCAAGCCTTTGACATGAACCACGTACTCGTCCGCTCCCTTTCCTATCATGTCAGCAGCCTTTCTGACTCCTTCGCCAAGGATTCGTCCGAGGAAGCCCTCTCGCTTGGCTATCATCTCTATGAGTCTCTCCTCTGCTTCGGCGTTTCCCCAATCCAGGTTCAAGCCGTTCGCTTGGGTTCTCGTGATCAAGCCTTTCTCGTAGCATTCCATGGCGAATGCTACAGCGTTTCCGACTGAGATGGTGTCCATTCCGTACAGATTGCACAGAAGGTTCGCATAAGCAACGGATTCCACATTGCTATTCATACATAGGGAGCCCAAGGCGGCTGTAGATTCATACTCCGGCCCTCCGCTGTACACCTCTCCATCTTTCCTCGGAATCTTGACATAACGTCCACATCCTATGGGGCAGTTGAAACATGCTTTGGCCCTAACCAGTAGCTTACTACGAACACTCTCCCCCGAGATGCCTTCGTATCCTTCCTTGAACTCATTTCGAAGCCAGTTTTTCGTAGGTAGATTCCCTAGATCGTTACATGGAGCAATGGCCGCGACTGTTCCATAGTTCCGGTCGATTTCAACTGATTTACAGTTTCTTATGCGTTCCCGCAGATCCATCACTACCTCTCGCAGCCTGTCAGGGTCTGCCACATCTACGCGCTGGGTTCCTCGAACAACGATCGCCTTAAGGTTCTTGGATCCCATAACGGCACCGTTCCCAGCACGGGCTGCCGTTCTATCCAGATCATTCATGATACACGAGAACCGGACGAGATTCTCTCCTGCCAGGCCGATGGAACAAACCGTGATCTTGTCGTCGCCCAGGTCTTCCTTCAGAATCCTTTCGACGTCTTCGGTGTTCTTGCCCCATAGGTGAGCAGCATCGAGGAGCTCAGCTGATCCATCATTTATGGACAAGTAGAGAGGTTTCGATGCGCGGCCTCTAATCACTATACCATCGTAACCTGCAAATTTAAGGCGGGCTCCGAAGCTTCCGCCGGAATTCGCATCTCCGACTAGTCCTGTAAGGGGTGATTTGGTGGTAACATGAAATCTCCCCGAAGTAAGCGCCATCGTGCCTTGGTAGGGTCCGGTGAAGATTATCAGCTCGTTTTCTGGGTTCAGTGGATCTGTGCCCGGCTTGACCTCGTCAAATAGAAGTCTAATGCCTATTCCGGCTCCTCCGACATAGTCGCGCGCGAGTCCTTTGCCAAGTTTCTCGTCACGCATTTTCCTCTGCGTTAAATCGACGCGCAAGAACCTGCCCATATAACCATCCGGCATATCCGTTCGCCTCGGCGACTTTCGGAGTACATGGTTTCTTCGATTACTTAAGGAAGAAGAGCAAGGATTGATTCGACATGGAACCCTCTTGCAACTGCGAAATTCGGCTTCACCGTCTTTACAATGTCTGCATTGATGATGTGTCTCAGCTTCCATGCTACAGATCCGCAGGATACTTCCGAGATATTCCGAATGTCTATGTAGACTTGGCTCAGATTGCTGTAAAGCAGAAACTTAGAGAGGACGAGAGAAAGATAGGATCATCAGTGGACCTCGGCATAGCGGTGGAGGACACATCCGTCGCGTTGAAACTCCGCGAAGGAACAAAGAAACTCGGAATTGAAGAGTGGCTCCAGCGGTAGCGATCGACCTCTCCTCTTCAAAATCAAACAATTCGCATCATCCAGTAGGAAGCAGATTGCATTCGATCAATTCATGAACCTATCACTGCGAATCGTGGTTCGCTTGACGTTTCATTCCTTGAGGTGATTCGGGTCTAGCCTTATATTGCGAGCTAAAAATAGGGTCCCGGCGGTCCAGTTACGTTGAGCAACGAAAACAAGATTCTGATGATCCCCGGGCCAACTGAAGTTGCGCCTGACATACTCAGAGGAATGAGTTCTCCTGTGCCGGCGCATTACATGGATGAATGGCTCCAGCTATACAAAGATACTCTTCGAATGCTTCGTGATCTTCTTCAGAGCGAGAATGACATGTTCATCATGACCGGCTCAGGCTCTGTTTCGCTAGAGGGCGCGATTTGCAGTCTGGTCGAGCCGGGCGACAAGGTCCTTGCGGATGAAGCATTCGCAGACTATGCTAGGTTATGCGGAGCGAACGTTGTGGACGTAACACCTCCTGTAGGGGAGACTTTGAATCCGGCTCTTATTCAAGACGCGCTGCGGAAAGAGAAGGATGTCAAGATCGTCGCAATACTCCACAATGTGACATGGACAGCGGTGACTCATCGAATTGATTTGATCGGCGAGATCGTGGAAAAGGAAGGAGCGATCTTCGTGATCGATGCTGTATCGTCCATAGGCGGCATAGAGATAAAAACTGACAAATGGCACGTAGACGTGGTTGCTTCCGCGTCGCAGAAAGCGCTCGCGGTTCCACCTGGAATCGCACCTGTAGCGGTTGGGAAGAGAGCTTGGGAGAAGATTGAGAATCGCAGAGAACCGATTAGAAGTATGTATCTGAACTTTCTCAACTACAGGAAGCCGCCGATCGACCCAAGCTGGACATGGCATCCTACTCCGAACACCCCGGCAACGACATTAATCAGAGCCTTGTCGCAGTCGCTGAACAAGATGCACGAAGAAGGATTCCAGAATGTGTTCAAGCGGCATGAGGTGACGGGGAGAGCTGTGCGAGAAGGATTTAAGGCGGCCGGTTTGAGACTTCTAGTCAAAGATGAGAAATGGGCATCAAACACTGTGACAGCGGTTCTCTGGCCGGAAGGATACGATTACACGAGATTCTGGAGAACCCTTTATGATAGATACAGCTTGATGATCGGGAACCCCCCGGAGCAGACGTTTCATCCAATCGAGGGCAGGCGATATTTCCGGGTAGGTCACATGGGAAACACGGCCTCGCCCAAGTACGTGCTGCCGGCACTAGGCAGAATTGAAGCAGCCCTGAAGGACGTTGGATATCCTGTGAAGCCCGGCGAGATGGTGAAGGCCGCGCAAGAGGTTTTCCTGTCAGGCTGACTGAGAATCCCTGTAAGGCAGTGTCTGCGCTCAACTGCTTGTTACGTTGGATCGAGTTTTTTTATCAGCCTACGAAAGAAACTGATGTCCTCCGTCGGATGCACAACCATGCTGTGGGTCATTTTCTGTCTCTCAGGTAAGCGGAAACTGTACGGGTTTCCCGGTCCTGTTGGATTCAAATACAGCATCGACGATTTCGAGAACTAATAGTCCTTCTTCCGCTGTCACTGGTGAGGGTTTGTCGCGTACGATACAGTCCACAAAGTCCGCCACCTCATTCCTGTACATGGGAGTCAAAGGATCGTCCTGGAATACTATCTTGGCAGACGATTCGTACTCGTGGATATTCTTGCTTTGGACTGTCATAGTCGCGTCGCCGCACCAAATCCAGTCTGCCCTCACCGTTCCCTCGCTGCCCGCAACTTCCACAAAGTCAAAGGGCACATTGACCGGCATGGCGACGCACACGCTGGCTAGGAGTCCGCTTTTGAATCGTAGCGTGAAGACATTAGTCTCGTCACATTTGTGCGTGGGATCGAAGTTTACTTGGCCGTAGGCTTCGATGACTTCGCCTCCGAGCATCCAGAGGATCTGGTCGATAACATGGACGCCAAGGTAGCGCATTATTCCACTCCCCTTCCCCGGATCCAGTAGCCATCCCCAGAGGGGCCCGCCTCCTTTCCCTGCGATCACGACATCTGCTTCACCGACCGCACCTCTGCTCAGGAGATTCTTCATGGCCAGCCGTGAAGGGCTGTACCTAAGCGAGTAGCCAACCATCAGTTTCTGTTTGGAGTTCTTCGCGACGTTCACAATCTGCCGTGCTTCGGTGCGACTAATGGCCATGGGCTTCTCAAGAAGGACATGTTTCCCTGCTCTCAGTGCTTCAATCGCCGCACGTGCAAGATCCGAATGGGGAAGTGCGATCATGACAGCGTCGATGTCTTTGACATCGAGTAGATCCTCATACCTGATGAAATAAGTTGAGACGCCGAACTCTTTCATGAACTTCCTGGCAGCTTCCTTGTTGATGTCTGCGACCGCGGTGATCTTCGCGTTTTCTAAGGCAGAGTACCTCGTGACTATGGTACCAGCCTCGACGCCCGTCAGCGCCCTAGCCAGCACTGTGCCCTGAATTCCGCATCCAATCACTCCGAAGTTTAGTTTTGCCAACGCCGGTCACTCAAGCATGGCTTCTACTTCTGACAACTTAGAAAGACCTTTGTGAGATGAAACGAGCTGCTTAGTCCTGAGAATCGGCAAGATGCTGAAGAGACCGTGCCGCAAACATTGCGTCTGCTCCAGAACAAGAGTTCGTTCTTGTCTTGTCAAACATGCGGATCTCCACAGTGACTCTGCGAACGCGTTTTTCGTGGCGTTGTGTTGAGCCTCACATACGCGCATACTTGGCCTACTGCCCCTTCAAGTAGTGTATCGCGGCAAGCGCGTATATCTTGGTCGCAGTTATCACATCCTCAACGGCTATCCTTTCGTTTGGCTGATGCGCTACTGACAGGATTCCGGGTCCGAACGCAGGGACAACGGGAAATCTGAGCGTCCTATCCCTGTGTTTGAGTATGAGCGAGGCATCGGTGCAGCCAGGATAACCCCCGAATGGGGGGGCGAAACCAAGAACCTCCCTTGATCCAGCTAGAAGAGCCTGGACTATAGGTTCTGACGACGATATTTGAGCCCCCTCTCCTTCGCCGAAATAGCTGACTCTCACAGTCAACTTTGGATCCTTGCTTTTCATCAGATCGATGAATGCTTTGATGTCACTCTTCACTTGTGTCGGCTTCAATCCCGGTGGAAGCCTGATATCGCATGTTGCTGACGCTTGACCTGGTATTACTGCGATCGCGGACCCCCCCTTCAAAATGGTGCCGAGGCTGACAGTCGGACCCTGCGGGTACAGTGGATGACGTTTATGGTGAAGCTTGAGGTTCTTTGTCATGTTTGCCAGCAGCAATGCGAGCTTGACGCTAGGATTCACCGCGCTAGGAGCGTCAGAAAGCGAACTATGCATCTGAGTACCATAGGTAACAATTTCGAAGTGAACGCTGCCTCTCACTGCGAGGTGAATATGGTCGAACGATTTCTTGATCCCAGATGGTTCTGCAACAATGCCAGCATCCGCCTTGAGAAGCCGCCGTTCTTGGAGCCAACTCACGCCGAGCGCGCTATCGAACTCCTCATCTGCCGTCATTGCTACTGCAAAGTCGCCTCTTGGCTGGAATCCTGTCTCTTTCAGAACAGCTCCTGCCATGAGCATTGAGACTAAGCCGGCTTTCATGTCGGCGGCACCTCTTCCATAGATCTTGCCGGCAATCACGTCACCCGAGAACGGGTCAACCTTCCAGTTCTCATCAGCGCCCACGGGCTTCGTGTCAGTGTGGCCTATCAACATGAGAACCGGCCTCTTCTTTGACCCCCAGAGCCTCGCAACAAGGTTCGGCCTTGTCTCGCTCTTTCCAAGCATAGCCACGTCACTGAATCCGAACTGCTTCGCTCTGATTGCGAGTCTCTTAACAAGCTCGGCTTCCCCGGCGGCTCCCGGTTCCAGCAGCGGGTTGACACTTTGAATTCTAACGGTCTCCCTGACGAGTTCGATTATCTCTGATCGCCGATCGTCTATGGATCTTACGACGGTCTTACTCAATGACAACGAAATCTAGCAGACGAAAAAAAAAGGTGAACTACTAAAGGCTTGTGACCCCGGAGACGAGCTGGTCGGATGAGTCTTTGAGACGTAGTGTTTCCGTCACGCCGCTGAGACTCTGTCTCGTAATTTCAAGACGATTGTTTCACGAAGTCATCCAGAGTTGCTCAGACCCGGAGACCAGCGAGTGCAGCATCACCAGTGCCACAGTCTAGCCAATTACAAGATCGATTAGAGCAAATGGAGAAAACGTGCACCTAGATTCTCAGCTAAGAATGAACTCCCTTATGGTGTTGAGGTAATCGTTAGGCTCCTCCCACATAGCAAGGTGAGAGCTGTTCTCGAATACAACAAGTCTTGAGCCACGTATGCCCTTGTGAATAGTCTCGGCGACTTTCGGAGTCACCTCATCGTACCGTCCAACGGTGACCAATGTCGGCGCTCTAATGTCCGAAAGCCTGCTCCTGATGTCCCAGTCTTTCAGGTTTCCGATTACTGTGAGCTCATTAGGACCGTTCATCGTCCAGTACACAGGTACGCTAACATTGTTCGCGGATCGAGTTAGCTCCTCCGGCCAATCGGGCAGTCTACAAAGGAAATTGCGGTAGAAGACATCAACAGCTTTCACGTATTCAGGGTTTTGGTAAGCCCACAAGGCCTCATACTTGCCCAGAGTCTGCTGTACATCGGTCGGCAGCAGAGTCTTCAGGCGGTTCATTTCTGCTACCATTTCAGGAACACTCGCAAAGCCACTGGAGACAATCAGCTTCCTGAGGTTTTGCTGATACTTCAAGGCATATTGCAGAGTCAGAGCTCCCCCGTAGGACATGCCCAGCAAGTTGATCCTGCCAAGGCCGAGGGCCCGTCTGATGCCTTCAACTTCTTCGACTGCGTAGTCAATTGTGAAGGGCGACATGTCACTCGGCTTCTCTGATCTGCCACAGCCCAGTTGGTCGTATAAGATCACCTTCGTTCTGTCATCTGCAAGCTTTGCCAGAGGCAGCAACACACCAAGGTTTCCTCCTGGACCGCCGTGCAAGCAGAGTAGAAGATCGGTGCCGTTTCCAAAGGCTGTGTAGAACAGCTTGAACCCATTGACTGAGACAAAACCATCTTTGGCAATTCCGGACAAGGCTTATCGAGACCAAAGATTGTAACGAAGAGTGGATCTACGTGGTTGATAAGGAAACCGTATCTGTACGATCAATCTCTAACCAGATCTCGCTCCCAGTGAGCGCTGCATGACGATTCTTGTTTAGACATGGTACCGAATCGTCGCGAGGAGTCTGGAAATCGTCCCGATCAGTGGGCCCTCTTCTGCATAATGCAAATGGACCCCAAACCTTATTACCGCTGCCCTAGGCAACTATTTGACCGAAGACCATTGGAAAAGAAACCTGGCGTCTTCATCAGAGAAGCTACAGGCCTAGTCCGTGAATTCTCCTGGTTCGATGCGTTCGCTATTACATGGAACGCGACAATCGTGTTCTCCCTGATGATCGTTACTCCTGCAGTCGGACTGTTTCCCGGCACAAATCCAATGATTGCTCTCGTCCTACTGTTTGTACTCGCCATCTTTTATGCCGTGAACTACGGATGGCTCGCCATGGCGATGCCACGCTCAGGAGGCCCATATGTCTACAACACTAGAGTTCTACACCCGGCGGTAGGCTTTATGGCAGAGTTCCTCCTAGCCATAAACTACATACTTTCAGGAGCTGTGATCTTCAACATTCTCATAAGCTGGACGCTTTCCTGGTTACTATCCAGCTTGGGGTTCGCCGAAGCTGCCTCAATGGTCACGCAACCATCGGTTCTCTTCGCTCTTGCCAGCATTGTAGTGATTATCGCGGCCCTACTCAATCTGTTTCCTAAAAGCTTGAGTTGGTTCTTCAAGGTAACAATCGCATTCAGCGTGGTCGGTGCAGCAGTTCTTCTGCCCGCGATGCTTTCCGGTTTCGGCAGATTCCCTGAACTGTTCACGAAGGCAACAGGCGTCGACTATAACAGCATAATACCACTCGCAATGCAGAACGGTTTTGGCACAGGCCACAACTGGACCTCAACAATGCTAACCCTGGCATGGTTGGGGCCATTCTGGCTGGGCTTCGGTGGAATATACATAGCGGGCGAAGTCAAGAACGTCAGGAAAAGCATGCTCTGGGCTACTTTGGGGGCCAACATCACTTTCAACATATGCTACATAGTCTTCGTGGGAAGCATCTACCTAGTCACGGGTTACACATGGTACAACGCGGTTTCTTGGCTATACGAGAAGGGCGGTACCGCGTATCCACTCGCATTTGACCCATCCATACAGAACATGGCGGCGATCATGGTGCCCTACCCATGGGTGGGACCAGTCGTGGCATTCACGATGCTCGCCAGCATGTCAACGTTGATACCGGTGTTCCACCTTTGGATCAGCCGAGGTACGTTCATGTGGGCGTTTGATAGACTCCTCCCGGAGAAGTACACTCAAGTTTCAGAGCGGCTTCATACGCCGATAATCGCGCTTGTTGCTACGAGCATAGTATTGGAGATCGCACTAGCCATCAGCATTTTTTCCGGTCTCTTTTCCGTCTGGCTTAACGCCGCATGGCTGGGCGCCGTGGGTATTCTGGTAACTTCTGTGAGTGGAATGTTGCTACCTTACGTATCCAGAGCAAAGAAGATCTACGAATCCGCGCCTGCTATCGTCAGAACGAAGGTAGCCGGAGTGCCCTTGATGACCATAGGAGGGGCTGGCACCTTCCTATTCATGGCGCTCTTCTTCGTCACTGCAGCAATGAACCCCAGCGTAAACCCGTTAGGCGAGAGCCAAATGCTCTTAATACCGATCCTGTGCATCATCGGCCTAGCCTATTTCTACCTCGCAAAATACTATCGCCAGAGGCAGGGAATCGATCTCTCGATAGCGTACAAAGAGCTTCCGCCTGAGTGATCCTTGGCCTTCTCTCTTTCCCGTCTCTTTCTTCGACAGTAGCTTCGCGGGAGCAGTTATGACTGGCCTTCGCTTTCTCGGAACATGCTGGATAGGCGTAACAAACGCGGAATATGAGCAACCCATAAGAGAACTCGTTGAGATCCCACAGAACCCAGTCGTGCTGTGTGCAGCCTCGGTAGGGTACCCGGTCGAGAATCCCAGTAGCCACAGGCGCCCGCCTAGGGCGACTGTACACCGGGAGCGGTACGGAACAAAGAAAAAGTAGCCTCGCTAACTTACGTTATCGATCTAGACGTGAAATGCTGACCAAGAAGTTGTGAAGAATGACGAAGGTCGCAATTGGAGGTCTGGTTCACGAGAGCAACACATTCAATGTCCGGCGAACAGAACTCGAAGCGTTCAAGACGGGTTTCGGTCTAATTGCCTCAGGCAAGGATATCCTGACACACTTCCAAAACACTGGGACTGTCCTAGGCGGCTTCATTGCCTCAGCATCGGAGTACGGCTTCGATTTGGTGCCGACCTTCTACGCCCAGGCAGGCCTCGACACGGGAACGGTGAGCCAAGAAGCATTCGACTATCTGGAGAAGAAAATCCTCGATTCAATCTCATCAGCAAGCGCTGACGGTGTCCTTCTACATCTTCACGGTGCAATGGTTACTGAACGGTATGACGACCCTGAGGCTGAGGTTCTCAAGAAGACTAGGCAGATAGTTGGAGACAAGGTCCCTATCGTACTGGTTCATGACCTACACGCCAACATATCGGAATCGTGGCTGAAGCATTCGGACGTGATTATCGGCTACAAGACTTCGCCTCACATCGACGAGTTCGAACGTGGCGTGGAAGGCGGGAAGGTCATCAGCCGCATATTGAGAGGTCATGTGAAGCCTGCGATGGCGATTAGGAAGCCGCCTATCCTGATCGGTGGCGGACTCATGACCGTGGTCGATCAGCCGCTCGCGATGGTCAAGCCTCCGCTCTACAGGCTGGTGAGCTTGGCACGTAGGATGGAGCAGGAAAAGGGAGTAGTCAACGTTACGGTGGCCGGAGGGTTCGGACACGCCGATGTCGCCAGAGCGGGCATGGGAATAGTAGTAACGACAAACAACGATCAGAAACTGGCCGAAGAGAAGGCATCCGAGCTTGAGAAGCTCGCGTGGAGTCTGAGAGGCGGCTTCCTTCCGGATCAAGTCTTGGTCTCCCCCGAGGCCGCCATGAAAGAAGCCCTTGCAGTCAAGGAGGGGCCCGTAATCCTCGCAGATGAAGGCGACAACGCGGCCGGAGGAGGACCAGCCGACGGAACAGGCATCCTCAGCGAGCTGAAGAACGCGAACTGGCCCGATGCGGCCCTGATCATTCGTGACCCGCAGGCCGCCAGTGAGGCATCTCTGGCTGGGATAGGTACGGAACTCAGTTTGACTGTAGGCGGCAAGTCGGATGGTCTCCACGGATCCCCCGTCGAGATCAAAGGCACGGTGAAGATGCTCTCCGACGGAACCTACCTGGATCCGCGTCAGAAGACAATCACAAGGATGGGAGCGACAGCGGTTATTCGAAGCGGAGAGACAGACCTCATAACGACGAGCCATATGGTCGAGCAGGCGGAGCCCGCCCCGTTCCTCAGCGTGGCAATCGATCCATCAAGAAAGAAGATAATCGCCGTGAAGTCAGCTCACGCTTTCAGACACACCTACGAGAAGTTCGCCAAACTGATACTTGAGGTTGATACCCCCGGAATAACTAGCCCCAATGTGTCGTGGTTCAATTACCGCAAAGTCAAGCGGCCGATCTATCCACTCGATCCGATGTAGACGCCAATCCAGCTCGCACGTTACCGACTGACAATAGTCTTGCCGTGTACGGGTTCACAGGCCCTCCGATAAGAAGACCTCTTGCGCGGCCTTCATCATCGCTCCTGAAGATTTCTCATCCGGCGTTTGAGATTGCCTCGAGGCTCGGACGCGTCCAGAAGATTGTCCATTCAACGCGAAAGCGCGAATGAGCACGGATCTTAAGTATTTGATCTATGACCCTTGTCGCAGGACTGACCGGAAGATGGATTTCCCCGAATCGGTTCACGTGATTGATGCCCCATACTACGATATCGGCATTCGTTTGGGAGTAATCGCAAGGAATGAAGTTGTGGTTTTCGATACTGGAACAGGAACCACGTTTGAGGACGCGATCCTCCCGTTCATGAAGCGCATGAACTTGAAGAGGATTCACAAGGCGATTAACCTTCATGGCCATCAAGATCACATTGGAAGCAACGCGCAGCTCAAAGAGAACTACGGCACTGAGATCATGTGTCACGGAAGTGCAGCAAAGTACCTCGAGCAGGTAGATGCCGGCCTCCTCGCATTCTTTGTGAGATACTTCAAGTACTTTCCAACGGAAACGGTTGAAGAAATCAAGAAGGGCTACTACGCTGAGCGAGGCCGGGCATCACGACCGGACCGACTCCTGTCAGACGGAGACATCGTTCTTGTGGATGGAATAGAGCTTGAGATGATAGCTGCCCCTGGCCATGATGCTACAATGCTGTGCGTGTACGATAGGAGTGACAAGGTTCTATTTTCAAGCGACGCGATTCAGGGATCAGGAGTAACGTCGAAGCAATTCCCCTCACTACCACTATACGAGGACGTCAGCGCCTACCTTGAATCGATGCATAGGCTCGCGAAGGTCGAATTCGAATACCTCGTCCCTGGACATCCCTTCGCACCTTACACCAAGCAGATACTCAATCGTCGAGAAGGTCTCGATCTACTTGATCAAAGCGTGAAAGCAGTTGTGAGACTCGAAATGATCGTACGAGAGTGCCTTGAAGAGACCGGCAAATCTCTGGATCTAGCCACGGTAACAGTATATGTTCAGAAGAAGATGACTGGAGGTTCGGTAACGGCTCAAGACCTGTGCACGGTGAGCGCGCATCTACAGAAGCTTGCCTCGGAAGGAAGAGCGAGGCTGACTCGTGTCGGGAGTGAGGAGAGATATGTGGCACAATAGTCAGCGACGAGTCACGTTTTGCTGCCCAAGGTGAGGGGACAGTGAAACGAATAGTCATCGGCATGATCGTACAAGAATCGAATACCTTCTCTCCGATTCCGACAACCCTGAAGGATTTCGAGGATCAGGGCCTGTGTTATGGCAGAGAAGTGCTTGACCGATATGGACAGAAAAATGAGCTGGGAGGCTTCGTCGCCGCCGCCAGATCCGAGAAAGACATCGAACTTGTTCCCACTCTGCGAGCGTGTGCTTGGGCCGGAGGAAGGGTGGAGCAACCCACATTCAACTATCTCAAAGACGAACTCCTGAGCAGAGTCAAGGATGCTGGAAGTATTGACGGAGTACTTCTCGCGCTCCACGGATCCATGGTGACAGGTGAACTTGATGATCCTGAGGGGGAACTCCTCAGTGCCCTAAGGCAGCACTTGGGTCAGATCCCGGTAATGGCAACATTTGACCTGCATGCAAACATGACGGCTCTCAAAGTCAAATCACTAACCGCCTTGGTCGGATACCATACGTCCCCGCATACCGACCTTTTCGAGACTGGACTCAAGGCCGGAAGAATCCTCTTCTCCACCATTCGCGGCAAAGTCAGGCCGAGGATCGCATGGAGGAAGATTCCTATGATCACCCCGGCGGAATCGCACAACACCATGAAGGGCCCGCTCAAAGATCTCATGGACGTAGTGGATGGAATCGAGAGGCAAGAACGCGTCATCTCTGCTTCGCTGTTCGCCACTCAGCCATGGTTAGACATACGCGAACTGGGATGGTCTTCCGTGGTAGTCACAGACGATGATCAGGCCAAGGGCGAGCAACTTGCTTCATCGCTCGTTGAATCCGCCTGGAGATCAAGAAGAAGCTTCCTCGTCGAGCGAACTCCAGTTATGCGAGCCATTGAGGAAACGGTTAAGATCGATGGCGGGCCTGTTGTCTTTTGCGACTCAGCTGACAGCACGAATTCCGGGGCTCCAGGCGATAGCACAGTTGTCCTGAAGGCTTTGCTTGAAGCAGCCGTGGACTGCACAGCCTTGATCCCCATCAGAGATCCTGAGGCTGTGAGACGGATTACTGAGGGAGATGTCGGCAAGACTCTGACGCTGGAAGTTGGCGGCAAGCTCGGGAAACGATTCTACCAACCGGTCAAGGTAAGGGCCATCGTGAAGAAGCTGGGAGGCGGTGTATTGATCACAAAGAGCGAGCACGAAAAGGATGCGGAAGATAACATAGGAAAGGCAGCTGTCCTTGAGGTTGGCAAGATCCAGATCCTCATCACCGAGAAACCCTATCTGGGGCATGATCCGGAGTTGTTCAGGTTTATGGGACTTGAACCGAAGGACACAAAGATCGTAGTTGTGAAATCCCCCGTTGGGTTCAGAGCATCGTACGAGCCGTTTGCAAAAGCCATTTTCATCCTAGACACTCCCGGCGCTTCGCCATCCAACTTGAAGCAACTTGACTTCCGAAAAGCACCGAGACCCTTGTTCCCTCTTGACGAGTAGCGCCCGGCGATTCCCTGAGGCCGCTTGATACAAGGCATGGACTCTGGTATTATTGGCGCTCACGTATGATTTCTGAGGATACGTGAGAACAAAGTTCTATCCCTCACCATAGGTTGTGTGCAGGTATGGGATTACTTTCTCTCCAAAAAGCTTGAGGAACTTGTCCTCGTCGGGACTAACGCTCTCAAAGTGTGCTTCGCTGATGCCAAACTTGACGTACTTTTCGATCCCCTTGATAAGATCCTCAGCGCTAGTGACAATATGCCATCCAGCTGTTGTGATGGCTTCCGTGCTCAAACGCTTCACGTAGTCTTCTATCTCGCGGGGGTCGTAGATTGGATACTTGAAGAGCGCAGGGAGCGCCCCGTACCCTCTGATCTTGGTGGCTTCGAGCGCCTTGTCGTAGTCCTCATCATACGAAACACCAATGTCGAAGATCATCTCAATCGATTTGGGATCTCTTCCAGCTGCCTTGGCGCCTCTCGCGATAGCTGGCAAAAGGACGTTCCTGTAATGTTCCGGATCGGGTGGAGAAGTGATGTGACCATCAGCGTACCTTCCGCTGAGCTCTGCGACGGTGGGACCCCAAGACGCCAAGTAGAGAGGTATTGGCCGTTTGGGTTTGGTGTACAAGTTTGCCTTCCTGAGCCGGTAGTATTTGCCCTTGAAGTTCACAAATTCACCAGCCCAGAGAAGCTTGATGATTCGTATTGATTCCTCAAGCATTTCGACTCTTTTGCGAAAGCTAGGCCACTCGCAGCCTACAGGAATCTCATTCACCGCCTCGCCAGTGCCGAGCCCAAGAAAGACACGGTCCGGATACATGGCCCCTAAAGTCGCAAATGCTTGAGCCACAATGGCCGGATTATACCGCAGTATTGGAGCAGTAACACCTGTTCCGAGTCGGACCTTGCGGGTTCTCTCCCCTATGGCAGATAGGATAACCCATGGGAAACCGCAACTCGAACCCGTGTGAACGAATGGATGAAAATGATCGGAGATCCAGACATCATCGAACCCGACCTTCTCTGCAAGTGCCGAGTATTCAACGATCCGGGTCGGCGAGAGTACCTCAGTCGAGGCATAGTATCCGACTTTCAGTGTCATGAATCTCGACGTACGCGCAGATCAATAGAAAAGAATAGCGATACCAGTTGAGACTGCCCGGGTCGTCACAATCGCGGCCAACATTTCGACACGCCGATATGAAGAGGATCGTCCTGAAGTTTCCAAATCAGCCTAGAGACGTCGTTCTACCCAAGCCTATCGCGAAGAAACTGATTCCTATCAGCATGAAGGTAGGAGAGCGGGCTACAGAAACTCAGACACTTGCGGAGATGGAGTGAAGCTTGAAAGCTGCCGCCGAAACAATCCGCAAGGAACTCGAATACCTGCAAGCCCAGCTGAAACAGATGAACGCGAGTATCGACTCGGAACGTGGCAAGCTCCAGCGTAGGAACTAGGTCGATGATTCGTGAAGAGCGATAGGGCCAGAGAACCGCCAGGCGGGAGAGCGCGTAGTTCACACGTGACTAAGCGGTGTGATTGGTGCTGTGAAAGAGCTATCATGGGTGTAGCTCGTGATTTGGCGGGCCCGCCGGGAAGCGATCCCCGTTATCACCGAGGCTTTTCTCAGGAGCTATCCCCATGCTTAGCAGCCCGCACATAGAATCACTCCCCCCCAGGGGCCTGGTTATTCAAACGCTCGAGCGAAATGAGAAAGTGCTGAAGTAAGGAATACGTGAAACCCGGACTCTCTTGCGAAGATAGTCAGGAAATAGCCCGGTCTGGAGGTTCTATAATGTGGGCCGGGAGGGATTTGAACCCTCGACCTCTGCCGTTCTCACCGTTCATGCGTAGGATGTGAGGGCAGCGTCACTTAACCGAGCTGGACTACCGGCCCATACAGGTGAGATACCTGCGTTTCTCTTGCTGATCTATGCTTTAGAAGTTTGTGAGCTCACTCTGCGACAGCACTCGCCGTAGGCTTTGGAAGTCGATCATGATTATCTGACGTAGGCTATTGTCATACAGTGCCGCCGCAGGATGATACAGAGGCACAACCCTCACACTGCCAGCCAGAAACAGTCTTCCGTGCACGTGTCCGATCGTGTCTTCTTCCAAGTCGAATCGTTTGAAGACCTGCGATCTCGCTGTATCCCCGAGCGTGCAAATGACCTCTGGTCTAAGAAGCTCGATCTGTTGATCCAAGTAGGGTTTGCAGGCTGCGATCTCTTCCGTGTTGGGCTTGCGATCCTTGACCCAGTTGCCCGCCTTCTCGGTTGGGCGGCATTTGACGATATTTGTGATGAACACTTGCTCCCGGTGGAGGCCGATCGACTGTAAGCATTCGTCTAGGAACTTTCCCGCTCGACCGACAAACGGACGGCCTTCAAGATCCTCTTGTCGACCAGGTCCCTCGCCGATGAATATCGTCTTCGCGTTTACGGGCCCCTCGCCGGGAACCGCCTTGTGCCTGCCCCCTGAGAGAGGGCACAGTGTGCAAGTCAGGATCTTCTCGTGGAGGTCTCGGATGCTCGTTTCTGCGTTGTTGCTCATCGTTGTGGCTCCTCAAGTGGGGACGGTTTGAGAAAGGTTCGCGC
>Ga0315289_10003066_pt1 | contig 25391 bp, 23 predicted proteins | sample YL17G11_40_MG_FD_203452 | JGI IMG/M metagenome (GOLD analysis project Ga0315289, IMG submission 203452) | Sediment microbial communities from Yellowstone Lake, YNP, Wyoming, USA - YL17G11_40 | ecosystem: Environmental > Aquatic > Freshwater > Lake > Sediment | place: USA: Wyoming | collected...
CGGACGTTCTCGACCCGGCGCTTCTCAGGCCGGGGAGATTCGACCGGCGAATCACGGTTGACAATCCTGATGCCAAAGGCCGAGAAGCAATCCTCAAGGTGCATACCCGCGGCAAGCCGCTCGATAAGGATGTGAATCTCGAAAGCCTCGCGCGCCGGATGCCGGGCTTCTCTGGCGCTGATCTGGCGAACTTGGTTAATGAGGCCGCCCTGCTGGCAGCGCGCCACGAGCGGACGAAGATAACCATGGAGGAATTCGAGGACTCGATTGACCGGGTTATCGCAGGTCCGGAGCGGAGGAGCCGCCTGATCAGCGACGAGGAGAAAGAAATGGTCGCCTATCACGAGGTAGGCCATGCGATAGTCTCGGAGCTTCTGCCGCTGGCGGATCCGGTGCACAAGGTCTCTATCCTTCCCAGGGGGCTGGCGCTGGGCTACACGATGCAGCTCCCGCTTCAGGACAAGTACCTGACGACCAAGAGCGAACTGCTCGATGACGTCGCCGGGCTTCTCGGCGGCAGGGCGGCGGAGCGGCTTATATTCAGCGAGGTGACGACCGGCGCGAACAGCGACCTCGACAGGGCGACCGAGATCGCCCGCAGCATGGTGTGCGAGTTCGGAATGAGCGATACGCTCGGCCTGGTCACGCTGGGCCGCAGGCACGGCAACCCGTTCCTTGGTAGGGACATTATGGAAGACCGTAACTACAGCGAGGAGGTCGCTCAGGCCATTGACCGCGAGGTTAAGAAGATTATAGATGAGGGCTACCAGCGCGCCGAGCAGCTTCTAATTGAGCACAGAGCAAAGCTCGTAGAGATAGTCGGCGTGCTGCTTGAAAAGGAGACACTGGAGCGTGAGGAATTCGAGGCCCTGATGTATGGCGAGAAGGCTGAACCTCCTCCTCCGGCAAAGCCGGACGAAATGCCTGCGCAGCCTGCTGATGAGAAGAAGCCTGATCTCGCTCCTAAAGGTAAACGACGGCTCGAACCGGGTGTCGCGTAAGCGGACGAGCAAACCGGTTCGGGCCGATGATTAAGCGGCCATCCACGCGGGTGGCCGCTTAATTTGATGCTTCCCGCACGCCGGCTTGCCGGACAGGTGAAAATGGGGCGATGGAGTACTGGAGTATTGGGTTTGCCCCATTACTCCAATACTCCACCACTCCAATACTCCAGTATTTCGGGGACATGATGAATCCCATCATCCAATGTGTGCCGAATTTCAGCGAGGGTAGAGACCCGTTCGCAGTGGAATCCATCGTAGATGCCGCTCGACAGGCATCCGCGGCGCGGGTCATTGATTACTCGTTCGACCCGGATCACAATCGGCTGGTGGTCACGTTTTTAGGCGGCCCCGAGGAGATACGGCATGCTGTTTTTGCCTCCGCTGCCAAGGCGATTGAGCTGATTGACATGCGCCGGCATACCGGCGCCCACCCTAGAATCGGCGCCGTGGATGTAGTTCCCCTCGTGCCCATCCATGGGATAACGATGCAGGAGTGCGTGGATTTATCGTATGAGATCGGGAGGGACATCGCCGAGAAGCTGGGTGTGCCCGTCTATTTCTACGAATGTTCTGCTACGCTCTCTCATCGGACGAACCTTGCCGACATCCGCAGGGGCGGCTATGAATATCTCTCTGCGAATGGTTTGCAGGGCGACCGCGCGCCGGATTTGGGCCCTTGCCGGGCGCATCCCACGGCCGGCGCCACGGTAGTTGGCGCGCGCAGCCCGCTCATTGCATATAACGTCAACCTCGACAGCCGGGATATGGAAGTCGCCCGGGCAATAGTGCGAAAGATACGCAGCGGCGAGGCCGGCCTTGAGGGCGTGAAGTCAATGAGCGTCTGGCTTGCCGCGAAGTCGAAAGCTCAGGTATCCATGAACATCACGAAGCCTGACGCTGCATCCATGCGCGATATATATCGCTTTGTGGAGGGCGAGGCCCGGAAGTACAATATCGCAGTGGCTGAAAGCGAAATCATCGGAGTGGTTCCCCGGAAATACCTCGATGGCGCCTCCCCTCAGGAGTTGAGGGCAATTCAGTTCAAGGACAGCCAGATACTCGAAACCTGGCTGTAACTCTCCCAAGTTTTCTAACGCCAAACAAGGAAAACAGGCCTTCTCCATAGAATAAAAAAGTTGCTTCGCTGGCGGATGGTGAACTGAAAAGGGTTTTGGTCCGAACTTTAGCCGAGGTTTTAGCGTAGAATAGTTGGGAGTGTTGTTTGAGTGTGCCGAAGCGCGGGAATCCCTTCGGATGCAGAGGCAAGTTTCGCCGCGTGACCGATAGCGCCCGCGTTCGTCATCCGGTGCGGACCGGAGGTGTTTGCCGGTATGATAGAGGAGAAAAAGCGAGTCGGTAGGCGCGGGAAGTCTGCCGAGGCGTACTTGGAGCAGGCTGTGAAGTTCGAGGAGGACGGGCTCTTCCTGGAAGCCATTGGCGAACTTGAGAAGGCCGTGCGCGTGGCCGACGACAAGCTTCCTATATACAAGGAACTCGCAGAGCTATATCGAAGCCAGCGCATGGTGAATGAGGCCATTCTGGCGATTAAGAAGGCTGTCAAGCTGAAGCCCGACGACGTCCAGGCACGCGAGATGATGTTGGAGATACTGCTTGAGGTCGGTAGGTTCGACGATGCCATCCGTGAGGCCCAGGAACTGCTTCGGGTAAGCCCGCGGAGCCTGAGCGCAAGAGACGTATTGAGCATCGCATACCTCCAGAAGGGGATGCTGGAAAGAGCGCTTCAGGTCACGAATGAGCTTATCAACCTGGATCCCACTTCGCCGATAAACCATTTCAAGAAGGCGGTGCTTTTTCAGCAGAAGGGGGACATCGGCAGTGCGATATGGGAGTTCAGCCGCGTGCTCGAGATGCAGCCCGACTCGGAAATGGCCCAGGACGCGGAGCGGGCGCTGGAGACCCTGGATTCCTATCAACTGCGGAATATCGTGATGCTGGCGGTGGAGGACTATATCTTCCGCGCGAAGCTGACACGCGATCCGGAATCGGCCGCCCTGGAGCGCGGCTACTACCTGAGCGAGTCCGGCATGGCCGCCCTGAAGCAAATCCAGTTCGACGAGTTGCCGGATATCTACGCTGAGTGGAAGCAGAGATATTACCATTAAAAATGGAGTGATGGAGTACTGGAGTGGTGGGGTGATGGGACCCAGTACTCCGTTACTCCAATACTCCATTACTCCGATTTGCCTATGACTGAGCACAACTCCAGGGACAAGTTCAACGCTCGCGTCTTTACGTCGCAACGGACCGCCGAGTTGGAAGCAGAGATGGCGAAGATAGGCTCCGAATGGCCGGGAATCGCCAGGATGATCCGCAAGGCGGTTCATTTCGTTGTGAAGGTCCACGGCGTCCGCACGCCCGCAGCGCTTATTCTTAAAGAGGAGATGCTGGCGAAAGGTGGCGACGCCGCCATCCACCGCGACTGCCTCACGAATCGGGTCGAGCGCTCGGACGTTCTCCTCATGGGGACCGAAAAAGTCTTCAACCAGCTTGTCGAGAACCTGCGCGCGCAGCCTTTCTCGCTGCCTGGGCTGGCCGACGAAATCGGCAAAGCAATCGAGGCTTATGGAAAGCCCGTCCCGCTCATCCCTGCCGACGAAAAGCTTCCCGATCGCCTTCGCTCTTTCTACTCCGCCCTTCGCGAGCGCACGCTGGTGATGGGTATACTGAACGTCACTCCCGATTCGTTCTCCGACGGCGGCCTCTATCGGGATACCGAAGCTGCGATCGAGCACGGCGTCCGAATGGTGGCTGACGGAGCGGATGTGATTGACGTCGGCGGCGAATCCAGCCGCCCTGGCGCCGAGCCGGTGCCACTGGAGGAGGAGCTATCCCGCGTGATCCCGGTGATCCGCGCCCTGGCGGAGCGGGTCGAAGTGCCCATCTCGATAGATACTTACAAGCCGGAGGTCGCCCGCGCAGCTCTCGACGCTGGTGCAAGCGTCATCAACGACATCACCGGCCTGGCCGATGCAGATATTAGGGTGCTGGCCGCCGAGCGGAAAGTCCCGGCGGTGATAATGCACATGAAGGGCACACCGCGGACGATGCAGGAGAATCCGGTCTACGAGGACCTCATCTCTGAGGTCATGCAGTTTCTCCGTGAGAGGGTGGGGGAGGCGGTAGCCGCCGGATTGCCGGAGGAGTTCCTCATAGTTGATCCCGGCATCGGCTTCGGCAAAACAGTCGAGCACAACCTGGAGATCATCCGCAAGCTTGGCGACTTCAAATCCCTGGGCCTCCCTATTCTCATTGGCACGTCGAGAAAAGCCTTTATCGGCAAAGTTCTCGGCGGCCTGTCTCCGACCGAGCGCCTCGAAGGCACCGCGGCGGCGGTCGCCCTCTCCATCGCCAACGGTGCAAACATCGTCCGCGTCCACGATGTCAAGGAAATGGTCCGCGTCACCCGAATGACGGATGCGGTGGTGAGATAGATGTTGACAGAAGGGCATACCGGCGGTACACTGGCCTCGATGCGGGGGCGCCGATGGAACTGACCTTTGAATGGGATGAGGAAAAGGCGGAAGCGAATCTCAGAAAGCACGGAGTTAGTTTCGAGGAGGCAAAGACAGTTTTCAACGACCCGCTCGCGATCACTATCCCCGATCCGGGGCATTCGATCAACGAGGATCGGCACGTAGACATTGGCGCTTCTTGGAGAGGGCGCGTCTTGATTATTGTTTACACTGAGCGTGGGTCGAGCATCCGCATCATCAGTTGTCGCAGAGCTACCAAGTCGGAGCGCGAGGTATATGAGGAAGTTGATTTCTAAGGATCAAGGCTTAGAGAACACAGATATGCTCCCAGAGTACGATTTCAGGAGCGGCGTTCGCGGTAAGCATCACAGGGCCTATCGGGAAGGGCACAGGGTTAGGATCCACAGGACGGATGGCACGGTGGTCGAGTGCCACTTCACGCTTGAGGAAGGCGCTGTGATGCTGGAGCCGGACGTTCGGGAGTACTTCTCGGATTCGGAATCCGTGAACAAGGCTTTGCGCTCTCTGATAGGGCTTATCCCCAGGAAGCGCCGCACCAGAGTCAAAACAAAGTGAAGCTCGTGGATGCCTGAGACCAAGGCGCATTCCCAAGCATTCGCTCCCCTTTCCCTCGCCAGCGACGCCAACATCATCCGCGTCCACGATGTCAAGGAAATGGTCCGCGTCACCCGAATGACGGATGCGGTGGCGCGTGAGGCGTGATTCCAGATGCTGGATGTTGGATTCCGCAGCATCGGAGCACAGCCCCGCCGCGGCTCGACTGAGCTCGCCGAAGTCAGGCGGGGGTTCGTGGCATTAGCGTGTGGATTCACCCACATGCCGAGTACTTGTCCCCTTGTCCGCCGACTGTCCTCCGAAGTCCACCGCGGCGGACGAAGGAGGAAGCCTCGCGCGGAGGCGGATGGACCCCTTCCCTCACGCATCATTTCGGAAACACCACAGTCGCCGTGATGTGGTGGCCGTCGCTTTCGAGGGTGAATCTGCCGTGAAGGTCGTCGCGCGCCAGGTTCTCCACAATCTGAAGCCCCAGGTTGCGATTCCTGCGCAGATCGAATCCCTTCGGGAGGGGCATGCCGTTGTTCACGACTTGAAGCTTGATGTCTCTGTCCTCTTGCGATAGGGTTATGCTGATCTCCCCACGGTCTATTTCCTTAAACCCGTGCTCTACGGCGTTCTGGATCAGCTCGTTGAGGATAAGGGCAACCGAGGTCGCCATCGCCGGAGAGAGCAGGATATCCGGCCCATGCAGGGATGTCTGCACGTGCTTTTCCGGCGGCACCAGGCTCTGGCGCGTTGCCGTGAGGATGTTCTGAGCCACCTTCTTGATGCTCACCATGTCGAGTTCTTCCTGCGACAGCACCTCGTGGACGGCGGCGATGCTGAGGATGCGGTTGATGCTCTCCTGCAGGACGGTTTCAATGGAATCTGTCTTGGCATAATGCATCTGCAAACGGAGGAGGCTTGCGATGGTCTGGAGGTTATTCTTCACGCGGTGATGCATCTCCTGGACGATCGCGGATTTGACTACCAGCTTTGCGTTTTCGATGGCGATTGCCGCGTGGCTTCCGATGGCCGTCAGGACGCCGATCTCCTCGTTTGTGAATACATGGGGCTTGTCCGTGTAGCAGTTCAAGACTCCGATGGACTTGTCGCGGAGGCGGAGCGGCACGCAGATCAGCGAGCAAAGGCCCTCCCTGCGCGCTATGTCGGGGTAGCGGTATTCGGGAGTGTTCTTCACATCCAGCACGGCGATGGGCCGTCCCTCAGTGATCGTCTTGCCCGCCAGGCTTTCTCCCAGCTTCAGATTCGGCTTTCGGATGTATTCTCGGCTGCTGCTCTGAGTCGCACGGATTACGAGCTCCCGCTTCTCCTCATCGAGCAGCATCACCGTTACGATCTTGAACTTCATGCTCTCGGCGGTCATCGCTACGATGAGGTTCAGAATCTCGTCCAGATACATGCCCGAGGTGATGGAGCGGCTGACTTCCGAGAGAGTCGAGAGCTGCGAGACCTGCGTCTCCATGCGCCGGTACATCCGCCGGCTGTGGATCGCATTTGCCACCTGCTCTGCGATGTGGTCCATAAGCCGGATCTGGCTCTCCGTGTACTTGTGGGGCGGGTTGGTGCGGATGTTGATGACCCCTATGAGCTGATCGCCGGTTATCAGCGGCACCGAGAGCATTGACTCAAATCGGTCGTCCTTGAGCTCGGCGAAGGCTTTGTATCGGGAGTCGTGGAATGCTTCTCTATCGAGGGCGACGTGCTTGCGCTCCCTGGCGACCCAGCCGGTGACGCCTTCTCCGACCTTCAGCCGGATCTTTCCTATTGCGTCCTTGTCCGGGCCTTTAGCAGCGCTCAGGACCAGCTCCTCGCTGGACTCGTCCAGCAGGTAGATAAAGCACGTGTCGGTTTTCGTAACCTGGACGGCTATATCCGCGACGACCTCCAGCAGCTCCTCGGGATCCGGGGACGAGCCAATGGCCTGGCCCAGCTTTCGCAGGACTTCGACCTCGGTGTCCTTCTCGGCCAGGGCCTCTTCCAACCGTCGAAATGCCTGTCTGTTTGTACTGCAATTCATGACGTCCGCGCAGCCGCTGCCTGCGGCTCAGGGTAGCTGAGGTATTCGATGATTTCGCTCTCCCGGCGCTGGAGTTCGATAAGGATAGGTTCGGACATAGCCTTGTATTCCGACGGGCTGTGAGTCTTCCTGGCCTTCTCCAAGATCAACTCCAGGTTTCTAGCGGCCTCTTTCGCCTTCTGCAACTGCTCGTCATTCCTGATCATCCAGTATCACCTCGACAATGCCGCGCGGCTCGAACTCGCGCGTCATCTGATATGTTTCCAACCACAAATCAATCATTTCTTCGCCGATAGACGATTTTGCCCAGAAGATATCGGCGTTGAAAAGGATCCTTGCCTGTACGTGGTCAAATAGCTTTGCCGCCTCTGCCGCGACGTGATCTATGGCGAAGTCTTGTTTCATTATCAACAAGAGGTCCAGGTCTTGGGGTGATGCCTTGTGCGAAACGAAGCTACCCCATATTATCACCCTTTCCAGCTTCCCCGTGGACTTCGCCAGTTCCACAATTCTGGCCAGACTACCGAAGAGCCATTTCCTCCTCGCAGAGCTGGCCCCAAGTGATGTCCCTACATCATCAACAGACGCTCTATGAACTCCCTTGGGGAGGTTGCCATCCTTTTGAAACTCCGGGATCATGCTGTTCTCCTGCAGCCCTCAAATCTCCTGCGTCAATATGATGGCTTCGGCGATCTCGCGCATCGTCTTCCGCGTGTTCATGCTCTGCGTCTGGATCCAGCGGAATGCTTCCTGCTCCTTCATGCCGCGTTTGTCTATGAGAATGCCCTTCGCGCGGTCAACCAGCTTGCGAGTCTCGAGCTTGTCCTGCAGCGACCCGACTTCCTCCTCCAGCGCCTGCATTTCCCTGTACCGCGAGATGGCTATTTCGATGGCGGGGAGCAGGTCGGCTTCTCTAAAGGGCTTCACCAGGTAGGCGAATACGCCGGCTTCCTTTGCCCGATCAATGAGGTCCTGCTGGCTGTAGGCGGTCAGCAGGAGCACCGGGCATATCTTCTCCTCGGTGATGATCTTAGCCGCCTCCAGGCCGTCCATCTGCGGCATTTTGATGTCCAGGATGGCCAGGTCGGGCTTGTTCTTGCGCGCCATGGCGAGGGCCGTCTTGCCATCGCTTGCCTTCGCCACCACCTTGTGGCCCATGTTCTCCAGAATCTTCTTGAGATCAAGCCTTATGATAGACTCGTCGTCCGCGATGAGTATCCGCAGCGGTTCCATTGACTGACCTCCAATGAGGGTTGACCGATCCTTCCTGATAGGATACGGATTGAGATTGTTCCCCGATTGTACCTTATGCTATAATGTTTTGTCAAAGTGTCTGCGGGCAGTCCCGTAAGGAGGCAGCGTGAGGCTTGGTCGCATCGGCGTTTGCATCGCTCTTGCAGTCGCTTACGTAGCTCTGAGATTTGCGGCGCTGTGGATAGAACCGGGGGTTCTTAGCCCTGAGGTTGTGGTCTTTGCGTACACGGCGCTTCTCATGCTGGTGCAGCTTGCGTTCGTTGTCAGCATCGCGGGCCTGCGACTGCGCCCCCAATCCTCGGCGCTGTTGATGTTGCCCGGCGCCGTCGGCGCGGCTGCCATGATTCTTCTCGAAATGAAGCTCGCAACGCAGACCCCGGTGGCGATGCTGGTTACTGTCTCGGTTTTTCGGGACCTATGCTTAATGATCTTTGGCGGCTCTTTCGGCTGCTTGTTCAGCTTCATCATTCGAGAGCCGAACGTGCTTCTGCCGGCTGCCGTCTTTGCCGGCTTCGTTGACTACTGGAACGTAAGCTGGGGTCCCCTGAGCTGGGTTATAGAGCGGAAGCCGGATGTCGTAGCGATGGTTTCGGTTCACATGCCCGCGCCCGTGCCTGGAATGCACGGAAGCACCGTCGGCATCGGGGATTTCGTGTTTCTAGCGTTGTTCTTTGCAGTGCTCTATAGGTTCGGCTTGAACGTCAGGGGCGCCTTCTGGTTTGGATATGGCCTCTTGACCGCTTGCATACTCCTCGTGCTGAAGTTCGAAACCCCGGTGCCGGCGCTCGTTCCCATAGCCATCGCTGTTGTGGGGGCGAACATCCGGAGTTTCAGGCTGCGGAGAGAGGAGCTGCTGGCAACCCTGTATGTGGGCGTGCTGCTCCTGATGCTCCTCCTGGCATCGGTGCTGTTCCTATTCAAACGGTGAGGATAGACTGTAGACCGCAGACCGCGGACTGCAGCTTGGGACATAATTGCGTTTGACGGCCTGTCAAGGAGCGCCCCGATGAATCGGGGCGGCTACCACGTGCGTGAATATTCCTGGTGGCCGTAGCCTTTACGGTTGCGTTGCCCTGCTAGTCCCCGAAGGGGGACTTCGTGCCTTTGCCAGCCCGCGAATTTATTCGCACGGGCCATTGGTACAACTCGGGGATTTGTGTCCCACGCTGCGGTCTGCAGTCTATATAGGCAAGGTGTGAGTATGGCTGAGAAGTACGATTTTCAGGCAATAGAGCAAAAATGGCATAAGCGCTGGGATGACGCTGATCTTTACGCTACCAGATTGTATCCCGGCAAGCCGAAGTACTATTACCTGGACATGTTCCCGTACCCGTCGGGCGAGCTGCACATGGGCCACATGCGCAATTACATCATCGGCGATGTGGTCTCCAGATACCGGGTTATGAAGGGGTTCAACGTCCTCCACCCGATGGGCTTTGACTCCTTCGGTCTGCCCGCCGAGAATGCCGCAATCGAGAAGGGCGTTCATCCCGCCAAATGGACGACCGACTGCATCGCCCGCATGAAGCAGCAGTTCGACATGCTCGGCATATCCTTCGATTGGAGCCGCGAAGTCATCACCTGCCTGCCTGAGTACTATAAGTGGAATCAGTGGTTCTTCCTGAAGTTCCTGGAGCGCGGTTTGGCGTACAAGAAAATGGCGCCGGCGAACTGGTGCCCCGCGTGCGAGACCGTGCTGGCGAACGAAGAGGCCGAGGGCGGCGAGTGCTGGCGGTGTGGAAGCGCGGTCACCCGTAGGGACATCGAGCAGTGGTTCTTCAGGATCACCGAGTATGCGGACCGCCTGCTCGAAGACATAGATCTGCTGGAGGACTGGCCGGAGCGCGTCCGAACGATGCAGCGAAACTGGATCGGCCGCAGCGAAGGCGTTGTAATTCACTTCAAGTCCGCCGCGGCGGACGGCGATGACATGCCCGTATTTACAACCCGCCAGGATACCGTCTACGGCGTTACCTATATGGTACTTGCTCCCGAGCACCCGCTTGTCGGGAAGCTGACCGCCGGAACGGAGTATGAAACGCCCGTCAGGGAGTTCGTGTCCCGCGTGCGGTCCATGAGCGACATCGAGCGCCTGTCCGTCACCCTGGAGAAGGTGGGGATGTTCATCGGGGCGCATGCCGTCAACCCCATGAGCGGCGAGAAGGTACCGATCTGGATCACGAACTACGTCCTGCTGGAATACGGCACCGGCGCGGTCATGGGCGTTCCGGCGCACGACCAGCGCGATTTCGAGTTCGCGAAGAAATATGGCCTCCCGATCCGCGAAGTGATCGTCCCGTCGGGGCAGGAGCCTGTAGGGGCCGTGCCTCCGTGCCGGCCCGAAATGGTTGGCGCCTATATCGAGCCGGGCGTCCAGGTAAACTCCGGCCCGTTCGACGGTATGTCCAGCGAGCAGGCCAAGGAAGCCATCGCCGATTACATGGAGAAGCGCGGTATCGGCCGCCGGACGGTCAGCTACCGCCTGCGCGACTGGCTGATCTCACGCCAGCGCTATTGGGGCACGCCGATTCCGATAGTTTACTGTGAGAAATGCGGCATGGCGCCCGTGCCCGAGGACCAGCTCCCGGTCGTCCTGCCTACCGATGTGAAGTTCACAGGCAGAGGCGAATCACCGCTTGCGAAGTCGGCGAAGTTCGTGAATACCACCTGTCCGAGGTGCTCCGGGCCTGCAAGGCGCGAGACCGACACCATGGCGACCTGGATTGACTCGTGCTGGTATTTCCTGAGGTACGCCAGCCCGAAGGAGGACAGGCTGCCCTTCGATACGAAGGCGGTGGACTTCTGGCTGCCTGTTGACCAGTACGTGGGAGGAGTCGAGCACGCGGTCCTCCATCTGCTGTACTCGCGCTTCTTCACAAAAGTTGTCCACGACCTCGGGCTGATCAAGTTCTCCGAGCCGTTCTCCAGGCTGTTCACGCAGGGCATGATCTACAAGGACGGCTACAAGATGAGCAAATCCCGTGGGAACGTCGTCTCGCCGGACTACATCTGCGCGAAGTACGGCGCGGACACCGGGCGCATGTTTATACTCTTCATCGGGCCGCCCGACCAGGACGCTGAGTGGAGCGACCAGGGGATCGAAGGAGTATTTCGCTATTTGAACCGCGTCTGGCGCTTCTTCACGTCCAACGTCGGCAGCTACGATGCAAACTGGCGCGAGGCCCTGAAAGGCGCCGACCTGAGCAAGCCGGAGCGCGACCTGAGGCGCAAGACGCATCAGACCATCCATAGGGTGACATCCGACATCAAGCGCTTCCACTTCAACACGGCGGTCAGCACCCTGATGGAGCTGGTGAACGAGATGGCGGATTTTGAAGCGGCCAGCCGGGAGGGCGAGGCTCCCGCCGAGCCGCGATCAGCGATCAGCCACCAGGAGAAGCTCCCTCGCCTGCCTGCGGGAGAGGGTAGGGGTGAGGGCGAATCTGCAGTTCCGCCTGAGGCGGATCTGCCGTCTGCAGTCTTAAGCGAAGCTATGGAGAACCTGGCGCTGCTCCTCGGGCCGTTTGCACCGCATATGGCCGATGAGCTTTGGGAGCGGCTGGGCAAGAAGGGCGCGACCTACGAGCAGGCATGGCCGGAGTACGACCCAGCCATCGCGAAGGCCGAGGAGGTCACCGTCGTCCTGCAAATCAACGGTAAGGTGCGCGACCGCATCCAGGTTCCCGTGGACACCGACCGCGCCGAGCTGGAGCGCCTCGCCCTCGAAAGCGACCGGATGAAGGCGTTCCTGGGCGACAAGCCTATCAAAAAGGTCGTCGTCGTCCCCGGCAAGCTGGTCAACGTTGTGGTATAAGCATCCATCGCGGCGGAAGCATTCAACAGCCACCAGCCGTTAGCTCCCAGCATCCAGCATTCGGAGACTCATCGCATTACGTTTTCACGTTTTACGTTTCACTCCTCACTCATCACGAGTGTGAGCGATGCTAGAAATAGTCCAGATGCATGGCTTCACGGACTTCGGCTATTGTCCTCCGCCCCTCTTCGATGGCGCGTGCAGTCCCGGCCATGAGAATCTCCTCCACCAGGCCGGGATTCGCCTCGTATTTCGCACGTCGCTCGCGCATAGGCTCAAGCAAATCGTTTAGGACGGCGGCCAGTCTCTTCTTGCAATCCACGCAGCCGATGCCCGCGGTTTCGCATTCCTTGCGCAACTCCGGGACGAAGCTTGAGTTAAACGCCTTATGGTACGCGAAAACGGCGCAGACATTCGGATGTCCCAGATCCCCTCTGCGCATCCTGGCCGGATCGGTGACCGCCATGCTGATCTTATGGGAAACCTCCTGTGCGCTGTCGGACAGGTAGATGCAGTTTCCCAGGCTTTTGCTCATTTTCGCATTTCCATCTGTGCCGACGAGCCTTCCAATCTTGCCTACCAGGGCTTCGGGCTCCACAAGAACAGGCTTGTATAGCTCGTTGAACCGCCGTACCAGCTTGCGTGTAAGCTCGAGATGAGGCACCTGGTCGGCACCTACCGGGACGAGGTTAGCTTTGCAGAAGGTGATATCCGCCGCCTGGCTCACGGGATAGCCCAGGAACCCGTAAGTCATGTCCTGGTAGCCGTACTGCTTCGCCTCGGTCTTGATGGTCGGATTATGGCGCAGGACGTTCACCGTCACGAGCATCGAGTAGATGACGGTCATCTCGGCGATCTGGGGAACCATGGACTGGACGAAGATGGTTGCCCTCTCCGGGTCGAGCCCCACCGCCAGATTGTCAATCGCCACCTGCCGGACGTCGCCCGCCAGCTTCTCAGGATGCTCGAAGTTGGTGGTCAGCGCCTGAACGTCTGCTATGATGATGAACGTCTCGTATTCATCCTGCAGCTTGACCCGGTTGGCGAGAGAGCCGATATAGTGTCCGAGGTGCAGCGGGCCGGTCGGCCTGTCGCCGGTCAGTATGCGTCCCTTTGTCATCGGTATCCTCCCAAACAAAATACGATGGAGCAATAAGACCCAACACCCAGTACTCCATTACTCCAGTACTCCAATCCCCAATAGCGCGGGCCAGGAGCTTTTGCCTCGCCCCTGGCCCTGGATTTCCGAATCATGAGGCCGTCAAGGCTCCGGCTAGCCGCCGGGCTTCTCTTCCTTCGGCGCCGGGATCGCCGGCGGCTGGTTGAACGTGCCCTGCCGCTCGCGCATCTGCCTCTCGTAATCGGCTTGCCACTGCCGCTCCTGAGCGATCAGCTCGGCTACCTTCGGAAACCCCGATCCTGTCAGCTTCTCGAGCATGCTCATAAGCTGGTAATGTATGCCGGGATCAATCGCGCTTTGCGACGCAATCTCGAGATGTTCCAGGGCTTTTTCGATTTTGCCTTCTTCGATGTAAATATCTGCCAGCAGGAGGTCCAGGTCGTTTGATCCGCTGCCCTCCCATGCGGCTCGCAGAGCCTTCTTGGCCTCGGCGCGGTATTTAACTTGCTCTTCGCTCGAGAGACCAAACTCGGGCCTGCGCATTTGATCATACGAATAGCCTATCTGCGTGTATATTCTAGCTGTGGCTTGCGGCTCACCGCGGACTTGCTGCAATGCTTTTTGATACTCCCTGATAGCCGCCTCGAACCTGGCCTTCCGCCCGGCTGGGCTCAGGAAGCCAAGGGCGGATAGCCCCTTAAGGATCTCAAATCCTCGCAACTCGGAATCGTAAATCTCTATCTTTGCCTTCCTGCGGAGCTTTTCGGGATACTCTCTCAGAATCCTGTACTGCTCCTGCGTCAGGTAGGCATCCCTATACTCTTTCTTTTTCTTGGGGTCGTTGAAGTCAGCGGGCAAAGCGCCTTGTCTCGCATCTAACTTCACAATAACATAGCCCACCGGTATCTTTATCGGGCCGCCGATTTCACCCGGCTTGAGCTTAAATACCACATCTCTCAGTATGCTATCCATAGAAGAGCGCTGCATGAAAAAGCCTCGATCGCCGCCCGTTGTCTTGTATGGATCATCCGAATACTGTTTGGCGAGGGTGGCAAAATTGGCTCCCTTTCGCAGATTTCCAAGCAACTCCTTCGCGCGCTGCTCCGCCGCCGCTTCCGGACGCATCTCAGTGCTGACGGTAATTTGCTTAAAACGAACCTCGTCGAAGCTCTCGCGAAGCGCCTTATCGCTGCGGTCAACGCTGTTCTTCAATTTTTCTTCGAGCTTCGCAGCTATAAGCCCCTGACGCACCGCATTTGGATCGATATTCCGGTGGAGGTTCGACTTGAGCTCCCGTAAGCTGGTTCCATAAGATTGTCTCAGTTCCGCATCAAAGGCCTTATCGGTTTTCTTGCCCTTGTATCGGGCCAGAATTTGCTCCTTACGGCGGTTGACCTCGTCTTCAACCACTTGGTTGATCTTTGCCTTGATCTCGCGCCGGGAAACCTTAATGCCTTCTTCCTTAGCGGCCTGAACCCGCAGAATCTGATCTACCTTATCGTCGAATATTCTCCCGCGGATCATGCTTTCTTCAAGGGCGCTCAGCATGCGCCCGCCCTGCTGCTCCTGAATCTCATCGAGCGCCCTTCGAAAATCCTTCTCGAAGGTTTTCCAGTCCAGCTTCTCGTTGTTGACTTTTGCAATTGCGCCGCCGAAGCTTTCTTCTTTCTCCTCGAAACGGCCGCTGCCGATGCAAATCCCAATCCAGCCCACTGCGAAAATAATCGCGAGAGCAAGCATTATGTACTGCAGCCGGCCCTGCATGAACTTACGCATTCCAACGATTGACATCTAAATATCCTCCAGGGAAGCCCCCTACAATCTTTTCGGCCGCCAGGCTGATGCTAAAGCTTTGCCAGCATCTCCTTCAAGCTCACGAAACACTCCCGCGAGCCATTCTCGGCAACACCGCCCGGCTTGTAATGCGTTTCCAGAGATAGGAAGTCTTTGTATCCGCCGGCCTTGAGAGCCCGGAGTTGTCCCATGTAATCTATCGCTCCCTCACCCATTCGGATGAACTCGAAACCGTCAGCCGTCCTGACCGGATCCTTCAGGTGCACATGTGCGACAAACTCTCTAATAGCCTCGTAGCCATCGGGATAAGGTGTCTCTCCGGCGCAAAAAGCATTCCCAGGATCCCATACGGCTTTCAGGGCCGGAGAGTTCACCGCGCGTAGGACACGGGCGGTTTCTTCGCCGGTTCCCAGATAGCACGCATGCTCGTTCTCCAGGGCGAGGATTACGCCTGCTTCCTCAGCTCTGGCGATGGGTTTAGTAAACGCCTGAATAATTTGCTCTTCTATCTCCCGGGTTAGCTCGCCATGCTTCCAGAATGAGAATACGCGAATAAGCCTGGTGTCGAACACCCTGCATAGGTGTATGCATCGTTCCAGCAAAGCCGTCTGCTGATCCAGGCTGCGATCTGCTGCCTGATGTGTCCGCCCGACGGCTTCCCCGCAGGGGCTATCAAGGTCGCATTTGAAGAACGGGGATGCAATGCAAGAAACAGCCATTCCCCGTTTCGTTAATGCAGACTTGGCTTTGGCAACTTGCTCGTTGGATAAATCGGCGATATTCGCGTCCCACAAGCCACGCAACTCTGCGCTCTTTACGCCATACTCGAGCATCACGTCCAGGGCGTGCTCGAAGTCCATCGAAATCTCATCAGTAATTACCGAAAGCTTCACGCAAACTCCCAAATACAGACTCACGCATATCTTAGGCAAACAGTTCGCCTTTGTCAAGCTGCCGCGTTGCCTCACGAGAGATATTACCGTACGCCGCGGCGGACTCAGAATGATAAAGGTCGGGGTTTTATTATCAACAATCGTGACCTGTTACCACGACGACTGGACGTTGACACGGCATGGCTGAGCCTCGTATAATTTAGTGAGGCAGCCCCATTCGTCGGAAGCGGATCGGGGCTGTCGGCGTGCGTTGCGGAGGTGATAGCTCGGCCGGCGCTCGCGTGGCGGGCATCCCCTCGGGCGGAGGCCGTTGTACAATGACATTAACAGGGATTATAGAGCTGATTTTCCGGTGGCTGCATATCCCGCAGGCGTGGGTTCAGCCCGCGGTGATGCTTGCGGCGGCGGTTATTGTTCTATTTTTCATACTTTTTGTAGTATTGTACCTCGTATATGGGCTGCGGAGGATCATGGGCTGGATACAGACCCGGATCGGGCCGAATCGCGTCGGTCCCTATGGGCTTGCGCAGACTATCGCGGATGCAGTCAAGCTCTTGACGAAGGAAGACATCATCCCCGCGATGGCCGACAAGTGGCCCTTTATAGCCGCGCCCGTCATCGTATTCGTTCCGGCCTACCTTGTCTACGTAGTGATTCCCTTCGGCAAAGGCAACGGCTGGGTCGCGCAGGACCTGAGCATCGGAGTGCTCTACATCGCCGCAGTGCTCTCCATTCCCATAATAGGCATCGTCACTGCGGGATGGGCGTCGAACAACAAGTGGTCTCTGCTTGGGGCGTTTCGCGCAGCCGCCCAGATCGTGAGCTATGAGGTGCCGCTGGTACTGGCGATGATACCGCCGGTTATGCTGGCCGGCAGCCTGAGCCTTCAGCAGATCATACAGGCCCAGAGCGGCAATTGGCTTGGCATATTCCCGCGCTGGTTCATCGCTACGCAGATCGTTGGATTCCTAATTTACATGGCCGCCGCGCTCGCCGAGAGCAACCTGACGCCGTTCGACATCATGGAAGCCGAATCGGAGCTGGTCGCAGGCTACAACACCGAGTACAGCGGGATGAAGTTCGCTCTCTTCTTCCTGGCGGAATTCGCGGGGATGTTCACCGTCTCGGCTGTTGCAGCGACCCTGTTCTTCGGCGGATGGCTGCCGATTCATCCGGCGCTCTCGTTCATTCCGCCGGTGATCTGGTTTTTTGCGAAGACAGGAGTCATCGTTTTCATACTGATGTGGATAAGATCTACGCTGCCCAGGGTGCGCGTGGACCAGTTGATGAGCCTGGGATGGAAGGTGCTTATACCCATCGCGCTCGTCAATATCGCCTGGACGGGTTTTGTGGTGCTGGTGTCGTGATTTGACACGGGCGGAGTTGGAGTGATGGGTTCCCAGTACTCCAATACTCCATTACCCCGCCCGGGGAGAAATAAGGGATTATGCCTAACCTTGTGAGGCAGGCAAGTGTATACGTAAAGGAAGGGTTCTACGCGCTCTACAGCATCGCGAAGGGGCTTATCGTAACCCTGATCAACTTGTTTCGCGGGAAGGTCACGCTGATGTATCCGGAGGCTCGATGGGAGCTTCCCGCGGGCTACAGGGGCTTTCCAACGCTGCCGGTGGATCCCGAAACCGGCCGGGACATTTGTATCGGGTGCGGAGCGTGCGCGCGCATCTGCCCGACTCAGTTGATCGCCGTGGAAACCCACATGACCGAAGATAAGCAGCGCGTCGTGGATTCCTTCGTCATGAATGCCGGCCTCTGCATGTTCTGCGGATTGTGTGCTGAGGTATGCCCGGTCGGCGCAATGGTCATGAGCGACAACTACGAGCTTTCGGCGTTTTCGAGAGAGGAACTCATTTTCGACCGCAGGAAGTTGAACGAGCTCGGGGGAGTGCGTGAGCCAAAGCCGAAGACCGAGGAACTCGTGCCCAGCGGATCAGCCGAGGGGGGTGCTTAGGTGCAGATTAGCCTACAACAACTTGCTTTCGGTGTCCTTGCGCTGGTAGTTCTGGGCTCGGCGCTTATGGTCGTCACGCTTAAGAACATATTTCACTCTCTGCTCTTTCTCGCGCTTTCGTTCCTGGGGGTGGCTGGGGTATATCTCCTGCTGTCGGCGGACTTCCTGGCGGCGGTTCAGGTGCTGATTTACATCGGGGCTATCGTCGTGTTGATGATGTTTGCCCTGATGCTGACGCACCGCGTGATGACTACGAACCTTTCACAGACACTTGGGCAGTGGTGGGTGACGTCGCTTCCGGTGGCTCTTGGGATTCTAATTATACTCTTCAGGGTGTTTGTGGTTTATCCGTGGGGAGTGAGAGCGCCGGCCGGCGCCGCGCCGACGACGGGCATCATCGGGCAGGCACTGCTGACGAAGTACGTCCTGCCGTTCGAATTGGCATCCATTGTCCTGCTGGTTGCGATGGTCGGAGCGATCATCTTAGCAAAGGAGGACAAGTTCGATGATTCCACTTGAGTGGTATCTGGGATTGTCGGCTGTTCTGTTTTGCATAGGGGTCTTTGGCGTACTCAGCCGCCGAAACGCCATTGGTATCCTTATGAGCATCGAGCTGATGCTGAACGCGGCGAACATCAACCTGGTGGCATTCGGGCGCTTCCTGCATCCCACTGTATTAACCGGCCACGTGTTTGCTGTTTTCGTGATGACGGTTGCCGCCGCCGAAGCCGCTGTCGGCCTCGCCATTATCATTGCAGCTTACCGAAATGTCGGCCATATCAACGTTGACAAGATCAGCGTGATGAGGTGGTGACAGGAGGGATCGAGGGGCTGAAAGCTGATAGCTGACGGCTGGATTCCGGGAGTACGAGCACGAGTGGGATTCACGGGTAAGGGAAGTCACTCAACTCTCGACTCTCAACACTCAACGAAATGTCTGACTTGCTGGCATGGATAACCGAATACACCTGGCTGATCCCGGTGCTTCCGCTGGTGGCATTTGGGCTGATCCTGCTCACCGGCAGAAGGGGACCTGGGCAGGGGGCTTATATCGCGATTGTGGCGAGCGCCTTGTCGTTCGTGCTCTCAATGCTCGTCGTCACCTGGACGGTCTTGCGGGTCTTCGGCGGCGAGTTCGAGCCGTTCGCGCGGAGCGTTCTGTGGGCGGTCGTCGGCGGCGTGCCGATCAGGATGGGATTCATCGTTGACCAGTTGACGGCCGTGATGCTTGTCGTCGTGTCCGTTGTCGCCTTGCTTGTCCAGGTCTACTCGATCGGTTACATGCGGGAAGACCCCGGATACCCGCGCTTCTTCGCGTACATGTCGCTCTTCAGCGCGGCGATGCTCGCCCTGTCCATTGCGGACAACCTGCTCCTGTTCTACGTGTCATGGGAGCTTGTGGGGCTGATGTCCTATCTGCTCATCGGCTTCTGGTTCGAGCGCCCGTCGGCGATGCGTGCGGCAAAGAAGGCGTTTATAGTAACCCGGCTGGGCGATGTGGGCCTTTTCCTCGGAATACTTCTGCTGTTCTCACAGACGGGCGAGCTGAACATGCGGGCCATATTCGATTCCATCCCGGCCTTGAGGGGGGTCATGCTATTCGGCCTGCCTCTCCTGCCGCTCGCGGGGCTGCTCGTATTCGCGGGGGCGGTCGGCAAATCGGCGCAGTTCCCGCTCCACGTATGGCTTCCCGATGCGATGGAAGGCCCGACCCCCGTCAGCGCCCTGATCCATGCTGCGACCATGGTCGCCGCGGGCGTCTATCTCGTCGGGCGCATGTACCCGGTGTTCGCCTATGAGCCGCATTCGATTTCGCTCACGGTAGTCGCCGTGATAGGTGCAGTCACCGCGCTGATGGCGGCAACGATAGCGACGGTTGTAAACGACATCAAACGCGTGCTGGCCTACTCGACGATCAGCCAGCTCGGATATATGATGCTGGGCCTGGGAGTCGGCGGATACACAGCCGGCCTGTTCCACCTGCTGACGCACGCCTTCTTCAAGGCGAACTTGTTCCTTGGATCGGGCAGCGTGATGCACGGTGCGGGAACGCAGGATATTCAGCAAATGGGCGGGCTGAGCAGGCGTATGCCGCGGACTTACTGGACGTTCCTGATTTCCGCTGCCGCGCTGGTGGGTCTTCCATTCACCGCCGGCTTCTTCAGCAAGGACGAAATCCTGCTCGAAGCGTTCCATACGAACGCGGCGCTCTTCTGGATGGCCCTGGCGGTGGCTTTCCTGACGGCTTTCTACATGACCAGGCTGGTTGCGCTCACGTTTTGGGGCGAACCTCGACGCGAGATACATGCTCGCGAGAGTACAAGGGTGATGACCGTACCCATGATTGTGCTGGCGTTCCTGTCAATCGCCGCCGGTTACGTAGCCTGGCCGACGAACAACGTCTTCCATCGCTTCCTGCACTTCGGGGAAGGTGGGGCGATTCCATTTAGCTGGACGGTGGCGCTGCTAGCGAGTTCTGCCGCCGGCCTGGGCATACTCCTCGGCTGGGCGGTCTTTGTAAAGCATGCGATTGCGCCGTCGGCGTTCAGGGAGAGGCTTCCGTGGGCCTACAACCTGCTGGCGAACAAGTACTATCTCGACGAGATATACTGGGCGACCCTGGTGGCGCCGATGTTCTGGGTTGTGAGGACGCTGTCTTGCTTTGACGAGCGGATCGTGGATGGCTTTGTAAACGGAGTCGGCTATGTCACCGTGGGATTGTCCATCGTGCAGGGCTGGATAGACAAATGGATCATAGATGCCCTGGTGAACTTGATCGCGGGGCTGACGAAGCTCACCGGACGGTCGCTCCGCTTTGCTCAAACCGGCATCTTCCAGGATTACGTTGCGGTCGTATTCCTGGGCGTGCTCTTCATCGTGTGGTTTTATTTGTTCAGATGACAGTCTCATACTCTTACTCATACTCTTACTCTCCAAATGAGCGTGGGGGCGAATATGCCTGTCTACTTTGACCACGAGAAACTGAATGTCTACCAGGAAGCTATCCTGTTTGTTTCCTGGGCCGACGAGTTCGTACAGCCCATCCCGAAGAATGTGGCAGCTAAAGACCAGCTCGATCGGGCGGCGACCAGCGTAGCGTTGAATATCGCTGAGGCTAATGGCAAGTTTTCGATCAGGGATCGGTGCCGCTTCCTCGCCAATGCGTATGGATCGGCAGTTGAATGTTCGGCCTGTCTGGATGTTTTCGTGGCGAAGAAGCTCGCTGGGTTGGAAGACACTCGGCCGGGCAAGGAGCGGTTGAGGAATATCGTTTCCATGCTGGTCGGGTTGATAAACAGCCTTTCGAGCCGGGTGAGTGAGGAGGGAACGGAGTACACGGTCGAGGGTGATCTTGAGTAAGAGTAAGAGTATGAGTAAGAGTTCGGATGCAAGGGTTGCCGGGAGGCACACACTCAATGGATAATTGGATACTAACGCTGATAACTTTCATACCCCTCATGGGGGCGGTATTGATACTGTTCCTTCCCAGGGAAAGGCACGAGACGATTAAGTGGACGGCGCTGCTTTTCAGCCTGCCGTCGCTGGCGCTCTCCATCCTGCTGTGGCTCTGGTACGATCCCTCGAAGGCCGGGATGCAGTTCGTGCAGAAGGTGCGCTGGATTCAGGCGCTGAACGTCCACTACTACATGGGCGTTGACGGGATCAGCATCCCGCTGATCTTCCTGACCGCGCTGCTGACCACGCTTTCGCTCATATACTCGTGGATCATCAACGAGCGGCCGAAGGAATACTTCTCGCTGTTCCTGTTCCTCGAAACGGGGATGCTCGGCGTCTTCACGGCGCTGGACTTCTTCCTGTTCTATATGTTCTGGGAGGTCAGCCTCGTCCCGATGTACTTCCTGATCGGCGTCTGGGGCGGCCCGAGGAAGGAATACGCCGCAATCAAGTTCTTCCTGTACACCTTGGTCGGCAGCGTCGCCATGCTTCTGGCGATCATCGGCGTGTATTTCTACACCGACCCGCACACGTTCAGCATCCCGGACGCAATAAGCCAGCGTCCTTTCGCCGACAGCCATCTCCTTCAGTCACTGGCGTTCCTGGGGTTCTTCCTGGCCTTTGCGATCAAGGTGCCGATGTGGCCGTTCCACACATGGCTTCCGGATGCACACGTGGAGGCGCCGACCGCCGGCAGCGTCATCCTGGCGGGCATCCTGCTAAAGCTCGGCGGCTATGGATTCCTGCGGGTCGCCCTGCCGATGCTTCCGGAAGCGGCGCGCCAGTACTCGATCTATATCGCCGTCCTCGCGCTCATCAGCATAATCTACGGCGCGCTGGTCGCCATGGCCCAGAGGGACATGAAGAGGCTGGTCGCGTACTCGTCCGTGAACCACATGGGCTACGTGATGCTGGGGATCGCGGCGGCGTCGGCGGCCTGGGGCACGGTCGCGGATAAAACCATAGCCCTGACCGGCGCGGTGCTTCTGATGTTTGCGCATGGACTGATTACAGGCGCCTTGTTCCTTCTCGTGGGAGTTATCTACGAGCGCACGCACAACCGCGACCTGGACAAGTTCGGCGGCCTCTTTGCGAAGATTCCGGTGTACGGCGGCCTCCTCAGCTTTATGGTGTTCGCCTCGCTGGGGCTGCCCGGCCTGGCGGGGTTCGTATCCGAGTTCTTCGTGTTCAGGGGTTCGCTGCCGATTTACACGATCATTACGGCACTCGCGGGCATCGGCATACTCATCAATGCTGCGTATCTGCTCTGGATGCTCCAGCGCGTTCTGCTGGGTCCGCTGAATCCGGCCTGGGCGGAGGTTCCGGACGCGGATGGGCGCGAAATCCTGAGCCTCGCCCCCCTGGTGGCGCTCACCATCCTGGTAGGCGTGCTCCCGGTATTGCTGGTTAGTACGTTGAACGGCTCGCTCGTGCGCATAGTGGGGGCGGTTGCTAGGGGCGGAGGCTAAATGTGAATTTCAATCTCTACTACATATCGCCCGAGCTGATACTCGCCGGCGGTGGAATACTCGCTCTCGCCCTGGGCCTTTTCACGGGAAGATCCATTAGCAAGGGTGGAACTGCTCGGATAGGAGTACTCTCGCCCGAGGTCGTGAGCCTCGCCGTACTCCTGGCTGCGCTGATACCCTCTATTGCTCTCCTTGCGAACAGAGGAGTGGCTAAAGGCGTTTCACAGTTCGGCGGGGTCATGGCCGTTGACGGGCTGGCGCTCTTCTTTAAGATAATCGCCATCGTTTCCACTGTTATTGTGGCGCTCCTGTCGGTAGATTACTTCCGAGGGGTGCAGTTCCATCGCGGCGAATACTATGCGCTGCTCGTCTTCGCGGCTCTGGCGATCAGCAGCCTGGCAGCCTCGACCGACCTCATAATGATCTACCTCTCGCTGGAGTTCCTGAGCATCACATCGTACATACTCGCAGGCTACCTGAAGCAGGAGCCGAAGTCGAACGAGGCGGCCGTAAAATACTTTTTATACGGAAGCGTTGCGGCGGCGGTTATGATTTACGGCATGTCCATGCTTTACGGGATAACCGGGACGACGAGCATCCTCGCCATCGCCGATGCGCTTTGGGCGAATCCGGCGCCTTATCCGCTGCTTTTCCTGCCTTTGTTGCTCGTGCTGGTTGGCTTCGGGTTCAAGATTGCGATGGTGCCTTTCCACCAGTGGGCTCCGGATACTTATGAGGGTGCGCCTACGCCGATTACGGCCTTCTTGTCCGTCGGTTCGAAGGCCGCTGGAATTGCAGTATTGGTGCGCGTGCTTGCGACAGGCATTACGTTCAGCGCCTTTGATTGGACGCCGCTCATCATCCTCCTGTCCGGCGCCACGATGACCGTCGGCAACCTGGTTGCCATCCCGCAGTTGAATATCAAGCGGATGCTGGCGTACTCCAGCATTGCGCAAGTCGGGTACCTACTCCTCGGCGTTGCCGCTATGGCATACAGTCCGCTCGCGCTGCCGGCTATTTTGCTCTACGTATTCATCTATCTGTTCATGAACCTGGGTGCGTTCGCTGTCGTCACCATGCTTTCGGCCAGGCTGGGGTCGGACGAGATACGAGACTACGCGGGCCTGATCCGGCGGGCGCCGGTAGCTGCCGTGGCGATGGTGTTCTTCCTGCTGTCTCTGGTGGGGGTCCCGCCGACTGCGGGCTTCCTGGGCAAGTTCTATCTCTTCTCGGCGGCGATCCAGTCCGGCCAGCCGGCCATATTCTGGCTGACGGTGCTTGCAATTGCGAACACCGTCGTTTCGGCATACTACTACCTGAACGTCGTCCGCCAGATGTTCTTTACCCAGGCGAGGAGCGCTGCGCCTATCACATCCTCGCGCCCGCTTGGCTTTGTGATCGGGCTGACCCTGGCCATGACCCTGATCGTGCTGCTCTACGCACAGCCGTTCATCCAAATGGCGCATCGTTCCGCGTCCATGCTGACGGGGATTTGAAGTCGCTGGGCGGCGTGAGAATCAGCATGCAGGCTCAACACGAATCGAAGGAAAAGTACATCGAAGAGCTCTTTGCCTCGATCGCGCCGCGGTACGATCTGCTGAACACCATCCTCAGCTTCAACTGCCACAGGCGGTGGAGGGCGTTCGCCGTGCGGCAGTGCGGCCTCTCGCCCGGGGACGCCGCGCTGGACGTGTGCGCCGGCACGCTGGACATTGCGATTGAGCTGTCGAGGGCTGTCGGTACTTCGGGCGGGGTCGTTGGAGTTGACTTCTGCCGCCCGATGCTGGAGGTCGGCCGAGCAAAGTTGAAAAAGCGCCGGATCGGGAATGTCTTTCTGGTCGAGGGGAATGCCGAGCACCTCCCCTTGCCAACGGATCTGTTCGGGGCGGCGACCATCGGCTTCGCGCTCCGAAATGTGGCGAGCGTGGAGAATACCCTTGCGGAGATGGCGCGCGTTGCGAAGCCGGGCGGCCGGGTAGTCTCGCTCGAACTCGCGAAGCCGGAAGCGCCGGTATTCCGGCATCTATACGGCCTGTATTTCAATCACATCCTTCCTTTAATCGGAGGAGTTGTCAACGGCGGGCGAGGCCCATATGAGTATCTGCCGGAGTCCGTGAGGCGCTTCCACTCAAGGGAGGAGCTGTCGCGTATTATGCAGAACGTAGGGCTTAGCGACGTCCGGGTGTATAACCTCGCCGGCGGCGCAGTCGCGGTTCATGTAGGTACAAAGAAGTGAGCATTCCTGCAGCACGTGTAAACGGCGGAATATCCATACCTCCATTCCTGCATCCAATCGAGACCGAACTTCGGCGCGTGGAGGAGATTCTCGCCTCCGAGTTGTCTTCGGCGGTGCATACCGTTGCGGCCGTGTCGAGCCACATCCTGGAGGCGGGCGGGAAACGCTTGCGTCCCTCCCTTGTCGCTCTTTCCGCTCGGGCCTGCCAGGATGATTTCGACCCCGACGGGCTGGTGAACGTCGCCGCGAGCGCTGAGCTGATCCATATGGCGACGCTCATGCACGACGA
>Ga0315289_10003067_pt1 | contig 25388 bp, 25 predicted proteins | sample YL17G11_40_MG_FD_203452 | JGI IMG/M metagenome (GOLD analysis project Ga0315289, IMG submission 203452) | Sediment microbial communities from Yellowstone Lake, YNP, Wyoming, USA - YL17G11_40 | ecosystem: Environmental > Aquatic > Freshwater > Lake > Sediment | place: USA: Wyoming | collected...
TTATCCTTTTCTGGAGATGGGATCGCTATGAGATCCCTCTTCCCTGGTCCGAGGTTGAAATCAAGTTTGGGAAGCCTTTTATCGCAGATGAGAAAACTACAACTCAAGAGCTTGAAGAATTGCTGCTCCAGCTCTCTCCGGAATCTGAAAGTGCGGCAAGTTGATGCAGAGTTCGGAATAGTTGAGTTCGGAGATATTTGGCACGCAGCTTGCAGATAATTTTTGACTGCTGAGCGGAACCGCCCCGTCCCCACCCTCTCGGAAAAGCAAAACATTTACCAAATAGTTAGGTAAATATTTTGTGTCGCTTAATATCACCACATATTTGACATCCACCGGCATCTTTTTGCGGTTAAGCTCCTTTAAAAAACTTGAATTCGGCCGCATCTCCTTGCCTGCCGGCGAAGGGAAAGGATTGAACCAAAGGGCGCTGCTTCCCAAATTGGGAGTGCTGAGCAGGATGAGTTTTTCCACCCGGTGATTATTGAAATGATCTGCGAGGTACTGCCTCGCCACCAGGCCGCCCATCGAATGGCAAACCAATATCAATTTATCCTTTTTCTCGGCACCTAAAATGCGAACAATTTCAGCCTTTAGTTCAGCTACCTGCTCTTGGGGATTAGCATAGCCGTCAGAAAACGAAAGATAATAAGAATTCCTCTGAGGAATGGTTAACTTTCTCCAGACTTTTTCAGATGCGCCAATACCATGGACAAAAAGAACCGGATTCTTTTCCATCTCTTCAATTATAGCACGTTAAATGTTAAGATTATTATCATGAAAAATGCGGTTTTCTACACGCTGGGCTGCAAAGCGAATCAATATCAAACCGAAATTTTAAAGTCTCAGCTTGCGGCTGCGGACTCCCGGCTGGCTGCTTTTGGAGAGAGGGCGGATCTGTATGTAATCAATACCTGCACCGTAACCGAAGATGCCGATCGAAAATCCAGGCAGGCGATCCGTCGAGCCTTGCGGCTCGGCAAAAAGGTTATTGTGGCCGGATGTTATGCGAGACTGAAAGGCGAAAAGCTAAAAGAAATGTTCCCGGAAATAGAAATAAAAGATTTCGATCCCCTGCCCTCCTTAATTTCTCCCCGACCCAGAATCCGTGCCAATCTCATGATCCAGGATGGCTGCCAACACTTCTGCAGTTATTGCATTGTGCCTTACGCGCGCGGGGAAATCAAAAGCAAACCGATTGAAGAAGTCATTGAAGAAGCCAAAGGATTGGTTGAAACCGGCGCGCGGGAAATTATACTGACCGGGATCAACCTCGGGACTTACCAATATAATCTGAACACCGTAATTATGCTTTTGTCACAGATCAAGCAACTTCAGCGTATTCGGCTAAGTTCTATCGAGCCTATGTATCTGAGCAAAGTACTTATTGATTGTATGGCAGAAACCCCAAAGGTTTGTCATCATTTGCATGTGCCCCTCCAAAGCGGAGATAACGAAATGCTAAAATCGATGAACCGAAATTATACCAGAGAAGAATACCTCGGATTAACAAACTATGTCCGGAACAAACTGCCTGATTGCGGAATAACAACCGATATTATTGTTGGATTCCCCTCCGAAGGAGAAAAAGAATTTCAGAATACGGTTGATCTAGTTAATCAAATAAAATTCAGCCGTCTGCACATCTTTCCTTATTCAAAAAGGTACGGAACCCCGGCCGCCAATTTCCCAAACCAAGTTGGCACAGAAACGAGAAAGCATAGAAGTAAGATATTGCAAGAATTAAGAAAAAAATATATGATCGAATTTGCCAATCAATATCTGGGAAAAGAAGTTGAAATCCTGGTTGAACAAAAAGGGGAAGGTCTAACTTCTGACTATATCCGCTGTTTCTTCAATGATCCCTCCGATTCCTCCGGCAATCTTAAAACCATTTTCGCGAGATCAATGACCGATTCGGGTGAAATTCGAGGATAAAAAGATCACGGGGACCAACCCCTTAAAGTTTCCATGTTTCCTTTAAAGAATGAAGTCCCCGCTCTCTTTACAGCAGAATCTGCTGTCCGACTGAAACTGATATTCCTTTCGCAGAACGCTTGTTGATATCTCCAGCACGAATGGCGCTGTAGCCAACTTCCGCGAAGGATTTTCCTCCGAGACCCATATCTCCCTGGACTCCGACAAATGCCTGGACACCATAGGTGCCAGTTTTTTTGTCAGTTCCGTAAACGGTGTAGTTAACACCGGCGCCGACGTAGGATTCGATTCCTCCCATCATATCGGCAGGCAGATTCAGGATCCCATCGAAGAACACCGGGATAGCTTTGATACTTTTATCGTTAATATCATTACCCGATGCTCCACCTAATCCAACACGCCAACTAACCGCCTTTTCGCCCATGCCCAACATGGAACCAATTCCAAGCAGGTCACTGAGGACTAGGTCGGCTCTGCCAACCATGGTCGATTTACCCATGATATAACCAGCGGAAATGCTGGTGTTCCACCCCATGCCGAGCAGCCCTGTAGGAGCGCCTCCCATCGGGCTAATAACTGACGGTGGCGGTGGGACCGGTGCAACTGGTGGCGGCGGCGGCGCGATCATAGAGCCTTCCATTTCTGCTTTTAGTTTTTCCCAGCGTCTAAGAGTAGCAGCTTTCTCCCCCTGCAGTTTCTTTACTGTAGCGGTGTTTCCTGCCTTCCGGTACTTGACGATTTTAGCGTCAATAACCTTGAGATAGGATCGGACTGCGTCTCTTTCTTCTTCCATGGTTCGGCCAAAGACCATGCCAGCCAGCGTGACCACAAATGCCACTGCAACTAACAATGCGATTGTCCTTTTCATATATTTTTCACCTCCTTTCTAGTGCGGATTATAACAAGAGCACCCCATTTGTCAAGGGGGATTTTAACTTTCTCAACCTTTTGAAACATAAGGATTATCTTTAATCCAAAAGCGCCAGGGCTTTTTCGACCAATGGGGACCGGCATAATCAATTCCAATTCTCGATCCGCTCTCAATTTGCTTCTTTGAAATTTTAACTCCTCGATCTTCTAGATACAGCTCGGCATTTTTATGACAGAGGTCATAACCGTAATAAGACTTATCCAGCTTGAGCGCCTGACAGAGCTTTCCGGGTCCGCTGGTTAAATTTTCAATTCCTTTTCCTTTCCTATATTTTTGCATCAGAGGGATTCCATCAGTTGGCTCCAACGCGCGGATCAGAACGCATTCCGGCCGCCCATGAAAGCTGGTGGAAAAATTCAGCTGCCAGTACATTCCATAAACCAGATAAATATAAACATGCCCGCCGACCAAATATTCGGCAAGATTTCTTGGAGTTTGCTTTCCTCCAAAAGCGTGCGAAGCTCTATCTTCCGGGCCGATGTACGCTTCGGTCTCTACGATCATCCCGCCGATCTTTTGTCCTCGATACTCATGGATCAAAAACTTGCCAAGAAGAAGTTGAGAAACTTTTAAAGTCGACTGAAGAAAAAATTCCCGAGGCAGCCGGTGAATCTTCATGCAACTTCTATGCCTTTAGGAACAGAGTTTACTAGATAGCTTTGAGGAAATTTAATTTTTATCTGAGATAATATCTTCTCTCCGGCTGAAGCATCTCCTGCTTCGCCAAAAACGCTGGGGCCGCTTCCCGACATCTGGGCATAGGAACATCCTAGACTTAAAAGCATTCTTTTAATTTCTTGAATAATAGGAATTTTTTTTACAACCACGGCCTCAAGGTTATTATTCCCCACAATTAATTGTGGGGAATCCGCAAATATCTTATCAAATTCCTCATATGCCCATTTGGTCGAAACTTCTACTTCCGGAACAATTAAGATATAATTTCTGCTTTCTACCTGCCTGCCGGCAGGCAAGGCTTTCAACTTTCTACTTTCTACTTTCTCTCCCCTTCCCCTCACCAGGCAATTCCCTCCCACCAAACAAAACGGCACATCTGAGCCAACTTTAGCTCCGAGTTCCGATAACTCATTGCCGCCTAACGGATTCCCAGCCATTTGGTTGAGCCCAAAAAGCACGGCCGCCGCATCGGCGGACCCGCCCGCCAACCCCGCCGCTACCGGAATATTTTTCTCAATATCAATCTTGATACCATAATTTTGAATTTTAAAAAACAGTTCCGCCGCCTTATAAGCAAGATTTCGGTTGTCGGTTGGCAGTCGCGGGTGGGAAGTCGTTAGTTGAATGCCTGAGGAAATTTGAGTCAGAGTGACATAATCACAAAGCGACACCGATTGCATGACCGATTCAATTTCGTGAAAGCCGTCAGGGCGCTTTCCCCTGATCTTCAAAGAAAGATTGATCTTGGCGTAAGCTTTTAACCGCAGCACTTATTTAGTTTTATTATAAGCTTGAAAAAGTCGGGATTTTAAACGGGCGGCTTTGTTCAAATGGATAATTCCGCGCTGCGCCGCTTTATCAATGATCGAAATTGCCTTTCTGATTTTCTCCAGTGCTTCCGCTGCCTTGGCCGCAACTGCTGCCCTGGCTGCTTTTAAAGCAACTTTTAGAATCTGTTTTTCCCGCTGATTGCGGGCGCGACGCTTCTTGGTTTTGCGAACATTCTTTAATCCTTTGCGTTTAACTACTTTCTTTTCTGCCATTATTTACCTCCCCGGCTTGACTATGAACCATGCGGTTCATGGTTGACAATATAACATAAAATACATTATCATATCAAGTACCTTGAGCATCCACAATTGGTTCAAGCGCAAGCAACTTCAGAAAGAAACTGAATATACCCGCGAAAGACTTGATATCCCAGGAAATTTATGGGTCAAGTGCTACAAGTGCGGTCAGGCGATCTATGCCAAAGATCTGGAAGCGAATTTAAAAGTTTGCCCGAAATGCAATTACCATTTCAAACTCACTTCCGCAGAAAGAATAAAACAGCTAACCGATAACGATTCTTTCAAAGAGATCAATGTCTCTCTGACTTCAAAAAACTTTCTTAACTTTACCGATACTAAATCCTACACCCAAAGGATCGAAGAAGCCATTTTGAAATCCGGGCTCAAAGACGCCATCGCCACCGGTACCGCCAAAATTGACAAAATCGAATGCGCCCTCGGAGTGATGGATTTTTCTTTCATGGGGGGAAGCATGGGATCGGTGGTCGGAGAAAAGTTTACCCGGCTGATCGAACTGGCGGTGGAAAGAAAGATCCCGGTAATTGTCATTTCCACTTCGGGCGGAGCCAGGATGCAGGAAAGCATCATGTCCCTGATGCAGATGGCAAAAACTTCGGCCGCGCTGGGAAGACTCAGAGAAAACGGAATTCCTTACATCTCGGTCATGACCGATCCAACCACCGGCGGAGTTTCGGCCAGCTACGCCATGCTGGGCGACATTAATATTGCCGAGCCGGGGGCCTTGATCGGTTTTGCCGGACCCCGAGTTATTGAACAAACCATACGGCAAAAACTGCCCCCTGGATTTCAGCGCTCGGACTATGTTATGGAACACGGCATGATTGATATTATTTGTGAAAGAAAAAAAATGAAAGAAACTTTGATAAATTTATTAACCTTTTTTAGAGATTAACATGGCAAAACCAGAAAATATTAAACCTTTATTAGAATTTGAAAAACCGCTGCAGGAGCTTTTTGATAAACTGGAAAAATTAAAAGCGGTATCGGCCTCCGGTAAGATGGACATGTCGGAAGAGGTAAAAATGATGGAAAAGCGGATTGAAAGCATGCGCCGCGAAATCTTTTCCAAGCTCAACCCGATCCAGTTTGTGCAGGTTGCGCGCTTCATTCAGCGGCCCACCACCCTGGAATACATTAATTATATCTTTGAATATTTTGTTGAGCTGCACGGAGATCGGAACTTCGCCGATGATCCGGCCATGGTCGCGGGCATCGCCAAACTGGAGGGGAGATCGGTGGTGGTCATGGGTCATCAAAAAGGTCACTCGACCAAAGAAAATCTGGCGCGCAATTTCGGTATGGCTAATCCCGAAGGCTACCGCAAGGCGCTTCGGATCATGCGTCTGGCCGAGCGGTATGGAAAACCGATCGTTTCATTTATTGATACTCCCGGCGCTTATCCTGGAATTGGAGCAGAAGAAAGAGGCCAGGCCGAAGCCATTGCGAAAAACTTGAGAGAGATGGCGGAGCTTACGGTTCCTTTCATCTCTATTATCACCGGTGAAGGCGGATCGGGCGGAGCTTTGGGTATAGGCATGGGCAATCGCGTCATGATGCTGGAGTTTTCTATCTATTCGGTTATCTCACCCGAGGGCTGCGCCTCGATTCTCTTTCGCAATGCCGCGCGTGCCAATGATGCCGCGGTGGCCATGAAAATCACCGCCAAAGATCTTCTGGAGCTGGGAGTGATCGATGAGATCATTAAAGAGCCGGTCGGCGGCTCGCACAACGATCCGGAACTGACTGCAAAAAACATTAAATCTGCTATAATTAAGCACCTTGAGCCATTGCTTTCTCTTTCCCATCGGGAACTTATAGCCGACCGCTATAATAAGTACCGAAAAATGGGAATTTTCAACGAAGAATAATATGCCTCGACCCGATGATCTTCAAACCATTCAGTGCCGAGCCACCTGCCTTCGTCAAGACTTCGGCAGGCAAGTCTCTCTGATTATACCCAACACCATTCATGGATGCCCCTCGACCCTTCGATATACTCAGGGCAAGCAATCTCGGGGCAAGCAAGAAAAAGGATTTGCACAGACTATAGCTGATCGAAGAAGCGGTTTTTTTTCTTCCCCATACGTCGAAAAAAACCGCTTCTTGATATGCCGCTCGGCGAAAAGGGCTATTTTATCTTGTCTTTTATTTATTCTGAGCGTAAAATCAATAATTACACATATATTGTTGCAGCATAATTAGTGAAAGCAAATGAAAATATTAACTTGGAACATTAGCCATTATAGCAGCTATAATTTATGGAAATATGTTTTTGATAAATTAAGACCGGACGTCGCATTTCTACAAGAAGCATATCACCCGCTAACATACGTTGATGAGGACATTTTTAAATCATTAAAAGATAAATTCATTTGGGAATCAACAAAAATGAGATGGGGGAATTTAATCGTTACAAAAAATATGAAAATTGAGCATATTTTATTAGAGCATGAGTTTAAAGGGCGATTGATTGTTGGCTATATACCTGACATAGGGATTAATGTGGTAAATATGCATGTTCCAATAACCAAGGGATACTCGAGGCACGATTTACAAGCCATGTTCAAGATCATTAGTAAATATTTAGCAAATCGCCCTTCAATTGTTGCAGGCGATTTAAATTTTGGGGAATGCTTTGACAATAATGGCAAAACAGAACATAAAGATATTATGAATACAATATTAAATGAAAATAATTTAGTTAATGCTTACAAATTATTTCATGAGCAGGAAAAACAAACATTTAAGCCAGTTAGAAAACCGGAATCTAATATTCATAGTGATTATATTTTTGTATCCAAAGACTTAGCAAATAGATTAAAAGAATGCCGGATAATAGACACTCAAATGTTGCCGTTTTATAGTGATCATTATCCGGTATCAATAGCATTAGATAGCTTATCTTGAATAGTTTTAAAGATAAGCGTAAAATTAAACAGAACAAAGGAGCAGCAATAATTACATGGTTGATTTTAACCCTCTATCAGACACCCAAATAAGAGAAACCTACGCGATGATAAGTGGTTACCATGAAAAGTTTTTAAAAGCATATGGCGTAAGCCTGCCTAAATTATTAGATGGCAAAATGCACTTTACAAAAGATGCATTAACGCTTGTATATCTAGCGTATGGATACCCTAAAACCCGAGCAGTATCAAAAATTGAATTAACAAAATTTATTCAATCTTTTTATCCTGATGTTCCTGATGTTCAACAAGCGCGTCATTTAGGAGCTCAGAAAGGGTGGTGGATTGTTTCCGGCAGCCGAGATAATATCGTATTAAAAGTTAAACCTAGCCATTATCAGCTATATTCATTAGAGCAACCGTATCCAAGTTTTCATGGCCACAGGGGATCGGCAACAGACGATTGGGATGAGATAAAAGCAAAATATGGTTATCGGTGTGCAACATGTGGCTCGCAAGAAGGCAAGCCACACTTGCATTGGCCTGCAATAAAAACTAAACTTCAAAAAGCTCATATGGACCCTAAAAAACCATTAGTTGAAGGGAATATAATACCTCAATGTCAACAGTGTAATAGAGGGGACCGAAATAGATGGATCTATGATGAAAGAGGAAGGGTCTTAAGACCTGCAAATGCCTCTGTAATAAAAAAATGTGATGCTGAAACAAAACAAGCAATTTATAGACAATTATTTAAAGAGTATAAGGGCAAGAAGCCCAAATAAGATTAAAATGGGAACAGAGATGAATACAAAATATTTAAATAAAATTATATTAGGCGACTCACTCGATGTATTGCCTACTATAAAAGACGATTCAATTGATCTTGTATTAACTGACCCGCCATATTTTTTGGATAAAATGGATGACAAATGGGAGCATCAAAAAGTTTCAGATAAAAAGAACCAATATGTTATCAAATCTTTGCCTGCCGGAATGAAGTTTGATAGAACACAAGGGACCAGGTTTTATGATTGGTATTTAAATGTTTCAAGAGAAATATTCAGGGTGCTAAAGCCAGGAGGTTTCTTCTTTTCATTTTCAAGTCCAAGATTGTATCATCGAATGGCAAGTGCTATCGATGATGTAGGATTTAATATAAGAGATAGTTTTTTATGGATTTATACGCAAAACCAAGTTAAGGCAATGGGTCTAAATCATTTCATTGATAAAATGCCGGCTAGCATAGATCAAAAAACTAAGTTAAAGAAGAAACTAGAGGGATGGAAGACCCCTCAAATTAAATCTTGCTATGAGCCAATAGCTGTAGCACAGAAGCCACCAGACAATAATTTTCTATCGAATATATTAAAACATGATGTTGGGTTATTTAATACAAATATTAGGATTGGAAATAATATGTACCCATCAAATATTTTGGTTGTTGATGAAATAGATGATGTAATGGATAAATACTTTCTAATTAAAAAGCCCACAAAAAAGCAAAAAAGTGAAACCAATGGGCATCAAACCGTTAAGCCATTGTCGTTGTGTAAATATTTAATAGGCTTAGCAGCTTTTTCCAAAAATGCGGTTATACTTGATCCATTTGTAGGGAGTGGGACAACTGCGATAGCAGCAAAGGAGTTAGGGTTTAAATATATTGGGATTGACATAAACGAAGAATATATAGAAATAGCAAATAATAGATTAAAACATGTTCAGCCAACAATATTTGATGAATCAGATCAAATTAAGTTGGAGCATAAATATAGAAAATATAATGATATTGCTGAGCATCCAAGGCTAAGTATTTAAGAGGCCAGCCAATGAGTATTCGTCCGCGTCAGTTATCTCGCATGGGAACGTTTTATCTACAAGAAGCAGTTTTAGATGTCCTTTATAAGCACCATTCAGAGAGTTATGGTGTTGGCGCTGCTGAAATCGGCAAAATAGCTGATATTTATAGGAGACGAGGCCCAAGTAATATAATGAATGATGCTATAGTAACAGGCATTCTTAATTCCTTACATGAAGAGGGAAAGGTGGAGCGTGTTCGTCATAAAGGTCGTCGTGGCGGTTGGCGTCTAACTAAACAGGAATTTAATCGCCGACGAGATGATTAGTAATAGGCATATGAGCGCTTAATACTTTTTGCGGGCGCGCATTTATCCCCACACCAAACACTTTGGTGTGGGGATTTATTATAGTGGGGGCTGAATGTATCCGCCTACGTCCGCCTGCGGCGGACTTCGGCGGACAAGCGCGCCAGTTAAGAAAGTTAAGAAGTGGAATGAAAAAAACTTGCCGCGGAGAGGAGTTGAACCTCCACGGGTGTGACCCCGCTAGCTCCTGAAGCTAGTGCGTCTGCCAGTTCCGCCACCGCGGCATTTGAATTTATTTTCTCACGGATTGGTTATTGATTCAAGATGAGTTTGTAAGTGATGAATTTTCGGCCTTACTTCGTTCGCAGAGTGCCGCTGGCCGGAGTTGAACCGGCATGAGGGTAAACCTCATTCGCTTTTGAGGCGAACGCGTCTGCCAATTCCGCCACAGCGGCAACTTAGTTAAAGTATAACAAACAAAAAAAGGCTTGACAAACGCAAGAATTATATATTATCATATAAGAGGTAAGTCGAAAGGCCTCAAATTTTAACTGTTTATTATCCAAATGAATAAAATCTCGTAACCTCATGTAACATTAAGGAGGAAAAAGAATGGATATAGTAGAACTGGAAGGTAAAACGCTACAGCAGCTTTATGAGATCGCCAAGGATCTGAATATCCCAAATTTTAAACAGCTAAAGAAGCACGATCTGGTTTTCAAGATCCTGGAGGCGCAAACCGAAAAGAACGGCTACATGTTCGCCAAAGGCATCCTGGAGATCCTTCCTGAAAATTACGGGTTTCTGAGAACCGGCGGGTACCTTCCCAGCCGCGAAGATGTTTATGTTTCCCAAACTCAGATCCGGCGTTTTGATATGCAGAATGGAGATTTTGTTTCAGGTCAGGTGCGTCCTCCCAAAGAAGGAGAGAAATATTACAGTTTACTTAAAATCGAAGCCATCAACGGCATTAATCCGGAACAAGCTCGAGAAAGAGTTCCTTTCGATAATCTAACTCCCATCTTTCCCAATCGCAGATACCAGCTCGAATACCCGGGCTGTCCCATGGCTTCGCGCCTCATTGATATGGTCTCCCCCATCGGCGCCGGCCAGCGCGCCATGATCGTTTCTCCTCCTAAAGCAGGAAAGACAACAATATTAAAAAACATTGCTAACAGTATCACCAACAACTTTCCGGAAGTTCTGATCAAAGTGCTTTTGGTTGACGAGAGGCCGGAAGAAGTAACCGATATGCAAAGATCAGTTAAAGGAGAAGTGGTAGCTTCCACTTTTGATGAACCACCAGAAGACCACATCCGCATCTCTGAGCTGCTCCTGGAATCTTGCAAGCGGCAAGTCGAAGCCGGGAAAGAGGTCATTATACTGCTTGATTCAATTACTCGCCTTGCCCGCGCTTATAATCTGGTAACCCCACCCTCTGGAAGGACACTTTCCGGCGGTCTTGACCCAACCTGTCTGCATCGGCCCAAAAGGTTTTTCGGCGGAGCGCGCAATATCGAAGAAGGCGGCAGCCTAACCATCGTTGCGACTGCGCTGGTTGATACCGGCTCCAGAATGGACGATATTATTTATGAAGAATTCAAAGGGACCGGTAATATGGAGCTGCATCTAAATAGGAAGTTAGCCGACCGCCGAGTTTTCCCCGCCATTGACGTCAGACTTTCCGGCACCCGCCGCGAAGAGCTTCTGCTGGAAGAAAAAGAGCTCAAGAAAATGTGGCTGCTGCGCAAAATTATGGACAGCTATGAGACCGTGGATGCCACCGAACAATTAATTGATAGACTGAAGGATTTTAAAACCAACAAGCAGTTCCTGGAATCGGCGGACGTTAAATAAGATAGCCTCCGGGGAAGAGAAGCAGCTCTATCTCCTTCAGCCCGGCCCACTCGCCGGAAAGTATTTTGGTTTGAACAAATCTCCGGATGTGGCGTCTGACTTCTTTAACTTCTGTGATCTGGTCAATATCCTTGACCATCTCCTGCAGACTCTGGCTGTTCACCCCCAGGATCAATCTTCTCGCCACATCAACAAACTCCGTGCTCACACTGATGGTCCGATAACCCAAACCGATCAATACCAGCAACCATTCCCATTCATCGCGGATCCCGCGGCAGATGCTAACATCTTTGTCTCCCGCATTGGTTATGATATTCTTCAGAGCTTTCACGACTTCGGGATGCAGGTGATCAATATAGCGGGCGGCCTCCGCATCCTCGCGGCTGAAATGGGTAACGCTCTGGGTCAGATCCTTGGGTCCCACCACAAAGAATTTGAGCCGGTCATCGGCCGCCAGCTCGGCCAGATCCTTTAAAATGGATTGTTTCTCGATCATGATCCCGAACAAGATCTCCTGATTGACCTCCACATCTGCTCCGAGCGTGGATCTTACCTTATTAACGTAGCTTATCGCCGATAAAAAATCATCTCTGGACCGGAGGGAAGGGAACAATACTCTTATTTCCCCTTTGGTTCGGAAAAAAGCGCTCAGCTGGCTCTGAAAGGCGAGATTGTGAAGTGGTCTTGTTAGATATGCTAAACCCGTGCGGTCCGGCGGCTCTTTCCCCACAAAATAAGGGAGATGTCTGCTGGTGTCGATCGACCTAAAATAAACCATTTTCCCTTTTGCCGCGTCGATCACCTGTTGATCAAATTCAACCTGTTCTTCAATGCTTGGCTCTTCTTTCCTCCCCCCATGCCCCACGTTCGAGAAAAAATACTCTGCACGCGCGATCCCGAGAGAGTTGATCCCGTGCCTCGCCAGTCCCTCTATGTCTTCTGCTTTTTCGATCTCGCAAGTCAAATTGATGGTCTGGCCGTCCAGGGTTTTTATCTCTTTTAACTTGCGAAGCTCTTTTAAAGCCTTCTTTAAAATTTTAATATCTTCGATTTTTCTCTGATAAGCTTTAACGGTCTGCTCGGAGGGGTGGACAAAAAGCTTTCCGGTTAAGCCGTCTACAATAACTTTAGCGCCGGTGGTTATCAGTTGGGTAGCATTGGGAACGTTGACCAGGCCCGCCCGCTCATGCCGGGCGACAAAATCCGATACATGATCCCCGGGATTCCCCTTCTCTCTGATTATTCCTCTGATCCTGTGGTCTTCTAACAACCATACATCCGAAAGTTCGAGATCTTCTGCCACAAAAACGATCCTATCTTCGGCCTGGATTTTATCGATCTGCGCTTCTATTTCTACCGCCCTCAGCAGTTTATCCGCCAGTGACTGCAGGAGTATTCTCTGGATAAAGTCGAGGCCCTTAGATCCCCCGCCTTCCTGTGAAGCGAGCGCTTCCATCAATTGATTGATCGCGCCCCTGATATCAACTTTTTCTTTTTCGATAATGCTTAAAAGCCTGGTTTTGATCCCCGTGAGCGCCTCGGCCTCGATCTCATCCATTTTTTCGCCTTTATTAAAGCTTCGCTCTACATTCTCCAGCACTCTCATTGCCAGGTCCTGTCTTTCGGTTACTAAAACCTCAACCGGCAGTCCGCGTCTTTTTGCTTCTTCTTCTAGACTGAGCGACTTCCCGCCATTTTTAATTTTTTCATGATCGATCACCAGCGCCGTTCCGATCAGGATTTTATCCGTAACCGGCACCCCTTTTAATTCAAACTCGACGTTCGGCAGCATGGTCTGAACCATCCCCACCACCGGAACTCCGGTTAGTGCTCCGGCTAACATGGCAACAGCGGGAAGCACATAGGGCTCGGCTTTCTGATAAATTTGACCAAGAGTTAAATTTAAGCTCTGTCTTTTGGACGCAGTAATTTTGAAGTTGATCCCGAGTTTTGTTCGGAACCAACCAGATTCTTGCGGAATTAATCTTTGAAAACTAACCATTTAAATTATTATTCACTCCTTAATGCTCCATGGTCGTTGTTTCCCGCATATAAGTAATAGGTGTAGCGGAATTAATAATATCTTCCAGAGCTATTTTAGTGTCGGCGTGAGCTTCTTTATTAATAAGATTAAACAGGAATTCTCTCACCGCCATGGCATCTTCCAGCTTCAATATCCTTTCGATTACTGAAAGACCTTCCGGGTCCTTGCGTGAAAATTTTCCCCACTCGTCCAGATGCAGCTTGGCCAGGACGTAATTTATTTCCAGCCGCCACGATTCGTCCATGCTCATCCAGTCGGTTCCCATCAGCGTGAGAACTATCGCCGCCAGGGTGTCGCGCGACATCTCGCCGCAAGATCCGATCTTTTTGTCTTTGCTTTTAACCACGTCGATGACCTTTTTAATATTCCTCAGCACGATGGGTGAAAGCCAGTCGTACTGCTTGCCGGTCATGAGCTTCTTGCGCTGTTCGGGGAAGCCCAGCAGGTCCTGGGTCAGGTCGTTCGCTCCGAGGCTGAAACGATCGGCCACCTCTGCCAGCTCTTCGATATTCGCCACCGCCGCCGCCGTCTCGACCATGACTCCTATCTTGATGTGTTCGCTAACCTGAGTCGTGATGATTGGGTTTTCTCTATTCATCAAATCGGCCTCCACCTCGGCTATTATCTTCCTGACCGCCCGCACCTCGTCTGGATTAGTAACCATGGGAATGGTCAGACAGATGTCTTTCTTCTCCAATTCCTTTTTGTCCCCGTTGCACAGCCGGTCGCAGGCAATTAAAACCGCTTTCAGTTGATCGATCAATATAGACCACCCGGTTTCCGTATTTAACAGGAAATTGATCCCGCCCTTGGTGCGCCCGAACTCTTCTTTATCTTTTTCCGAAAAGAAGGCCGGGATTTTATCCGACGCCACGTCAAACAAACGAATATTCACCGAATCAACTTTCCTGAAAAGATCCTTAAAATACCTCACCAGAGATTGAACGATTGGACGCTCTTCGGTATACAGCCCTTCGGTCCGGTCCAGCCCCACGCTCTGCCCGCGCAGATGGGCGAGGTCGCTCCGGTCCTTGATATTGACTTTCAAATCCGGTATTGGCTTTCCATCCAGCGTTTTGGTTCTTTTGGCGTATTCCTTGAACAATTTTTCGAGCCGGGAGTATTTTTGCCGGCGGTGCTCGAGAGCTTCAATGGTGGTTTCCGTGGGATCAACAATTACCTGCCCCGTCCTGGAATCGACCGACACCTGGCATGAAATGTCAATATGTCTGAGGGGCTCCCTGATCGGCACGAGCGGAATGCCGTCATCGTGCGAATATATCATCAGATGGCTAGCGGGCCCTAATTCTCTGCTGTTCAAAACAAATGCCCCCGCTCCCTCTCCCTTTGCAAAATAATGCTTAATCTCCGACCACGACAGGTTATCCGCGACATGAACCACGCCCTTTTCAACTTCTTCCTCCCCCGCGCCCAGAAGAAATACGATCATCCGCTCCATCAGATTCTGCGCCTCCTGAATCTGAATATTAAGACGGGACACCAGCACCCTCAAAGCGCCGATCTGCTGGTCATACTTTTCCAGATCGCCGTAGCTCACCTCTTCTCCCAGCCCGCGATCGGATAACCCGCGCAATTCTTTCCTCAGCGCCTGCCCCTGTTTTTCCGCCGTGCCAACCTGATCTTTTAATGCCTTAATCTGCTGACTGGCCAGACGATAAACGGCGGCTTCCGGATTAATTTTATCGGTTTCAACCAGTCTTCTCGCACCGGGGATCTCCATTTCTTTGGTGGTTCTTTCTCCTTCGATCCACCCCTTGGCCAGAAACTGCTCGGAAGTCGAGGGCGCTTCTGAAACAAAAAACGCGGAAAGCCTCCTCAGTTTTTCCATTTCCAGCGCAACTTCACTGTCTCGCACCTGCCGCTCCACTACGGTGATCGTATTCCGGTGGGCGTGGATCCTCACCGGAGCATTGTTCACAATAGCAAAAACACCATTGGGAATGCCCTGCAGCACCCGGTTTGCGCCCGGAGGCCTCAGGGGGCCGGACGCGCCGCTGTGCGTGTGAACACGAGTAACCGCTAAGGATGTTGCGACCATTTAAATAATCTCCTTACCTTTATCGCCAAATTCCGCTTCAAATTTCAGTAAATATTATCTATAATCATCCTATCCATGTTCACTCTTCGAGAAATCCTTAAGGTCATCAAAGGGTCGCGGGTCGCGGGTCGAGGGTCGCGAGTCGTTAAAGGCATTTCAACCGACACTCGCACCATTAAGCCGGGAGAACTGTTTATTCCTCTGGTGGGAGAAAAGTTTGATGGGCGCAAATTCATTCCAGAGGCGCTGCGCAAAGGAGCAGCTGTCCTGGAAGTTAAAGACGGCTTAAAAGCTCTCCAAGATCTATCCGCTTATCATCGAAGCAAATTCAAAATACCCATTATCGGAGTGACTGGGAGCGTCGGCAAAACCACCACCAAGGATATGATCGCCTCTATCCTTTCGCAAGAGATGAAAACCTTAAAAAACGAAGAAAATTTTAATAATGAAATCGGCGTTCCCCTCACCCTTTTGAAACTAACCAAAAAACATAAATCCGCCGTAATTGAGATGGCCATGCAGAGATTGGGCGAGATCGAAGAGCTTGCAAGAATCACTAAACCAACTATTGCTGTTATTACGAATATTGGTGAAGCGCACCTGGAATTCCTCAGAACCAAAAGCAACGTAGCCAAAGCAAAAGCAGAAATCTTTAAATTTCTCAGCAAAGAAAATTATGCCGTCATCAATCAAGACGATGAATATTTCGAACATCTGCGGTCACGGGTCACGCGTCGCGGGTCACGGGTTATAACCTTTGGTATCCTTGAAAAAGCAGATGTAACGCCTAAGGAATTAGAAGGAATCAAGTTGCCAATTCCAGGAGAACACAATATTTATAATGCCCTGGCAGCGATCGCGGTGGCAAAAATTTTAAATGTAAAAAAATCTATTATTAAAAAGGGGCTTGAAAGTTTTAAGCCCTCCAGCAAACGCATGGAAATTATCAATCGGACCGATTGGATTACAATCATAAATGATACTTATAATGCCAATCCGCAATCAATGGCGGCCGCTCTCCGCACCCTGGCTTTGATCGAGGGCCGAAAAATCGCGGTGCTGGGAGACATGCTCGAACTCGGAAAAGCGGCAAGCTCCGCCCACCGGCGCATTCTTAAGCTCGCGAATGAGCTAAAAATCGATAAGATTTATCTTTTTGGAAAGCTCTGGCCCAACTCTTATATTAGCAAAGCTTTGTTAATAAAAGACTTGAAGAAAATAATTCGGCCGCGTGATATAATTCTCGTCAAAGGTTCGCGCGCAGTGAAGATGGAAGAAGTGGTGAAAGCGATAAGATAACCTGCCGGGATGGTGGAATTGGCAGACACACCAGTCCCGATGAAGAATATGTTATTGATGCCGAGGTGGCGGAATTGGCAGACGCACCAGCTTGAGGGGCTGGCGCCCTCAAAAGCGTAGGAGTTCGAGTCTCCTCCTCGGCATCAATCGCAGTCTGGAGCACCGGGATCCCGCAATACATTATGATAGGATAATAAGGAAGCGGGACTTGAGGGGCTGGCGCCTTCAAAAGCGTAGGAGTTCAAATCTCCTTCCCGGCATTAAATTGACGAACGCAAGAAATTCATTTATGATTACGATAAAAATGAAGGGAGAAGCATGACGATTGAGCTTTCCAAAGTTGAAGTTTCCGAACCCCGCCTGGCTGCGGACAATTCTAACCAAAATATCTCTGACCGCTCTTTTGAAGAAAAATTAAAATTTGAAAAAGCCCGCCTCGGGCTTTTATTTTCTCCTTTTTCCCAACTGGGATCTTTCTTCTCTTCGCCGACTGACCTAACTTTTAGCTCAACTATAACTGAGGATCAGCTCAATTCTTGTCTCGTTTCAGAAACGAACCATTACAACCTGCCGGAAAACCGACAGAACTATGGATCTTCGAATCCTTCCGCCCGTTCCCAGCTTCAAATGTTCGATTCGGCACCTCCGCCAGCCTTTAACCGGCAAATGCTGCAGGAACTGCTCTCCAAAACCAACTGGCTGGTGCCCAATCTTTCCGCTCTGCCGTTCTTTTATCAAGCGTTTTTGGATGGGAAACTCCAGCCGAAACTGGACCTGCAATTCTTAATTGATCAAATTATTGATCAAGTAAAAGTGGTCAAAGAAAAAGGAAAGACCGAGCTCATCCTCGGCCTTAAACCGGAAAACCTGGGCGAAATTCTGTTAATTTTAAGCACCCATTCGGGCATAGTTTCGATTCAAATTAATGCTTCACCCGAAACTAAAAAATTGATCGACTCTCAACGGGAAGAATTGGAACGCGCACTCAAAAAAGCCAAGATCCGTTTTGACAAAATTGAAGTTCGGGAGGTGGAAAAAAATGCTTGATGTAATGTCGCAGGCCAAAAATGCGATCGAAGCTTATAACTCGGCTTTGAAGATCACTTCTTCCAACATTGCCAATATGAGCGTACCGGGTTATAAAAAATTGGGCGTATCTTTCCAATCCATCTTCGAAAGAATTCTGTCTCAGGGAACGGCGGCAGAGAATGACATGGGAGGAACCAATCCCAGGCAGCTCGGCCAGGGAATGTCCATTTCCAATATTGCTGTTGATTTCTCCAACGGAGAAACGACTTCGGGCTCTTCTTTGGATCTAGCCATTCGCGGCTCCGGGCTTTTTATGGTTTCTCCCGACGGGGGCAATAGCTATCTTTACACCCGTGCGGGAAACTTCCAGATCGATGCTTTGGGAAATCTTACTTCTAACGGTATGCAGGTTTACGGGTTGGATAACTCGGATAACCTTGTCCCTATATCGGGACTTACTGGGAGTAAAATTAATTATCGCTGGCTGTCTAACGGAAGACTTCAATATTCTGCCACTCCTGATAATCCGGATTCTTTTACGAACGAAAAGTTTCGTATTGCCTTAACCTTTTTCTCTAATCCTTCGGGACTCGCACAGGCCCAGGGAACTAGCTTTGCCGAAACTCTGGCTTCCGGCAGCCCGGCTTCGGCACAGGCTCCCGGCGGGGCTGTAGGAAGCGTTTCTACTGGACAAATTGAACAATCAAATGTTTTCTATCTGGGAGAAACCATTGCGGCGCTCGAGCTGCAGAGAGCCATGACCGGAAATTTAAGCATAATAAAAATGGCTTCCGACATTATCTCAAATTTCATACAAAAGTTAGGGTAAGGTAAATGGCTGAAAGATCCTTGACTAAACCAGAGATTGCGTCACAAAAGAGGACGCTTAAGCTGCCTCCGGCCATCGGAGACTGGACCACTTATCGACCCCCAAAAATCCTGGTTAAAAAAGTAAAAACCGGCCTCTACGGTTTCGACCGCCTTTCGAAAAGCGAACTCCATCAGGTTCTGCTTATCCACTACCGATTTATCCAGGAATATTTCAAACGCTTAAAATTCGATCTCCGATTGGGGATAGAATTCTTCAGCGCACAGGTTGAACAAATAACTTATTTGAATTTTTTACGAACCCTTAGCGGCCCGGTCGTCCAGGGAAAACTTTCCCTGCCGGATTTCCATGAAGGGGTCCAAATCTTTTTTGACCTGAATCTTGCCAATTCGATCATCAATCATGCCCTGGGAAGCCGGGACCTCGAACCTATGAACCGCAGCCTCACCGAAGCTGAAAACACCGTCTTTTCCACTGCTTTCACCGAATATCTTCCCAAATATGTTTCGGCTTTCGAAGCCGTAACCCCAACTCCTGCCTTTAACCTGATCGGTTCTCCGGATGTCACGCTGGATCCATCGATTAACACTTCCTCCACTTTTGTTATTTTCTCCGCCGAGGCGTCGCTGAACGATAATCCGCCCGGAAAAATTATCTTCGGTTATCTGGCAAGCACATTAAAAAATCTGCTCGACCGCTACGGGGAAAAAACCGAGGCAAAACCTCTGAATTTTTCAAAATTATCGGCTGCCGCTTTGAGCAAGATCGGGGTGCCCGCTTCCGCCGTTTTGGGAAAGACCAATCTTCTCACTTCGGAACTGAACCGCCTGGAAGTTGGCGATGTGGTATCACTGGACACTACCACGAATTCAGCCGCTACCTTAATGATCGGAAATTTTCTTAAGCTTTTAGCCCAACCCGGAATTTCAAACAAGAAAAGATCACTGCGCATTGCCGGATTCAAAGAGGAAGAGATCCAATTCCCTGCTCCTTTAGAAGCTGCCGAAAAAGAAAAACCGGTCGAAGAAGAAAAACCACCAGCCGAAGTCGAATTACCCAAGGAGGAGATGAAGGAGGAATTCCCCGAAGAATTTCCTGAAGAAGAACTGTCGGAAGAAGAGGAATTCCCTGAAGAAGAACTATCGGAAGAAGAGGAATTTGCTGAAGAAGAATTCCCTGAAGAAGAAGAATTTCCAAAAGAGGGAGGTTAGAAATGGAAGTTAAAAATGTCAAGTTTCCCGAGTTCGGAGAGGGAGAAAAAGGAGAAAGGATCGAGTCGCGCGCGCTGGGTGATATCCCGGTTCAAGTTACTGTGGAGCTGGGTTCAACCGAGCTTTCCTTAAAGGAAATTTTAGAGCTCGCGGAAGGATCAATCGTTGAACTGAACCGTCTGGCGGGAGAGCCCCTGGACCTTAAAGTTGGCGGTCAATTGGTGGCGCAGGGAGAAGTGGTAGCGGTTGACGATTATTACGGTTTGCGCATAACCAATGTGGTGATGAAATGACACCCGAGGCTTTAGTGCTTCAGCGCTCGCCCATTATCACTCTGGGATATATCATGCAGGTCCTGATTTCCCTGGCAATTGTTTTGGCCATCATCTATGTCATGGCCAGATTTCTCTTGCCCAAATTAAAGATAAATGCGACCGGAAGAATGATTCAGGTGCTCGACCGGGTTATGCTTGAACCCCAGGTTTCCGCCTATATCATCAAAGTCGGGAAAAGCGCCTGGCTGATCGCCACCAGCAACAAACAAATAGCAAAAATTGATAAAATCGAAGAAGAAAGTTTGACCTCCTGATGTTGAAAAGAAAAACTCTGATCATTCTATTCCTTTTGGCGCTTCAAGGCATCACTTTAGCCCAGGCTCCAAAAGCTTTGGCCGCCCAGATAGATGTTCAAGCCATCATGGCTTCTCCCCAGTTTTCTAACAGTGTTCAGTTGATTTTAGCTTTATCTCTCATCTCCCTGATCCCCTTTTTCCTGCTTTCCGTCACTTCTTTTTTAAGGATCATCATTGTTTTCACTCTGCTCCGGACGGCGATTGGAACCCAGCAGGTCCCACCCAATGCGGTTTTAGTCGGCCTGGCGCTCTTCATGACCGTTTTTATCATGTCCCCGGTCTGGCAGGAAGCCAATCAAAAAGCCTTGATTCCGTATAATCAGGGGAAGCTTTCACAAACCAAAGCTTTTGAGACCGGCATGAAACCTCTTTCTCAATTTATGCTGAAGCAAACGCGGGAAAAAGATCTGGCGCTTTTTGTTCAATTTTCAAAAATCCCTCCTCCGAAATCTCCCGACGAGGTGCCGTATTATGTGCTCATTCCTTCCTTCATGATCTCGGAGCTTAAAACCGCCTTTCAGATCGGATTCCTGCTCTTCGTGCCATTTATCATTATCGACCTGGTGGTAGCCAACATTCTTCTGTCGCTGGGAATGTTCATGCTTTCTCCGGTCATGGTCTCCCTGCCGTTTAAGATTCTATTGTTCGTATTGGTCGATGGATGGAACCTAATTACCCGTGGTTTATTGATGAGTTTTAGATGAATCAAGATTTTGTGGTACAAGTTTTGTATCAAGGTATAACCCTTATCCTTTTGATCTCCATGCCAGCGGTAGGAGTAGGACTGCTGGTCGGCTTTATAGTTAGCCTTTTCCAGGCCGTCACTCAGATTCAGGAGCAAACTCTGACTTTCGTTCCTAAGGTGATTTCGGTGCTGCTGGTAATTGCTTTTACCTCTCCCTGGATCATTTCCATGATGGTTGATTTCACCGCCACGCTGTGGAGTGCAATTCCTAACATGGTGCGATGATAATTTCGGTCGCCCAAATCGAAGTATTCGTTTTTATCATCGCCCGCATTGCCGGGGTTTTTCTCCAGGCTCCTATCTTCAACTCGCGCAGTTTTCCGGCTCCGGCAAAAATCGCTTTTGCGGTCTGGCTTTCGATCATTCTCTGGTTCACAACCCCGGTTTTCCCGACCCTTCCGGACAGCCTTCTTTCTTTTGTGCTGACCATAATCGCGGAAGTTGCTTTTGGCTTTTTAATCGGATTCATTTGCAACTTAATTTTCATTGCCATTCAATCTGCCGGTGAAATCATCGACCTCCAGATGGGTCTTTCGATTGCAACCGCACTGGATCCGATTTTCGGTTCTGTTATTTCGATCATCGGGCGCCTTATCTTTTTTACCGCTTTGATTGTTTTTATTTTGCTGGATGGTCATCACCTGATCCTTTCCGCTTTCCATCAAAGCTTCAGTGTACTGCCGGCCGGCAAAATTGCCGACTTTACTTCCTACCAGCTGACCGCCCAGTTGATGGAACTGGGAGGAACGCTCTGGATGACCGCCATCAAACTGGCAGCACCGGTCGTTTTATTGATTTTTCTTTCCGATTTCACTTTCGGCATCGTTTCCCGGGTAGCTCCCCAGGTCAATGTTTTCATGCTCGGTTTCCAGGTTAAGCCCATGCTGGGACTGTTTGGGATTTTGGTCACCCTCCCCTTTCTGATAAAACATATAGGCAACCTTTTCGAATTTATTGGCCAGAATCTGGTCCAGCTTTTTGCGATTTTAAAATAGGAGTAAATAAAAAGTGGCTGAAGGCGGAGAAAAATCTGAGGAACCAACTCCCCATCGACTGCGCGAAGCCCGTGAAAAAGGACAGGTCGCCAAAAGCCGGGAAATAACCACGGCTTGCTTGCTGCTCCTTTCCTATTTTCTTTTCCGGTATCTGGGAGAATTTATGTGGAACCATCTGGTAGAGATGGCTCAGGCTATTTTTCAGATCGTTCCAGAAGCTCGAGATTTCAGCCTTGGTTTTGCAGGTTACCTGCTCCTGATCGGTCTCCAGGCCATGGCTTTTGTGCTGCTCCCTATTTTTGGCATTGTCTTCCTTGCCGCTCTTTTAGCCGAAGCCCTGCAAACCGGTTTTTTATTTTCGATGGATCCGCTGTCTCCAAAATTCGAGCGCATCAATCCCCTGGAGGGTTTCAAAAAGATGTTTTCCCTGCAGGGCTTGGTCGAACTGATCAAATCCCTGCTCAAAATCATTATCGTTTTTTACATTGCCTGGTATGCAGCCAAGGATGATCTTCCCTACATCATCGTCCTGATGGAGGCTCACCCCTGGCAGGCGGTCGTGCTGGGAGGAAGCATCGCTTATAACATTGCCATCCGGGTTGGACTTTTCTATGTCGCGGTTGCAATTCTCGACTATCTTTACCGGCGCTGGGAGTACATGCGAAACCTAAAAATGACGCGCCAGGAAGTCAAAGAAGAATATAAACGATTGGAGGGAGATCCTCTGATCAAGCAGAGAATGCGCGATCTCCAGCGCCAGGTCGCCTACCAAAGGATGATGTCCGCCGTTCCCCAGGCAGATGTGGTCGTAACCAACCCCACCCATATCGCTGTCGCCCTAAAGTATGAACAGAAGAAGATGAAAGCGCCGGCCGTACTGGCTAAAGGTGAAAGGAAGATTGCCGAAGAAATAAGAAGAATCGCCGAGGAGCATGAAATTTCGATCGTGCAAAATGAGCCTCTGGCTCGTTCCATTTATCGGACCACCCGGGTCAATCAAGAAATTCCTTCCGACCTCTACCAGGCGGTGGCCGAAGTTCTAGCTTACGTTTATAAGATCAAACGAGACCAAGAAGCCAGGAAGAAGGCCTCTATTGCCCTGGCTCCCCGTTAGGTATATAATCTAAGGGAATTATGGCTTTCCCGGGATTTGATTTAAGAAACATCCGCAATCTATTTACACTCAGCGATTTTCTGGTTGCCGGTCTGCTGGTTGTCATCATTGCCCTGATGCTGGTTCCGCTGCCGACCTTCGCGCTGGACCTTCTCCTGACCATGAACATCGCTTTTTCGCTGATGATCCTGCTGGTTGCCATGTACCTGAAAGAACCGCTGGAATTCGCCGCTTTCCCTTCCGTCCTTCTAGTTATCACCGTTTTGCGCTTGGCTTTGAATATCGCCTCCTCAAGGCTGCTCCTTACCCAGGCCTACGCCGGACAGGTGATAAATGCTTTTGGAGTATTTGTGGTCGGTGGCAATTATATCGTTGGAGGAATCATTTTTACCATCATCACCATTGTGAACTTTGTCGTTATCACCCGCGGTTCTGAGCGCGTGGCTGAAGTCGCCGCCCGCTTCACCCTGGATGCCATGCCGGGCAAACAGATGAGCATCGATGCGGACCTTAACGCCGGCCTGATTGATGCCACGGAAGCGCGGGGGCGCCGCCGAAAGATTGAACAGGAAGCCACCTTTTTCGGATCTATGGACGGCGCCAACAAGTTCGTCCGCGGAGATTCCATTGCCGGCATCATTATCGTGCTGGTTAATATCATCGGCGGAATTCTCGTCGGCTGGCTGCAGCTGGGAATGGGGGTGATGGAAGCGCTTTCAACTTACGCATTGCTGACCGTTGGCGCCGGTCTGGTCGCCCAGGTGACCTCACTTCTCATTTCCATCGCCACCGGTTTGATCATCACCAAATCGGCTTCGGAGATGAGTTTAGGCACTGATATATCAAGCCAGCTTTTTGCCCAGCCAAGAGCCTTTGCTTTCGTCTCCATCATTCTCGGCCTTTTCGCAATGGTTCCCGGCCTTCCCACTATTCCTTTTCTGATCTTAGCTTCTCTCTCCGGTATTCTGGCACTGCTTCTTATACGAGCGCAGGCGGCTCGGGAAGAATCCAAAGTAGTAACCGAAGAAGTTTCCGCCAAAGATGTTCTAAAAAAACCCGAAAGCATTTTAGGAACGCTTGGACTCGATCCCCTTTCCCTCAAGGCCGGGCGCAATCTCATTCCTTTAATCGACCCGGCTCAAAAAGGACCCCTGCTTGAGCGGATCACTCTGATCCGCTACAACATCGGGCAGGAGCTGGGATTTGTAATTCCCGGAGTCCGAGTTATGGACGATTTGAGTCTGCCCCCCGATCAATACACCATCGAAATCCGGGGCACAAGGGTATCTTCCGGAGAAGTCCGCCTTGGCCATCATCTAATCGATATGCCGCTGGCTCAAACGAAAGCAAAAAAGCTGACCGGTATCGAAGCCCGCGACCCGTTGACGAACGACCTGATAACCTGGGTCACTGATGATACTCTCCCGCAGCTGCAAAAACTGGGGATTGAAGCCAAGCCGCCGATAGATGTTATTTCCGAACACTTCACCGAAATCATAAAACGCTATGCGGACGAGATCATGACCCGGCAGAACGTTCAATCGCTGATCGAGCTGGTTAAAAATTTCAATGCCGCCATCGTTCGCGAACTCATTCCTGATCTGCTCTCGCTTGGCCAGGTACACAAAGTTCTGCAGCTTCTGGTCAGAGAAAGAGTTTCCATCCGTGATCTTTCGACGATTTTGGAGAGACTGGCTGATTACGCCCATCTTTCACGAGATATCAATATTCTGGCAGAATATGTCAGGCAATCCCTCGCGCGGCAGATTTGTGAATCTTATACTGACAAAGAAGGCGTTGTTACTGTGGTAACCATTGATCCGTCCCTGGAAGAAACTCTGATCGGCTCGATCCATCAATCGGAATACGGATCGTTTTTGGCCGTCGATCCCAACATTGGAGAAAGAATCCTGGTCCAGATTTCCG
>Ga0315289_10003068_pt1 | contig 25385 bp, 22 predicted proteins | sample YL17G11_40_MG_FD_203452 | JGI IMG/M metagenome (GOLD analysis project Ga0315289, IMG submission 203452) | Sediment microbial communities from Yellowstone Lake, YNP, Wyoming, USA - YL17G11_40 | ecosystem: Environmental > Aquatic > Freshwater > Lake > Sediment | place: USA: Wyoming | collected...
TTCATTAATGGCTCGTGCTGATACGATACTATATCTTTTATGTGAATCTAGCGGATGCCGATTTCACGTGCGATAACGCGTAATTGTATCTCCGATGTGCCTTCCGTAATTGTTCCCAGCCTGGCATCCCTGAAATAGCGTTGAACTACAGAGTCTTCCATCAGTCCGTATCCGCCATTTATCTGCAGCGCTTCCATGGTGGTGCGTGCGGCCACTTCGCTCGCATGCAGTTTCGCCATTGCTGCTTCCCTCAGGTGTGGCCTTCCCTGGTCGTACAGCCATGCGGCGCGGTAGAGCATCCATCGGGCAGAGTCAATCTCCATCGCCATACGCGCCAGCTTAAAAGAGTTAGCCTGGAAGGTGGCGATGGCCTGCCCGAACTGTACCCTTTTCTGGGCATAGGAGAGTGCATTGTCGTAGGCTGCCCGCGCCAGGCCCAGGCTTCTTGCTGCGTGAGATATCCTGCCCCCTGTAAGCGACTGCATAACATAGGGAAATCCCTGGCCTTCCTCGCCGATGAGATTTTCCGCGGGCACGGCGCAGTCCTCAAAGATCAGTTCGGCGATCTCACTGGAGCGGGCGCAGAACTTGTACAGCTTGGACCGTGTGAATCCCGGCGTATCCTTTTCAACAATGAACAGGCTCATTCCGGCGCGGGAACCTTTGCTCTTATCCGTATATGCAGCCGTAACCACAAAGTCACTGATATTTCCATTGGTAATGAAGATTTTAGTCCCGTTCAGATAATATTTGCCGTTTCTTTTTGTTGCCGTGGTCTGCAATGCGGCAGCATCAGAGCCGGCATTGGGTTCAGTGAGCCCGAAGGAGGCTATTTTGCGTCCCTTAATGGCCGGTACCAGGTACTTCTGCTTCTGCGCTTCAGTGCCGTGGTGATATATAGCTGCCGTGCCGATACCCCCCTGTACCATGGTAGCGGCAGCTATGCCCACGGAATAATAGGCAACCTCTTCAACGGCGATGCACTCGCCTATCTTACCCATACCGGCTGCGCCGTATTGGGGCGAATAGCTAAGGCAGAGATAGCCAAGGTCGCCCATCTGAGGGAACAATTTAACGGGAAAAGTCGACGTCTTTTCTGATTCGTCGACCAAAGGTGCGACTTCTTTCTCGGCGAAGCTATGCATGGCGTCCTTGAGCATCTTTTGTTCTTCAGACAGATCGAATTCCATCTTCATATCTCCTTTATTAATAATTCAACACCAGGATAAAGATTATATTACAAACCCGTGCAATTTCGTAGGTTTAGGTATCGCCTGAGTTCCATCCCACATGTGCTCGTGTTATAATCAGGTTTAATTACCGCGAGGAGGAAAAATTGAATCCTGCATGTAAGATGTCGCCCAGCGACAAAAAAGACCTGATAAGGTCGTAGGCATGCACTTTTTTAATCCGGTGGCTATAATGAAGCTGATAGAGGTTGTAAAAGATGATTTCTGGCGTGACGTACTTTCCAGGTGGTAAAAAAGTAGAGGGCGGCAAATTAGCGGCTGGCCTTTTCGTCTTATCTTAACAAATCAAGCGTAACAACATGCGCCGAGAGGTGAAAATTATGACCGGTGAATTTAAGACGATTATTTATGAGAAGAAAAGCGATGTGGTATGGATTACCCTTAACCGGCCCGAAGTGCTGAATGCCCAGAATGATTTGCTGCGCGGTGAGGTGGTCGAAGCTCTTGAATCTGCCAGAAATGATGATGAAATACATGTAGTCGTAATTACCGGCGCCGGCGAGAAAGCATTCAGTGCCGGAGCTGATATAAGCGAGTTTCCTAAGAGATTTCCTGCCGATATAATAAAAGAGAAAGGGAAAAGGCGGCCATGTGATGTGATAAGGGACTTACCCAAGCCTGTTATAGCCGCAGTAAATGGTTTAGCTTTGGGCGGAGGCTGTGAGTTAGTCCTGGCTTGCGATATTGTAATCGCCGCGGAAGACGCGCAATTCGGACAACCGGAGATAAGGATTGGCATTATACCCGGGGGTGGAGGCACTCAGATACTGCCCCGTCTCATTGGAGAAAAGAAAGCCAAGGAACTGATTTTCAGTGGCCGTAGTATCTCAGCCGGGGAAGCTTTGACGCTTGGAATGATTAATCAGGTCGTCCCCCGTGGTAAACTGATCGAGGCTACCGAGAAACTCATCCAGGATATCCTTAAGAACAGTCCTGCAATACTAAAGCTGGCAAAGATAGCCGTGAATAAATCTCTGGATATGCCGCTATCTATAGGCATGGATTATGAGCGTGATCTCTTCGCTCTTTGCTTCAGTACAGACGACCAGAAAGAGGGTGCAAAGGCATTTCTGGAGAAAAGAAAACCGAATTATAAGGCCAGATGAGATCGTAATATGGCGAAGCTTGATTTAAAGTTGGAAGATAGGGTGGCTGTTGTTACCATGAACGAGGAGGATAATAAACTTAACCTCGATATGTGTAACTCCTTCCTTGCAATGCTGGATAAGGTAGAGAAGGAGACGGAAGCCCTGACGCTGGTGGTAAGGTCCGGACACACGCATATTTGGTCAAATGGCTTTGATCTCGATTGGATCAGCGCTAGGCTGACTACAGGCGACAAAGAGGTTGTCAATGAATTCCTGTCCAGGGATATCGGGCTACGCAGGCGTTTGCTGACCTATCCTCTGATAACCATCGCTGCGATCAACGGCCATGTCTTCGGTGGTGGGGCCGTCCTCAGCTGCTGCTTCGATTTCCGCTTTATGAGGTCGGACAGGGGCTTTTTTTGTATTCCTGTAATCGATAGGGGCTATCCTATCGTACCTGGCACCAGTGCCCTGTTAAAGAGCGTCTTGCCCATGTACATTGTAGAAGAACTGATTCTTACCGGCAGCCGGCTTACAGGCGCCGAGTGTGCGGCAAATCATTTAATAGTAGCTACCTATAACAACGATTCACTGATGGATGAGGTCATGGCCTTTGCTAAAGGCTTAAATAAAGGCAGGTGGATAGTGGGGGAGATGAAGAAGGTCCTCAATGGCCACATCGTAAAGCTGATGGAAGAGGACATGGGCTATATTAACCAGGGGCATGTGGTGGTATAGAATGTAGCGTTCATCAGGTTTTTAGAGTTACTCTTTAAATTTCTTTGCCCACATCGTAGACAAGCCTTTGTTCATAAATTCATCGGCTGCAATATAGGGGGCTACCTTCCCATCTTCCACTCCCGAAAGATATTCTGCAATCGTTGCATCAGTATTTATGAATTCAGAAAGTTGCCTGAATATCCTTTGTTCTATTGACTCTACAAACTCCCAGTATCTTTGCTGTCGCCTACGAGCAATTAGTTGTCCGGTTTCTGAAAGCATCTTATGAGTGCTCTCGATGTGTTCAAATAGATCTACTATGCCTACATCATTTACCGCTTCTGTGGTTAAAATCACTGGTTCATTTTTGGACTGGGTTTGCAGACTGAGTATGCTTTTTAGGGCAGCAACAATCTGATTAGCACCGGGGCGGTCAGCCTTGTTTACCACATAGATATCACCAATCTCCATTATGCCCGCTTTCATGGCCTGCAGTACATCGTCGCCCTCCGGCGTTAAAACCACTATCACGGCATCCGCGACCTGCATGATATCGATCTCAGATTGGCCTGTGCCCGCCGTCTCTATAATTAACAGCTCTTTACCATAGGCATCCAGCAGTTTAAGTACGCCCCTGAGCGCAGAGGCCAACCCGCCCGAAAATCCCCTGGTAGCCATACTGCGGATGAAGACCCTGGAATCGGTGGAATGGCTTCCCATGCGTATCCTGTCGCCCAGTAAAGCCCCGCCTGTGAAGGGGCGGTAGGATCGACGCCCACTATTCCCAGGCTGTTACCAGGCTGCCTGTACACCGCAGTCAGCTTCTCTATCAGGGTACTTTTCCCGGCTCCCGGTGAGCCGGTAACTCCCAGCCTGAATGCCCTGCCGGTATGCGGGAGGATAAGCTGCAATATCTCCGGAACTTCAGCACCGCCTGATTCGACCAGGGTGATCAGTCTTGCAAGTGCAACCTCATCCCCGGCCAGCATTTGCCTGACCATGGCTTGCGGGTCTGTTCTTGATTTCTTTGTCATGTTGCTGTGGGATAAATTCGCTGTAACGCGGCTATTCTATTAAGTAATAAACTGCCATGTTAAAGCGTATTGCGCCCCGCCTAATATATTTCCGTTAAATCGAGTTATAATGGATGGCGGCCCGGCCATTTTAATAAATAGTGAATAAGACCAGGAATTTGCAATTAGCAGCAAGAGTCATCGTGAGAGGAATTAACAATGAGCAACAGTAAATCAGATTGGCAAAAGACAACCTTAGCTAAGGCATTGACTAATTTCCCCGAGAGGAGCAGTAGCTTTAGCACGACGTCAGGGTTGGATATCGAGCAGGCTTACACGCCTGAAGATCTGCCCGGTTACGATTATTTAACCGGCCTGGGTTACCCCGGGGAATACCCGTTTACCCGTGGTATACAGCCTTCCATGTACCGCAGCAGGTTCTGGACCATGCGCCAGTACGCCGGTTTTGCCACTGCCGGGGAATCCAACAGGAGGTTTCGCTTTCTCCTTGAGCAGGGGCAGACGGGTTTGAGCGTAGCTTTCGATCTACCAACACAACTGGGATACGATTCTGATCACCCCCTGGCGGCAGGTGAGGTTGGCAGGGTCGGGGTAGCCATAGATACCCTGCAGGACATGGAGACACTGTTTAAGGATATCCCGCTCAACAAGGTCAGCACATCCATGACCATCAATTCCACCGCGCCGGTTTTACTCAGCATGTACATTGCCCTGGCAAAAAGGCAGGGTGTTGACATAACTAAACTGGAAGGCACAATTCAAAACGATATACTTAAGGAATATATAGCCAGGGGAACCTATATCTTTCCGCCGCGCCCGTCCATGCGGCTGACCACCGATATATTCGATTATTGCAGCAGGAATGTTCCGCGTTGGAATACCATCAGTATCAGCGGCTACCACATCAGGGAGGCGGGGTCGACAGCAGCACAGGAGATAGCCTTTACACTGGCCAATGCCATCGCCTACGTTGAGGCTGCTATCAAAGCCGGGTTAAACGTGGACGACTTCGCGTGCCGCCTGTCGTTTTTCTTTGACAGCCACAATAACCTGTTTGAGGAGATCGCTAAATTCCGGGCGGCGCGCAGGCTTTGGGCAAGGATAATGAAAGAGCGGTTCTCGGCTGCGGATGCCAGGTCCATGATGCTGAGGTTTCATACTCAGACTGCCGGTTGTACCCTGACCGCTCAGCAGCCATATAACAATATAGTCAGGGTGGCGGTCCAGGCGCTGGCTGCTATTTTAGGCGGGACGCAGTCCCTGCATACCAACTCGTTTGATGAGGCCTTTGCCACCCCGTCCGAGGAGGCAGTCACCATCGCCTTGCGCACACAGCAGATGCTTGCTTATGAAAATGGCCTTGGAGACGTTGTTGACCCATTGGGAGGTTCCTACTTTATCGAGCACCTGACCGATTCTTTGGAAAGGGAAGCCATGGACTATATTGACAGGATTGAAAAATTGGGAGGCGCCGTAACTGCCATTGAACAGGGATATCAGCAAAGGGAAATTCAGGAAAATTCCTATCGCCAGCAAAAAAGTATAGACAACGGCCAATCAGTAGTCGTTGGAGTCAATAAATTCGTTTCTTCAACACCTAAAATAACAGGGCTTACCAGGATTGCTGCTGAACAGGAAAAAGCCCAGAAAGCTAATCTCGCGGGCATCAAAGCCAGCCGGGATAATAAACGCGTGTCACATGCCCTGGATAACCTGAAACGGGTAGCCGTGAGCAACGATAATACCATGCCTGCATTTCTTGAATGTGTTGAGGCATATGCCAGCGGAGGTGAGATATGTGACGTGTTGCGCGCGGTATTTGGCACACATAAGGAGTTCCTGGTTTTTTAATCCGGAAGGAGCATAACAATGGGGACTGATAAAAGGATAAGAGTACTGGTAGCCAAGCCCGGCTTGGATGGACATGACCGCGGGGCCAAGGTGGTGGCAAGGTCGTTGATGGATGCCGGCATGGAGGTTATCTACACCGGTATAAGGCAGACGCCGGAGGCGATCATAGCCGCCGCGGTCCAGGAAGACGTTGACGTCGTGGGCTTGAGCATATTTTCAGGCGCCCACCTTGCGCTTTTCCCCCAGATTGTTAAAGGGCTTAAAGAGAAAGGATTGAACGAAGTCGTGATTATTGCCGGCGGAATAATACCGGACGAAGATATCCCAAATTACAAAAATTAGGCATAAAAGCAGTGTTCGGTCCAGGCGTTCCGATCAGCAAAATTGCCGCATTCATTCAAAACGAAGTTTCTTCTAGCCGTTAACAAACAGGCTGTTTTAGTAACTGATTCCTATTTAATTTCTCGTTTCCTGATATTTCTGGACTCAGCCAATTTTTCTTAGCTCTCTCCTTAATATTTTACCAACTGTACTCTCTGGCAATGAGTCCATAAACTGAATTGATTTCGGTCTCTTATAAGTGGGCAAACTTCCCCACCTTATCTCTCAGCATCTCCTGTTCATCGGTGAACCTGAAATCCACGTATTTCCTCCTTGTATAGTTCTTACTCGGCCTTTGAAAACATCGGGGATATGTCAGCAATCAAATACACTATCTGCCGATTGAATTTTACGCCCGTCTCCTTACGACAACAAATTTTCATAAATATGGGCACCGTATTAAGCATTATGCAACAGACCTTCACAAAGGCCTGCTAAAGGTATACATTTATAAGGACAAGGGGGATAACCGAGATCGAAGTCTTCGCTATCACACCGAATCTGAAATTGTTGGATCTGCAGCCTCCTATACCCGGCTATGGTAGATTCATTGGAAGTTACCTGCTCCTTGGCGAGAAGAATGTCATCGTCGATCCCGGACCCGCAGTAGCCATACCTGAACTGCTCTACGGCCTAACCAAAATTGGTGTACGACCCCATGAGATCGATTACATTGTGCTCACGCATATCCATCTGGACCACGCTGGCGGTGCTGGAGCAATAATCAAAGAGATGCCTAATGCCATGATCGTGGCCCATAGTCGAGCTCGCTCTCACCTGGTTGATCCCAGGATGCTGTGGAATGCCAGCCTGAAAACCCTGGGCGACCTGGCCCATAAATATGGACAGATGGAACCAATACCCGAAAACAGGATTACGGCCGTCGCGGACCGCATGAAACTTGATCTGGGCGGCGGCCAAGATCTGGAGATATATTTTACTCCCGGCCATGCTGTTCATCATTTGAGCCTGTTCGAAAGGGCAAATAGCATACTTCTGGCAGGTGAAGCAGCGGGAGTCTGTATTAACGGGGCAATCAGGCCTGCAACACCGCCGCCATTTAAACTCGAAGAGACCATCGCCTCCGTAGACAAGCTCATTGAACTCAAACCTGAAAGGCTGTGCTATGGTCATTTTGGGTGCTATGACAACGGACTGGAGCGACTGCAGTTGTATAGAGAAAAACTCCTAAGCTGGGACGAAATCGTCAATTCGGAAGCCGGCAGTGGGAAAAATCCTGAGGCTATACTATCAGTGCTTAGAGAGAAAGACAGGGATTTAGATTACCTTGAAAAATTGGACAAAGACGAATACGCACGCGAATTTGCGTTACTCATTAATAGTATACATGGCATAGCAGGACTTATTCGATAAACGTGGGCGAAAGCATATTGTCGGTCTAGCTTTGCCTTGACCCGCAGGGAGACATCTAATTTGATGAACATGTCTTCATTTTCATCTTGTCTGCCATTTCAAGTGTTGCTATACTACATTACGAATCATGAAGCTATGGCGAAAACCATTTGACTATAACCCTGTAGCAGAACCTCTGGGATATGCATCTATAGACAAGACAGGTGCAAGGGATGTGGCTTCTGTGTTGAGTTCTGTCTCAGAGATGTTCTGGAAATGAGCTCGGAGATTAGTTCAAAGGGATATCAAATTGGCTGCAGTTAAAGATGGAATTAAATGCCTTGCATGCGAATTTTGTGAATTTATTTGCCCTGAATTTACCGTCAAGCTCTCTATTAATAATAAAGCGTCTTTGAATACCCGAACGTAATTCGCTGTTTTAATTCTGACTACAATCCAATTATGACTGTCATATTAAGTATAAGACTGATTCCGACTGTAATTAATATAATATAACACTGATGTCAGATAATGGATGCCTTGTAGGTGAATATTTTATTAATGGTGATATCGCTTGCATAGCCAGAAACAAGGAGGCAATCATGATAAGGTTCAAGCAAGCAAAACAGGTTAATTGGCAGCCGTGGTTTAAGCTTATAGTTGACATGGTGTTCATCACATCCCTAATAGCTGCGGGAACTGCTATATCTTGCCAGAACAATCCTACCTCAACTCAAACCATTCCGCCTCCGTCTCAAACCGCACCGGCTTCGCCTCAAACTTCAATCGAAAATTTACCCTTACCTGCCCACGGTGATCCAGGCCTGCTAACAGATGTTAAATCTCCTCCCGATGAAGGGCGTGACCATATATGGCCGGACCACCCGGTCGAATATAAAACAATGCCACCAACATCCGGGCCACATTTCCCGGATCCTACGGCTCCAGGATTTTACATTACAAGGCCGGCATTCGGATACCTGGTGCATAGCCTGGAACACGGCACGGTGGTTATATACTATGACCCGGGTAAACTTACAAATGAGATAGAACAGAGCTTGAGAGCTTTTATAAGAGCACACAGCAATCCTGAAGTGGGGGTTATAGCTGTTCCAGACGCGGATTTCAAATATCCATTTATTCTCACCGCCTGGGATAAGATGCTTGAACTTAAAAATTATGATCCCCAGGTCGTAAGGGCATTTCTAGCGGAATACCTTAACCATGGTCCTGAGTCCCCAGCTCCTTAAGAGATGTCCCCAGCGTAATTACCTTGTCTTTGCGGTATTGTTAATCAGAGATTAGTAAAACCTGGCTAACTTTTCCAGCGGTTCCCTCTCAGTGCGGAACTGATTGACAGGATCGTCCCAATCCGGATATCCGATAGGAATTCCCAGAACCATCAGCTTGGTATCCTCTAAACCCAGTATCTTCCGCAGTATATCCGGGTAGATGACCGGTTGTATCGCCGGTATGGTGCCCAGCCCGTGCTCGGTTGCAAGCAGCAGCATATTTTGCGTTATCAGGCCGCAATCAAAAATATTCCAGACATTTGTCGTGTCATTAGCATGGTAGAAAGAGCGGTCGATCATGATATAAATGCAGCTGGGTGCATCCCACAGTTTGAAGCCGCGTAGGCCCCATTCTATCCTTTTCTGCTTATCTGCCCGGTCGATGCCTAACTTTTCGAGTACACCGGCCATAACTGCGCGGCGCCGGGCTGCCCAGGGTTCCGGGTATTGAAGAGGTATAGATATATCCGGGACGGGTAGCTTAGAGGAACTGTCGATAAAAGCTTGCTTTATCTCTTCCAGCTTCGTACCGCTTACTACGGCAAATTCCCAGGGTTGGCTGTTAGATGCCGAGGGTGCACGCAAAGCTCCGCCAACTATTTTCTGTAATATATCCGGCGGCACCGGGTCGGATTTAAAACCCCGAATCGACCTCCTCTTATTGATAACTTCGATAACATCCATATTAACTGCTCCTTTCAATCTGTTTTATCGGAATTAAACTAACCCAATATTATCTCATAATAGAGATCGGAATACTGGATAATTTGAACCTGCGCGCACTCGTAAATATCATACGTACTTCCGTATGTAAAAATATCGTTAATAACCGGCGGTGACTTCCAGCCCTTTAGATTTCAATATATTAATGAGAATCTGTAATCTCTCCTGGGGAGGAGGTTTACAATCATTCAGGGAATAGTTCTTGCCAAGTGATTGATACTTTTGCCTGCCCCACTCGTGATAACCGAGAAGGGAGTTCTTCTCCGCAGGTATTGTCTGCAGCCTGACAGCCAGCCTCTCCATATATTCTTCTGAATCGTTGTAATCGGGAATTACGGGGATCCTGATCCATACCTTGGACTTACCTGTCTTAACTAGCTTTTCAAGATTATCCATAATTAACCTATTATCGGCACCGGTGCCGCTACGATGTGCCTCATTGTCGATGTTCTTGATGTCGAAGAGGACGAGATCAGTGTACTGTGACGCTTTCTCCAGCACCTTCCAGGGTACATAGCCGCTGGTATCAAGCGCCGTACTAAGTCCATTTCTCTTGCACTCCTGCAGTAGGTTGATAGCAAACTCTGCCTGGAAAAGTGGTTCCCCTCCGGAGAGCGTCACGCCACCGCCAGAATTACGGTAGAACATCTCGTCACGTATACACTCGTCAAGCACCTCTTTAATGCTGACATACCGGCCTGCGACTTCCAATGCATTAGCCTGACACGTATCAAAGCATTTCAGGCATTGGTCACATCTTGCCCTATCTAAGTGAAGGCCGTCTGCATCCAGAGTAATAGCGTCTTGCGGACATGATTCGATGCATCTCCGGCAGCCGTCGCACCTGGAACTTCTGACCATTATCTCGGGTAGAGGATTGATGGACTCCGGGTTCGAGCACCACCTGCATCTAAGCGGACAACCCTTAAAGAAGACCGTGGTCCTGATGCCGGGTCCATCATGGATACTATAGCGCTGGATATTGAAAACCAGACCTTTGCGAACGGTCCCAATGTCTGTTTCAAGCGAACTAACTAGATTACCTTTGTTGGAGTTCAGAAGCACTGCGGTGTCCGGGCGATGATGGAATCCTGTATATTCTTATCAAGATCGATGAAATAGGCTGCGAAACCCGCCACACGCACCATAAGCGTAGGATATTTCTCGGGATGCTTCTGTGCATCCTCAAGTGTTTCCCTGCCCACAGTAGTAAACTGGATATGATGAATCCCCAGATCAGCAAATGTCCTGAGGTACTGGGCAAATATCTCCGCGTTATGACCCACCAGATATTGTGGCATGAAGCTCTGGTTCAAAAGGTGGTTCCAGCTTATAAGCGGGTCGACCTTTGAAACAGATTTGAGAACTGCCGTGGGACCTTTCTTATCGCGCCCAGCCATTGGAGATATAGTCCCATCATTGAAAGCATCGCCTGATTTCCTGCCGTCCGGCGTTGCCGCGCAAACGCGCCCGAAGCTCCACCAGGCTGTAGCTGCTGTGCCATCTACATTGACCGGTGTTCCCCAGTTAGTCTTGCACCTGCCCGTTTCCTCGGCAATCCTTCGGGCGACTTCCAGCGAGATCAGGTCGGCATAATCGTCGTCGTTGCCAAACTTAGGTGCGTTAAGGAATATCTGCCTTATATCCTCATATCCTTCCCAGTTGTGCTTGAGGGCCTCGATGAGTTTAGGCATAGTTACCTTCTTGTCTTCAAAGACTACTTTCTTAACCGCGGTAAGCGAATCTGCTACCGTGTTGAGACCGAAAAGCGTTACGTCGCGGTAGTCAGGCATGTAGTTCCAGTCACGTACATCCTGCGCCCTCTCGATGCAATCATCGATCACCGACGAAAGGAACGGCCGGGGTGCCCATTGCTGGTAAAGGGCGTCTGCGATGTTACCAATGCGTACCAGCCGGTGGATGATCAGGCGGTAATTCTCCATGGTAGCATCAAAAAGTTCATCCATGGAACTTATAGTCTCGGGGGCAATAGTTTTATAGCCCGCCTTCTTGTATATAGCAAGAGGATCCAGGCCCAGGGCCTGGTTAAGGCAAAGCGGAACGGGAACACCACCCGCCCAGGCCGAAATGTGGCTGAAGTTCTTTCCTGGTATCGTAGGCACCATGCAGTTATTGATGGAATAATTACGCGCATCCTCCAATGGGCAGCCAAGTTTGACCAGCCTGAGCACGACCACTTTATCGCTGAAAATCGCCGGTTGCGGCATACCCGAAGCCATCACCTCGATTGCTTTGTCAACCAGTTTCCTGGGTATCCCGTCGTGCCAGCGCAGCGCAAGCGGGGGTACGATGGCGCGGACACTCTTTGTGGCATCCAGGATAACGTAGCTCATTTCGTTGCTGACGTCGCGGCCTTTCGAATCGACACCACCAATGGTGACTGTTTGAAAACCCAGGGCACCACCACCAAAGCCAGACCAGATAGGCGCATGCAGGAAGCCGGTCTCCTGGAACTTAACGAAGAGGAACTCAACGAGCTCCTGGGCCTGATCACGTGTAATTTTGCCCGCAGCGAGATCTTTTTCATAGAAGGGATTGAAGACGACATCGAACCTGATGCCGGAACCTACCTGCGGCAACTCTATGAAATTGACCACAAGATGAATAAACCAGTAGCTTTGGATAGCTTCATGCAGAGTGCGCGCCGGATTTTCCGGCACCCTTTCGCATGCTTCGGCAATCGTTGCCAGTTCCACCTTCCTTAAAACGTCTTTCTCTGATTTGGACAGGCTTCGTGCCAGCACCGCATATCTCTTCGACCATCTTACGACGGCTTCAAGGGCGATGATGGTACTCTCGAGGAAATCCTTTTTACGGACATAATCAATGCCGTTAATAGTCTCTGCCATATAATCTTGCTCGAGCCGCGCCATCCGTGCCTTAGCTTCTTCGACTATCCCCTTAAGGCCCACAGATAGAATCTTCTCGTAATTAGGTGTGGCAGATTCCCAGTTAAAGATCCAGAACTGCTCTGCGAGCTCTCTGGTGAGGTAACGTTTAAGCATATGGTGAATAGAGCGGTCACCCCAGTATGCGCCTATTTCTTTAAGCTCTTTTCTCCCATCGTCAGTAAGCATGCTGCTATAAACTTGACCCGGCGCCGTTTCACGCGCAATCCATTTCCAGGCAAGCTCCGGGTAAAAGGGGACGGAGTCGGTGTTGGAGGCGTAGTTGCCTACTATCACCTCGCCCGTCCTTATATAGACAGTCATATTGTCCAGTATGTGAGCCAGAGCTTTAGCCCGGCGTAAAGGCATTGGCTCGCCTTCGGTCTTTTTATAGGATTCCGTCACCAGTTTAGCCCTCTCAAGGTCGAGTGACCATTTAAATCCCGGCCTGCACGCTCTTGCGTCTTCGCTTAGCGCTTCCAGCGCGACCTGCTGAGCCTTTATCGGTGTATTGACCATCAGATTTTGCGTTCGTGTTGTCATTTCAACCTCTTGAAGTCATCTTTGGGAATATGATTATATCGATCTTAATTTATTATAGCCTGATCTGCAGGTTTTCCACAGGGTAGCTCATGCACGGGTGGATATACCCGGATTTTTCATCCACCCAGCGGTGCTTTACCCTTGACGGAGCGAAGACCTTGCCTGACACCAGCTTTGTTCGGCAGGCGGTACAATCACCGGACCGACAGACCGCGGGCACGATGATACCGGCACGTTCCAGTGATATCATCAGTGGCTCACCGGCTTTGGCAGCGATTTTACGCCCGGTTCTCATCTCAACGACCTCAAATTCTTTCTGCGGGGAGATGCCAGGCCAGCCAGGTTCGGCGGTGATATCCTGCGGTGGCCCATAGACCTCTTTCTTAATTCGTCTTGCCGATATGCCCAGCGACTTAAGTGCGTCACAGCAGAGCGCATACATCTTTGCCGGGCCGCAAACGAAGAAGGTCTTGCCCTCAAGCTTGCCCACCAGTGATGAGATCATCTTTGCATCCAGAAAACCAGTCGCCCCTCTCCATCCTTGTGGCGGTTCACTTATCACATGATCTACCCTGATGTTCTTATGTTTCTGCACGATTTTCTTCAACTCGTCCTGGAAAATAATATCATCCGGATTGCGGCTTCCATAGAGAAGGTGAATCTTTAGCGGCAGCTTCTTTTCTGTGACTTCCCTGATGATAGACATAAATGGTGTAATACCACTGCCACCGGCGATGAAGACCAGGTCAGATGAGTCCACCAGCAGCTCATGGAAAAAGCTGCCGCTCGGCCCGGTGGACTCAAATTTATCGCCCACTTTTACACGATCAAGAAGATAATGCGATACGAAGCCGCCCTCCATGCGGCGAACCGTGATATCGAAAGAGGGCTTACCCGGTGCAGACGCGATGCTGTACGGGCGGGACGTCAACACCCCATCGATATTAACGAACAGGTTGACATATTGCCCGGCGCGAAAAAATGGCAGGGGGCCATCTGCTGAAGTCAGCCTGAGTGTCTTGGCGCTGGCTGTTTCCTTAATTACCTCTTTCACCACGAGATAAATGCGGCTGGGATGGATCTTGGAAAGTACCTTCTTCTCCTGAACAGTGGAATCTTTCAAATCCTGCGGACTGATCTTTTGCTTGTCAACCTGATCCTTCAGATTATCAATACTGCCTGCTTCCCAGCCACCCCTATCCATATCCTTGAGAACATCCCGTGCCGTCAGTGCTCCGCTAGCGATGCAGGTTTCGAACCCACCACCTATATTCACCCAGGCATTCGCGAAATAGAGTCCCTCCAATGGTCCGCGCTTGGGCACATGTGTGAAGCCCGTCCCCGTGAAGTTTTCGTCGAAGCCAATTATGCTGCCTCCTGGATTGCCCGTATATCGCATATTTGTCAGCGGTGTAGCGATCTCCAGCACCTCAATATGATCATTGATCCCGGGCGCAACTTTTTCAGCAAGATTAAGTAATCTGGTAGCCAGTTTGTTCTTGGCATCGGCGTATTCGGAAGGGGAAAGTTTTAACCAGGGATCAGCATAGGCTATCTGCGTGACAACAACTGAAGCTGTACCTGGAGGGGAGATTTCGGGGTCAACGGTATTGTACGCTGTTACTGCCACGCCATCGGGTTGAAAATTGAGGGATTTTCTCATATTCTCATACTGACGATCCAGGTCATAGCTGATATTGACGAAATTTTCGTGCACGGTCAACCCCAGATCCTGGCAAGGACAATCCAACCCCAGATAGAGATTGAAGGTAGCAGCGCCAGGTGACCAGGCTCCTATGCGCTTGAGGTACCAGTCTGGCACATTTTCTTTACCTATAAGCTCGAGGCATGTGGTTACAGGATTAGCATTGCATACAACATAAGGCGCCGCAATTTCTGTACCATCTTCAGTTATCACAGATTGGACTTTGCCGTTTTTTATGAGGATACGCTTGGCGCCGTTATTGAACCATACCTCACCACCATATCCTTCCATCGTATCGATAAAACCCTGTGATAGTGCCTGAGAGGTTCCCCTGATATGTGCCGGCCCGAATCTGAGGTAGCTTGCCAAAGCCAGAGCATAGATAAGAAAAGACAATTTTGAGGGCGGCTGGCAATAATAGCCCCATGTTTGTCCCAGAACAGCGCGTGCCTTTATATCCGATACCATGGGGTTGAGCACATCTGAAAGCGACTTGCCGAAATAAGTCATCAATGTAGGAAAAGCAGAAGGATCCTGCATTACCACTTTCATTCCCACACGGTTAGCCTTCAAAGCCTGCTCGGCAAATTCAAATATTGTCTGGGAAAATTTCTTGATTCCGTCTGCTTCCTTGGGAAACTGGTTACAGAGCACGTCCTCGAAATTTTGCCGTCCTATGGGTATGGTGATATCAAAGTCGGGGAAGACGCTGCGGTAAAACTCGGGGATATACAGAATTTTTACTTTATCGGCAACGCCGCTATCGTGTAAGATGCGCCAGATCGGCCCCTTATCACTCTCGTGACCATAGCCCGAAAGCTCATGCAGGGCAACCTCGAACTCAAAGCGACCCCTGACAAATGACGAAGCATAGCCACCCGGGACATTATGCTTCTCGAGAAGTACGACCTTCTTCCCAGCCTTGGCAAGATAAGTTGCCGCAGAAATGCCACCCAACCCAGCACCAACTACGACAGCATCAAAATCTCTCATTAACAAGTCCTCCCTTATTTACGATCAATTTGATCTTGTTAAACTATAGCCAGTATAATAAAAAATGGGGTTCTTTTAACCGTATTCATAATTCAAGTGTATGCATTGATTAATATTAATAAATCCAGCGATATCAGAAGCCTTTAAAATAAGGTGCCCGCTTGTTGCGGAATGAGTCCAGGCCTTCACGGAAATCCTCGCTCCCGAATAGGTTTTTCTGTGCATAGGTTTCGAAATACAACTGCTGCTCCAGATTGTTGAGAAGGCCAAAATGCACGGCGCGCTTGATCTGTGTCAGCGCCAGCGGCGGCCCCTCAACTATCCTCCTGGCCATTGTCTCCGTCTCTTCTAAAAGCTCCTCATGAGATACGATTTTATTCACCAGGCCGATGCGCTCGGCTTCCGTGGCGTCAATCGTGTCACCTGTGTACATATACTCGAAGCAACGGGCTGTGCCGATCAACCTCGGCATAAGGAAGGTGCAGCCGCAATCCGGGATGAGTCCTCGTTTCACGAAGGCGAGGTTGAAAAGCGCCCTTTCCGAGGCAATTCTGATATCGGCAAGCAGGGCAATAGAAACCCCACCGCCGGCTGCGACGCCGTTGACTGCGGCGATGACAGGTTTCTCCAGGTTATAGAGGCCGAGCACAAAGGCCCCACCGATTGTTTGAGCACGTGGCTCAAGCGTCTCCTGAAGTTTACCCGCTTCCGCAGCTTCATTGAAGAGGACAACATCAGCTCCAGTGCAAAACCCTTTCCCCTTGCCTGTTATGATGAGAAGGCGAACCGCATCATCATCCTGTATTTCCTTGAATATTTTGGGAAGTAGTTCGTTGCTCATTTCCGCCGTCAGGGCGTTGAGTCTGTGTGGCCGGTTGAGGGTAAGGATAGCAATACTCTCCTTTTTTTCCAGTATCAGACCTTCATATTCCATACGAATATATCCGTTCAAGTTGTATTTGAGAGGTTAAAATAATTACGATGCTGTTAGCGCTCAGCCCCTGAAGATCGCAGTAGCCGGCAGCTTCTCATCCAGTAGCTTTACTGCTCCGCCGATGATATCGTCCATTACTTCTCGGGCGCTTCTGATCTTTTTGATCATCCCCGTAATTTGACCGGCGAACATCGGGAAGTAGTCAGTCTCGCCTTTCTCCATGAGACCCTGTACCAGGTCACCCAGCAACAAGCTTTGTAGCGGCATTGGCAGGGTCTTCAGCCCAGACTTCTCCCATATTTCATTTAGCTTGTTTTTAAATGCCCGCGTGGTCTTACCGCTGTAAATACGGGTTACCTGTTCTTCTTCTTCATCGGATTCTATAAGCTTTCGATAATAAGCATCAATGGTCTTTTGTTTGATCATGCCCAGCTCTATAAAATCCACGAAGCATTCATGAGTTGCCAGGAAGACAGTGCCACACCAGGCACCGATAGCACCGAGGGCCAACGCGGCAACAAGTCCGCGTCCATCCGCGATCCCGCCAGCAGCTACTACCGGTGTTGGTGCTACAGCGTCAACCACCTGCGGCACCAGGGCGAAGGTGCCGATCCTGCCCGTATGTCCCCCTGCATCATGGCCTTGAGCAATAATGATATCTGCACCTCTGTCTTTAAGCCGTACGGCATTGCGCACATTGCCGCATAAAGAGATGATCTTAATACCGGCTTCATGTGCCTCAGGAATGAGCCACTCCGGGGTTCCCAGACCGAGTGCAAAGAAAGGCACTTTTTCCTCTTTGACCACCTGGAACTGGCTCCGCCCGAACTCCTCCGATATGGGCCATTCTTTCATCCTGGCGCCTTCCACCCCGAAATCCTTCTTCATCTTTTCAATGAAAGCAATATGCCCTGGAGGAATGTAATCCTTGATCTTATTGAGATCGAAGTCCTTGGGTATCGCCGCGGGCAGTAAAATATCCACCCCGAAGGGTTTGTCGGTTAACTGGCGCGTCTTCCTTATCCATTCCCGCAGCTCGTCAGGCCAGAGGAAGGTGGCCCCTAACATGCCGAGGCCACCTGCGTTGGAAACCGCGGCCGTGAGTGTATAACCTCCGGCGGTGCCCATGCCTGCCAGCATCACGGGATACTCAATGCCCAGCATATCGCACAGGGCTGTGCGCAGTACAGAATGTTTAGACACGTTACTACTTAACTCAATATTAGGACTTCTTGGTTAATAGAGTTCTCAACTCCCGCTTGAGGATCTTGCCTACCGCGCTGGTCGGGAGCTGGTCGAAGAACTCCACCCTTTTAGGAACCTTGTACGGAGCAACTTTGCCCTTGAGATATTCGATGATCTTTGTTTTCTCCGCTTCGCTCTTTTCAATCCCTGGTTTAAGTATAATGGCAGTTGCCACGATCTCCGAGCCGGGCCGATCCGGGTCCGGTATTCCCACGGTAGCGCCCATATCCACATCGGGATGCTCGCAAATTACGTCATCAAGCTCACGTGTAAAGACTTTGAAACCTGAAACGTTTACCATGTCCTTCAGCCTATCCACGATGGTGACAAAGCCCTCTTCGTCCATCCTGCCGATATCGCCTGTATGCAACCACCCGTCACGAATTACATTGGCAGTTTCCTGTGGCTTCTTGAAATAGCCTTTTGTAAATACCTGTGGGCCTTTAGCAATGATCTCTCCGGGTTCGCCGAAAGGCATTGGCTGACCAGTTGTTGTATCGACGATTTTTATTACTGTATCGGGGAACGGTATGCCTACTGCACCGGGCTTCTTTTTGCCGTAACGTGGATTGGCCGTAATGATGGGGCTCGTTTCCGTAAGACCATAAACTTCAACCAGCTTGCTGCCACCCACTAGCTGCTCGAACTCTTTGATATATTCTGGAGGGAACGGCGCAGCGCCGCTGGCAAAGTATTTCACCTTGGTAAAGTTGTAAGCCCGAAATCCAGGTTGCTTCATGAGTTCCAGAAAAACCGTAGGTACGTTACCGATGATATCCGGCTTGTATTTATTCATCATTTTTATGATGAAATTCTGGTCCCGGGGATTGGGCACGGCTATCTGTGGAATTGCCTTGGAGAACATAGATAAACATATTATAAGCCCCGCAATATGGAAGAGCGGAAACGCTGTCATACCTACATCAGCGTTCATCTTAGTATCCAGCCATGTCGTGATCTGGGTCATCTGCGCCACAACGTTTTTATGCGTTAGTTCAGCTCCTTTAGGCAATCCGGTAGTTCCGCCGGTATACTGCATGACACAGGTGTCGTTAATGCTGACCTTTTCCTCGATCTTATCTGTGGGCATGCTCTTCATGACTTTAGTGAAGTGATATACTTCGATATTGGGTATAGGCATTACCTTTCCCGTCGGGACTTTTTTCAAAAGCTTCGCCATTGTCTGCATAAGCGGAGGGAGGAAATCGGGAATGCTTGTGAATACTACCGCTTTCAGTGCCGTGTTCTTAGCTATTTTCTCAATACGCGGGAAAAGCGCATCAAGTGTTACCAGTACTTTGGCCCCTGAATCTTTCAATTGATGCTCAAGTTCTTCAGCGGTGAGCAGTGGGCTCACGCCCGTAAGAACACAACCGGCTTTCTGGATTCCCAGTATGGATATATAGTAGGCGGGAAGATTGGGCAGGTTTACTCCGACGATGTCGCCTTTTTTCAGGCCTACTTTCTTAAGTAAGTTTGCAAATCTGTTCGCCATGCTATCCAATTGACCGAATGTAAACGGTGTCCCCATGAAGTACAAACCCACCTTGTTCGGATAATTAGTGAATGCCTCTTTGACCACATCACAGAATGGTTTCTCCGGATACTTTAGATTGGCAGGAACATGCTTGTCATAGAATTTCAGCTAGGGTTTTTGTTCGTATTGGTCTACCACGGTACAACCTCCTCTATTTTAATTTATTAATAAGCCGTTAACTGCTTATCACTACCCTGAATTAATAGCCGAGTGGTAATTATACCAGTAGATACCGGATTCTCGCTACAAATCAACCCTCAAGTTGCTGTTTAACGATAACATGATTTAGAATATATGTCAACGACAGAGCGCTCGGTCTTTATTATGAGAAAGGTCCGCACATTCAGCAACGATAAAGAATTAGTATTACGTCGCCGGAATCACATTGTAAAAATAGCCACTAAACTGATCGTTAAAAAAGGCTACAACAGGATAAATACACGTGAACTGGCAGCGGCGCTCGGCATGAGCACCGGCGGCCTTTATCATTATATCGGCTCAAAGGAAGATATACTTCACCTGATCATCAATTTTGCCTCTGAATTACCTGATCAAACCCTGAGCACATTAAATAAAAAACTCAAACACGTCGCTCCTACTAAATCGCTCATCGAATCTGTTAAAGTTTATATTGAAACAGTCGAAAACAACCGTGATTTTCTCAACTTCATTAACCATATCATGCTATCGCTGACACCAGGCGACAGGAAAATAGTCTACGAGGCGGAAAGCAGGGTGGTTGAATATTTCGAGAATCTGTTATTGGAGGGTATAGAAAAGGGCGAATTTGTAGCTCTGGATACCAGGCTTATTGCGAACAACGTTGTTGCCATTGCTAATGCCTGGGCAAACAGGGGATGGTATCTCAAGAGGTATTATACACTTGAGCAATACTCCAGTGAGCAAATTGAGACATTGATATCCCAGATAAGCAAGTGCCAGGCAAATTCCTAAAGGATTCTGTTAATATATTGAAATGCTTAATAAACGGAGGGAAAATGAGAACTAAAAAACAGTTTATTGAACGTCTAGGTAAGATGAGGCGTAACGTATATTATGACGGGAACCTCATCGACCGCACGGATGAACTACAGATGGCAACCATTAATACAACAGGCCTCACGTTTGACCTTGCCGGAGATCCTGTATATAAGGACCTATTATTGGCAAAAAGCCATATCACCGGCGAGACTATTAACCGCTTTACCCACATTCACCAGAGCAAGGAAGACCTGCACAAGAAGCAGGACATGACCCGCGAGCTATGCAAGGTTGCTGGCGGCTGTATACAACGTTGTATGGGTATAGATGCTTCCAATGCCATCAATGCGATTTCGTATGAAGCTGACAAGGCTAACAAGGGCGCTACTGAGTATTATAAGAACTGGCTTAAGTGGCTGGAACGCTTTCAGAAGGAAGACCTCGTCGGCTGCTGCGCACAAACAGATGTGAAGGGCGACAGGATGAAACGTCCCAGCCAGCAAAAGGACCCTGACCTATATGTGAGGGTGGTGGAGAGGAAAAGCAACGGCATCGTGGTACGCGGCTGCAAAGTACATAACTCGGAGGCTTCCATCGCGGATGAAATCCTGGTGGTGCCCACCAGGGCTCTGCTCCCGGAGGAAAAGGACTGGGCGGTTGCCTTTGCAGTCCCCTCTGACTGGGAAGGTGTGAAGCAGGTTGTTACCATTCACAACCTCAGGGATCGTAAGGTTTATAAAAAGGGCTTCATGCAGGGTGCAACCGATTCCTATACTATCTTTGATAACTGTTTCATACCATGGGAGAGAGTCTTTATATGTGGTGAGACCATACACGGCGCGGTTGGCGCACTGCTCTTCGCGCTCTTTCACCGGCACAGCTACTCCGGCTGTAAGCCGGCACTGGGTGACCTCATGCTGGGAACAGTAGCCCTGGCCGCTGAATACAACGGCATCCAGAAGGCACCTCATGTAAAGGATAAGCTGGCAGAGATCATCCGTGTTGCTGAACTCGGTTATGCCGCAGGTTTCACCGCTTCCGAGCTGGGTAAACCGGAGGTCTATATGCCTGGTGTCGGCTTCGTTCCCTATGGGCCGGGCAGCTATATTCCCAATTCAATCTACTGCAACGTCGGCCGCTGCCTCACAGGCGAAGCGGTTTACAGGGAAGCGGAGATACTCTGCGACATTGCAGGTGGCATACCGGCCACCTTCCCGCATGAGGCAGATTTCCTGAACCCCGAGACCAGGGACCTGCTCAAGAAATACACGATGCGTAACCCCGACGTAAAAGTTGATAACGCAATCAAGCTCTGGATGCACGTTGGAGACTTACTATGTTCCGCTACCGGTGGCATAGCTTTGGTCGGAAACTACCACGGCGGTGGCTCGCCGGTCATGGAGAGCATCGCCATAACCACTCAGTACGACATAGAAGCCCGTAAAAAGTTGGTCAAGAAAATAGCTGGTATCCAGGATTAGCTTTATTTCAGTAAATCCCCCGGGCTGTTCATACTGTCAGGGGGATTTTTTATTAATAACGATCTACGCACCATATATTCCCATTCGGTAGGACTTTTTTCAAAATGCTGTAAGTCCTTTAATAGCTGGAACGGAATAAGATGTAAAAATATTAGGTTGGAAAACCTGATAATAAATGTACTGAAGGGTAATTAGATCAGGAGAACTTTTTAGAATCTTTGAATGCCTTAATAATGGTTTCTCTAATAAATGGGACAATTCTGCTGTTGCAATGAACCTCGTCGGCAAGGTAATGCTTCTTAATGAACCCCTTCTCATCCGCAGCAATCGATTGTACATCGATATAGAGCACTCCTATTGAACTGCAATAAGCTTTCAATCTGTTATTGAACTTCCTCGATATTTCACTTCTTTCCCATGGTTTACCTGCAAAAGGCAACGCTGTAATGAAATCATTACTCGCCGCCGGCGGTATGCCGTGTATGCAGACAGCAAACCCATTATCCTTCAGTCCCTTAATGACCTGCCCATACCTTGCGACAGTATTATCCAGCAGTGTATCTATACTTTTTATTTTGCCACTTTTACCATACTGCAAATATATATGGACACGGGCATCTATTTCACCGAATATCAATAATACAACGTCACGCTGCTTATTTATCCTTGACAAAAAGAGTTTCAAATACATTCTGGATCGTGTCATGCTATTATCTTTGCCGAGGTTATGAGCAGTTGCCTGTGAAATATGATGTACCAGAAATGGCCAACGGAAAATAAACGGTTTTGCGTGACTATCCCCGATTGTGTGAATGATGCAGGTGTTAAAAAGATTGGATTTTAAAATAAGGATTCCGTTGAAAAACAGCAAGAACGGTAATTTGAACAGCATGTCCCAAAAAGGGAAGTATATCGACCCGCGCCTTTGCAGCCACGCGATCCTGGTTAGCTTAATATCTTTCCAGAAACCGTACATATGCAAACACGATCATTTATAGTTTATTGGTGGGGGTCATATAAATCTAATCCAAAACAAGAAAGCCCTGTGGCTTTATTTAGATAAACCGCTCGAACCTGTCCTTCTTAGCTTTACATATAGGACAAATTTCTGGCGGCCCATCGCGGGCACAGAGGTAGCCGCACACTTTACATCGCCAAACCGGCAAAGGTAACGACGAAATAATTGGATTAACTGAAGCAGTGGAAGCTTTCATTCTCATAGCCCGGTGTGGTCTTCTCTCAGGGATGGAATGGAGTTCCTGTGTGCCATCGAGGACTTTCTGCGAAACATATAGCGCACAATAGCATGCTCCGCGTTCAACCACATCCTGATCTCTATAATCGCAGGGGCAGACTATATCCAGATCTTCCACTTTCTTGCCGGCTGCTAACCTGCAGGGACAGGACTGGTAACCATACCGTTTTTCATTGACCAGTAATCCGTTTATTAAGCCTTTTGTAAACTCGATATCCGGGTTCAGATTGTAACCGCCGCTACCGGCATCCTTTTTAAACTTCTCATACGCCCGGTCAACTTCTTCCGGGGTAATGATGATCTCACTATTCACAGCTTCAAAGCCCCCCTGATTTCAGGTTCTTTAAACCCAACGATGCATTTGCTCTCATTGACTACCAGAGTAGGGAAGGAGCAATCCGGGTTCCATTTCTCGATTACCTTCATCGCCTCATCCCTCTCCTCTCCTTTTAAAAGATCAACAAATACATAATCGTATTCAACGCCGAGATCGGTCAGCAACTGCTTCGTTTTTTTACACCAGATACACGTGCTCAACGCGTACAACATTAACTTGCCAGCATTCTTCCCGGGAACATGCTCAATCTTCATTTCATATCCTCCTGATATTTCTTAGGGAGATTTTAATTGAATACGGGGTTGATCTAAAAAGAATAATATCCCAAATCATTAGACACTGGCAAATAGGGGAAATTGACATCGAACATTTGCCAAATGTAATATCATGCAATCCTGCTTTGAAATCGGAGGTTACCAAAAATGGAGAAGTTCAAAATCGATACAAATAACTCGGTCTTGCTGGTGATCGATGCGCAGAAAAACCTGGCAAATGCCATGAAAAAGGAAGTTTATGAAACCATCGAGAAAAATATAAACTTGTTGATATCCTCGTGTAAGACACTACAAATACCCATAATAGAAACTGAACAATATGCAAAGGGACTTGGGCAGACTGTTGAAGCAGTAAGGGATAATTTAGGTGGGTATTATAAGCCTATTGAAAAAATGAGCTTCAGTTGCTGGAATGAACCTTCATTTCAAGAGACATTCAAGCAGGTTAATAAAAAGTACGTTGTTATGGCCGGTATTGAGACGCATGTCTGTGTCCTGCAAACAGCATTGGACCTGGTTTCCAATGACTATTATGTGCACGTAGTGAGTGATGCTGTCTGCAGCCGGTATAAAAGTGACTGGAAAGCTGCCCTTGGTTATCTCAACAATTGCGGCTCCGTAATAACCACAACTGAGATAGTCGTTTTCCAGTTGCTGCAAAAAGCAGGGACAGCAGAATTTAAGGCCATATCAACCTTATTTAAGAATAAATAGTACTTTTCAACTATGGATAAATATGTTAATATTATTTATACAAAATAAAAAAGGAGGATGGTATGGCTGTAAGTAAAACAAGGGTTTTAAGCTTAATTGGTTTCTGGGCATTTATCATTGGTCTGGTTATAGCCGTCATAGCAGGTATCGTAATGCCTCAAAACTCAACCGTTATCCTGGTTCTGCTGGTATTAGGTCTCATAATCGGTTTTTTGAATATCACTGCTAAAGAGACCATGCTATTCCTGATTGCAACTATAGCGTTAATTGTTGTTGGAAATGTATTCGCACCACTTACAGTGTTGGATATAGGTAAATTTCTCGGCAATATGCTTAGCTATGTGGCAACATTGATGGCGCCGGCTGCGATTGTTGCAGCAATAAAAGCCCTGTGGTCCCTAGGAAAGCCCGGAGATTAGCTCTTAATTCACTCCGTCAAACAATGATAACGGGCTGATCTAGTTAGGATCAGCCCGTTATCATTTACGTTAAACAATACTCGATAATATATTCGTCTAATCAACAAATAATCATCCCGTTTTTGGAGTGTTCCTTTGAAAGGTTACCGCAGTTTAATCCTGATCGCCTGCATATTATTATCAATATCAATTGCCATTTACGTTATACATTATTTGATTTTCCATGATCTGAATCACATCTTTATTTACATGGTCGGTCACTTGGCCTTTTTACCCCTTGAAGTATTGATCGTTGGCATCGTGGTTGAACGTATCCTTTCCAAAAGAGAACTGGAAGAAAAACTACCCATTCCTTTATTCACACT
>Ga0315289_10003070_pt1 | contig 25373 bp, 28 predicted proteins | sample YL17G11_40_MG_FD_203452 | JGI IMG/M metagenome (GOLD analysis project Ga0315289, IMG submission 203452) | Sediment microbial communities from Yellowstone Lake, YNP, Wyoming, USA - YL17G11_40 | ecosystem: Environmental > Aquatic > Freshwater > Lake > Sediment | place: USA: Wyoming | collected...
TCGAAACACCTGAGGAATAAAATTCAAAAGGGCGCTCATAAAAGGATTGCTATGGAGATGGCATGGGTAAAGTAGCGACTGTGTGTGCGATATGCGGGCGGGTTACTATAGATGTCTACAGATGCGGGATCTGCGGTGAGACGGTGTGTTCGAGTTGTTTTGCCCGCGACGTCAACGTTTGCACGCGTTGCATGCGGCGGGGCCTGTGGGTTGGTGACCGCGGTCCAGGCGAACGCGAGCTGTGAGATTTTTTGTTACACGTGTAACAAACAAAAATGGTGGTCGCTTGCTCACGAAAGAAACGCTTGAACAGGTCGAAGGGCTTCTCGATGAGTTGAGGGAGTGTTCCAGCGATGGCGTGCCTATCTTGGTCGAGGGGATAGAAGACGAAAGGACGCTACGCAAGTTAAATGTTAAAGAAAAGATTTTCAGGATATCGAGTGGAAGCAAAACCTTGTTGAATTTCTTGGAGAATTTGGCGGGTTTCGAACAAATCATCATTTTAACAGATTTCGATCGCGCTGGGGACAAACTCGCGAAATTTTGTGCTGAGCACTTGAAAAGACTCGGCGTCGAACCGATTACTGATATACGTGAAAAACTGAAGGCGCTGTTGCGCAAGGATGTTAAAGATATCCAGGGACTCGCCGGATTCCTGCGCCGCCAACCGCTCGTTCAGCGTGGAGTAAAAACAGATTTATTCACCAAATAGCATTTGTTTTGTGTATGACGAAGACATACGATTTATTTGGGATAGGAACTGCGCTCGTGGATTATTTTGTCAAATCAAATGACGATTTTTTGGTGAAAAACAGTTTGATAAAAGGCGCCACCAATTTTCTGCCCCGCGAAAAACTCGATGAGCTGCACTCTAAGGTTTCGGGTTCTATTCTCACGTGTCTCCCCGGCGACAATGCTCGAAACGTCTGCGAAGGAGTTTCTTTTCTAGGAGGCAGAACCGCCTACGCGAGCAGCATAGGGGAGGACGCTGAGGGCAAAATCTTTGAGAAAAGCCTTCAAACTCGGGGGATAGATTCTTTTCTCGAAAAAAGACTTGGCTGTACAGGAAAAATTATCGCTTTCATCACGCCGGACCACGAGCGCACGTTTGCGGCGGATCTGGGAAACAGCAGGGATTATGATACGCTTCCGTCCGAGGGAATAAAAAACTCGAATTTTCTCTACCTCACATCAGTAATCTTGCTCGATAAAGGAGCGATAGCTAGAAACGCACATGACGCGATGGAATTTGCCAAGAAAAATGGTATGCAGATATCGATTTCGCTCGAGAGCCCGCCGATGATAAACAAAAACAAAACAAAATTGCAGAAAATCGTCCAGCGGGCAGACGTGTTATTCGCAAACGAGGAAGAGCTGGAAGCGCTGGTCGGCTCAAAACATGACGACGCGACGCGTGCACTTGCAGAAGACATCGACACGGTCTGTCTAAAGAAGGGGAAAAAAGGTTCAGTCATCTTTTCTCATGGTAAGCGATTTTCAATTCCGTGTTATTCCACGAAAGTCGTGGATACCACAGGAGCAGGGGACTTTTATGCAGCTGGTGTTTTGTTCGGCTTAAACCGAGGGCAATCGGCTGAAGCGGCTGGTAATCTAGGTGCAAAACTCGCAGCAAAAACCGTAGAGACTTTTGGTGCAACACTGAGCCGCCAACTGTCCGAGAACTTGAAATTGTAAAGTGTTTCTTCCCAAGCCGATTGGTTTTGAGCAATCCAAACGCGGTTTCTCTTGTTATTCCCTTATGTAAGGCTTGCCGAGTGCTTTTGGGAACGGCCTTCTTCCGATGAAAATTGTGACGACCAGAAGGGTGACGATAAAGGGTACCATGTGCATGAGGTAAAACGCGCCTGGGAGGATCGACGAAATTCCTGCCGAGGTCGCCACCCAGTCGGCGAGAACCCTGACGAAACCGAAGACAAAAGCGACTACGAGGGCCAGCAAAGGCTCTAGCCCAGCTACCACCACAACGGCCAAGGCGATGAAGCCCATGCCCACCGCCATCTCCTTCACTATCTCGCCGAACCAACCCAGCGAGAAGAAGGCTCCGCCCAAACCGGCTAATGCTGCTCCAGCCGTGCAGACGAGGACTCTCATTCGATCGATCCTTACGCCCGCAACATCGACGGCCTCGGGCTTTTCGCCTGCGGCCCTTATCCGGAGCCCAAATAATGTTTTGTGTAAGATGATATGAGCCACGATGGCAACGATTACGGCCACGAAGAACACCGGAGTTAAATATCCTAGTAATTTTGGTATGTGAAGTACTGGGCGGACGCTGTGAATTCCAGGAAATCCCCAAATGGTCATAAGGAGGAATGCGAGCATTCCCGTCGCAAATATGTTGATACCCATCCCAAGCACGAGCTGATTCGCCCTCAAGTAGACCGCCATCACGCTGAAAATGAACCCGATGAGGGCGCCCGTCAACGCTCCGACTAGAAGTCCAGCAGCCCCACCCCCTAACCCTGCAATTACGATTGACATAATGAAATACCCTATCAACCCCCCAGCTAGACCACCAACGAATGCTGCTACAAGTTTAGCGAACCTCCCTAATTTTTCAGCTACAGCAAGCGCCACGAGAGCACCTATTACTGCCCCAGCTCCCGCTCCAGCACCCAAGCCTACGACTTGGTTTTCAGCTCCCCGAACCCCAATGACGACGCTTAGGAAAAAGATTCCTTCTAGTCCTATGTTGAAGAGCCCAGCCCTCTCACTTAAGCACTCCCCCACGGCCGCGAGGGTGAGTGGCGTTGCAAGGAGTGATGCGGCCAAGATGAGCGAGGTCCAATTTTCAGTCAAAGCTCTTGCTGTATATTCAAATAATTCTACTCGGAGCAGATCGTGAGCCCACATTAAATATAAGACAAAAGCAACGATGGCGACTATACCAATAATGCGCCCGCGGATTTTTTCCCCATGGAGCCACGCAGGGACTTTAGGAGTCTTTGTTCCAGAGGTATCGAGGAGCGCCATAAGCGATAGACCAAGCGCAAAGATGGCTAGAGCAAATGTTATTCCTTCAAGTATCATTTGGGTCTCCTCCCAATCTTCTTTACTCCCTTCCTGATCATGGGTAAGAGGGTCGGAACGGCGAGGGCTAAGATGATAACACCTTGGATGGCTACCACTAGATCAGAGGGGATCCCATAATCGTATTCCATAAATTTAGCTCCATTGAGCATTCCTGCAAATAGTAGGGCCGCAAATATCCCGCCTATTGGATGGTTCCTTCCAACCACAGCGACCCCAATCCCCGAAAATCCAAGTCCAAAAACGGTTCCCAGGGTCGCGGGGAGGGTCCATCCCAGAAGAGGTCTACCTATAACTTGGCTAGCTCCAGCGAGTCCTGCTGCCAATCCCCCAATGATGAAGCTGATGAGTATCGCGCGCCGGATGTTTACCCCTGCATAGCGAGCGGCATCCGGATTGTCTCCCACCAACCTGAGCTCGTAACCAGCCCTCGTGCGCCACAAAAGGAAATAAACCACAACACAAGCTGCTATAGCGACGAATATCACGGCAGTTAGACTGGCTCCTATGACAGGGTAGCGTGCGGTCGGCAAGACGGCCGCGGTTCTCTCCGCATAAGCCCCTGCAAAATGATGAATTATAAGATAAGGAACATGGAAGAAGGCTATCCAGTTGAGCATGATGCTAGATATAACTTCATGAACTCCCGCAAATATTTTGAGGATAGCGGGTAGAAGAGCCCAAAGTGCACCCACGAGCATAGCAAAAGCCGTGGCGACGAGCACGTGGATGCCGGTCGGGAGGACCAAGTGCCCGCCTATCCAAGCCGCAGCAACCGCCCCCATATATACCTGACCCTCCGCGCCTATGTTGAATATCCCAGCTCTCATACCGACCGCGAAGGTGATCGCAGTTAGCGTGAGCGGTACCGAATATGCCAATGCTTCTAAAAATTCGGTTTGATTGAAAGATACCTCTCTGATGAATAATCCAAATCCCTTGAGCATCGAAATGTATCCCGTTATCGGGTTATGGCCAAACACAAGCATGAGCGTGGCCCCGATCAGTAAGCCTATAAACAGGGCAAAGAGTGATTCCGCTAGAGGGCGCTTGAGGGTTCTGAGATGCTCCCTTATGATTCCAAAAAGCTTCACCACGACCTCATCCTCACCTGCACTGATTTCCGTATTGGCGTTTCTCTCTATGCAGGTAATCATAAAATTGTTATGGTTCACGATAATAAGCAAAAGTCATAGGACTGATGTAGCTAAAAAAATAAAAAATAAAAAAATGGTGGCGAAATCAGCCCAAGATGTTTCGCCAGTAGGCTACAGTATCCGCAGTGTCTGCAAGTGGGACTAAGACTTCACCTGAACGGATCTTTCCTTCCAGCTCCGCAACTGCGTTCCAAATCCAGGATGGTTGTGCATCTCTCATTGTGCTTACTTTGGTGCTAATCCACTCTGGAGACCCAAGAAGTACTGGCTCTCCTGTCAATTCCTCTGCCTTCACTCCCATCTGGACGAATTCGCTAAGATCCGCGAGTGTGCTGATAGATATTCCCTCAGTTAGGGTTCCTGATACTTCGGTCCCTATTCCCAACGTAATTTGCCCGCCGTAGTTCTCTACTAAGTACCTGAATGTGTTATCCTTGACCCACTTGGTGGTGTAGTAAACGCCGCGGTCGACTCTCTTCATCATGCTTGCTATGACGAAGCCCGGATTTATCCAATCTTGGTTCGCGTCGACGCCTATCCAGAAAGGCGGCCCTTGCTCCAGCCCATCTCTCCTAGCGATATCACGTACAACGCTGTTTATCCCTAGTCCTAGAGGCCCTGCTATGTTGTATACAGCGACTGCATTTTCCTCGTACATCGGCAAGGCAGCCGTGTATCCCTTCGTTATGTCGCTAAAAGTCCCAGTATAAGTGTATAGAACCCTTTCCTTTATGGGCGTTTTAACTATGCTTGTGGCTGGCTCTGCGGCGGAGTTATCGGGGTAATTGTTTTCGTACCAGCTTATGGCCCAATCAGCTCCCCACTTGTACCCTATCTCGAACTTCCATAGCGTGGGAATCTCGATACCAAAGACGCCGCCGATGTGAGGTTTGTTATAGTGGGTCGCCAGCAGGGCGCCGAGTGCGCCGACCAAGGCACTTCCCTTGTGCTCCTCGTACACGATATCCATTAGGTTAGGCAACGCCTCTCCTACTTCCTTTATTCCTTCAGCTGCTATCCATTTGGTGTAGGTGTCGATACCCATGAAGTTTTTATCTGGGAACTCATGTGCCGCTGTTACGAGATCCTGGGTCAGAAGGAACCCAACTCCAACGATGAGCTGGACATCGGGGTCACTAGCTGCGGTTCTCAGATTTGGTAGGTAATCAGACTCCGTTTGGCTTATCAGTTCGACCATTTGGACGTTAAAGTCCCTCTCAGCTTCCTCGCCTCCTTTGAACGCCATGTCGTTGAAGCTCAGGTCGCCCCTTCCGCCGATGTCGGATACTACGGCAATCTTGAACGCTGGTGCTGCTGTTGTAGGCTTCATAACTACTATGTATACGCCGGCTACAGCTGCGATAATGACGATAATTGCTACGATGATTACTGTAGTGCTAGCAATTCCTTTACTGTTTAGAAACTTCATTTTTTATCCTCTACTTTATTCTCTTAATACAATCATATTAAACTTTCGTCAGGTTGTACGGACGAGGGTATTAAACAAAGGACCAATATTTCCGGCCAAGTTTCCTTTAAAAACATCACAAGTTTAGCAAGGTGTATAGGTGAATGCTTGGTTCCTCTAGGTACATTTTTTTCCGCCACCTCTTGAACCTGCCATCATCAGCCCTATCTTTGCAACTCTTGCCTTCGCAGTTTCCATAATGCCCACGATTTTTCCATCGAATATGACGGCGATGCGGTCGCTTAGATGAAATATCTCATCCAAGTCCTCAGAGACAAGCAGGATTGCGGTTCCTTTTTTCTTCAGCTGTAAAAACAGCTCGTGAGTATGCTTAATCGCCTTGAGATCTAGTCCGTAAGTCGGGTGTGTGGCCACGATCAAGCGCGGCTTCCACCACGTCTCCCTAGCTAGAATCAACCTTTGGATGTTTCCCCCTGAAAGTATTCTGGTTTCAGTTGTCCATAGATCTGGCACTAATATGTTGTGCTCGGAGACCATTTTCTCGGAATGTTTGGTTATAAAAGCTGGGTTGAGGAACGATCTCTTGGAGAAGGGCGAACGTCGATAATCTTTCATGATGAGGTTCTCGGCCACTGTCATCCCTTCGGCGGTTCCAATCCTCCTGCGCTCTTCAGGGATGTGGGCCACGCTCATGTCCCAGATTTTCCTAGGTGAGCGATTAGTCATATCTTTCCCGAATATGAGCACCTTGCCCTTTGCAACTTTTCTTAAACCGGTGATGGCCTCTACAAGTTCGCTTTGACCATTGCCGGATATACCAGCTATACCTAGTATTTCTCCCTCTCGCACGGTCAAGGAGGTACCCTTCACAGCTGGCACTCCTCGCTCACCGAGCACATGGAGATCCTTGACCTCCAGCGCTATTTTGCCCATCCTAGCGGGTTTTCTTTTTGGGAGCGATATTTCGCCACCCATCATCATCTTTACCAGCTCACATCGATCCGTCTTGGAGGTTTTCCTTGTCCCTACTAGTTTGCCTAACCTAAGTACGGTAACCCTGTCCGCGACCTCCAGCACCTCTTCGATCTTGTGAGCGATGAAGACCACCCCCTTGCCTTCTGCAGCCATCCTTCGTAGAATCTTGAACAAGCTCTTGGACTCCTGGGGGGTGAGCACGGAGGTTGGCTCGTCTAGAATGAGCACTTGAGGTTCGTGATAGAGCACCTTGAGTATCTCAACGCGCTGTTGCTCTCCAGCCGAAAGTTCATCTATCCTTGCTTTTGGGTCCACCTTCAAACCATATCTCTCAGATAATTCCTCAAGTTTCTTCTCGACTTTGTGAAGAGGAAAGGAAAAATTAGATGTGGAGAGGCCCAGAGCAACGTTTTCCGCGGCGGTAAAAGGGCGGGCCAACGTAAATTCTTGGTGGATCATACCTATCCCGAGCTTCAGAGCATCCTTTGGGGATTTTATTGAGGCGAGTTTTCCCTTGACATAAATTCGTCCCTTCGTGAGGCTGTAGAATCCAGACAGGACGTTAGCCAAGACGGTCTTGCCAGCCCCATTTTCTCCGAGCACCGCGTGGACTTCGCCGGCTTTCACGTCAAAGTTTATGTTGTCGAGGATGAGGTGTTCCCAGACGCCGGGAAATCCCTTGACGATTCCTTCTGCTCGTACGAGGGTCTCCCCTTGCTTTGGCTTTCGGGCAACGACAGGTTTTTTGCCTTTTCTCTTGGAGGATAAAAGCTTCTTTATGGGGTTTGTCATACAACAACTTTTTTGTGTACAAACCTTTAAGTTTGCGCCTTGAAAGTTCCTTTATTTCTTAAATTGAATTTTAGATAATAATCACATTTACTCCAAGTTTATCACATAAATCCTGTAGCTTGGACGAGATATCACCTTTCACGATGGTGACGTGATTACCGAGCAAATTGTTGATAAAAGCCTCGACCTTGCCGTCGAGCCTCACCTCAACTTGCATGCGGCACATGTGTTCGTGGCCCATATCGCTTCGGCGGATGGTGCCAGTGGCGATTACCATCCTACCTATTTTAGGGCCACCCAAGCGCGCGATTGTGACCTTTTGTCCGAGCTTCAATGTTCCCTGAATTGATACGCCTTTGCCCGACTCGAAATGGCTTCGGAGCGTCACTTTTGAATCGTCTTCGAGCAATTTAGTGGCGATTGTGCAGTGTGCGAACGTCAGCGTGTTCTTGACTCGGTCAATCGAACAAATATTCGCCAGCCAAACGAGCTTGTTGGTGAGGTAATGCAATATCAACATCGTCAGTGTTGTATCTATGTCGCCCTCGCATCTGGCGATAATCCCCTCGTCTATCATCTTTGAGACGGCGAAACATCCGGTATTGTTGAGCACAGGGATGAGGTCGAAGCATCTTATCGAGAGGGCGTCCAAGTTATATTTCTTAACCAATTTCTTCAGTCCAAGGTAAATTTTGGCTGCTTGAATCACGTCCGTTTTTGTTGGTTCAACCATCTTTGAAACGTTGGGTAGAAAGACCTCTGAAATTTTACGGGCTTCGGAGCCAGGTATTTTTTTGACCTCTTTTACTAACTCCGATACATCCACTTGAACTATTCGCGGCCCTACTTTGTCTTTGATTAATTGAAAATCGGTGCAAATAGAAACCAGCCAAGGAGACGGCTCTCCGATCAAGCCCAATCTTGTCCGACGGAGCTTTTGAATGACTTTGGGGGTTTCGTTAATTTGTTTTATTTCGCGTATGGCGGTTTCGATTTTTTCGCCGAAGACAAGTTTTGCACGCTTTCCTATGGATTTGAGCTTTGGGAGCACCTCGCAAGCTGCGGCGAAGGAGTTGTCCGACGAATTTGCCAGCAGAAAAATGGGCAACGCAACGTTTTTTGCCGATTCAAGTATCATCCTCTCGGTCCCGCCCGAGGTGATCATGTAAACGAGGGCATCCACTCTCGCCGAAATGACGTGCTTAACTTGGTTTTTCGCGCTTTTCACATCTGAGGCAAATGTTTGAGAGGCTCCAACCTCGATCTTGGAATCTTTTAGCTGCCTCAGCACATCTTCAACTAATCGTGTGACGTTCGGCTTTTTGGCTCGCAGGGGTGAGGCGACAGTTACGATTCCAAGTTTCATGCGATTCTCCAAGTTTGATGGATGCTTTTTACAATATAGAAGTGTTGCATCTATTTATGGATATCATGCTAATTCTTCTGTGAACAAAATATTGGAGCGAGCGGATTTTGTATGAGCGCAGTTGAAATCGAGATACTTGGGATTGTCGCTGCTTTTTTGGTAAACGCGGCCATGCTTCCGCAGATAATTAAGACGGCCATCACGAAACAGGTCAGGGGCATCTCCTTGCCTTTTTGGGTAGTATTATTTATGGGCTCCTTTTCCTGGGCAGTCTATGGAATTTTGACTAATGGAGTTGCTCTTGTTTTGTCCAGTGTTGTGGCCTGCAGTTTGAGCTTGACGATGGTTGTATTGATTTTGAAGTATATGTGAAGTCAAAGGTAATCGAGCAGCTGCGGGAAATGTTTGATATCGTTGATCACAACGTCCGCTACTTCGATGAGAGTGGAGTCGTTCCCGATCGCCACGGCCAACCCAGCATACTTCAAGAAATTAGAATCGTACTTGCTATCCCCGACGGCAACGCATTCATCTAGCGTCATTTCGAGTTCATCGGCCAACTTTGCGAGCGTCTCGTGCTTCAGGCACGGCTCAACCCTGAAGACGCCTTCGCCGGTGAGGTAACCTCGTTCGTCGACAGCGAGTCCATTCGCGAGCACGCGTTGGATTCCGAGCTGGCGGGCAATTCTCTCTGCCAAAATATCGATGCCGCCCGTGATCATCGCGAGCTGATAACCACGCTTTTTTATCTCAGAAACTACGTCTTTGGCGCTCGGCGTGGGCTGGAGGCCCTCCAAAATCTTTTCTATCTGAGAGATGTGCGGTCGAGGCTGCCAGAGCGCTATGTCGCGGCGCATGAACTCGACGTAGTCAATCTCGTTCCGCTCGTAAGCCCCGAGGTTCGCGGTCGCCTGCGCGTGCGTACCGAAGTGGCGGTGGATGACTCCCCAGCAACTGTCATCATCTATGAGCGTCCCATCCATGTCAAAGGCGACGAGCTTGTATTTCATCGTGGCACCGATATCAGTTTTTATGCTAGAGATATAATGGCTGTGGGATTAAGGTGCTAGATACAATCTTGATGTTTCTCTTGTCGATGGCGCCCGTGTTTGAGCTGAGGGGCAGCATGACATTGGCGTTGGTTTTTACGAGTATTCATCCAGCAATCATTTTTCTGATATGTGTGGGGCTAAACATTCTAGTTATACCAATTATCTTTGTAGGGCTTGAGCTGCTTGCTCCGCCACTCACAGAGCGCTCGAAAATTATCCGTTCGATATTCGATTGGTTCCGCAAGCGAAGTTACAACCGGAAGTGGGGGCTCGTGGGTCTTGCCGCATTTGTCGCTGTGCCTTTACCTGGTACAGGGGCTTGGACAGGCGCATTGATCGCATATCTGCTCGGGATGAACAGAAAGCATGCAGCTTTAGCAATAGCTGCAGGGGTCATCGCGGCGGGCATAATGGTGTTGGTCGGGGTTGTCGGCATCATAACCATCATAAAGATACTTTAATGGTGGCAAGATTTTTTGTTACACGTGTAACAAACAAAAATAATGACCGCAGGGCTTTTAACCTTCGGCAACGAAATCAAATCGTATCACAAATCAAGCCAGTCACGAGTCAAGTTCACCTGGCTTTTGGAAGGGCGTAGAGCCCATGGAAAGAAAAGACGGAAAGCGTATAGAAGACCTGATTGCCGAGAAAATCGGCCAAACGGAGGCTTTGTCTATGAAGGAAGACATTGGTACGACCAAGTATCTTATTAATGCTAAGATTGAAGCGAACGGCGTGGTCGAGCGTCCGGATGTAGTGGGCGCTATTTTTGGTCAGACAGAAGGACTTCTTGGAGATGCACTCGACCTGCGCGAGCTGCTCAAGTCGAGCAGGATCGCGCGCATAAAGGTGGACATAAGCTCGGCCCATGGAAAGTCAAGCGGGTCGATCATCATCCCATCCAGCTTGGACAAGGTCGAGACCGCGATAATCGCCGCTGCCCTCGAGACCATAGACCGCGTGGGCCCATGCGAAGCCACGATCAAGGTCGAGCGTATCGAGGATGTCAGGGGTGCGAAACGCAAGTTCGTCGTCGACCGCGCGAAGGAGATCCTCGGGCAGATGGATGCCGTAGCTACGGAGAGCCAAGAGATTTCGGAGATGGTCAAGGAGCACATCCGTGTGGACGAGATATCGGATTACGAGGGGCTGCCTGCCGGCCCGGGTGTAAGAGATTCGGATGCAATCATAATTGTGGAGGGGCGCGCCGACGTGCTCACATTATTGCGCTGCGGGATAAGGAACGCCGTAGCGATCGAGGGCACGAGCGTCCCGAAGGCAGTGATAGATATGAGCCGCAACAAGACGTCTACAGCCTTCCTCGATGGGGACCGCGGCGGTGACCTGATACTCAAGGAGCTCGTGCAAGTGACAGAGATAGATTTTGTCGCTAGGGCCCCGCCGGGGAAGATGGTGGAGGAGATGACGAGGAAGGAGATAGTCAAGGCGCTCAGGAACAAGGTGCCAGCTGACCAAGCTGTGATCGAGACAAAAGGGAAGCCTGAGGAAGCCGCGCCGCCACCGGAGAATAGGGAAGAGGGCAATCTCACCAAGCTGAACGCCGCGATAAACGAGCTGCGAGGGTCGCTCAGGGCCCGCTTGTTTGACGCAGGCCTCAACGCTAAGGAGGAGGTGCAGGTGAGGAGCTTGGTGGAAAGCCTCTCGAGGGCCGAGGGAATCAGCGCGGTCGTCTTCGATGGGGTCGTGACGCAAAAAATCGCTGACATAGCGGTGGATAAGAACTTGAAGTATATCGTTGGCATGCGTGTCCGCTTGGACAGGGCGCCGCCTGCAAACATAAAAATATTTACTCCCGATGATTTGCGTCGACGCCAGCGCTAAAGTTCGCGCGACATGACTATGGCTGCCTCGCCATCCTCGTAATAATGCGGGATTTCCTCCCCAAGTTTGAAGCCGAGTTTCTGGTAAAAAATTTGCGCCGCATCGTTGCTTTTTCGCACCTCGAGCCTTGCGCTCCTCGCGCTTCTCATGCGCAGGATGTCCAAGATTTGAACCATTAGCGCGGTGCCCACACCTCTTTTTCTATATTCAGGGTAGACGCCTATTGCCATGATGTGGCCACTCGCCCCCCATCTGAGCGTACCGATTAGGTATCCGACGACTTTTCTATCTACCTCCGCCACTAGGAAGCCTTCGGGGTTGGTGATGTAGAGGCGGCTCAGCAAGCTCATGGGGTATGGATCTGGGAAACAAAATTTTTCTATATCCAAAACAGTGCTCATATCGTAGGGCTTGGCACCCCTCACTCTGATGATGTTGTCGGACATTTTCTTCCCAACTCACTTTTAAGTTATGGGATAAAAAAGGAGTTCTGTTAGGTTGGGGTTGCGACATGCGAGTAATCCACAAAGATTTGAAGCACGAGAAGATCAAACTCGTTCCTGAAACACTCGACGACCTCTGGCACTTGCAACACTTGATCGAGGAGGGAGACCTAGTCACCGCTTTGACATGGAGGCGGGAGAAAGCCGAGGCGGACAAAATCAGGCCCGAACGGCTTGAGAAAAAACCAGTGACGCTCTCGATAAGGGTCGAAAGCGTCGAGTTTCACAAGTTCGCGAACATGCTGCGCGTGCTCGGAAAAATCGAGGCTGGCCCCGATGTTGGCAAGCACCACTCGCTCGGCGTTGAGCCCGGTTTTATCTTGACGCTGACGAAGAGCTGGTGGCCCGAGCATCTTGAGAGGTTGCAGGAGGCGGTCAAGGCGAGCAGGCGCCCCCGCGTTTTGCTCGTGGCCCTCGACGATGAATCAGCGGAGCTCGGACTGGTCAGACAGTATGGGCTCGAGCATGTAGGGACCATTCATTACCCCAGAGCTGGCAAGCGTTACGTATCTAAGGAGCCGGGCGTGCAGAAATTCTTTCATGAGCTCGCCGCGGCAATGGGCAACGTTATGGAGCGCGAGGGCGTGCGTGCTGCGATCGTCGCAGGGCCGGGCTTTACGAAGGAGGAATTTCACAAGTTCCTTCGGGAGGGCTATCCAGAGCTTGCTCCGAAGATCCGACGCGACGATGTCAGCACAGGAGGCAGTGCTGGGCTCTATGAAATCGTGCGGCGGGGTCTCGTCGAACAGGTTTCGCACGAGGATCGCCTTTCCTTCGAAACTTCGTTGATGGAGCAACTCATGGCAAAAATCGCGAAAGAAGAATCAGCGACGTATGGGAGAGAAGATGTCGCACGAGCGGCCGAGCTCGGGGCCGTTGAAAAATTGTTGATCGTGGATGAATTGTTGAGACGAGAGAGAGCGAGGTTAGACGATCTGCTGAAACAGGTGAGAAAGACACGTGGCGAGGTCATAGTAATCAGCACGGAGCACGATGCCGGCAGGCAACTTCTTTCGATTGGCGGTGTAGCCGCGCTGCTAAGGTTCAAAATTCGTTGAGCGTTTTTTGTTACACGTGTAACAAACACATTGAGACGGGCGATCGTTTCGGTTGGCGGCGTAAAACATGGAAAGTTCATCTGCTTGTCGCAAAGATTATTTACGCAATACCCAATCTAATTTGAGATGAACCATGTCAATCCCGCCTGAGATAGCTTGGCTTGTTCCAATCATCGTTCCATTGATCATAGGTCTGCTCGTCGGCGTTTTGATCAAACACTTGGTGAAATGGCTCTTGATACTTGTCGCGCTCGTCGTCGTTCTCGTCGTGACTGGGATCCTAAGTGTAGGTTTCGGCGATCTCTATGACAAGGCGATGGAGTTCCTGCCGAAGCTCTATGATACCGGGAGAGGTTGGATTAATGTTTTACCGTATTCGTCGGTGGCATTTCTGATCGGCCTTGTTTTAGGATTGTGGAAAGGGTAGTGTGACGCTCTACTGGTCAAAATTGTTATAAAAAGTGCCTACTTCCTCGCCTTGAGCAACCGCTCGAGCTCTTCGACTAATGATTTCACGGGAACATCGGGTACGCTTATCCTGCGGCTCTGTCCGCGTTGCCCCTTGCCTGAAGACTGGAAATCGACCAACCCAAGCTCCTCAGCGTGCCCGAGATACTCCCAGAACTGGGTGTGCCCCCGCGGTCGTTCGTCGTACTCCTCGCAGATGACGCGGTAGGCTGTCTCGACTTCGCTCGTCATGGCATACGCTTGTCCAGACTTCTTCAGCCTCCGAGCGAGCGCAAGCAAAACTAACTGCTCATGCAACTGTAGATTACGAAGCGCCTCCTTCTCTATCTCTGGATGTATCTCCGCCTTCGCTTGGCGTACATGTTCGGGCGTCACTCGGCTCTTCCCCTCATCGTCCGCGAGCATGCCGGCTTGCCAGAGTAGCTCGAGGGCGAGCCGAGCGTCTCCCCAGCGAGCGGCGATGTCTGCGACGAGCGCCGTTGTGTCCTCTTCCACCGCGCTCGCTTTGAAGGCCTCCTTAATCCTAACATTCATTATGTCGACGAGCTGCGCTGCGGAGTATTTGTCTAGGTGGATGACATTATGCATGAATGTGCTCTGAGTGCCCGCGTCCAAAGAACGCGTGAAGTTCTTGTCTCGAGCTATCGCGATGATGCTGATGCGTCCCAAGGCGCCGAGTTCTTCACCTGAGCGGGTTAGAGCGTAAAGAATGTCTGGACCATTCTGCTGGATGAAAAAGTCTATTTCGTCTAGAGCGAGGGCGAGATATGCATCGTGTTTCTCCAACCATTTCGTGCTCTCCTTCAAGAGTTCTTCCGGAGAAAACCCCCGCGAAGGCAATTTCAAGTAGTAATTCGCGAGCTCCTGCATGACCATGTGCGGCGATTTCTGCTTGCGGCAGTTGACATGGATGTAGTCGAGCCTCATGTCGCGCTTCTTTGCAGCCGATTTGAGTTCTTCGCCAAATTTCATGGCGAGCACGGTCTTGCCCACACCAACGCTGCCAGTTATGAGCACCCTCTGACCGACCCTGCTCTCAAGTGCTGGCCTGAAAATTCGCGCAAGTTGCCTAAATTCTTCGTCTCTGTGGACTAACGCCTTCGGCACAAAGTCTGGAAGAAGCTTGCTCGTGTCTTTAAAAACAGATCTACGGGCCATCTCCTCCTCGAGTATCTCCTTGAACATCCTGCCCCTCGGACTGATTTTCCATGTTCGAGCATAAAACACTTCGGCTAAACGAGCAACAAGGCGCCACCGATTATGATCGACATCGATACCGCCGCAATCGCTATCGAAACCGCATGCACAGGTTGCCAGCCATGTCGGTAATAGAGAAAACAGCTTACTCCCATCGAGATTGCCGCGACGCCAAGCACGATCACAATGAAAAATGCTGCCCTCATCGAGAACCCGTACTTCCACTGAAGTGCTCCCAAGTCCTCAACTGCCAGTCTGCGAACGAGTTCGGCCCCAAACGTGACTGTTTGCCCCAGCCTTGTTTTGTTCACGGCATCGAGGTTGTCGCTCAGGGTGTGAGTCGGCCAGATCACCTCATCGTGCTCTGGGTTGACCCAGTATATCCAAGTCCCTGGCACGTCGAGGCCGGTGAAGCTTGCGTAGTCGCTGTATCCTCCAATGGTGGAAACGTCTTCAGATTTTGCATAGAACCCCATGTTCTCCGCCAGCTCCCGCGCGTATGCATCCAGCCATTCGGTGGTGGCGTACTCGTACGGCCCTTCAAGTCCGATGCGCAACCCATTTTCTGGTCCAGGAGCTATGACATCAAAAATGATCACGGCGACGATTTTGTTCTCCACATGTCTGCGCGCGAAGTCGGCGCTCCCGAGCAGGCCGAGCTCCTCCCCGCCAAAGCTCGTGAAGAGGATCGTGCGTGAAATGTTCTCCGTCGAAAGGGTGTGAGCGATCTCAAGCACGGCAGCAACACCTGAAGCGTCGTCGACCGCGCCTGGGGTCAGCATGGAATCATGGTGGGCGCCCACGACTATTATTTCATCGCTCTGGCCACGCAGGAGCGCCGCGACGTTTTGGGACGTCGAGCTCTCAACGCTCACCTTGAACGACAACTCGACTTCGACATCGCCTTGCGCTAGAAGCTCGATCAAATGCTGTGCGTCTTCCCATGAGATCCAAAGCACGGGGAAGTTGAGTTCAGCCGTCCACATCTCCGAGTACGGCGGCCAATTCTCGTAATATGTCAGGACGGCCAGTGGCGGTGCCCCAGTCAGTCCGCCGATGAACTCCTCCAGATTTTCTCTCCCTATGAGCACGAATTGATCCTTTAGCTGGTCGTAATTCGCTGGTAACTCGACTACATGAGCAAGCTTTCCTGTCACGTTCTCTGCCGAGGGTGAGTAAAGAATTGGAACAAAATCCAGATCGAATTGTTCGGGCGATGTCACGCGAAGGTGATTTTCCTCGATTATGTAAGAGTTCTGGATGGTGAAGTTCTCGACCCAACTCTCTAGACCATAGCTTCTGAACTCGTTTTCGATGTAGCTTGCTGCCATGGCTTCAGCTGTGGTGCCCGCAAAACGTGGTCCAAAGCTGGTGATGTTTTTCACATGTCCATAGGCTCGGTCGGCTATGGAATCCGCGCTTGCATTAACTAACGCCGAGCTGCACACGAGCGCTGCTAGGGCGAGCAAAATCAATAAGCGTCGCAAGTTGAACCTCATTTTCTTTCTTCTTGGGCACCCTTGAACGCCCTCTTGATCATGATTGGTGTGATTAAAGATGTAACGAGCACAATCGCCACTGTGATCGTGAATAGCTGCGCCCCTACCGGGCCTGTAAGGATCCCTGCCTTTAACCCGATCGAAGCTATTACTAACGCGACTTCAGCGCGAGGTATCATCCCTATTCCAATGCGTAATGAATCAGAGCCACTGAATCTACTTATCAACGCGCCACCGCCGCACCCAATTATTTTACTTACAATCGCTATCAAGACTAGCACTATTGCAATGGAGCTGGCCCCCGCCAAGGAACCCAAGTCCGTGCGCACGCCCATCTCTACAAAGAATAGTGGGATGAAGAACCCATAACCGATAACCGAAATTTTATCTCTGAGCATCCCAACCACGGAAGTTTTTGACAATATTAGGCCGGCTATAAATGCCCCCGTTATCGCCGCAATCTTGACCTCTTCGGCTAGTGCGCCTATTAAAAATACTAACGCCAGCGCGACCGCCAGCGTTATTTCCTCCACGGGGAGTTTGCTGACCCACGTGAATAATTTGGGCGCTGCTTTGAAACCTACATAGATGACTACGGTGAAGAAAAGAGCGATCAAAGCTACTGTTTCAACCACCCCCAATGCCGATATTGTTCCAAAGGCTAAACCTGACAATATCGATAAAATTACGATGCCGAAAACATCATCGATGACGGCGGCGCCAAGTATCGTCATCCCAACTTTGGTGTGGAGTCTGTCGACATCTATCAGAGTTCTGACCGTGATTCCCACGCTGGTAGCAGTTAGAACTGCGCCTACAAATGCCGCTTGCATATCCGACCAATGGTAGACCTTTGCTATTCCAAACCCGAAGATAAACGCCACAATAACACCCGCGGCCGCCACGATAGTTGCTGGCCAGCCTTCCGCCTTGAACTCCTCAACATCGATGGAGAGACCAGCTAAAAACAGAAGTATTATTATGCCGATATCTGCCAAGACACTTACGATTTCGCCCGTGGAGCTAATAGGGTCGATCAGTGCAACCCACCCCAACTGCCCAGTTATCCAACCTGCGACCGATGGCCCAATTATGATGCCTGCTATGAGCTCCCCGAAAACTGTTGGTTGCTTGATTTTAGCGGCAAATATTCCACCGGCCTTTGCAGCTATGATAAAGGTGGCTAGATATAGTAATAATACTGAAAGCTCGACTGGCATTTCGATCGCCTATTTAATCATGCTATATAGACCTATGATTTCTCGCAGAGAGATTAGCCCAACTAACTCGTTATTTTTTTCAACGACTGGAAGATGACGGTGCTTGTGTTCCACCATTATGCCGAGTGTCTCTTGGATCGACATGTCAGGCGTCACTGAGACCGGATGCTTCGTCATGAGCTCGCCAGCGTTGCTTGCGACCTGCTTCATCGCCTGCCGCACCATCGTGCTGCCTACCGTGCTCTCGCGCGAAGGAACGCGCAAGGCGTATAATATATCGCTCTCTGTGACCACGCCCACAAGTTTTCCATCGGCGTCCACCACCGGCAAACAGTCCTCGATCTGCTGGCGGATACGTTGCATCGTACCTCTTATAGACGTATCTGGGTGTATCGTCCTCGGCTTTGGATTCATGACGTCCTTCACTTTCATTTTAAGCAGAGTTTCCTTGCCCAAGGGTGAGCTGATATCTTTTTCCATTTTATCACTGCTAAAACTTGCTGATTTTTCGGCTTAAAGTTTGGCCAAGCAGTTGTTATATTTATAACAATTACGCTGAATGAGCCCATCCTTTTAAGATTTGAATAACAGTAGAGAAGGGGCTGGAATGAGAACCAAACCGCGTTCTATAAGCATAGCTTCCGGCAAGGGCGGCACGGGCAAGACCACCATGACTGCAAATCTAGGAGTGGCGTTGGGTTCGCTCGGAAAAGATGTCACAATTCTCGATGGTGATCTGGCGATGGCGAATTTAGGGATCGTTCTCGGCATGACTCGTTGTGAAATAAGCTTCCTTGATGTCTTAGCTGGAAAAGCCGACATCAAAGACGCGATATACAAAAATTATGAGATCAAAGTCGTGCCGACAGGTTTTCGCTTCGAAGATATCCACGACGTCCTCTCGAACCTGAAGCGCGAGCGCGTGGAGGGCGCAATCACGGAGCTTCTTCATCAGACTGAATTTCTGTTGATAGATGCTCCTGCTGGAATAGCGGATGCGACCGTGATCTCGATAGCGGCGGCGCGAGAAATGTTGCCCGTTTGTAATCCAACATACGCAAGTCTCGTCGACTGCTACAAGACGATCCGCCTAGCGAACGTGCTCGGCGCTTGGACCCGCGGCATCGTCGTGAACCGCGCGGGCAAAGCTGCGGATGTTTCGACGACGGAGATAGAGCACTTCATGGACAAAACCCTTGGAGCGATGCCGATCCTCGCGGAAATTCCTGAGGACAAGAAGGCGCAGGAGGCGGAGCGCGAGGGCGTGCCATTGGTCGTTTACGAACCAGAGTCTCCAGCTTCAGTTGCGATGAACGAGCTCGCGAAGGTCGTCGCTGGCGAAGCTGATTTGCCATATACCCTGGGAAAGGAGCAGGAGATAGGTGAAACCGTAAAGCGTCTGACGAGGGCGCTCACCGGACGCCGCGTCTAGTTCTTTGAGTCTTTGTTACATGTGTAACAAACAATTTACGAGGCGATCTTCATCAGCACGGCGATCACCGCGACGAAGACGCCACTCGCTAGGAGAAGGCTCTGGTAAAACCCTATCTTGGGAATGCAAATGAAAAGCACCGCTGCAAACCCAACGTTCGCGATCATCGAAAAGAGCACCCCCATCGATAGATCGGCAGCTTTTGCCTCGCCTTCGTGAAGGTACTGCAAAAATATTGTGCCCCCTGCACGAATCGGTGCTCCGGCTAGGATGCCGCCGTAAACTGGGCCTAGAAAAGATGCGATGAAAAGCGCCACAGCGACGATGACCCCGCCGAAGATGAAGTCGAAGGTTATCGATTTAATTTTTAAATGCATTTTTCACTTCACTATCGTCAGCGCCAACATTAAAGAAGTTTATGCGACTGAAGTTGTTTGGGATGGAAATGAAACATCTGCCAAGAGTTTCCCAGGCATTCGTTCGCACGTCCTCTGTGATATGCGCGGTCATCCTCCTGTCTGTCGCGGTGGAGCTCGCGAGCACAGCATACCACTCCCTAACGTACGAGAGGTCCAGCTTTGAGGGCAGTGCCGAGGTTCAAAATTACGAGAACCGCATCGAAAACCAAATCAAAGTGATGAGTGAGTGGGACCTAACAAAATACTACTGGAAGAACAATCTAGCTGTGGCGGGATACCGCGTGCTGTTTACACCGTGGTACATCGGAGTTTCATCCGAGGTGTATCAGTCCTACGTAGTCGGCGTAGTCAACACCTATATTTTATATCGCGAGAACGCGCTCGCACCGTTTCGCGCAGCGATCGAGACCCACGGCCTTCTCGAAATGACGGGATTTTTCATTATCTCGGCGATAACCGCGCGGCTTGCGTGGAACCTATGGAAAGGCTTGGCCCACCTCATGGCAGCATCTACTAAAAAAAGAAAGCCGAAACTCAAAAAATCCAAGGCACGCATTAAGGAAATATTGGGAGATTTTCTAATTCTCGCGTCAATCGGTTTTCTCATGATTTTCTTGGCCGCGCCGATTGAGGCCTACATTTCTCCATGGGTGTGGGGGGTGTTTGATATAACTCTAGTACTTCCTTATGTTTTTCTCACGCTTGTCGCACTTTTCTACATCACGGTATTTTTTGTACAATTCCGCGGCTTGGAGATGATGAAAAAAGATGCCAAGAAGATCCGAACCGACATCAAGTCACTACTCAAAGGCAAGTTTGTCCCGGCTCACCTCTCGCTCTTGATGTTCATTCTTTTTACAATACCTGCGATTATTATCATCTTGATGTGAGGTAATCCAATTGAAGTTTGCCGAGTTCAAAGCTCCGAAAGGCGTAATAAAGGTCGAGCTTGAGCTTAAACACGATACAATCTCGCGCATCTCGTTAAGCGGCGACTTTTTCATGTACCCAGAGGACGCGCTCGAAAGACTTGAGCGGGCACTGGTCGGCGTCAAAGCTGAGAGGGAGATCTTGCTGGCGGCGGTGCAGAGCTTCTACAGCTCGACAGGCGCTCGAACGCCGATGATGGGACCGGAGCACTGGGTGGAAGCGGTTTTGCGGGCGGCCAAGTTATGAAAGATAATTGTTATAAATATAACAATTGGAGGCGATGAGGTTGGCGAATGAGTGGCGGTTGCTTCCATTGCGAATCGACGATGCGTTCACGAGCATGGCGATCGATGAAGCGTTGCTGAAGCTGAACGCAGAAGACAAATCTCCAAACACCATCCGCTTCTGGCGCTGGCTCCCTTCGACGGTCTCGATTGGTTGTTTTCAGAGTGTGGAGCGCGAGGTCGATCTCGAGGTGGCCAAAAAATATGGCGTTGACGTGGTCAGGCGCATCACAGGCGGCGGGGCAGTTTTTCATGACTACGATGGGGAGCTAACCTACAGCGTCGTATGCAAGCAAGGCGATGTTCCCGACGACATCATCGAGTCCTATCGCTTGATATGCAGCGGCCTGGTGCGGGGTTTGGAGCGTTTGGGTCTACAAGCCGAGTTCAAACCCGTCAACGATGTTCAGGTAAATGGGAAGAAAATTTCCGGCAGCGCCCAGACGCGTCGATGGGGTTCGGTGCTCCAGCATGGGACAATACTAATCTCTCCAGACGTGCGGTTGATGTTTGAATTGCTCAAGGTCAGTCCAGAAAAGATCTCCGACAAGTTCATTGCCTCGGTTTACGAGCGGGTGACGACGGTAGAGCGGGAGTTAGGGCGAAAGCCAACTTTTGATGAGGTAAGGGCAGCGATGGTAGACGGGTTCGCTGATGCGCTCGATGCCGATTTTGTCGAGGGCGAACTGGCGCAAGAAGAATTAGTGCTAGCAGAGCAAATCGAGTTAAAATACGCGTCGAAAGAATGGTTGAGGGAACGCTGATGCACAGCCCGTATTTTCACCAAAATAATGGAACACTTTTGGCATGTTATCCTAGCCCTAAATTTCCCGCGCTCTCGATCACTGGCGGAGAGTGTGCACTAAATTGCAAGCACTGCGGTGGGCACTACCTGCGACACATGATCCCCTGCCCGCAGCCGGATGTCTTATTTACGACGTGCCTCCGCTTTGCTAAGGATGGCGCCAGGGGAGTTCTGATAAGCGGCGGGTACAACGAGGAATGCCAGGTCCCGCTAGATGAGTTTATTGGCGCGATTGAGCGCGTGAAGCGCGAGACCGGGCTCTTCTTGAACGTTCACACGGGCTTGGTTTCGCCTTCGATTGCTAAGGAACTCGGCCGCGTGGGCGTCGACATGGCGAGCGTCGACTTGATCGGTAGCGATGAAACGATAGAGCTTGTGCTCGGCACCAAAAAAACAACGCGAGATTACGAGCGAACTCTAAAAGAGCTTAGTCAATTAGTGCCGTGTGTGGTACCGCACATATGTATTGGTCTGCACGAGGGCAAAATCAATGGCGAAACAAAGGCACTAGAAATCGCTGCAAAAATTCGACCAGACGCGCTCGTTTTTCTTGTTTTGACCCCAACGTCAGGTACACAGTTCGAAAAAATTTCTCCGCCGTACCCATCTGAAGTCGGCAGAGTGATAGCCGATGCGAGGCTAAAATTTCCGAATGCAACGCTGGCGCTGGGGTGCATGCGGCCGCGAGGGGACAGGAAGACGGAATATGAATTACAAGCTTTGCGCTCGGGCGTGGACAGGATCGAAATACCGAGCGAGCAAACGATTGAAGTCGCGCGCAAGTTGGGGCGCGATGTGCGGAGATTGGAGGCATGCTGTGCAGTGCCTTGGAATAGAGGGTATTAGATTGGTCGAACATGTGAGGGTCGCATTTGGCACGGGCATCGTGCTTGGCCTCTGGCGCGGACAGCTCGCAGTACCGCCGACGACTGCGCATCTTCTCACGTATCACGATGGAAGGTGCAACGCCAATTGTCAATTCTGCCCTCAGGCGCGCGGGAGCACAGCGGACATGAAGATGCTTTCTCGCGTGGTTTGGCCGCGTTGCGACTCCGAACGAGTGCTGTTGGCCTTCAATGAAAAAAATGATGAATTTATGCGAATTTGCGTTCAGACCGTCAACTACAAAGGTGTGATAGATGATGTTTGTGAACTCGTTGCACAAATAAAAAATATATGCAACACACCGATTTCAGTTTCGTGTCAACCTCTAGAAATTAGAGACATCGAGAAACTCAGGGAAGTCGGAGCCGAGCGGGTGAGCATAGCGCTTGATGCCGCAACGCCTGAGCTTTTTGGCCGACTCAAGGGAGAAGGTGTTGGTAGCCGTTACACTTGGGATGGACACATCAAAGCGTTGGATGATGCGCGCATAATTTTTGGTGATGGAGTATCGACGCATCTGATTGTCGGGCTAGGTGAGAGCGAGCAGGATATGGTTCAAACGATTCAACTTTTGCATGATCGTGATATAGCAATTGGTCTCTTCGCGTTCACACCGATCGCTGGCACACCGCTCGCTGACAGATCCCAGCCTGATGTGTCAAGCTATCGCAGGATTCAGCTCGCTAGATTTTTGATAGCCACCGACCTGTGCAAGGCCGAGCAGATGCGTTTCGATAGTGGGCGGATTGTGGATTTTGGAGTGGAGCAGGATGTCTTGTGTGAAAAAATTGAATCTGGCGATCCGTTCCGCACATCCGGTTGCCTGGGCTGCAACCGCCCCTTCTACAACGAGTCGCCTCGAGGGCCCATCTACAATTATCCAAAGAAACTGACGCAGAAGGAGAAAACAGAAAATAAAACTCAACTAGGCTTCTAAAGTTCAGCATCACAGAACCATCGAGTGTAACCTTTATAATTTGAGATGAGAGTTTTAGCTTTGAGGTGATTGGGTGAAAGTTGGTGAGCACGAAGTTCCCGATGGACTCTATTACACGAAGGATCATGAGTGGGTCAAGCTGGAGGGTAATCTCGCTAGAATAGGTGTAACAGACTATGCGCAGAAGCAGCTCGGCGACGTCGTCTACGTCGAGCTCCCTGAAGTCGGCAAGGTGGTGAATCGGGTGGGGGAGTCGAAAGCAAAGGAGGCAGAGTTGGGCGCGGTGGAGTCGATCAAGGCGGTATCGGCGATCTATTCTCCATTAAGCGGAACGGTGAAAGAAACAAACCAAGTGTTGCAGGATCGCCCAGAACTCATAAACACAAGCCCATACGATGAGGGCTGGGTCTGTGTGCTTGAACCTAGCGGCCTCGAGGCGGAGCGCGAAAGTTTACTGAGCCCAGATGCTTACGCCACCTTCCTCAAGACCTTGAAGTAGCGGCGGTTAGGATGGGCCACCCTTATATTCCAAATACCCGCGAAATTAGAGAGCAGATGCTTGCTGAGATAGGTGTGGCCAGTATCGACAATCTTTTCTCCGACATCCCAGAGAAGATTCGCCTCAAGAAGGCGCTGAAGCTCCCCGAGCAGATGTCCGAACTTGAGGTCAGGCAAGATGTGCAAAAGATGCTGGCGCAAAATAAACCTTTCGCACAGATGCTCTCCTTCCTCGGCGGCGGCCTCTGGCCCCACCACATCCCGGCCCATGTGCGCTCGCTTGTGCAACGCTCCGAGTTTCTTACCTCCTACACTCCTTACCAAGCTGAGGTCAGCCAAGGCATGCTGCAGGCGCTGTTCGAATATCAGAGCATGATCTGTGAACTCACAGGCATGGATGTTTCAAACGCATCGATGTACGACTGGGCGACGGCGGTCGGCGAGGCGGCGTTGATGTGTGCCCGCGTTACGGGGCGCAAAAAAATCTTGGTACCGGAGTTGATGTCGCCTGAGAGGTTCTCCGTGTTACAAAATTATTCTCTTGGTCCAGGTTTGGAGCTTGTAAAAATAGGCTATGACTGGACAACGGGGCAACTCGACCTATCGCAGCTCCGTGCGAAGCTCGGGCAAGATGTGGCGTGTGTGTACATCGAGAACCCAAGCTATCTCGGTTTTCTTGAGACTCGAGCGAAGGAGATAGCTGATGCCGTGCACAAGGCGGGCGCCCTCTTCGTTGTTGGCGTGAATCCAATATCTCTGGGATTGCTGAAAGCCCCAGGCGATTATGGTGCCGACATAGTTGTCGGAGAGGGGCAACCGCTTGGCAATCCCGTCAGCTTCGGTGGCCCAACGCTCGGCATCTTTGCGTGCCGTGATGATGTAAAACTCATAAGACAAATTCCGGGTCGACTCGTAGGAGCGACAACAACTCTAGATGAGAAGACGCGTGGTTTCATCATGGTGCTGCAGACCCGCGAACAGCACATTCGACGCGAGCGAGCAACTTCAAACATATGTTCGAATGAAGCCCTGTGTGCAGTTGCGGCGGCGATATATCTGGCCTCGCTCGGCCCGAGGGGTCTACGTGAGTTGGCGGAGACATGTGCGGCAAACGCTAGTTACGCCATGAAAAAACTTGGCGCCATCGATGGGCTCGAGGCCCCAATCTTCGCCTCGCCGCACTTCAATGAGTTCACGCTCAGATGCACACAACCGAAACTTGCGATCAAAAAACTCAACGCCAAGCTCCTGAAACAAGGCATCCAAGGGGGCAAGCCGATAAAAGGCGAGTTCCCTGAATTTGGCGAAACGGCGCTCCTCTGTACTACAGAGTTACACAGGAAAGAGGATATTGACCGGCTCGCGGATGTTGCGGCCGAAGCGGTGGGGGCGAGGAAGTGAAATACCAACAAGCACGATGGGCGGATGACGGGCGTCTGGAGCCGCTCGTTTTCGAGTTGAGCAAGGCAAAGCGAACTGGATACACTCTCCCGCCAAAGGCACCATCGGAGTCGAATATTCCGAACAAACTTATCCGCACAGAGCTGGAGCTTCCGGAGCTATCTGAGCCA